>Ga0210400_10001692_pt1 | contig 21496 bp, 15 predicted proteins | sample IncBWH26MmetaG_FD_155456 | JGI IMG/M metagenome (GOLD analysis project Ga0210400, IMG submission 155456) | Forest soil microbial communities from Barre Woods Harvard Forest LTER site, Petersham, Massachusetts, United States - Inc-BW-H-26-M | ecosystem: Environmental > Terrestrial > Soil >...
GCGGCGTGACTTTCAACACCGCATACTCGGACAATGTATTGGGCGCGACCAGCATCACGCCCGTGAGCGATACAAGTTATTCGGTGTGGCCAACGATTGCGCTCGACGAAACCACCTCGCGCTTGCATGCAGTCGTGAATTACGCCCCCGGCTTTACTTTTTATCAGCACACCAGCGCCTACAATCAGGCGGACCAGAATTTGTTCCTGGATGTGCGTTACCGCTTGACGCCTCATGTCACGATCAGCGTGCAGGATTCGTTTCAGAAATCATCGGATCTCTTCAATCAGCCGGATCAGGCAATTCTGGGCTCGGTGTCGGGCTCAACCGGGAACGGAAACCAGTCCATCATCGCGCCTTTGGCTGACCGTTTGAGCAACAACGGCGGCGGGGCAATCAGTTATCAGTTCAGCGCCAATGCCATGGTCGGGGCCAGCGGCACATTTACCAATCTGCACTACCCGAATCCCAGTCAGGTTCCCGGCCTGTTCGACGCGGCCTCGCGGAGCGGATCGGCGTTTTACAGTTACCGGTTATCCCATAGGCACTATGTGGGCGTGACGTATCAATACCAGGAGTTGCTCTCGTACCCGCTCGCGGGGACGAACCAGACGCAAACCCATGGCGCGTTTGTGTTCTATTCGTACCATCCTTCGCTGGCGTTTTCGATCTCGTTGTTTGGCGGACCGCAGTACTACAGCGAAGGGGCGGAATTTCTCGGGACCAACCAGCCGCTCCTGCCGGGTTCGCAAGCCTGGACGCCGGCGGCGGGCGCCAGCATGAACTGGCAAGGCTGGCGCACTGCGGCAACGCTTAGCTATTCGCATACCGTGAGCAGCGGCGGCGGCCTGGTCGGCGCGGTTCGATTGGACAGCGCAAACGCTTCCATAAGGCAACAGCTGACCAGAAACCTGAGTGCTTCCGTAGCCGCCTTCTATGGGAACAACGGAGTCCTGGCCCTTTCCTCCCTTGGCGGTCACTCCATCTCCGGAAGCGCCGCGGCGCAACGGCAGATCGGAGAGCACGTTCGGCTGCAAGCGGGATATACGCGGCTTCACGAGGACTACAACTTCATTGTGGCGCAGCCGGATACCAATCGGGAGTGGATTTCAATCTCCTACCAATTTGCCAGACCTTTGGGACGATAATTTTATGGTTGAAGAATTAGAAGAGAGTAAGTCCGAAAAGTTCGATCTCGAGCATTATCTTGGGATCGTCCGCCGCCGTCACATGCAGTTTTTCGTGCCGCTGCTGCTCGGCTGGGTCGTGGTGTGGGCCGCGAGCTGGGTCCTGCCTTCCCGCTACCGCTCGAGCACATTGATCCTGGTCGAACAGCCCACCATGCCCAAGGATTACGTCACACCCAATGTGAATGACGATCTGCAAGACCGCTTGCGGAGCATTACGCAACAGATTCTCAGCCGCACGCGATTACTGCACATCATCGATCAATTGCATCTCTACGCCGACTCGCACGGCCAGGTTTCGCCCGACGATCAGGTGGAACGGATGCGCAAGGATATTTCCATCGAGTTAGTACGCGACGGCGAGGGTCGGGTTAGCGCCTTCAACGTCTCCTACCTGTCGCAAAACCCGCACATCGCCCAGGCCGTGACCAGCGAGCTTACCAATCTGTTCATCAGCGAGAACCTCGAAGTGCGGCAGCAGCAGTCGGAAGGAACAACTAAATTTCTCGAGAGTCAATTAGCGACCGCGCGCCAGACGCTTTCCGACCAGGAAGAGAAGATTCGCGAATTTAAGGGGCAGCACGTAGGCCAGTTGCCGGCCCAGGTCGGCAGCAACCTGCAGATACTTGCCGGATTGCAGTCTCAGTTACAGGCCGAACAAGATGCATTGAACACGGCGAAACAACAACGCGTCTATCTGGAAACGCTGGTCAGCCAGTACCGTTCGCTGCAGAGTTCGACCAAAGCCGGCGGCTCCGCGCCGATGGGCCTGCCCGCCATCGACGAAGAGTTGAGCAAGCTGCGCTCCCAACTGGCCGACTTGAGCTCCCACTACACCGACCGTCACCCCGACGTTCGCAAAGTGAAGGAAGAAATTGCCCGAACGGAAGCCATGCGGAGTCAGATAGTCGCCGACTTGAAGGCTAAAGCGGCCTCTGGTGCACAACCGGACGCATCAGCGACTACCGCGGACAACGAAATAAAGGACCCATCTTCTCCGATGGTGCAGTTGCAGGGGCAGGTCCAGTCGAACCGGGTCGAAATCGCGAACCGTGAGCAGGGGATCAAAGAGCTTACGGCAAAAGTGAACGACTACCAGGCTCGGCTCAATCAAGAACCGGTTCGCGAGCAAGAGCTTTCCGACCTGACCCGCGGCTACGACCAATCGAAGGCGAACTACGACGAGCTTCTGAAAAAGAAGAATGAGTCGGCCATGGCTACCAGCATGGAACTTCTGCAGCAGGGCGAGCGCTTTCGCATCATCGATCCGCCCAGCCTGCCGCTGAAGCCGGATTTTCCCAATCGCCTGAAGTTTTGCGTGATCGGCCTGGGCGTAGGATTGGGCCTGGGCTTCGTTGTGGCCGCAGCCTTCGAAATGATGGATGACCGGATTTACGACGAGAAGGAATTCCAGCAATTGCTGCCCGTGGCCGTGATCTCGGAGATTCCCGCCATCGGGGTCGAGGCAGACGAGCAACTTGAGCGGCGCCGCCGGTGGCTGGGATGGGCAACCGCCGCTGCAGTCTCCATTGCGATTTTGCTGGGCTCGGCGCTCAGTTATCTGCGCGGATAATCAGCGCAGATAGCCCAGAGCAGATAACGCCAGAAAAGACATGTACAAAGCGTTTTACAATTTGAAGCGGAACCCCTTCGAGATCACTCCCGATCCCTCGTTCCTGTTCCCTACGCAGCGCCACAACGAAGCATTGGCCGCGCTCTACTACGGCGTGCGGCGGCACAAAGGGTTCGTCGTCCTGACCGGAGAAGTCGGAACCGGAAAAACTCTTTTGCTGCGCTGCCTCTTGCAACTGCTGAAGGAGAGCACCGACGTCAAGTATGCCTATGTTTTCAACGGGCGCCTTTCTCCGCTCGAATTCTTGCAGTACATTGCCGGCGATCTCGGATTGCCTTCGTCCGGCAAGAACAAGAGTGAACTTCTGCTGCAGTTGGCCAACTACGTCGTGTCACGCGGGGCGAAGAAGTTGACGACGGTACTCGTCGTGGATGAGGCGCATCACTTGGCGGCCGACATTCTCGAAGAGATCCGTCTCCTGACCAACCTCGAGACTGCCGATGAAAAGTTGCTGCAGATTTTGCTGGTCGGGCAGCCGGAACTGGACGAGAAGCTCGACTCAGTGGAATTACGTCAGCTCAAGCAGAGAGTCGCCTTGCGATCCCACCTGGCGTCGCTCGATTTGAACGAGACCAAAGGGTACATCGAGCGACGGTTGCAGATCGCAGGCAGTCCGGCTCCGTCCGCGATATTCCCACAGGAGACCATTGCCGTGATTCAGCGGCACTCACGGGGAACTCCCCGCCTGATCAACACCATCTGCGAGAGCGCACTGATCGCCGGCTACGCGCGGAAGGCCGCTACGGTCACTCCGGAGATGATCGATGCCATCGCAAAAGATTTCCGCCTTGGGATTCAGACCCGGAAAACGGAAAGAAGCCTGCTTCCGACCGAAAACGATCTGCAAGACATTGCCAGGAAGCTGCTCGCCCTCTACACGCATGGGTCTAGCGAATCAAACCACAAAGAAGAACTGACAGCCCGAATGCCACTTCGAGTGACCGAACAATGAGCCATATTTTTGACGCATTACAAAGATCGGAAGCCGAGACCGAAACCGAACCGTTAACCGAATCCAGCTTTGCGCTCGCTACGCAACTGATCGAAGCGGCTGAGCGCAAGCGACGAACCGCAGCGGCGCCGTCGGTCGATCGCCAGGAAGAACCGGGTCTGGCCGACCAATTTCCGTCTCTGCCGGTGTCAATCCTGCCCAACAGCAGGCTGGTGTCGGTGGCCGAAGAGCAAAGCCTGGGAGCCGAAAAATTTCGCTTTCTGGCGGTTCGTTTGCGACAGCTGCGGCAAACGCGCCCCCTGCAAAAGATCTTGATCACGAGCACAATCCCGCAGGAGGGCAAAAGCACGGTCGCCGCCAACCTGGCCTGCACGCTGGCGCGCAGAAAACCGAACAGGACGCTGCTGCTGGAGGGCGATCTGCGTCGGCCCACCGTGACCCAGAAATTCGGCCTCGGCCCGGTTCCGGGACTGAGCGAATGGCTGCGCGGGGAAACAGAAACCAAAAATATCTACCGTCTCGAAGCTCTGGGCCTCTGGGTTCTACCCGCCGGAAGCGCGCCGGAAAATCCGCTGGAATTGATGCAGTCGGGGAAGCTGGCGCAATTGATGGAGCAGTTGACTGCATGGTTTGACTGGATCGTCATCGATTCGCCCCCGGTGCTGCCTCTAGCCGATACCAGCATCTGGGCACGCATGTCGGACGGAATCCTACTGGTCACCCGGAAAAGCATCACCGAAAAACAACAGCTGCGGCGCGGTCTGGATGCGCTGGAGCGTTCGAAGCTGCTGGGAGCGCTAGTCAACGGCTCAACCGACGCGGCGCACAGCGATTACTATCAACGGTACGGTCCGGCGACATCTTCCCCCAATTCCCCTACTCGGACAAGTAAGCGATCGTAAAACAGGCGGCAATTGCCGACTGGTTCTTTCCCCTGGGACAACTCCATAAGGTGAATTCACTCTTCGGCCGCTGTTTGAGCGGCCAAAGCGAAGGGAAGCAATGAACACACGTCGCTACGGTAGTGGTTCGAAATCAAAGAGTCTTCTGGCCTCGCGGACCTCGGTCGCAGATCGCAGAGCTTTGGGCGAGGAGGAGTTTCTGCGCGTGATATGGCATGAGAGGAAAAGGATTGAGCGCTCCCAAAGATCCTGCCTGCTCATGTTGATCGAAATGGACGACCCGTTTCCTCCGAGAAAGGACGACAAGTCTCTCGGAACGATTCTGAGCGCCCTGTCCGCCGCCACGCGCGAAACCGACGTAACTGGCTGGTACCAGGACGACCGCGTGGTGGGCGTACTGTTCACGGAAATCACCGCCGAGGACGGAGCTTCGATCGTCACTACCGTGATGTCGCGAGTGGGTGATGCGCTGCGAGACCGTTTGGGATCGCGACAATTCAACCAGGCCAGTGTCACCTTTCATCTGTTTCCCGAGGTACGCGAAAAGCAATTCCCCATGCTGGGCAATCCCAACCTGTATCCCGACTTGGCAGCGCGAAGCGAGGAGAGAGGCCTGGTACAGAGGTGAAACCATCCGTCCTGATTGTTACCGCCTCTCGCTGGTTCCCGACGGCCCGGCTGGCGGCGGCTCTTGCCCGCGCCGGCTGCCAAGTGAACGCGGTTTGCCCATCCCGCCATCCCATGGCCAAGCTCGCCGGGGTGCGTAAAACCTATCCCTACCGGAGCCTGATGGCTTTGGCATCGCTTAGGGAGGCAATCCGGGCAACCAAGCCGGATCTTGTGGTTCCCGGGGACGACCTGGCCACTCGTCACCTGCATCGCCTGCACGCAAGCGAAATGCGGCGCGGCACTGTGCGGCACCCGATTTGCGATTTGATTGAGCGCTCTCTGGGTTCTCGCGACAGTTTCCCGTTGGTTTACGCGAGAACAGCCTCTATGGAACTCGCACGGGGAGCGGGGATCCGTTCTCCGAGAACGGAAGTGATTGCAAGCCTGACCGATCTGAAGAGATGGGCGAAGTCCACAGGCTTTCCGACCGTCTTAAAGGCGAATGGCACATCCGGAGGCGAAGGCGTGCGCGTTGTTCACAACCTGGAAGAAGCAGAGGCCGCCTTTCGAACCCTGCAAGCTCCTCCATTGTTGCTGCGGGCCTTGAAGAGGGCCGTCGTCAACCAGGACAAGACGCTGCTTTGGCCATCTCTGCTTCGCCACCGTTCCGTGGTGAACGCCCAGGAATTTGTGCCGGGACGTGAGGGCACCAGCGCCGTCGCGTGCTGGAAGGGTGCAGTGCTGGCCAGTCTCCACTTTGAAGTTATTCATAAACGCGATCATGCCGGTCCATCGAGCGTCGTACGTTTGATCGAAAATGCGGAGATGTCCGCCGCGGCGGAAGTCATGGTCCGGGAGCTGAATCTTTCGGGGTTGCACGGCTTTGATTACATGCTTGAAAACGATACTGGCAACGCGTACCTGATTGAAATCAACCCGCGTGCGACGCAGGTGGGGCACTTGACGCTCGGACCCGGACGCGATCTTCCCGCAGCCTTGTATGCGGCCTTGTCTGGGGAACCCGTGAAAACATCTCCGACCGTTACGGAGAACGACACGATCGCGCTCTTTCCGCAAGAGTGGACGAGAGACCCCGCCAGTCCGTTTCTGCAGTCGGCGTACCATGATGTTCCCTGGGACGAACCCGGGTTGCTGGGTAACTTTGCCGGCAAACGTCCGCAGAAAGATACGCCGGCCCTTATATCGGCCGAAATTCGGACCCTTTCCGCAGCGAGGCTGCCGCGCCTATGACGCCTCCTATGAAAAATCACGGCGCGCGTCCCGTTTCGACTCGGAAAAACTCAGAATTTTTCTCCGCCCATACCCTCCATCCGCGCGGCCACGCACGTACCCACGCCGTGGGCCGGAGGGCGCTTCGAGTCTTTAAATTTGGCGGAACGTCCGTCGGAGATGCGTCCTGTATCGCACGCGTCGCCGAGATCGTGCGGTCTGCTGCCCTGGAGAGCGATATCGTCATAGTCGTGTCAGCGATGAGCGGAGTGACCAACCAACTCGTCGCAGCGGCCCGCCGGGCGCAAGAGGGAGAGGAAACATCGGCGGAGGCCATCTTCTCAGAACTGCGGAAAAGACACATCTCAGCTTTGCGTGATCTAGTGCCTTCGTTCGAGGAGCGCAATCGTATCCAATGCAAGATTGACGATCTGTTGCAAAACGGCTGCCGCCTTTGCCGAGGTTCGGCGCTGCTCGGCGAATTGACGCCGCGGACGCGAGATACGATTTTAAGTCTGGGAGAACGCTTATCCATCCTCCTTGTCGCGGCTGCGCTCTCCGAGCGCGGGTTGGCCAGCCAGGCGGTCGAGGCAACGGAGATTGTCATTACCAACGGCGTCCACGACGGCGCTGATCCGCAGATGGGGCCAACGCGGGAACGCTGCGAAAAACGCCTGCGTCCCCTAGTCCAGCAGAGCATAGTCCCAGTAGTGACCGGTTTTATCGGCGCCGCTCCCGACGGCACACTCACTACGCTAGGCCGAGGCGGTTCAGACTACTCCGCCACAGTCATCGGCGCGGCCCTGGGTGCTAGCGAAGTCATCATCTGGACAGACGTCGACGGCTTGCAGACCGCCGATCCGCGCATGGTGCCGGAGGCGAGAACGATTCCCGAGGTCTCCTACCGCGAAGCCGCGGAACTGGCCTACTTCGGCGCCAAGGTTCTTCATCCAAAAACTCTTCGGCCTGTCATGCAGTGTGGCATTCCGCTTTGGATTCGCAACACCTTCGCTCCAGAACACTCGGGAACAAAGATCACAACGGAGGGTCCTGAAGGGTTCGGCGGAGTGACGGCCGTGACCGCAATCAGCGAAGCAACGTCGATCACCCTTTCGGGCCCTGTTTTCTCCGGAGTGGCCGATCTTTTAGTCCGGGCTTTGCGGGCAACCTCTGCCGCTAGAACCGACGTGCTCCTGCTTTCGCACGCACCTTCGCAAGACGAGCTTTGCGTGGTGATAACTTCGGCTCAGGCCGAGGATACCCTGGAAATGTTGCGTCAGGAATTTTCCGAGGAACTGGCGCATGAGAGTGAGGGCACAGAAGGTATCGCGATCGACGCGAGTGTCGCTCTTATAACCGTGGTTGGCCCAACCAGGCGTTCGCTCGCAGGAATATCGATCTCCGCAATGCTCAGCACTGTCTGCGGAGCCGTCGCCAAGGAAAATGTAGATGTCATCGCGATGGTGCAAAATCCGTCCGAGTGCGTCATCTCCCTCCTGGTAGGGAAAAATGACCTAAGCGCGGCTGTCTCGGGCCTGCACCAGGAATTCAGACTTGCAGATAGCGACCTCGGACTCTTCCCAAAGGACGGGTTCTATCCACCGCTTGGCGCCGCCGAACCAACGAGCGAATCTTCCGAACAAAAGTATTAGCCATCGAATCCTTTGGCAGCACCAATGCAAAGCCTCTCCCTAGTTGCTTTTTGAAGTCACCATCCAGTCACAGTGCGACGGTAAAACTATGAAAGAACTGATGCAAACACAGGGAGAACAATTGTGAAGGTGAGTCGAGGTCAACCCTCTGCCGCTCCGCTCCGCGGCCTGCCCCTGGCGGGCCAGAAGTACAGCGTGCTCGGCGAAGAGCCCTTTCATCGCATGATCGCGCTCGAAAGGAAGCGCACGGAGCGCTCCGGCCAGCCCTTCGTGCTCATGTTGCTTGACGGCGGAGAGTGCCTGCCCTCGGATCGAAACGGAAGGATCTTAAGCAAAATTCTCTCTGCCTTGTCGTTGTCGACGCGCGACACCGATGTAACCGGCTGGTACAAGGACCATTCGATCGTAGGGGTTCTGTTTACTGACATCAGCGCCGACGACCGCGAATCCATTTTGGGCACGATGATGGCGCGGGTGAGCCAGACCCTGCAGAACAGTCTGAATCTCGAAAAATTTGAGCAGATCGGCATTTCGATGCACGTGTTTCCGGAGGAATGGGATCAGGAGAGCACGCACGGTAATCCGGCGCTCTATCCCGACTTTGCCAATCGCGACCAGGGCAGGAAGATCGCCCACATCACGAAGCGGGCGATGGACATCGTGGGCAGCGTGGTGGCACTGACGCTGTTGTCTCCGCTCTTCCTGATGTGCGCTCTGCTGGTCAAACTGAGCTCGAGGGGGCCGATTCTCTTCCGCCAGGAGCGCCTTGGCCAGTTCGGCAAGAGCTTCACTTTCCTGAAGTTCCGCTCCATGCATGCCAACAACGATCGCAAGATCCATCAGGAGTTCATGCGACGCGTCATCAAGGGAGTTCACGACGGCCGGGTCGAAGGCGGAAACAAAGCGGTTTACAAGATGACGAACGATCCTCGGATCACCAGGATCGGCTGGATTTTGCGCCGGACCAGTCTGGACGAACTTCCGCAGTTCCTCAACGTATTGAAGGGCGAAATGTCGCTGGTTGGTCCCAGGCCGCCGATCGCATACGAATGCAAGGAATATGACATCTGGCATCGCCGACGGGTACTGGAAATTAAGCCGGGTATTACCGGCTTGTGGCAGGTGCGGGGCCGCAGCCGCGTTCGCTTCGACGACATGGTGCGCCTCGACCTGCAGTATGTGCGCACCTGGTCGGTATGGCTCGACCTGCAAATCCTGGCGCAGACACCTATGGCGCTATTTAGTGATAGCGCGTTCTAACCCGTTTCTCCCATTTGGCGGTTCCGCGACAACCGAGCAACTTCAACCCGAACACACTAACACCAATCCCAGTTGATCCCCTTTCGGAGTGATGACCTTTCCCAGTTGATCCCCTTTCGGAGTGATGACCTTGATTGAGTATCTGACCGAAGCAGAAGAAACATCGACCCTACAAGCCAAGCCGGCGACACCCATTACAGCCGGCCGAATCGACCCGCTGAAAGACCCTCGGTGGGATGAATTCGTGGAGCGGCACCCCCGCTCCTCACTCTTTCACTCTACCGAGTGGCTGAAAGCGCTGGCTCGCACCTATCAGTACCAGCCGGTTGCATACACCACGTCGCCGGCTCGCCATGACCTTGAGAATGCAGTCGTATTCTGCGAAGTCGAGAGCTGGCTCACGGGCGATCGCCTGGTTTCGCTGCCATTTTCCGATCACTGCGAGCCTCTTGTGGATTCGCAGGGGGATACCCAAGCGATCGTTGGCGAACTGGAGCAGGAATCTCGCCGCGGAAAATGGCGCTACATCGAGATGCGGCCTTTGCAGCCTTTCGCCATGACCACCTCGTTGAGTCATGCGACGGTACCTTATACCTTCCATCAACTGAATCTCGAACCGGATCTGCGAACGTTGTTCTCCAATTGCCATAAAGACTCGACGCAACGCAAGATCGTGCGCGCGGAACGGGAGGGCTTGCGCTATCGCGAGGGTTCGACAGAGGAACTGCTCGACCATTTCTACGCTCTTCACACCATCACACGGAAACGTCACCAGCGGCCACCGCAGCCGCGAACGTGGTTCAGCAATCTGATCGACTGCTTCGGGGACGCTCTCAAGATTCGGGTTGCACTCCATGACAATCGGCCGGTGGCGGCGGTGATCACCATCCGCCACAAGCGTACGATGGTTTACAAGTATGGGGGCAGCGACCCTGAGTTTAACCGGTTGGGGAGCATGCACTTCGTGCTTTGGCGTGCAATCCAGGAGGCCAAGACGGCGGAGCTGGAATTCTTCGACTTTGGACGCACCGAAGCCGATCAGCATGGGCTCATAACCTTTAAGAAACGCTGGGGGACCGAGCAATCCAGGCTGATCTACTCGAGATACGGCCTTTCGAACCAGATCACCCACATGTTCGAATCCTCCACCGCCAACTGGAAGTCGCGGGTGGCCACATATGTGCTGGCTCACATGCAGCCCGGCATTCTTTCGACCGTCGGCCGCGCTTTATACCGGCACGTTGGATAAACACATGAGTTACATTTCCAGTACGCTTCCCCAATCTTTACCTGCAACCCAGGCCGGGACGGCACGAGTGTCCGTGGTAATCGTGGTCTGGAACGCCAAGAAATATGTCCTGGAGTGCCTGGCATCGCTGCGCGAACACTGCGCTTCGGTGTGCTCCGAAGTGATTGTGGTGGACAACGCATCCACGGATGGAACGCCGGAACTGGTGGCGGAGTTGTATCCGGAGTTCAAGTTGATTCGCAACCCGGAGAACTTCGGCTTCGCCAAGGCCAACAACATTGGCATCGCGCAATCCTTGGGGGATTTCGTTTGTCTGGTGAACTCCGATGTGAAGTTCCTGGACGACTGCATCTCGCCCATGATCGATTACCTTTCTCAGAATCCGGCGGTGGGCATGTTGGGTCCGAAGATGCTCGCGCCCGATGGCAAAGTATGGCGCTCCACGATGCGCTTTCCCACCCTCTGGAACCATTTCAGCCGCGCCTTGGGTCTGGATATTGCGTTCAAGAAATCACGGCGCTTCGGCGGATTGTTGATGTCCGATTTTGACCATCGGACGACTGCGCCGGTCGAAGTGCTGAACGGCTGGTTCGTCGTGGTTCGCCGCAGCGCGCTTGATCGCGTCGGCCCGCTTGATTCGCAATTCTTCATGTATGGAGAAGATGTGGACTGGTGCTACCGCTTCCACCACGCGGGCGAGGGAGTCGTTTTCTTTGCAGAAGCCGGAGCGATTCACTATGGCGGGGCCAGTTCTTCGAACGCCCCACTGCGCTTCTATCTGGAGCTGTACCGGGCGACCTGGCAATATTGGCGGAAGCATCACGGCAGCATGGCCCAGTTCGGCTTTCTCGTCGCGTTTGCTGTCCATCACTCGATTCGATTGATCGGTTCCGGATTCCTCTATTTGTTTCTCCCTTCCCGCCGGCCGGATATCGCCGGCAAGTTCAAAAGAAGTCTGGCCTGCCTGCGGTGGGTCGGCTGGGCAAAGTTCAAACGGCTGGAGACCAGCGGAAAAGCTGCCTGAGCGCACGATCGACTTGCCCCCTGACCGGTTCCGTCCTATGTACGAGACTGAAGCCAATTCCAAAGTAGAGAATTCCGCGCAGATTCCGGAAGATGTGCTGCGTTCCTTCGAGCACTGGAGAAGGCGGCTGCAATCTCGCACCGTCCTTCCCTGGAGCGAGCATTGTACGGAATGCGTCTGGCCAACCTGCTATTCGACCTGCGATCTCTACGACGCGCGGCCGGACGGGGGCTGCCGCCGATTTGTGGACGGCATGGTGAGGATCGAACTTGCCGGCACCGCGAATTCTTACCTTTTAAAAATTCGCTTCAAGCCCTGGGGGAAATTGTGGACTCCCGGCACGATACGGGTGCATTCCGCGGCGAAGGCGGAAAAGATTGAACAGAGAGACTACAGAATTGGCACTGCGCTGCAACGCATGCCCGTGCCTTCGCTGGTGAAAATTACCCTTACGACCAAGCGCTACGGCTTCAAGAAGAGAGTAGCCACTTCGGTAAACCCGGGTGAAGAGTTGCCGGAGTTTTTCCTGCTGGAATGTTACAACCCCGAAGCGCGCGGCGTTCCGTTGTCGTTGACCATGCGCGCAACCAGCGAAAATGCCAGCATCCCGTTTCAGAAACTGATCCACCTGGATCCCGGATTCAACCGGATCCTTCTTCCTCTGGAAGAAATTACCGCAGTGCTCGATATGAGCCAACCCTTTGGCATCGACCTCACGCCGAATCACGAGACCGGGGAAGTTACGCTCTACTTCGGTTTGATAGAGTTCGTGACGGTCTTGGCGGAAAGCAAGAAAGCAGAACCGAGCGATACGCGGGGCGAAGACAAGCAGCCGAAAGAAACCAAGATCAAGTGCGTCGTCTGGGATCTCGACAACACCCTGTGGGACGGAGTGCTGGTCGAGGACGGTCCCGAGCAGGTGCGCCTGAAAAATAACATCGCCGAAGTCATTCGAGAGCTCGACCAGCGCGGCGTTCTGCACTCGATCGCGAGTAAGAACAATCCGGAAGAGGCGCTCCAGGCCGTCAAGACTTTTCACGTTGACCAGTACTTCCTATCTCCGCAAATTTCCTGGCAGCCGAAGAGCGAAGGGTTGAAGGCGATTGCGCAGCAGCTGAATATCGGTATGGATAGCCTGCTGTTCGTCGACGACTCAGAATTTGAACTGGGAGAAGTCGCGGCGGCGTGCCCCGAAGTGAAACTCTTGCCCGCAGAGCAGTACCTCACCCTCTTAGAGCGCAGCGATTGCCAGCATCCGATCACATCCGAGAGCCGCGAGCGGCGGAAGCTTTATCAGGTCGAAGCCAGCCGGAAGACGGTGGCAGAACAATTCAGCAATGACTACATGGCTTTCCTCAGACACTGCGAGATTCGCCTGACGGTTCGCTCCTTGACCGAAGAAAACTTGACGCGAGTTCACGAACTGACCCAGCGCACCAACCAGATGAATTTTTCCGGCAACCGGTATGATCGCGACGTCTTGCGGGAGGTGTTATCCAATCCTCACCTGGACACGTTTGTACTCAGCTGCGAAGACCGTTTCGGCAGTTACGGCGTCATCGGGTTCTCCATTGTGGAGCGGCGGGAACCGCGCATGACCGACCTGATGTTCAGCTGCCGCATTCAATCGAAGCGCGTCGAGCACGCTTTTCTTTCCTGCATTGTCCGTAAGTACATCGAGGACACAGGGAAACATTTCTATGCCAATTACCGGAAGACTCCGCGAAATGCTCCTTCGGGAAAAGTCTTCGCCGATTTGGGCATGGAAGAAACGGAAGATCGCGACGGAGTCCTTTCCTTGCGTTTTTCCAGAGAAAGAACCGTTCCTGAAGACGGCATCATTCAGGTCACGCTGGAAGATGTGACGCAGGGAACGCTCGCGTGAGTGTTCGCTCGACCTTAGGCGCAGCGCGTCGCCGAATGTTATCCACCTTCTACCGTCGCACTGTTTCGCTCGGGAACCGTGAACCCATCGTCTCGTTCACCTTTGACGATTTCCCGCGCACAGCCTACTTAACCGGCGGTTCCATTTTGGAACGTTACGGAGCTCGCGGAACCTTCTATACCGCTTACGGACTGATGAATACATGCAACGAACTGGGCGAGCAGTTTCGCGCCGACGATCTGGAGTCATTGCTCGAACGAGGGCACGAACTCGCCAGCCATACCTATCGTCATGTTTCATGCCGTTCTGTGGGATGCGTCGATTTCTGTCAGGATGTGGAGGAAGGCAGGAAGGCAATCGAAGAACTGACTAGAGCAGAGTCTTCGAATTTTGCGTACCCCTTCGGACACGTGACGCTGCGGGCCAAGCGGGCCTTGGCCACCGCTTTAACCAGTGCCAGAGGCATCCTGCCAGGTTTCAACGGGCCGCAAGCCGATCTGAATCTGCTTCGCGCAAATAGTCTGTATGGCACTCTCGACATCCTTGGACAAGCGAAACAGTTGATTGCAGAAAATCTCAAGCGCAAGACCTGGCTGATTTTCTACACACACGATGTGCGCGAGAACCCGTCGCCCTACGGTTGCACTCCGGAACTGATGGAACAGACCGTTTCCTGCGCCGTTCGCAGCGGGTGCCGGGTTCTGACCATCCAAGAGGCTCTAGTGGTGGACGGGGTCCAAAACGGGATTTCTGAGAATCGTACCCAACAGTGCGTTACCGCGTGATTTCGGCCAATGCCCTTGTGTGTTCTTGGCTCGACAGTTGAGGCGTTATACCCTGAATTCTCGGACTTGCAAAACAGCAAGCGCGAGAATTCAATAGGGGTCCCCCAACTATGAATCGCTCGAGTGTCTTCACCATTGTAATGTCATTCCTAACCTTGATGATTCCCGGCGTCGTGTTGGCCAGTTCTCCGGGAAGATGCTCTGCGTTTGCCGCTGGCAGTTGTCCCTCAAGCATGCCGTCTGGCGTAACCTCGTTTTACTTCATCGATTATGCAGGAGGAAGCGACAGCAACTCTGGGGCCAGCGAAACCGCGCCATTCCAGCACATCCCCTGCAGCGCGAACGCAACCGGGAATGCGGCGGCAGCCTGCACCTCAGCGCCCGGTACAGGATGGATCTTCAAGGGAGGCGTGACGGTCGACTACCACTCGTGGCCGGCAAATGTCCCGTATGGGGGAACGAACGCGGCGCCTAGCTACATCGGCCCCGACCCCGGCTGGTTTACGGGCAGCAACTGGTCAAGGCCGATTTTCAGCGGCGGGGGCTCGAAAGGCTACAACGCCGGCACGCAGGGACTGCTTGGCGACCACGCCCACAGGACCAATTGGGTCGTGATTGATAATGTCGAATTTACCGGTCTTTACTGGTCATCTTTCTCCGGCAGCGGCAATAGCAACTACTACTCTTACTGTTATATTTGCAGCGACTCGTACGTGGGCGACACAAATTGGGAAGTCAAGAATATTTATGCGCACCAGTGGACGAACATCGGCTCCGGAGCCTACGATCCAGCCGGATATCAAGCGCTTATCAGTTTGCCCGCCGACGGAACTCCTGGAAATCAAAGCAGCCTCCACGATTCCGTAATCGATGGCAGTGACAGCCAGCAGAACTGCTGCATGGCCAGTGGCGCTGCCATTCAGTACAACAACTATTATTCTTACCTTGTCGACAACCCTTATAACGGCGGACTCACCACCAACGGCCTGATCATCATGCACGACAACTACAGCACGATGTCAGTGAACAGCGGCGGCGGCGTGCACGAAAATTGCTATCACATGTTTGCTTCTGACGGTAACGGAACTGGGGGCACGGTTATCCTCTATAACAACCTCGACGACTGCAAGAACGTCGGAACCAACGCCGAACCCATGGCTTTTGAGCTGATCGGAGCGACAGTTTACGCTTTTAATAACGTCATCACGGCGGGAAATCCGGCGGGAATCTCCAATAGTTCCTGGTCGTCGACCAGTGCCGGCACGACGATCTTCGAATTCAACAATACGATTCAGGCCAATGATGCCCGCTCTTCTTCATCCGCCTCCTGCTACACGAACGGTTATAAGAATCGAGCGGTGTTCGCGAACAATTTTTGCATCACCAACAACAGCAACGGGCCATCGGTAGGAACGTTCTCACCGTTCAACGGAAGCAATAACTTTCCCTCGCCAACGTTCAGCATCACTTGCGCGGGAGGGCCGCAAACCAATCTCGGCATGTCGCAGATCTGCGCACCTATCGGTTCCGGGGACGGAACCGGAAACCTGAACTTCCTGGAGGCCTACCCATTCGCTCCGATGGATACGACCGCGGCAGCGACAGTAGGCACGGGCCAAAACAATGCATCCACCTGTTCGGCGATCAGCGCAATTGATTCTGAATCCGGGACCGCCTGCTTGAGTGACACAACTCTTGGAGTTTCCTACAACACCGCCACTCATACTGTGTCATGGCCTGCTCGAACGGCGGGTGCCCGGCCGACTTCCGGACCGTGGACCAATGGAGCTTACCAGTCCGCAAACGGACAACAGCCATCGCCACCAACAGGGCTCGCGGCCGTTGTGAACTAACCACGGACGCTTGCTTGTACATGGGGCTTCGTCCCCGGCCCATGGCGGTCGGGAGTGGCACTGTCCAGGACTGGCGTCAAAAACGTCGGTAGAAGTGCCTGAGCCGGCTTTCCCAACATGAGCCGTTAATTCCCTCCGCAGCGCACAGCGAACTAAAAAGTTGCACTTCATGAACGCCAAACCCATTCGAGTGCTGTACAGCTTTCCGAATAAACTCGGGGGAGCACGCATCTGCTACACCGCATGGCAGCAGGTCAACGGTCTGGCCGCCGCCGGAGCGGAAGTTCTGGCGTGTCCGGCCTCAACCTGCCGTCCTGTACCTCCTGAAGTGAGCTTGCGTCCGACGTTGGCCCGCGGAGGAATTCGCATCCCTTTCAAGCTTTTAGGAAATGGCCGGGCACACCTGCTGCATGACTCGATCGTCGCGCGGAGGGTGGAGAAAATGGCGGGCAAAGTCGACATTATTCACGTCTGGCCCAGCGGCGCCCGCAGAACCCTGGAAGCCGCCGCACGAGTGGGGATTCCAACCATACTGGAAAGGTGCAGTGCTCACACGCGTTACGCATACGAAGTGGTACAGAGGGAATCGGAACGTTTGGGAGTGACGCTCAGGTTGCGGGATGACGGCGCTTTTAACGAAGCGGTTCTACGCCATGAAGAAGAAGAATTTCGATTGGCTGACCGTCTACTTTGTCCGTCGGACTTTGTGGTCCAGACTTTCCTCGATCGAGGCTTCTCGCTCGATCGTTTACCCAGACATATCTACGGTATTGACGAAAAGGCCTACTATCCAGCGCCTGACTATCGGCCAAACAGTGCCGGCTTGAGAATGCTCTTCGTCGGATATTGTGCCGTGGGGAAAGGCTTGCATTACGCGCTCGAAGCATGGCTCAAGTCCTCCGCGCACGAGAAAGGCACATTCACCATTGCGGGCCAGTTCATGCCTGACTACCAGAACAAACTGGCCTCGCTGTTATCCCACCCGAGCGTTCGAGTCTTGGGGCATCGGAATGATGTGCCGGATCTCATGCGCAACAGTGACGTCCTGGTGCTGCCAAGCCTTCAAGAGGGCTTCGGGCTGGTTTGCACGGAGGCGATGGGCAGCGGATGCGTTCCTTTGGTTTCGAACGCGTGCACCGACTTTTGCAAACACATGCAGAACGCGCTGGTGCATCGCATGGGTGACGTCGCGGCGCTGGCGGAACATGTCTCTCTGTTAGACAGAGATCGCGTTCTTCTGCAAGACCTGCGCACGGCCGGGTTAAAGCTGCGCGACAGCCTCACCTGGAACGCAGCGGGCGTTAAGCTGCTGGAAGTCTATCGCGAAACCATCGACTTACATTCTCAGAGAACGAAGCAGGAACATCCTTCATCCCTGCTGGCGGTCTAGATCATGCATCCCGAACAGGGTCCAATCAATCTGAAATTTGGCGGCGGCGTGGCGGAAAGCGTGTTTAATCCGCTCGTCCTCGCACTCGTCCTTCTCGCGGGCATCCTGGTTTTGGTCTGTCCCCGCGCCAAGGCGACTGTAGCATTCCTGGTCGCGTCCCTCCTTATCCCAACGGACCAGATTTTGGTGATCGGAGGACTGCATTTCCCGATGTTACGGGTACTGGTTCTTTTCGGGATTGCTCGAATGCTGAAAGAGAGAGCTTCCTCGAAGCGGCGGCTGTTCTGCGGAGGGATAAACCGGATCGATATCGGCCTGATCGTGCTGACCACATTCATCGGATTGAACGGCGTTCTCCTGTTCCAGGAGGCCGGAGCACTGATCAATCAGGTGGGAAATCTCCTTACGGTTTTCGGCGCCTATTTCTTGCTTCGATTCCTGATCCGGGACGAAGCTGACGTCATTTACACGATTCGAGCCTTCGCCTGGATTGCGGCCGTCATTGCCGTGATTATGATCTACGAACTGTCGACCGGACACAATCCCTATGCCTTGCTGGGAGGAGCGCAAGCGGCCAACTACGGCTCCCTTGCGGCACGCAGTGACCGGTTTCGCGCTCAGGGGCCTTTCGCCCATTCCATTCTGGCTGGAACTTTTGGCGCAGTGTTGCTACCACTGTTTGTGGCCTTATGGTGGAGAGGTAAAAAGAATCGCACGACGATGGTGATTGGAATCGCCGCCGCCACGGTCATGACTTTCGCCTGCAATTCGAGCACGCCGGTGATCGCCTATGCAGCAGGTGTGATGGCGCTATGCCTTTGGCCGTTGCGGAAATCGATGCGCGCGATCCGGTGGGGTATTGTTCTCACCCTGGTCTCACTCCACATGGTGATGAAGGCGCCAGTGTGGCACCTGATCGCGCGGATCGATATCTCGGGCGGTTCATCGTCCTGGCACCGCTACATGCTGATCGACCAATGCATCCGCCACTTTGGGGATTGGTGGCTCATCGGTGTCAAAGATACAAGTATCTGGGGCTGGGACATGTGGGATACGGCGAATCAGTATGTCGCCTTGTGTGATAGTTCCGGGCTCATTCCCTTCCTCTGTTTCGTAGCGATTCTGGTGTATGGCTTCAAGTATTTGGGCCGAGCAAGACGCGCTGCAGAGGACAGGAAGAATGCGCTTTTCATTTGGGCGGTTGGTTCCGCGCTGTTCGCCAACGTGGTTGCATTCTTTGGCATCTCTTATTTCGACCAGACTGTCATCGCCTGGTACGCCTTGCTGGCTATGATCCCCGCAGTGATCGCGACACGGAAGAAACAAAATTCAGGCGAACTACCGCTGGAAGTTCCTGCCTCTGGCGTCGTTCTCGTCCCGCAATTGAACGAGCAACCTGCTTTTCTGGAGTCCTATGACGCCCTGTGAAGTTATGGAGGCACCCGCGGAAGCCAAGATGTCAGATCGCGCTCGTCCCAAGAAATTGGCCTCCGTCATCAGCAAGAACACAATCTTTGGCGTGCTCTCCGGCGGCACGCAGGTTGCGACCCGGCTGGTTACGGTTCCGATTGTAATCGCACACATCGGCTTGGGCGGATACGGCATCTGGTCGATCATCATGACGACCGCTGCCTACATGCGTTTCGGAACGGTGGGCGTAAAGTCCGCCTTCCAAAAGTACGTTGCCGAAGCGACTGGGACCGGAGACTACAACAAGGCCAGCGAACTGCTCAGTACGGGTTGTGCGGCCATACTCACGCTCTCCGTCGTCGGCTTGATACCCGTCGCCTTTTTTTCGCAGGCGCTAGCCCGCTCCACAGGCGTTCCCGCTCAATTTCTTAGAGCCACGAGCGGCTCCATTTCGGTGCTCGCCCTGATCATGGTCTTATCCAATGTGGGCGCAGTGTATGAGGCGATCCTTCTGGGTAGCCAACGGATCGATGTCGCCAGGCGATTCGGCATGGGCTTTACCTTGGCGGAAGCTTGTGCCATTGTCGTCTCCCTGCATTATGGTTACGGGCTGTTCACCATGGCTACCATCATGGGCGTTTCCGAAATCGGATACGTCGCCTGCTGCATGGTTGCATCCCGCCGGGTTATGCCGCAGATCCATGTGGCCGCGCGACGATTTAACACACGGGTACTGCAGGAGCTCTTCCGATTTGCCGGCAGCTACCAGCTAGTCAATCTCCTGCAGGTTCTTTACGCTGCGATCCTGCCGGTTACCATGCTGCGTGCATTTGGAGCCGACTACGCCGGAATTTATGCGCTCAGCTTAAGGCTCATCAGTCCCGCACAGATGCTCCACGACTCGTTTCTCCTATCGATCCTCTCCGGCGGCTCGATGTTATATGCCTCGGGGGCAGTTGACCGAATGGGCAACCTAATCCATAAGTCGTTTAAAGTGACGTTGACTTGCGCGCTGATCCCTCTGTCTTTTATCGCCTGCTTTGGCGCGAACATCATATTTGCCTGGACGGGGCAGAACGACCCTCACTTTCGCGCTGGCCTGGCCTTGGTCTCCTTGGCGGGCGTGTTTCAGGCGGTCTCCATCCTCGGCTTGGTTCTCTACCGCATCTCGGGAAATGCCTTGCTCGACAACCTTCGGCAGGTGCTGGTGATCGTGACTCTTCTTGCCGCGACGATGTTCGCTCGTCAACTTGGCTTCTATGGCGTGTTGGGCGGGCTGGCTTGCGCCGAACTGATTGGAATGCTGTTCATGATCTATGCTGTCGCGAGAACCTTTCCCCTGTTCCGTCCTGCGACGCTCTTGTCAGACCTTTGGAAGGCAGCTATAACGGCCATCGGCGTCCTGGCAGTGGGCGGCTGCGCCAGCTTTATCCCCTTGCCAGCCTTCGAGCCACGCGTGCTCGGAGCGGCCCACATCGCGATAATCCTGGCCGCTTGCGGTGTGGCCGTGTGGCCGCTTCTCCGGCTTACCAAGCTTACAACCACCGAAGATGGCAACACTGTGCTGAACGTATTTTTCCCCCGCCGCGCGATCAAAGTGATCGCGGCGGATGCGGTTTAAAGTGATCCACTGACGAATACCTGATTAAAAACGAAAAACGATTCCCACTTCTCTCATTTCGCTTTCTCTCTTAAAAAACCAGTCAAATGATTTCCGTAATCATTCCCGCGCACAATGAGGGCGCCGTGATTGCCCGTACCTTGAAGGCTATGACCGATGGAGCCGAGCCGCGCGAGTTGGACGTGATCGTCGTCTGCAACGGATGCACCGACGATACTGCCGATGTGGCGCGCAGCTTTGGGCCGCCAGTTCGTGTCATCGAAACCAGGGTCGCGGGCAAGACTCACGCCCTCAACCTTGGCGACGAAGCCGCGCAGACTTTTCCGCGAATCTACGCGGACGCCGACGTGGTCCTCAGCATTGAGGCGATTCGGGAGTTGGCGCGCCGCCTTGCCCGAGGAGATGTTCTGGCTGTCGCTCCGACGCCAAGCTTTGACCTGGATCGTTGTTCCTGGCCGGTTCGCGCCTGCTATCAGATTCGGTCGCTGCTGCCTTCCGCGCAGGAAGGCATTGGCGGCTCGGGAGTGTATGCGTTGTCGGAAGCTGGCCGGCGCCGCTTTCACGAGTTTCCCGCCCTCACCGCCGATGATGGTTTCGTCCGCATCCATTTTCAGGTACAGGAGCGGGAAACTGTCCGCTCCGCCGCTTCCAAAGTCTTTCCGCCTCGGACGATGAAAGACCTGGTCGCCACGAAAACCCGCGCTCACTACGGCTCTTTCGAATTAGCCGGGTTATTTCCCAAGCTCTGGCAAAACCGGGGCGAGAGCAACAACAGATCTTTGATTCGTCTTTTCAGAGATCCGCGGTTGTGGCCTCAGCTGACGACCTACTGCCTGGTTACGACTATCGCCAAG
>Ga0210400_10001693_pt1 | contig 21494 bp, 12 predicted proteins | sample IncBWH26MmetaG_FD_155456 | JGI IMG/M metagenome (GOLD analysis project Ga0210400, IMG submission 155456) | Forest soil microbial communities from Barre Woods Harvard Forest LTER site, Petersham, Massachusetts, United States - Inc-BW-H-26-M | ecosystem: Environmental > Terrestrial > Soil >...
TTAGTGAGCAGAATGTCCGCCCCGCGAGCGGTTCATTCGCTAATACGAATAGCTTCATGACCACAGGAACAGTCAACGGCACAACTAATGGTGATCGCGAAGAGCCGTTGACTGATACATATAGCGTCAACGTCAGCCAGGAATTACCATCGCACATGATCCTGGAACTCAGCTATGTAGGAAATAACAGCCGGTTTCTTATTAACGGAGGCAGCACTCAGCCTGTCGCTCTGGACAATGTGAATGCCATCCCAATCGGCGGCTTGTACAAGCCGGATCCAGATACGGCAAGTCCAAATTTTGGAAAGGTTCTAACTCCGACAGGAACCAACACGGGCGGTACAAATCAATCCACGACAGCAGGGTCCGCAAGTACGCAACAGGTGAACGAGTACCGACCGCTGAACACACCGTTGGTTCAATATTCGGCGATTAATGTGACCAACCACAACCTATACGCAAACTACAACGGTTTGCAGGCAGGTATCGGCCGCCAGACCGGGCGTGTCCTCTTCAATGTCAACTACACCTTCTCAAAGGCTCTTGGCATTCGGGGCGCAGGTGCGAACGATGCGAACGGCTTTCCCGGGGACCCGTTCAACATACACAACAACTACGGCTCAGAGAGCTTCGACCGTCGCCATATCTTCAATGCGAGCTATACTTTTTCGGTAGGTAACCCGGTCCAAAAGCGGTTTATCAGTGAGCTTGCCAATGGATGGGAACTTTCCGGTATCACCAGTTTCCAATCAGGCGGGGATATATCGGCCATTACCACGCCGAATCTCAGTCCATCCGGTACCGTCGGACCGATCAATCTTCCCAACGTTACGCCAACCACGGCCAATCCGAACGCCATTAGCGTAAGCAATACCGTGTATTTAGGCACACCCGACGTGGACCTGCAACCGACCGTCCTCTGCAATCCGCGATCTGGTCGATCAAAGGGCCAACTTATCAATCCCAATTGCTTTGGATTGCCCGATCTCTTGCACAATGGGCCGTATCAACTGCCCTTCCTTGCTGAACCGGCGTTCTTCAACAGCGATCTGAGCGCACAAAAGTCTTTCCACATCGTTTACGAGCAGACCATCCAGTTCCGGATCTCTGCATTCAACTTCTTAAACCATCCCCTGAATACAATCACCAACTCCTTTAACAATGAGTACCAGCTAAATTTCACAAACCCCAACAGCAGTACCTTTGTCCAAGACGGGAGCAACAGCAGCCTCGGGTTTGGCACCGATCCTTATAAGACCGGTAGGCGCATAGTTGAGTTGATGTTGAAATACAATTTCTAGTTGCAAAGACTATTTGCAACTACCAGATACATCGCTCTTTCGGTGTATCACCAGCAGTCCATCGCGACACAAGGTTGGGCTCGATGTCGGATTGCGGTGCCAATCATGGCGCACTATGCACTGTGCGGCACCGCTTCTGATTGCTGCGCATCACGCGCAGTTCGTGAATACATCATTCTACGGAGACGCGAAGACCGACCGGGAATCAAGCGGACGCAAGGTCGGCACCCCGTTCGGGCACGACAGCGGATCCGCGCGCTCCGCCTGTGGATGACCCAAGCCCGCATAACCTCAAGGCCTCTACGATCTGAGGGGAATTTCCATGGGGCGAAGCTCACGTTCTACCACTGAACTACTCCCGCCCTTTAAGTCCAGCAGCCTCTGTTATAACCAGCGTTGTCCTGACCGATGAAAAAACGAGATACCGTTTGCTAGACAGTCTCGCTGAACCGGTATCCGATATGCGACTCCGTCATCAGGTACTTGGGATCGGCGGGATCATCTTCGATCTTGATGCGGATCTGCCTTATAAACGTCCTCAGATACTCCAATTCATTGCCGTATTCCGGTCCCCACACAGACCGCAGGAGCTTGGTGTGAGGCACAGGACGTCCGGCGTTAGCCATCAGAAAATGAAGCAATTCGAATTGCTTTGGAGTGAGGTGTACAGCGCGCCCTTTCTTCTGTACGAGGTGGCGTTCGGGATCGAGCCAGACATCTCCTACCACGATCGTCTTATCCCCACCTTCGCCAATATTGTTCCGGCGCACCGCCGCACGGAGCCGGGCAATGAGTTCGCGGAGTTGGAACGGCTTGGTGATGTAATCATCGGCACCGGCATCGAGCGCTTCCACCTTGCGATCCTCGCTGCCTTGCACGGTAAGCATGATAATCGGAAGCCGCGCTGAATTCTTGCGCATCATCCGGCAGACTTCGACCCCTCCCATCCCCGGCATGTTGATATCCAGCAGAACGGCATCGAATTGAGCAGTGCGCGTGAGAGCCAGTGCTTCTTCACCTCGTGCTGCTTCGACAACCATGAAGTCGAGCCCGGAAAGAATGGTTCGTAAGGAAAGTCGAATTGATCGCTCGTCGTCTACGATGAGCACGGTGCTTTGTTCTGCATTCACTGCTGTCTCCTTCCGCTTTGAGGTAGCGAGAGAAAGAACGTGGTTCCCTCTTGCGCATCGCTGATTACCCACACGTGCCCGCGATGAGCCTCTGCGGCCATCTTCACGGTAGATAGACCTATCCCTGTGCCGGCAGCCATGTTCTTAGATCCATCGCTGCGAAAAAACCTTTGAAAAATGCGCTCTCGATCGGAGATCGGAATTGCTGGTCCGAAATTATGCACCGACATCAAAACCTCGGCATGGCTCTCCCACGCCGCGACCTTCACTCCCATCCCTGGATAGGAATATTTCGCAGCGTTATCGAGAAACTGTACAAGCGCCATCGAAAGCAACTCTCTGTCGCCTTCGATGGTGAGGCCGGGGTCAGTCAAGGCCACTTCTACTGGATGGCCGCCCATGCGTCCAGAATGCTCGCGAATCACCTTGGATACCAAGTCAGCAATCGCAATTTCATCCTTGCCCAGACTCATCTGATTGGCTTCAAGTTTCGCCGTTTGCAAAAGCCGTGTGCAAAGCAGATTGAGCTGACTCGATTCCTCTTCAATCAGAGAAACAAGACTCGCTTGTGGATCGTTGAGACTCCCCACCTCGCGAAGCCCGGAGCTTGCCGTTTGAATTGCCGTTAAAGGCGTCTTGAAAGCATGAGCGAGGGAATCAAGCACAGCTGCGCGCAGGCGTTCGCTCTGATGCGCAGCCTCGATTCGACTCTCCTTTTCGAAAGAAACGCATCGATCCAGGGCGATGGCCGCGAGCGACGCCAGTGCATCCGTCACCAGTGGACTTAAGTTTCCCCGAATCGCGATCGCCCCCACCGTGTTCGCACTCACGCGAAGCAGTCTTTGCGACGTGCGCGTGGCGGACTCCTTATCGTCGACATGTAGAAAAAAGCACTCCTTTGCCAGGTCCAGTTCATCTTCAGCCCAATCGCCTGACCGATCGCACTGTCCGGAATTCGCGTCGAAGATTGCAACGCCCTCAACCATAAATATCCGCTGAATCAGCTGTGTCAGTTGGGGCCCTGGCGATTGGTGCAAATTGATCAACAGGGTGCTGCGGCTCAGCTCGTATAACTGCTCCATCGCCGTGCGTTGAAGCGCAGCCTCATGTGAACTCCTCTGTTCTCTTGAAGATACTCGGCTAACCACTAGCGCACTGAGCTCGAATGCACCGAGAGCGACCCAGTCCTGCGGATCAGAGATTGAGAACACGAGGATCGGGGGGTAAAAGAAGTAGTCCAAACAGGCGCAGGCCAGCAAAGACACGACCGTCGCTTGCCAGAATCCGCAGAGGATCGCCTCCGCAACGACCACCAACAGGAAGAGAAAACCAACTGGCGCAGAATTAAAGTGGAGTACATACCCCGAGAAACCAAGCAGCGCAACAACCCAGCAGCCCGCAAGGCTTTCACCGATAAACTGAGATCGAGTCCGACGCCCCGGGACTCCGAGTATATTCGCGATCTTCATACTCCTGCGGAATTCCTGATGGCTGCATCTGCCTATAGATCAAGGGTATCCAGAGATTCATTAACAAACCATAAATGAAATGCAAAGAATATGAAGGGACGGCCCTCGCGGCTTGAGAAATCCGCCCCATTTGCGATCTGTACCGTATCAGTTTGCGTCGCGCCAGTCTATTGCGCGGTGGCCGAAAGGCTCTCGTAATGCGCAGCTTCCTTATCCATTTGGTCCGCTTTATAGGTAAGGTACTCGTAACGGTTTCTTGACGAATCAACTGGACGCGGATATTTGCCAACCGATCCCGTCACATCTTGGCCGCTGCGCTCCCATTCCTGCTTTTCCGATTGAGCCTGTTGTATAAACGACTGTTGCTGCGCTCGAAAGTAAGTGGCAAGCACTTTGTACTGCTGTTCCGTATGCGCCTCTTGCATCATCTTGTGCAATTCCGAATGTGTGTAGTGAGACGCACTCGTGGGCTGAGCATAGGCGGCGTTCAAAGCGGCCGCGAGCATAACGATGATAACTCCGACACCAAGTCTAGTTCTCATCCTGACTTCTCCTTTCATAGTCAGTATCGGAATACCTACATGAAGGAGGCATGAAGTTAGACACTATCTGTATTAACCCTTCTACTTAACTTATAACTTGCTTACGAAATGTCGCACATTTATCGCGATTCGGGAATCCCGCAGAGCGTTATTCGTGCACAGGCCAGGAGCTATGGACGAGTACGTCCCTCTTTGACGAATCCGAGGAATCTTCGCGCCAGCTCGTGAATGCGATGGTCCTGCCGTTTGCGAACGGCATCCTTGGGCAATAGCTCCGTACCGATCCCGATTGCTGTTGCGCCGGAGAGAATGAAGCTTGCAGCAGTCTGCGGATTTACCCCTCCTGCAGCAATTATCTGGATTTGGGGCAGCGGCAGTTTCAGCGAACGGATGTAAAGATCTCCTCCAAGTGACGCCGCCGGGAATATCTTTACAAAATCCGCGCCGGCCTTCCACGCGGCAATCACCTCGGTGGGAGTGAGCGCTCCCGGAATCGCGAGCACTTCGCCTTTAAGTGTGGTTTCCATCACTTCCAGCACGAGCCCGGTGCTCGTGATAAACCTGGCTCCCGCATCAAGACAGCGCTCGGCAGTTTCTTTGTCCAGCACTGTTCCAGCACCAACAACCAGGTTCGGAAACCGTCCAGAAAGTTGGCGTATCACGTCAAGGGCGCCCGGCACCGTCATCGTAATCTCGGCAATGGGGATGCCTGCTTCATATATGGTTTCAGCGGAATACATCGCTTCGTCCGCGCTGGTGGCACGAATGCCGGGAAAGATTCCGATCCCTTCAATGCACGCTTTAGCCTGTTCCCGCTTCATAGTTGAGTTCCGTCCTGATTGTCAAAGTAACCGATGAGACTTGAACCGCGTGTTTTTCCCGTAACATCGTATGCACCGCAGCTGGGAGGTGCCGCAACACGACACTCAATGAATCTCTTCGCGTCCGACTGCAAGATTGAGTTGCCCTGCAGCCGTCAGATAGGCTCCGAGCAGTTGGGCATAGGCTAGTTGCACCTGGCGATAGTCGCTTTGTGCGTTGAGGAAGTCCATAAGCGAAGCGCCGCCGTGTTCGTAGGCAAAAGTGACCGTATCGCGCACGCGCAGAGCCTGGTCGTTGTACTTCGCCTTGTACGGCTTGAGCAACTCGATGTTGCTGTGTACCAGTTCATAGGCTGTATCCACATCGCTGAACACCTGTGCGCGTGCAGCTTCGCTGGCCTGTTGGCTGCGGTCGATATCGATCAGCGTGCGTTTCTTCTCGCCCTGATTCTTGTCGAAGATGCGCAGCGGAATGCTTACGCTGACGCCGATCGTCTCCGGGCCATTGGGATTGTTCGTAGAGGAGTTGTTTGTGAACCAGCCCGCAAAAGTCGGATCGGTAGAGCCGTTCGCCACAGCCAGCTTGTGGTTGGTCACAGACTGTTGAATGGTTTGCAGCGCCGCCTGCAGGTCTGGCCGCGCCGCCAGCGCCGCATCGCGGTAGGTTTCCAAAGGCTGCAACGCATCGCTGAAATCGAATGGACCCGTCACGTCGAACTGATCCACCGGCGTGCGGTCGTTCAACATCTGCAGGAGCTGAATCTTGGCAGTGCGCAGGTTGACAATCGCCGTTTCGATCTCCGACTCGTATTGCACGCGCAGCAACTCAATCCGGTCGAGGTCAATCTGCGCGAGGTCGCCTGCCTTGAAGCGCGCGCGGCTGATCTCAATGATGTGGTCGTAGTACTCGAGGTCCGTTTTTGCCTGATCCAGTACAAACTTGGCCTGCAGCGTCCCCACGAACGCCGCGCGAAGGGCAAACACCATGTTCCGTTCCAGGTCTTCATGCTGCGATTGCGTAATGCGCGTGCCTTCCTGTGCGCTCTGGAGCCGCAGTTCGCGTTTATGCTCGCGCTCGTGCAGGTAACTGAAGTTCGGCTGTTCAGAAGTTCCCTTAAATGGAGTCCAGACCCCATTGTGTGGTGCAGGCTGGGTGCCATCCACAGATAGAGTGAATTGCGGATTGGGGCGGAGAAAGGCCGTAATTTCCTCAGCCTTCATTTCATCCACATTATCGGCATCGGCCTTCAACGCCGGATTGACTGTTTCAAACTTAGCCTTCACCTGCTCCCAGGTTAGGGCCTGTTGTGCACGCGCTCCTGGCACAAGAACGAGGGTTAACAACGTCGATAAACCGAAAGATGAGAAGCGGGCGAGCCAGTTTTTTGCACGGCGAGGCGTCAAAGGAACTTTAGAGCCATTAGTGAGCAAAGGACACCTCCGTTTCCGGTTCCGGCAGTATGTCCCCGTCTTTCGCCACCCAGACATACAAGGTTGGCAGTAGGAAGATGCTTAGGACTAAGTCGGAGATGAGACCTCCGACGATGACAATGGCGAAGGGACGCTGCGAGTCGGATCCAATGGCGTGGGACATCGCCGCCGGAAGAAGTCCCAGGGTAGCTACCAGCATCGTCATCATGATCGGCCGCAGACGCAAGACGGCGCCTTCGACAGCGGCATCTGGAACGGTATAGCCACGAGCTCTCAATTGGTTGATGTATTCAAGCATGATGACGCCCGTTTGAACCGAGACGCCGAACAGCGCCAGGAAGCCGACACCGGAAGATACGCTGAAGAATGTGCCGGTCACAAGGAGAGCGAGCAAGCCTCCAACGCGGGCCATGGCCACGTTGAGGAGAATCAGCAGCGCCCATTTGAAGGAACGAAACATGCTGTAGAGAATGATGAAGATCAAAAAGATCGTCAGGGGCAGGATGAAGAGCAATCTTTTTTCGGCTCGCTTTTCGCTATCGTATTCTCCCGACCATTCAAGGTGATAGCCATGCGGTAACTGCACATTCTTCGCGATCTTGTCGATGGATTCCTTGACCGTGGTGCCCAGATCGCGCCCGCGAACCTCAAAGCGGATGGCCGCATAGCGGGAACCGCCTTCCCGGTAAATGTCGTATGCGTCATCGCGAACCTGGACTTTGGTCAACTGAGCCAGCGAGACGCGCTCTCCCGAGGGAGAGAGCAATCGAATATTCTGGATGGCCTCCTTCGTATCACGATACGGTTTCTGATAGCGCACGACCACGTTGTAGACTGCCTCGCCCTGCAACACCTGGCTGACAGGATTACCGCCGATCGCCGTCTGGACGGCATCTTGTATATCGGCCACATTGATGCCGAAGCGCGCAGCCGCCTGTCGGTCGACGGTGAGATCGATATTCGGCTGGCCTGTATCGCGTTGAATTCCCAAATCCTTGACCCCGTCAATTTTGCTCATAACATTTTTGATCTCTTCGCCCTTTTCCTCGAGAACGTCTAAGTCCGGCCCGTAAAGCTTGGCACACAGTCCGCCTTTCGTGCCGGTAAGCGTTTCATCCACGTTGTCCTCAATGGGCTGGGAGAAATTCCAGAAGGCCCCTGGGTTTTTCTCCACTTCACGATCCATCGCGGCGATCAGTTCCTCTTTGTTCTGATGAAAGACAGGTCGCCATTGATCCTTGGGCTTCAAGTCGATGAAGTATTCCGTGTTTCCAAATCCCCCCGTATCGGTTCCATCATCGGGAGCCCCGGATTGCGACACAACTTTGGTGACCTCGGGGAACGAGGCGAAGATATAGCGGTTTTGCTGGGCAAAGCGCGTGCCTTCCGTCTCGCCGATGCTGTTCGCCATCGCGCCGCGCGCCCAGATGGCGCCTTCATCCAAGTGGGGCAGAAACTCCGAGCCAATGAGTCCGCTGAATGTCAGGAAAAGAGCGACGGCCAGCGAAGCCAGGCCAATGCCGACGGTAATCCATCGATTTTCGATTGCCCACTTCACCGCGCCCCGGTACTGCTCCTTCAGGAACTCCATCACCGGATTGCGCCATTCCTTGACACCACGCGGGAATAGTAGGGCAGCAAGCACAGGCACAATGAAAATCGAGAATACGATCGCGCCGAGTAGTGCGAAGGCAACAGTCCAGGCCATGGGCCGGAACAAGCGCCCTTCGACCCGTTGGAGCGTGAAAATTGGCATGTAGGCGGTAATGATGATGGCGATAGCGTAGAAGACCGGCCGCTGGACCTCGTGAGCAGCATCACGGATCATCTCTACCGGTGTCTTCATGCTCATCGTGATGCGGCCCGCTCCCGGCGAACCGTTTTTAGCATGGCCCAAGTGCCTCATGACGTTCTCCATCATGACGACGGCGCCATCCACAACCATCCCGAAGTCGAGCGCACCAAGTGAAATCAAGTTTGCGGGTATATGGCTCAGGTTGAGGAATATAGACGCGAAAAGCAACGCAAAGGGAATGGTGAGTGCAACGATGAAGGCTCCGCGAACATTACCGAGAAACAGAAACAGGATGATCGTCACCAGGATCATCCCCTCGGCGAGGTTGTGCAGCACCGTGTGCAACGTGTAATGAAGCAGATCGCTGCGGTCGAGCATCGGGACAACCTTCACACCCTCGGGCAGGATGTGATTGTTCAGTTCGTTTACCTTCTCGTGAATCCCTTCGATCGTGGGGCCTTCTTCGGCCCCCTTGCGCATCAGCACGCCGCCCTGGATGACGTCGGGCTCATCTACGATGACGCCGTCAGCACGGTGGTCGGCTCTGGCCATATGCCCCAGCCGAATTCTGGGTCCCCAGTCGACGACCGCGATGTCCTTTACGCGAACGGGAGCCCCATTCGAAGTCGTCAGCACGGTGTTCTCGATATCCTGCACACTGCGGTAAAGTCCCAGTGCGCGGACGTTCAGTTGCTGCGAGCCCTCTTCGACGAAGCTGCCGCCGGCGTTCACGTTGTTGACGGCCAACTGGTTTTCCACCTGGCTGATGCTCAAGCCGTAGGAGATGAGCTTATTCGGGTCGATGCGCACCTGGTATTCGCGCGCGGTGCCGCCGAAGTCGCTCACGTCCACAACGTTCGGAACTTTCCTGAATTCCTTGTACAGCGTCCAGTCTTCGATGCTCCTCAAATTCATCAGGTCATACGCCGGATTTGTGCTCCGGATCGTGTACCAATAAATCTGGCCGGTCATGCTCCAGTCCGTGCCGATTTGAGGCAGCACGCCCGCCGGCACATTGACCTGCGTGAGCCTTTCCAGCACCTTCTGGCGGTTCCATTCGTTGACCGATTGGTCGTCGAAGATCAACGTTACCAGGGAAAGACCGAAAATCGATTCCGACCGCACCGTCGTAAGATGCGGAATCCCAAACATCTGAATTTCGACGGGAACGGATACTTGCTGTTCCATTTCTTCGGCGGAACGCCCGGACCACTGGCTGATGATGGTCACGTAATTATCGGCGATGTCCGGATAGACTTCGACGGGCATGTTGTGAAACGACACCGCTCCCCAGCCAAGCAACAGCAACCCAATCGCCAGCACCACGTACCGATTATTGAGTGCAAAATCTACAAGATTGCGAATCACAGTTTCTTCCTTAAGCCCCGGAGTTGAGCGTCATTCATTGTCGATCGCATTTTGGAGATTGATCGCGTTTGTCACGACCTGCTGGCCCGGCTGCAACCCGGATAGAATCTCCTGCATATTGCTCGGCAACTGTTCGCCACTGACGACCAGAATCCGCTTGAACTTCTCTTGGACAGGGATGAAAACCCAATCGCGGTCGTGCAGATGCACGATCGCGGACGCCGGCACAGCCGTGTAGGTCTGCTTCTCCTTGCCGTACAAAGTGGCAGTGGCGAACATGCCCGGCCGCATCATCTCGCCCGGATTGGCCACTTCAATACGGACTTTCGCAGTGCGGATATTCGGATCGAGAATCGATCCGATGTTGCTGATCGTTCCCTTGAGAACCTTGTTCGGATAAGCGTTCAACTTGATGTCGGCGGGTTGCCCGACGCGCACGTTGGCCATGTCGTTTTCGTAGACGTCACAGACGATCCACACGCTGGTTAGGTCCGAAATAGTGAATGGGTTCGGCGTAGAGTAGGCCTGCACCGCCGCCCCGTTCGTCACCTCCTGATCGGTGATCACGCCGGAAACCGGGGCGAGGATATCGACAATTCCCTTTGGGTTGTCAGGGTCGCTGCCGAGCAGGTGAAGATGCTCAGTGGCGGTATCGAGGGTGGTCTTGGCGTCGTCCTCGGTGTCTTGCGCGACTTCCAGGTCTCCCATCGCTATGGCTCCGTGCTCGTACAATAGCTTCGCTCGATCCAATTGCTTACGCGCAAGGAGCTCATCGGAAATGGCCTTGCGGTAAGCGTCGAAGCCTCCCGAAATATCGTCGCTGCGAACACGCAGCAAGAGTTCGCCCTTCTTTACTGTGTCGCCGAGACGAGCGCGGATGTCCACAATGCGGCCGGAGGCAAGCGAAATCACCGGAACAGTTCGCGCGATGTCCGGAAATACAGTGCCGGTAACGGACAATTGCGACGGCGCTTGGTATTCGGTCGCTGTTTCGATCGGATATAACTCCGGATGCTCTACCGCGAAAAAGGAGACGTCCACTCCGGAAATCACCTTGGCGGGCGGGGGCGCTTCCGCCGCTGCATCCGCTTGTTTTTCCTTGCATCCCATCAAGCCGGCAAGTGAAGCACCTAGCATGACCAGGACGAGGATTCCAACTGCGTTCCGCTTCATGTCTCTTTTCCGTTTCTCGCGATTCCAAGCAATTCAGTCTTCGAACACGCGTCCTTTGCCGGTGCCACAACGGGCAAGGATCAGTGGATGGATAAGAACGCCGGAAGGCGCACGATTGCTTTCACTCAGAGCAGAACCGGGGACGCAATGTTCCCCAATTCTGCTCCTGAGCTCGCCGTCGAACGCCCTTCACGAGCGGTCATCCATGGTCGCCGCTAAAACCGGACCATGATCGCGAACGTGGTGACAGTTTGGTTGGTGCGCAAATCTGGCCACCAAATCGCAGTGGTTCCGGCGGGTGTCCCTGCGCTAGGTCCAGCACCGCAAGCCAACTCAGCCTGAGTCAGGCTTCCATAGCCGAAACCGGATGGAGCACCGTTGGCGCAGGCATACTGCGCAGGTTGACCATTGTTGATGGGAGGGCCGCCCAAGGAGGCCGGCGGCGTAATTCCACCGCGGCCAGTCCAGTACGGCACGTCGGAGTAGCGATAGCCTTCCTCGAGCCGGAACGTAATGAACTGGCTCGGCATGTAGTCGAAGGTGATAGTCCCGTCATGCATCTGGGCGCGATCGCCGCCGTTCTCCGTAAAGTACGGCGTCCCCGTTGTTGCTGTTGCGCCGTTAATCGGAGGCAGCAGGGTGAGGTAACGACCCGGGTTGTTCATCTGACCGCCGCCCAGGGTTACTGCGAAGAGATCCTTCTTGAACCAATAGCGGTTGTACATCATCCAGCCCATGAATGACTGCTTGGGCCTGCCGTTCCTGCTGTTGTGGCAGTTCACACCACCGGTATAAGTCGAACTCGATCCCATCAGAGGAGAGTTGCCCTTGGGATCATAGGGACCGCTTGAAGGACCTCCGCCATATTCGCATCCGAGATCGCCTGTAATCGTGAAGGCAATTTTGTCCAACGGTTTCGACGGATTGTCATACACCTTGAACTGCCCGCTATAGTCTGCATGGATACGGGAGCGGCCCGGATATCCGATATCATCTTCTCCCAGTCCGTAGTTGTTCCACACAAAATCAAGGTACGGCTTGGGACGCCAGAGAATCTGTCCGCCCAGACCAGGCTTGCCGTTGGGGCGTGCATAAGTCTGCCAGCCATTGATGATCCAAGGCTCAATCTTCAGTTTCTTGGTTGGGAAATACTGGACACGAAGTCCGTTGAAGAACCACGGTGTATTCGATGAAACAAATGAAGGCTGATAGGTCCAATTGTCAAAGTTGTAGTAACTAAACAAGCCGATGTATGAAACAAAGATGCCGGCATCGACATTGAGCCCGTGAGCTACGTCAAAATGATAGCCTCCCCACGCTTCAGAAACGTACCTGTACGCATTGGCGAGATCCCACTGCCCGCGGCTTGGGCTGGCGTCGTTACGCGGTGTCGTCGTAGCAAACATTCCAGCCATGGTAAGAATGCGTCCGCGGACATTGTCGATATGGATGTCGCCACCGGCGCTGATCTGTTCAAGTTGCCATTCGTCTGAACGAAAGGTCTCAGTCGAGCCACCAAGCGAATCGTCCTTGGGGTGGTTGTAGTCCAGCGTGTAATTCGCGTCGGCGCGAAATTCCGGCGTGAAATACTTGGTAGCCATTGGGCTATCGGTCTGGTGCCCATTGCTGTTGAGCCACGTCCAGTCGCCTTCGAAGGGTTCGCCTTTTGTCGTCGTTTGTGCGCTGATCTCCTTCGGTGCCGGCGCGGCCGCTGCAGACGGAACGTTTTCTTGTCCAGCTGTCGACGAACTGAAAGTTGGGGTGCCCGGTGTTGGCGATGCCGTTGAATTTGCCGGTACAGATCCACTACCGGCAACAAGCGCCTTCTCAGCTGATTTCAAAGCTGTCGTGTCGGCGCTGTCGGCCAATGCAGCCGCTTTCGCCTCCCTCACTTCCTTCTCGAGTTCGTCGATGCGGTTCTTCAGCGCTTCCAGTTGCTGTTCAACGGTCGGCTTGAGCTCCGGCTTCGAAGCCGAAGAAGCTGCTGCAGGGACCGTCCCCTTATCCGTTGCGGGTGGTGAATCCTCAGCTTTTGTTGTCAGATCGGGCGGGACCGAGTTGGGCACGCTTGACTGCGCCTGAGATAAGATACTGGTGCTCGCGGCTAATACCGCCAGCGTCATTGCACTTCTGAACTTGCGTCTCATTTCACCTCTCATTCCCCTTGGGAAAATTAAATTGTGAGTTTTTCACTTAGAACTAGTGCCATTCCCCGCACCACCGAAATCCATGCATCCGGTAATTCATCTGGGATAGCCCTATCCGCGAAGTCAATTAGTCGTCACGCTTCGCCTTGGTTCTTATCTGACTTGGCTCTTCGTAAGAGATCCGTAAAGTCGATGTTTGAAATTCATAAGTCACATGAAAGATGCGGTGGAATTGAACTGGTTGCGTTTGAGCACACTACTTCACTCATGCCGAAAAACGCGGCGAAGCAATGTATGGATATGGAAACTCAATCAGAAATGTAGAGATACCGGCACCCATGCGCCGAATGGGTTAGTCGCGCACGCGTAGTACTCCAACGTCAGTCCGTGTAAACGAAAGCGATGATGAATGCAGAATGAAGTCGCAGACATGAAGAACGCATGAATGCGAACAAAATTGTTTCCGCGTCGCTTCTTTATGCGCTTTCTCTATACGCTCGCGGGCTGAAGATCGGAGAACCATCCTGGCATTCAAAGGGCGACCGCAATTTGAGAATGAACGCGGGTTCGCTCCCAATGAACAAGAGAGATGCCGAAGCACCGGCCGGGGCCAGTCGGTCTCGGGCGAATTTTTTCCAAAAGGCTAAACGGAGCTTTCGGAGAAAACGACCGCTGACGCAGCCTGCTCAACGACCTTCTTTCGGCATCTTCTTCATGGCATGGAACATGGCCGCCTTGCAACGTGAATTGGCTAGAATCTATACTTAAGTTGATTGCGTGAGAATCCATTCCCCATTTCTTTGCCTTGCTTTGATTGCGCTCGCACTCACGTCCCCCTTTGTCAGGGCGCAGGATGGTTTGGGCAGGGCATTGTCTGAGGCCGGAAAGACTCGCAACTTGCTGAGCAGTTCCCTTGGACAGAAATTCGTTGCAGCCGATTTCGACAACGACCGGCGACCCGACGGAGCGATCTTGCTCGAGGGCGGCCAACTCGCGGGCCGGCAAGTATTTCGCATCCGGCTCTTCATTGCGTCCGACTCAGTCCGTGAGCTGACATTCGAATCGAATGAGACGGCCCTGACAATTTCCGCATTGGATGTGAACCAGGATGGCACCCCCGATCTTGTCGTAGAACAGGCGTTTACACACAAACGCCTTCAGGTTTGGCTCAACGACGGCCACGGAAGATTCCACCCTGCGCGTGTGGAAGATTTTCCGCCGTTCAGGGAGGCGCCGTGGCATTTGAAGTGTCCGGCCAGCGACGCGTGCAGCTTGGTGCTTGCGCTGCCTTCCCGGACCGAAAACGATCATGCGGCTCTGATCCTGCAGATTCTGCGCTTCTCCTCCTCGTCTTCAAACTGGCGCACACACACCGGCAATCGACAAACTCAATCTGGTTCTCTGGCCTTCCATTCGCCCCGCTCGCCCCCTCCGTTCCTACCCGCCTGAAAAACCTGCGTCGCTACAAGGCAACTAAGGGTCGCAGCAACGGAGAGATGATGCAGGTGTCCTTGCGCAACCACTGACCCCGGCTCCGCTTTGGCACCGGCATTTCCAGCCGAACGCCTGTCCGTCAGGTATCTTTGTCAAAACAGAAGTGAACAATCAAGCCGCTGAGGAAGAACATGAAGCAAAAGTTCCCCACTCTTTTTGCGGGAGGAGTCGCAATGATGCTCCTGGCAACACTAACGGCGTGCCCCGCGCAGCAAAGCCTGACCTGGGATCAGGTCAAGGCAAGATTTGAAGCCTCGAATCCGTCACTGAAAGCGAATTCCCTGACCGTCGACGAGTCCCGGGCCCAGGAGATCACCGCTTATCTGCGTCCCAACCCACAGTTCACGCTCTCCACTGACGGTACGCAGATTGTTCCGGACAACGGCGTATGGAAGCCTCTCTCCGGTACCGACGTTGTGCCGAACGTCAGCTATCTGCATGAGCGCGACCACAAACGTGAACTGCGCCTCGAAAGCGCAAAAGAGGGTACCCGGATCGCCCAGTCCCAATCCGATGATGCAAAGCGCAACCTCGAATTCACGCTGCGTGGAGCGTTCGTAAACACACTCCAAGCCAAGGCTCTCCTCGATCTGGCCAAGGTCGAGTTGGAGTACTACGACCACATTATTGAAATCAGTCGCGATCGCCTTCACGCCGGCGATATTGCGCAGATCGATCTCGATCGCATCGAGTTGCAACGGGTGCAATATGAAGCCGCTTTACAGGCCGCCATTGTGAATCTGCGCACTGCAAAGATTCAGCTTCTTCAGTTGCTGAACGATCGCACCCCGGTAGAACAATTTGACGTTACCGGAAATTTCGACTTTTCCGATGCATTGAAACCGCTCCAGGACTTCCGCCAGGATGCTCTCAACACCCGCCCTGACCTTCAGGCGGCGATGCAGACAATCCAGCAGGCTGAAACCAACCACAAGCTGGCCGTCGCCAACGGCTCTACCGATCCGACATTCGGCGGATGGTATACCTACAATTCATCGAACAATAATCCAAATGCCATTCAGACGCTGGGCGCAAGCGTGAGTATTCCACTAAGAATCTTCGATCGCAACCAGGGCGAAAAACAGCGCACGCTTCTCGACATCGATCGAAGCCGCCAGGCCAGCGAGGCAGCACGAGCCCAGGTCTTCAGCGATGTGGATTCAGCCTATGCCCAGGTACAAAGCAATATTGAGCTTCTTAAGCCCTATAAGGAAAAGTACACGGCACAGGCAACAAGAATTCGCGACGCCGTCACTTATGCCTACCAGCATGGCGGCGCATCACTCATGGACTTCCTGAATGCCCAGAGCGACTACAGGACTGTGCAGCAGGCTTATTTGCAATTGATCGGTTCTTATCTGACCGCCGCAGCACAGCTCAATCTTGCTGTCGGACACGAGGTAATCCAATGACGATGAACTTCTCAAGACGAATTGCCAAGCTGACACCATTGATGGTGCTTGGTTCGGCCCTTTCCCTGGTTCTCGCCGGTTGCAAATCCAAGGACGAGGGAAGCGGCGCGCCACCTCCGGCAAACGTCGTTCAGGTTTCAAACATGAGCCTCATCACGATTCCGGCCGCGGATGCAGGCAGATTTCCAATCGTGACAGCGGGACAGATCGAAGCGCAGGCACAGTTGACTGCCACCGGCACCGTGTTCCCCGACGTAGCTCGTGAAGTCCCGGTCATCTCCCTTGCCAACGGACGTGTGGTGGATATCAAGACGCGTCTCGACGACAACGTGAAGAAGGGACAACTGCTGTTTAGCGTGCAGAGCCCCGATGTGACCAACGCCTTCAATGCATACGTGAAAGCCGTCAACGACGAGCAACTGGCGAACAAAGCCTACATACGCGCTGAAGATTTGTTCAAACATGGAGTGATTTCCCAGGCCATGGTCGAGCAGGCAGAGGACACTGAGAAAGACGCCAAGGCCGACCTTGTTGCAGCAGACGATCAGTTGAAGATTTTCGGCCTCGACAAGACCCATCCCAGCAGCGTGGTTCAGGTCTATGCGCCGATCTCCGGCGTCATTGTCGGCCAGAACGTTACCAATGCGGCCGCCGCCGGCGTGACCCTGTCCGGATCCGCAACAGCATTCACCATCGCTGACCTCTCCACCGTGTGGATTCTTTGCGACGTGTACGAAAATGATATTCCCAAGCTGCAGCTCGGCCAGGAAGCAGCGATCAACATTGACGCCTATCCTGATCGGCCTCTCAAGGGCCACATCAGCGACATCGGGCCGGTGCTCGACCCCTCGCTGCGGACGGCAAAGGTCCGTATCGAAGTCCCAAATCCCGGCATTCTCAAGCTGGGTATGTTTGTCACAGCCAAATTCTCAAGCCTCAAGAAGCAGACCTTCACCGTGGTTCCCGCCGATGCTGTGCTCCATCTGCATGATCGCGACTGGGTCTATATTCCGGCCGGCGACAACCAATTCAAACGTACCGAAGTCCGAGCCGGAAGGATGCTGGAGGGCAACCGTCAGGAGATTCTTTCCGGCATCGCACCGGGCACACAGGTTGTGATCAACGCATTGTTGCTTGAAACGGCGGGGACACAATAGATGTTGCGCGGCTTCGTTCAATTCGCTCTTATAAATCGGTGGATGGTACTCGGCGGGACCTTCGTTCTGACGATTTGGGGAATAATCTCATTTCGCAATCTCCCCATCGAAGCCTATCCCGATGTCGCCAACAATTATGTTCAGATCATCACGCAATGGCCGGGTCGCAGCGCCGAAGAGATTGAGCGCCAGGTCACGGTGCCGGTTGAGATCCAGATGGCCGGAATCCCGCACCTCACCAATCTACGATCGACAACGCTGGCAGGCCTTTCGAGCCTCATGCTCGTCTTCGATGACAACTCCACCAGCGATACGAATCGCGAGCACGTCCTAGAGCGCCTGAGCCAGGTAAATCTTCCTGCCAACCTGGTTCCGCAGATGGGCACTGACTGGAGCCCAGTCGGTCAGATCTACTGGTACACCCTTGAAAGCAGCAATCCATCCTATGACGTGATGGAGAAGAAGTCGCTTGAGGACTGGACGCTTGAAAAGTCCTTCAAAAGCGTTCCAGGCGTGGTAGATGTTTCCAGCTTTGGAGGGCCGACGAAGGAGTACCAGGTTCAGCTTGACCCCGCGAAACTTGTCGCTTATGGCCTCTCAATCGCCCAGGTTGAACAGCAAATTCCGGCCAACAACACCAATGGTGGCGGCAGCTTCATTGAAGCTGGTTCGCAACAGATCAATGTACAGTCCGTGGGCCTCTTCCGAACTGTGCAGGATATTGAGAACACGGTCATCAAAACAAACAATGGCGCTGCAATCCACATTCGAGACATCGCCGCGGTCGCGCAGGGGCCGAAGATCCGTCTGGGGCAGATCGGGCGCGCCACGCATCGGTCTGACGGCACCATCGTTGACAATCCCGACACCGTTGAGGGCATCGTGCTTCTCCAGAAAGGCGACGACTCTGATCCGGTACTCGAGGGCATTCACAAGGAAGTCGACACGCTCAACAACCGGATACTCCCCACAGGGGTGAAGGTTGTTCCGTTCCTCGATCGCTCAGACCTCGTCAAGTTCACGGTGGAAACCGTGGAACACAACCTCACCGAGGGAATGATCCTGGTTTCCATCATTCTCTTCCTCTTTCTCGGAAATGTTCGCGGCGCTATCGTTGTGGCCCTTACCATCCCCTTCGCCCTGATGTTCGCATCCATCTGCCTCGACCTGAGTCATATCCCTGCGAATCTTCTTTCGCTCGGCGCCCTCGATTTCGGAATGGTGGTCGATGGCAGCGTCGTGATGATCGAGAACATCGTTCGCCACCTCGCGCAGCAGGAAGATCCGCGCACTCCGCCGCAAAAGATCCGCGATGCTGCACACGAAGTTCAACGTCCGGTGTTCTTTGCCATCGCCATCATCATTACTGCCTACCTGCCAATCTTCACCTTGCAGGCCGTTGAAGGCCGGCTGTTCAAGCCGATGGCATGGACCGTCGCCTTTGCCTTGGCAGGCGCATTGACGTTCTCCATGATCATCGCCCCGGTTTTCGCGAGCCTTCTCTTCCGCAAGGGTGCAAAAGAATGGCACAACCCGCTGATGGAATGGCTCATTCGCCACTATCGCACGACGGTGCGCAAAGCCATTGTGCACCGCAACGTGACGGTAGGGATCGCCGGCTGTCTTTTTCTTGTCGCGCTTTACCTCACATTTGGCGGGCCCATCGGCTCGGAATTCCTGCCTCACCTTGATGAAGGCTCAATCTGGGTCAGAGGTACATTGCCGCCGAGCGAAGGCCCGACAGCCAGCATTGATTTCACCAATAAAGCACGTATCATCATGGCTTCGTTTCCCGAAGTAACGCAGGTCGTGAGCCAGACCGGACGACCCGACGACGGCACAGATACAACCGGTTTCTTCAACACCGAGTATTTTGTAGATTTGAAACGCAAAGAGGACTGGCGTCCGGTCTTCCATCAGGACAAAGAAGCCCTCATTGCTGCAATGGACAAGGAACTTGAGAAGTTTCCCGGAGTGATCTGGAATTTCTCGCAACCAATCTCCGACAACATGGAGGAAGCAGTCTCGGGAGTCAAAGGCGAACTCGCCGTAAAACTCTACGGCGACGATCTCCGCACCTTGGAGCACAAGGCTGAAGAGGTACAGTCTCAGATGGCAAACGTCAGAGGGGTGCAGGATCTCGGGATCTTCCGCATCATCGGTCAGCCCAATCTCAACTTCGAGGTGGATCGTGCCGCGGCAGCGCGATGGGGCATCAACGTTGCCGACGTCCAGGACGCAATTCAAACCGCGGTAGGCTCCAACGCGCTGACCCAGGTGCAGCAAGGCGAAGCGCGATACGACGTCACCCTTCGCTATCAGCAGCCTTATCGGGACACCAAAGAGGCTATTGCAAATGTTCGCCTGTTGTCGCCATCGGGAGAACGCGTCTCACTCGCCCAGCTGACCAAGATATCTACCGATGATGGCGCAGAAGAGATTTACCGCGAAGGCGGTCAGCGCTACATCGCAATCAAATATTCAGTCCGAGGCCGCGACCTTGGTTCCACCGTCAAAGAGGCGATCGACAAGGTCAATCACAACGTGCCACTACCGGCCGGTTATCATCTGGAATGGGCCGGCGAATACGAGAGTCAAAAGCGCGCTGACAAGCGCATGGCCATCGTTATCCCCATCACCGTCCTCGCCATTTTTTTGATCCTTTATGTGATGTTCCGCTCCTACAAGTGGACGATGCTGATCCTGGTCTCGGTCATCATGGCTTCCATCGGCGGCCCATTCGCTCTGTTCATCACTGGCACAAACTTTTCAGTCTCCTCTGCCGTTGGGTTTCTTGCTTTGTTTGGCGTCTCGGTGCAGACAGGCGTCATCATGCTCGAGTACATCAACCAGCTTCGTGCCCGCAACCGAGCCGCAGGTCAGTCCACCCATGAGTACATCATTGAAGCGGCAGTCGAGGGAGCTGTACTTCGACTGCGCCCCATCATGATGACGATGCTCGTGGCAACGCTCGGTCTGCTTCCTGCAGCCATGTCGCATGCCATCGGTTCCGACTCGCAGCGCCCGTTCGCCATCGTGATCGTCGGCGGACTGATCGCTAACCTGGTAATCGGCGTATTCCTGATGCCGGCCCTCTACGTCTGGATGGCGCGCGACGACGATGCCCTTCCCGTAGCGGACATGAATGAATTCACCCCGATTTAGTAACGCGAGTCCCGGCTGATTCGTAGCTTTCTTTTGCGCCGGTTCTCACTTCAACCTCATCGGCCCGTTCCAGGCGCAGCCAGGGTCCTTCACCCTGGGCTGCGCTTTTCTCTCCTATAGAGCCTAGAGGCGTTTAGTAACGCTCTGCATCGAAATCTCCTGAAAGGTTTACCGATCAAGCATTTGACGGGTCTTGCACGATACCCGGGAACCAGTTAGAGATTGACATGTGATTCAAATCACCGTCAATCAGGACACGCAGACCGCATAGTCGATCCGAGGGCAGGTATACACTTTGCGTATGGGCAGAAAAGGCGCGTGGTTCATGCTGGCAATCATGCTGCTGTCTGCAGCACTGCCGGGCTTGGCCTGTCTCGCGCCTGCTCCACACCATGCCTGCTGCCGTCAGATGATGCGGGACTGCGGATCGTCGATGGCCATGGCGAATCCTTCCTGCTGCAAGGCACGCTCGTCGGATTCAAACATGCCGCCCGTACAGGCATCGCGATCTCAAGACACAAGCCTCTCAGCTCATATCTTCGTCCCCGCGAAACTACCGCTCGCTTCGACAGAGCTCTCTGCGGCTACGCAGACGTCCGAAACCCCACCCGGGACGCCCGCTTCTAGTCGTAGTTCCATCCTCAGAATCTAAGAACTCTCTCCTCTTGCTGAAATCAGGCTTCGTGTGCCCTGCGTTTTCTGCTGGGCGCGAATGACGTGGCCGGAGATCGTCCGGCTCTTGAGGGAGCGATGAAGACACCATACATATTGATTGCGCTCAGCCTTGCGCTCTCGTTGCCGGCTTGCGATGCGCAGAACGCAGTTGACGCAAGCGCACTGAACAACTTGAGCGCGCTGCTCGGCAATGCTCACGCCGACAGCGCACCGGGGCCCGTGTTGACGCTGGATGAGATCGAGCGCATTGCTCTTGCTGAGAATTCCGAGATTCATGTAGCGGCGCGCAAGGTCGAAGCTGCCAAAGCTCATGTTCCGCTTGCAGGCGCGCTCGACGATCCGCAGGCGATGTATCGCGGATGGCAGGTCCCTCTGACAAAGCCCTGGGACTACAACGCCGCGCAAAACATGTTC
>Ga0210400_10001694_pt1 | contig 21488 bp, 21 predicted proteins | sample IncBWH26MmetaG_FD_155456 | JGI IMG/M metagenome (GOLD analysis project Ga0210400, IMG submission 155456) | Forest soil microbial communities from Barre Woods Harvard Forest LTER site, Petersham, Massachusetts, United States - Inc-BW-H-26-M | ecosystem: Environmental > Terrestrial > Soil >...
ATGCTAGGAACGGTCCAGGCAGCCACTGTCACGCTGGATCGCGCCGCGCTGCTGAAGCTGGCCGACAACTACCTGGCCGCGGTGGTCGCACATGACCCGAGCAAGGTGCCGTTCGCCGCGGATGTGAAGATCGTCGAGAACGTCACCCGCATCAAGCCGGGCGATGGCCTGTGGAAAAACGCGGGTTCCCCGCCCACCGATTTCAAGATCGTGGCGGCCGATCCGGTGACCCAGGAGGTCGGCGCCCTGGTGGTAATGCAGAATGATGGCAAGGCATCGCAGGTCGGTATCCGGCTCAAAGTGGTCAACGGCAAGATTGTCGAGGCCGAGCATCTGATCGTCGCCATGCGCGATCCCAACAGTCCGACGCTGCAAAAGCCGCGTCCGGCCATTCCCATGGAAATTCCGGACGAGTACGCGGATTCGCACGGCCGGATGATCCACATCGCGAAGTCCTATTACGACGCCCTCGACAACAACAACGGCCACCTGGCGCCGTTTGCGCCGGACTGCGAACGTCATGAGAACGGGTTTCGCACGGCGCCCAATGGCGGTCCCTCGCTGCAAACCATGATTCCCGCGGGCGGCCCGCCGCGCAAGCCGGGCCTGATGGGCATGCAGGATTGCACCTCGCAGATCGACTCCGGGGCCTTCCAGTACATCACCACGATCGAAGATCGCCGCGTGGAGATCGCGGACACCGTGACGGGGCTCGCGATCGGCTTCTCGCACTTCCATCATCCGATGACGCAGAAGAAATTTGCGATCACCGGCAATCCGGATCGCACCGAATCCGACATGACCAACCAGAAGCCGTTTGATATGCCGGCGATGCACATCTTCAAGGTCTGGGGCGGCCAGATCCACGAGATCGAGGCGATCGGCATCAGCCTGCCTTACGGCTCCCCGACCGGCTGGGAGTGACGTCGTCTGCTGGTGTAAGTCATTGAAAATAAAATAATATAAGGCGGCGCGGACTGTGACTCGTCTGCGCGACCGGGATCCGGCCGGGTGCTATAAGAGCCCGCCATGGACTGCCCAAAGTGCGGCCACACCCAATCAGACACGATCAAATGTGCATCGTGCGGGGTCTATTTCGCCAAACTCTCAGCGCCTGCGGCGCCCGCCGGACGCGCCGTGGTGGCGGACGCGGCGCCCGGCGGCTTCGGCATCGGCACGCTGGTACTGGCCGCTCTCTTGGCCGGCGCCGTGGTCTATTACCTGATGCGCGGAACCCCTGCGAGGCGCCCGCCCGCGCTGGCCGATGCGAACCTGCCGGCAGCCGCCCAACCCGGTCCCGGACCGGCCGCGGCGACCGGGGCAGCGCCGCGATCCGCGTTAGCCGCTGTCAGTGCCGTCGAGACGGCGCGCAGCGCCACCGTTTTCATCCGCACGGCCTGGGGGGCACTCGGATCCGGCTTCATTATCGATGCGGACTGCCATGCGGTCACGAACCGCCACGTCGTGGAGACCGACGGTGCCAAGGTGGCGGCCAACGTCGATCGGAATCCGGAAACCCAAGCCGGCCTCGCCGTCACCCAGCAGCGCCTCCAGAATGCGATCATGGCGGCGCAACTTCACCGGCGTGCGCTCGCCAGCCAACCCGGCAATAATCTTGAGATCATTCAGCTGGATGAGCGCATTCGTCAGATGCAGCAGATGCTCGGCAACCTGCCGCAGCAGCTGGACGCCGAAATCACCAAGCGGGTCAACGACGCCGACCGCAGCGGCTTCTCGGTGACCTTGCTGGACGGTACGCAGTACGACGGACTGCACGCACGGTTGTCGGAAGCCGCGGACCTGGCGGTGTTCCAGCTGCCCGCCAACAACTGTCCGTTCATCGCCGCCGACCGCAATGCCGAGCTGCGGGTGAGCCAGCGGGTGTACACCATCGGCAATCCGTCCGGCCTGGGCTTCACCGTCACCAGCGGCGTGGTCTCAGGACTGCGCGACATTGACGGCAAGCGCTACGTGCAGACCGACGCCCCCATCAACCCCGGCAACAGCGGCGGACCGCTGATCACCGAGGAGGGGCGCGTCATCGGCATCAACTCCATGGTGATGCGCGGCGTACAGGGCCTCGGCTTCGCGATTCCCATTGACGCCGTCTTCACGGAGTTCCCGGAGATGGCGCCACCGTAGCCGCCTCGAGCGCTGCAACTTTTGCACGGCTGCCGTGTTCTACTCCCGTAGGGATTATGGCCAACAGCGTTGGTCCAACCGAAGAATCAAGGAGTTATCCCATGTTGCGGCGAATGACAGTAGAACCGGTATTCGTAACCTTGCTGGTGGGCCTGATGCTCATCGTCGGATCACGCGATGCGTCGGCAAAAGGGTGCATCAAGGGCGCCGCGGTGGGTGCCGTGGCCGGCCATGTTGCCGGTCATCATGCGGTCGTTGGGGCAGCGGCGGGATGCGTGGTCGGACACCATCTCGCCAAGAAGCGGCTGCAGGAGCAGCAACAGCAGCGTCAGCAGTCCGTACCTTCGGCGCCGCCCGCCTCCGCCCCCGGCGCCAAGGCGATCTAGCGGTGTCGAGCCAGGCGCCAGAGCGAGGTCACTTCGGCGGCGCGTGCCCGGTACAGCGCGTCGCCCGGGTCGCGCACTTTGGCGTGCTTCGGTCGGATGTCCTCGCGACCCAGCACCTTCAGTTCGGCGCGCTCGAACAGCGCCAGCAGCTCCGCCCGGGATCGTAAGCCGAGATGTTCGGCCAAGTCTGAGAGGATCAGCCAGCCTTCGCCCTGCGGTTCCAGATGCCGGGGCAGAAGATTCAAGAATCCCTGCAACGTGCGGCTGTCCGGATCGTAGATACCGCGCTCGATGGGCGAGCTGGGCCGCGCCGGAAGCCAGGGTGGATTGCAGACCACCAGCGCCGCGCGGCCTTCCGGAAACAAGTCCGCTGCCTCGATAGTTACCTGACTGTGCAGTCCGAGACGCTCGATGTTCTCGTGCGCGCAGGCCAGCGCCCGGGGGTCCAGATCCGTGGCAATCACCCGCCCGATACCGCGTCGCGCCAGCACTGCGGCCAGCACGCCGGTGCCGGTGCCGATATCGAATGCCAGGCTGTGTGTTGCCAGCAGCGGCGGCAACGGTGCGGTGGCGACCAGATCGACGTATTCATTGCGAACCGGCGCAAAAACGCCGTAGTGCGGATGAATGCGCTCGCGCAGCGCCGCGATTTCGATTCCCCGGGTGCGCCATTCGCGTGCGCCGATCAGACCCAGCAGCGCCCGCAACGACAGGACGGAAGCGCCTTGGGGCGGCCCGCAGGCCTCCTCGCAGGCGCGGCGCACATCCGGCGCGCGCGCCGCCTCCACCCGATACCCTGCATCGAGCACCAGCAGCAGGGCAGCCAGCGTGCGCGCCCGCTGGGCGCGGGCCTGGCGATACAGGTGAAACGCCTCCGGGGAGGCCGAGGGCAGCAATGCCGTGGGGGTGCGTTGGGAGTGCCGGCTGCGCCGATCGGCACGATTGCCCAGGGCGGTCAGCAACTGTCGCGCGTTGTGGAAGTCACCCCGCCACAGCAGGGCGGTGCCCTGGCAGGCAAGCCCGTAGGCCTCATCGGCGCTGAGCCGGTCGCCCGCGATGATCACGCGGCCGGGCGGGGGGCTGCCGTTCTCCGAGCGCCACAGCGCGGTGTGCGGGGCCTCGTCCTGGGTCCAATGAATGACTGGGTGGGTGCTCAAGTGCGGTCTGCTGGCGCCGGATGGGCCAGCATGACACTACTGCAGATAGACGACGAGGCTGCTGGAGTAGTTGCGCCAGGCGATGGGAATGATGATCGGGCGTGCACCGTCGGGAAGTTCCAGGGTGTTCTTGCGACCGACGCTGATGCTGGGCACGGAGATGTTGAACTGGTGGCCGAAGTCCCGACGGGCATTGCCGGAGAAGGTATTGGCGATCTCACCGACCAGATCGCACAGGTTCTCATGGCACATGTCCGTTTCCTGCATGCGCATGAGCATCACGCACAGCATGCTCTTCGGCGCCGTGAAGGCCACGACGCCCTGGTACTTGCCGCTGATCTTGATGGTGCCGGTGAAGTCCGACAGCTCCGGGACCTTGTCGATGGCCAGGAACGGCGTGCCGCACACCGCGGCCTGCTGCACCGTGGTGCTGAAATAGTTCAGCACACTATCGAGAAATACGCCGACTTCAGCTTCTGTGCTCATGACTTCTGTTCTTTGGAATTGATGAGCATCTGCAACGCATCATTCAGCTGCCGGTCCGTGAAGGGCTTGCACAGAAAACCCCGGGCGCCCTTCTCGAGCGCCTCGATGGCCGTCAATTTGTCGGCGAGGGCGGAAACCACCAGGATCAGCAGGTCCGGGTCGCGTTCGATCAGCTTGGCGACGCATTCGGTGCCGTCCATCTCCGGCATCGTCAGATCCATGGTCACCAGCGTCGGCCGCAGCGTCGCATGCATCTCCAGCGCCTCGCGGCCGTTGCGGGCGGCGCCCACGAACTCAACCGCCAGATCCTGGGCGCGCTCGATCCGGCGCCGGATGACGTTCGAGTCGTCGACGACCATCAGGCGATGCACCATTACGGCTTCCATGCGTTGATCCTCATGCCACCGAGGAGCGCATCTCATCATTCGCCGGCTTCGGCAGCCGCATGATGAAGCGGGTGTAGACGCCCGGCTTGGTCGCAATCGACAGCCGCCCTTCGCACTCGCGCAGCGACTCACTGACCATGTTGAGGCCGACCCCGCGGCCGGCATGGACACTGACCGAGCCTGCGGTGGTGAATCCGGGCTCCAGGATCAGCTTGAACACCGACTCCGGCTTCATGGTCGCGGCCTTCTCCGGGCGGACCAGTCCCGAACTCAAGGCGCGATCGAGGATTTCCTCGTAGTTCAGGCCGCGGCCGTCATCCTCGACCCGCAGAATATAGTGATCCGGTTCCTCGCCGCCGAAGGAGACATTGATGGTCGCGGTGGCCGGCTTGGCGCTGCTCAGGCGGTCGGCGCGATCCTCGATGCCGTGCACGATCGCATTGCGGATCATCTGCACGCAGATGTCGCGGACCCGTACCGCATAGGGCGCGGGGACCTTTTCAAGACCCGAGGTCACCAGCTGCACCGAGCGATTGGTGTCGGAAGCCACGGTGTCGGTGAGGGTCTTGAGCATGTTCGGCAGCATGCTGGGCGGACGCAGTCCCGCCTCGAGCGTACTGATCACATCCGTGTCCACGCCGATGTTGCTGTCATCCTGTTGCTGGGCGGAACCCGGCGAGGCCCCTCTGAACTGGGAGACCCGGTTCTTCAGATCGATGAGCTGACTGCGGTAGTCCATCAGCTCACCGAGCTTCACCACGATCGGCACGAATTCATTGCCGCTCAATTCCTCGCGCTGCCGCAGGCCGGCGAGCAGGTCCTCGATGGAATGGATGTGGCGGCCGAAGGCGCCGAGCCCGAGCGCCATCGCCTCACCCTTGAGCGCATGCATTTCCCGGAACACGCCATCGACCTTGGAGCGCAGGGTCTGTGCATCCTTGCCCGGGCTGCCCAGCATGGCATTGGCCTTGCGCACGCCGATGTCGGCGGAGTTGAGGAACCCTTCCAGCTGCGCCGGATCGACCTTCAGCAGGTCGAGCAGCGCATTGGCCTGGGCGTCGCTGTCGGCTTTGACGTGGGCCACTTCCCGCTGCAGCAGCACCCGATCGGTGACGTCCGTGACCGTACCGAAGATGAACGCCTGGGACTGTGCCGGATCGCGGGCGCGCCGGAAGGAGAAGGACAGGTAGCGCACTTCCTTGCCGCGCGGCTTGGAGAAGACCACTTCGATCTGGCTCAGGGGATTGACCGATTCGATCAGATCCTCGTGCACCTTGTCCTTCCACAGCAGTCCCAAGTACTTGGTGGCGGCATGCAGCGTCTTCTGGTCGACGATCGGCGCCAGCAGTTCCTCGAGCGTACCGCCCGCCGGGGTCTCGAGGTGCAGCAGCGTGGTGAGGGAGGCGGAATGAGTGCCGCCGATGCGTCCCTTGCGGTCCACCAGGAACAGGCCTTCGCGCACCGTACCCAGAATATTCGCGATCTGCCGTTCAGCCAGCAGGGCGCGCAGCGCACCGCGGCGGGCGGCCCAGGCGAAGTACAGCATCAGGCCGAGCAGGGCGGCCGCGAGGCCGGTGCCGCCGATCAGGTTCTCGCGCAGCTGGTCGCCGTCGGCGGTGACCGATTGGCGCAGCAACGAGGACACATCCGTCAGCTCCTGGGTGAGTTCCCGGGCGCTTTGGGTCTGGTCCCTGAGCAAACCGTCAACCGAGCGCTTCAACTGCGTTCCCCGGGCCGAGTAGGCGGAGCCTGCCGCCGTGTCGACATACAGTTCTTCGGGACTGAACGCGCCGATATGCTGCAGGGCGAGATCCAGCCGGTCCCACTGCGCATGCACCGGCGCCATTTTCTGCGCGATGTTGGTGTCGTAGGTCAGTCCGGCGGCGTCGATGGCGGTCCGCAGCGCCGCGAAGGTGCTGTTGCCATGATCGCGCTCGGCCGCGAGCGAGCGCAGACTCTCGCCGACGTAGGTCCGGTTCTCCAGGCCCCGCTGCAGCAAGGACAGCTGCGCGTGCGCCACCTCCGGCTCACCCGACAGCTCCGAGGCGCGCTGCAGTGCCGTGGAGGTCGCCTGCAGGGTCCGCGCCGACTGCATGCCGTACAGCAACAGCGCGGTCAGGGCTGCGGCGGACGCTGAGGCGGTGATCAGGGGCCATATGGACACCTGAGACCAGACAGACTGCTTCGCCATTCCCGATACTCCGTAGGCTCAAGAGCCCCTGAAATTGATCTTTACGCGCGCGCGCTGCGGCTTGGTCGGATCGGCGAGACCCGAGGTGACGAACTTGGCGCGCTTCACGGCCATGAGGGCTTCGTAATCGAAAATCTTCGCCGGTGAGGAATCCACGACCGTGGGCGAGCCCGGCGTGCCGTCGGGATTCAACATGAACTCCACGACCACATAGCCGGTCCGGTTCAGCGCCAGGGCCACTTTCGGATAGTCCACCTGCAGGGGGCTGGTCGACTTCGGCGACAGGATCTGATTCGGCGATGCGGACGGGCTGGCCGCGGCGGCTTCCGTCGGCGCGGGCTTGCTCGGTGCCGGCGCGGCGCCATCGGCCACGGTGAAGTTGATCTTAAAGCGTGCGCGCTGCGCCTTCTTCGGATCGGCCAGTTCGTTGGTCGCAAAGCTCGCGCGCTTGACCGCGGACAGCGCCGCATTGTCGAAGATTCCGCGGGGCGAGGATTCGACCACCGAGAGCGCCGAGGTGCTGCCGTTCGGATTCAGCATGAATTCAACGACGGCGTAGCCCTGGATGCTCTCCGCGAGCGCCGAGGGCGGGTAGTCGACCTGGAAATTTCGCGCCGGCTTGGGCGAGAGGATGACGCTCGCGGCCGCAACTGTCCGGGGGTCCGTGGTCGTGGCATTCGCGCGGGCGGCCTTGGCCGCCGCCGCGGCGGCATCCGCGGTGCGTTTGGCGGCAATGGCCGAATCCAGGGCGCCGCGCGCCTCGGCGAGCTCGGCTTTGCTGCCGAAGTCCTGGGCAGCGGTCAGCGTCTGCTGGGCGCCGTCGAAATCCTGGCGGCCGATGGCCGTCTGCGCCTTGCGCAGCAAGGCGGCCAGCAGATCGTGCTGGGCGGCACTGGTCTGCGGGCTGGTGCGATTGAGCTCGCGCATGGCGAGCAGGTGGGCGCGGGCGTTGTTGGCCTCGGGCTCCAGCAAGGCGCCTGCGGCAATGGCGGCGTGAACCTGTTCCGCATCGGCCGTCAGCTCCGCTTCGAGCTTGCGGCTGGCCAGCTCTTTGCGCAGTTCGGCTACGGGCGAGCGCTCACCGTTGAGCGCCACCAGCTGCTCGAGCAGTTGATTGGCGGCCGGGATGTTACCGCCGGCCAGGGCGCTGCGGGTTTGCGCCGCGAGCTGCTTGACCCGGGCGGTCGCGACGGCGGCTTCCAGGGAGCGCAGCTCCTCGGGGGCAAAATCCGCGCGCTGCAGGATGGCGAGCAAGCGCGCGGCCGTGTCGGCGTCGCCGGCGGTAATGGCGTTCTGCACCCGCAGGCGCGCCACGGCCTGCAGCCGGCGCACGCCATCCAGGGCCTCATCGTTCTTGGGCTGCTGCAAGAGCACCGCGCCATACAGTTCCAGGGCCGAGGTGCCCTGCAGCGGCGCATCGGGCTTCGGCAGCTGCGCCGCCGGATCGCGGAAGGCGACCCGCGCCATCGACAGCAGATCCTCGACGCTGGCGGGGGCCGCCGGCGCCGCCTGCTGGCCTTTGCCGGTGGGCGCCGGGCTTTCCACCGTCGTCACGGTGACGGTCGGAATCGGTTTGGCGGTGCGCGAATGGCTCAGCCACCAGACGGTCCCTGCCACCACCACGATGACGGCGGCGCCGACCAACCACAGGATCGGCAGGCGGGGTTTGGCGCCGGCGGCTTTCGGCGCGTGCTGCGCCACGGCGGCCAGGCGCTGTGATGCCTTGGCGAGCGCGGCGGCAAAGGTTGCGACGCTGATATCACCGCGCGCGATGACGGCACAGGCGGCGCCGCGCGACAGGACATCCCGCCAGTTGGCACGGTCCTCATCCGCACACAGCACGATCCAGGGCTGCGTGCCGTACTGGGATTCCACCAGCGCGAAGGCGTTGCGTCCGGTGGCCTGGCTGGTGGCGTCGAACACGCCGATCCAGGAGGTCAGCGACAGACCCGCAATGTCGGCGGCCGTGTCAGCGCTGAAGGTGCGGAAGTGATCGCCGAGGGCGGGACCGACTTCAATGAGAAGCTCATCCCCGGCGCCGACGATCACGACTTCGGTGCGCCGTTTGCCGGGCTGCGACGGTTCCGCGGCCGGGGCTTCGGACACTCGCGCGCTTGCATGGTTGCTGGCTGTCATTCGGGTGCACTCTGGCTGAGCGGTTTGCCATCTCCCAATGAGACGGCCACATTCACCATGCTTTCTCCCAGAGTTGGGGGTTAACAAACTGCGCTTGCGTTCACGATCAGCGCGGTTGATCGCAGGCGATGTATCAACATTGATCACGGACGTGCGCCAGTTCACACGGCGCGCCGGGAAAATCCGTTGCGACGCACAAAATCGACTCGAATATTGTTAACTGGTGAACCCGGACACCGCTAAACTCGCGGGACTTTACGGGGGATAGCCATGGCCGGGATTCTGGCGCTTATTGTCATCGCCTTCGTGGTGCTGTCCGGGGTGCGAATCGCCCAGGAATATCAGCGCGGCGTGATCTTCCGCCTGGGGCGATACCAGGGACTGCGCGGCCCGGGGCTGTACTTCATCATTCCCTTCGGGATCGAGCGCGCGGTCACCATCGATATCCGCACCCGGACGGTCTCGGCCGAACAGCAGGAAACCATCACCCGCGACAGCGTGACCATCAAGGTCAATGCGGTGTTGTGGTATCGAATCGAGGACGCCGCGAAATCCGTGATTTCGGTGGCCGACGCACCCGCCGCGGTTTACCAGCTGGCCCTCACGGGACTGCGCAATATCATCGGCCAGCATGACCTGGATGAGGTGCTGCAGGAGCGCACCAAAATCAACGAATTGCTGCGGGAAAGCATCGTCGGCTCAACCACCCGCTGGGGCATTGAAGTCGAGCGCTTCGAGATGAAGGATGTGGAACTGCCCGAGGCCATGCAGCAGGTCATGGCGATGCAGGCCGAAGCCATACGCGAAAAGCGCGCCCGCATCATCAAGGCCGAAGCGGAGCTGGAGGCATCGGTGAAGTTGTCGCAGGCCGCCGCGCAGATGGCCGGCAATCCGGTTGCCCTGGAATTGCGGCGGATGCAGATGGTCGCGGAGGTCGGCGCGGAGAACAACAGCACCACGGTGCTGATGATCCCCTCGGACTTCGTCACCTTGGCCAACAGCGTGAAGGACTATCTGCAGTCGCGCCCCTAGAGCGCCGCGGCCGCGCCGCTGAGCCAGGCCTTGCCGCGCGCATACAGCGCTTCGACTGCCGGGCCCTTGAGCCCCGGCATGTCCTTCTTCACCTCATAGCCGATGCGCGTCTGCAGGTAAGCCAAGTGACGGTAGCCTTCCGGGAACTGGGCGAGCAGCGCGCCCTCCAGTGCCAGCCGTACCGCGGGGTCCACCGGATCCATGCGATCCTTCTCATAGATGGGTTGGCGCAGCACCAGGCCCCAGCGGCCCTGGCGCCGTTCGATGAAGTCGTAGAACCGACCGGTGCACACCACATCCACCATGACGCCATCCACTGACGCACGCTGACTGATGGTCATCTTGGTTTGGGCAATGGCGCGCTCGCCGCTGATGTCGATGCTGGAGCCGCCCAGGAAATGCAGGATGCTCACGCCCTTGGCCCAGCCTTGCTGGCTCGCCTTGATGAAGCCTTCCGCATCCGCCTGGCACCAGGTCGCCATCATCCGTCCGTCCGGGTGCCAGAGCGTGCGAAACCGCTCCCAGTCGCCCGCGTCCCGGTACAGCACCCAGTTCTCGACCAGCTCGCGCACCCGCAGGCGCTCTTCCAAGGCGTTTTCCATGATTTCCGGCACCCTTTGAGAGCTGCAATCTCACATGCGGCCCGGATCAATTCAAGGCCTTGAGCGTTTCCTGCCGCGCCGGCCGCACTCCGTAACACCCGGCGGGCCACTGGTGGCGGCGACTTGCGATAAATTCATACGTATGTTTTAAATGTCGCCATGGCATCAGGCGCAAGGAAGCACCGTTCGGCGAACACGGCCACCCGCCTGCTGGATTCGGCCGAGCGGCTGTTCGGTGAGCATGGCTACAACGGGGTCGGCCTGCGGGCGCTGGCCGAGGCCGCGCGGGTGAATCTTGCCGCGACCACCTACCACTTCGGCTCGAAGAAAACGCTGTATGTGGAGACTTTTCTGCGCCGCTTCCGCCTGGTCAATGCGCAGCGCCTGGAGCTGCTCGGTGCGGCGGACCGGGCGGCGCAGGGCCAACCGCTGCCGGTGGAGCGCATCGTGGAATGCATGATGCGGCCCTCGGTGGAGGCGGGCCTCGCGCATCCGGCCTTCAACAAGATGGTGGCGCGCACCTTGCTGGCGCCGCCGAAGTTCCTGCATGCCTCCCTGAAGGCGGAATTTGAGCCGAATCTGGGCGTATTCATCGCCGCCCTGCAGCGGGCCTTGCCCGCCGTGCCCGGCGATGTGCTGAACCTGCGCCTGGCGCTGGCGCTGGGCGCCACCTTGATGTTCGGCGTGCAGATGAGCGCCATCCGGATCAAACGGGACTCGAAGCGCGAAGAGGCCTTCCTGAAGGAACTGGTGCGCTTCACCGCCAGTGGGCTCGCCAGCTCGCCGGCCACGCAGGGTGCGGAGCTGGCCACTTTGCGACCGCCCGCACAGCGAAAGAGGACGGCATGATGCACAGGATTAAAGTGGCCTGCCTCGCGGCAGCGGCGTGCCTGGTGGGCTGCACCATGATTCCGCGCTATCAGCAGCCCGCCTTGCCGGTGCCGGATCAGTATCCGGGATCCTCCGTCGCGGGTAGTCCGCCCGTGACCGCGGCGGCGGCGGATATCGCCGCCCACGAGGTCTTCCGCGATGAACGCCTCAACCGGCTGGTGGATCTGGCGCTGGCAAACAATCGCGATCTGCGCACCGCGGTGCTGAACGTGCAGCAGACCGAGGCGCAGTACCGCATCACCCGCTCGGGTCTGTTTCCGACCGTGCAGGGCAGCGCGAGCGGCACCCGCTCGTCCAGTTCCTTCGCCACCGGCGCCTTCGGCGTGAGCCCCGTGCTGCCCGGGGCGCCGGCCTCGAGTCTCACGTTTACCGAGAACAGCTTCAGCGCCAGTGTCGGGGTCACCTCCTACGAGCTGGATCTGTTCGGCCATGTGCGCAGCCAGACCGCCCAGGCCCTGGAGCAGTACTTCCAGACCGAGGAGGCGCAGCGCGCCGCGCAGGTCTCACTGGTGGGCCAGGTGGCCACCCAATACCTGACGCTGCGTGAGACCGAAGAGCTGCTGACGCTGACCCAGAACACCCTGGTCGCGGTGCAGGCATCGTATGACCTGAACAAGGCCATGTTTGATGCCGGCGCCAGCAATGAGCTGGATTTTCGCCAGGCCGAGGGGCAGGTCGAAACGGCGCGCATCAATGTCGAGACCTATCAGCGCCAGCTGCAGCAGGCCCGCAATGCGCTGCAACTGTTGCTGGGAGCGCCGATTCCCGAGGATCTGCCCCCCGCCCGACCCTTTTCCGACGCCGGCATGGTGGCGGATGTGCCGGCGGGTCTGCCGTCTGACCTGATCACCCGCCGCCCGGATATCCTGGAGACCGAACATGCGCTGAAGGCGGCCAATGCGAATATCGGCGTGGCGCGGGCGGCCTTCTTCCCCTCCATTGCGCTGACCGGCTCGGTGGGCGTGAGCAGCACGCAGTTGTCGTCCCTGTTCAAGGCCGGCAGCGGGACGTGGAGCTTCGGGCCGCAGATCTCGCTGCCGCTGTTCGCGGGGGGCCACAACGTTGCCGAACTGGATGTCGCCAAGGTTTCGCAGCGCCTCGAGGTCGTGGCCTATGAGAAGGCCATTCAAACCGCGTTCCGCGAAGTCGCCGATGCGCTGATCGGGGTCGACAGCTACGCGCGGCAGATCACGCTGGAACAGTCATTGATTGAAACGGAACAGCGGCGACTGGACCTGGCGACGCTGCGCTACCGCCAGGGCGAGGACACGTACTTGAACGAACTGGCCGCCCAGCAGGACCTCTTCAGCGCGCAGCAGGGTCTGCTGCAGGCGCAGTTCAACCGGCTCTCGAGCAAGGTTTCCCTGTACCAGGCCCTGGGTGGCGGCTGGAAATGAACACGATCGGACGAACACACATGAAACACACCAATGTATGGATCGGTCGCGGCCTGCTGCTGGCGGCGCTGCTGGGATTGCTGGCCCTCGGCGGATGCAACCGCTCGCGCCACAAGGGTCCGACCTATGACTATGCGACCGTCTCGCGCGCCAACGTCCTGCAACATGTCACCGCCAGCGGCGCCCTGAGCGCCGTGATCAGCGTGGACGTGGGCAGCCAGGTGTCGGGCAAAGTCACGCATCTGTATGTGGACTTCAATTCCCCGGTGCACAAAGGACAGCTGGTGGCCGAGATCGACCCCACCGTCTACAAGGCACAGCTGCAGCAGGCGCAGGGGGATCTGGCCAGTGCCCGGGCGGATGTGACGCTCAAGCACCAGAATCTGGAGCGCAAGAAAGTGCTGGTGCCGTTGAAGGCAGCCTCACAGCTGGATCTGGATCAGGCCACCGCGGAACTGGCCCAGGCGGAAGCGGCGGTCACCATCAAGGAGGCGGCGCTGCAGAGTTCCCAGGCCAACCTGGGGTACTGCACGATCACCTCGCCGGTGGATGGACTGGTGATTGCGCGCAAGGTGGACGAGGGCCAGACGGTCATCGCCGCGATGAGCACCCCGGTGCTGTTCACGGTGGCCAAGGACATCACCAAGATGAACATCACAGCCGATATTTCCGAAGCCGACATCGGCCAGGTGAAGACCGGGCAGGACGTTGAGTTCGGCGTGGATGCATTTCCGAACGAAGTGTTCCACGGCAAGGTGACGCAGGTGCGCAAGTCACCCACGACCACCCAGAATGTGGTCACCTACCAGACCATCATCACCGTCGACAATCCCGAGCAGAAGCTGTTCCCGGGCATGACGGCCGATGTCTCCATCCTGGTGCAGAAGCGCGACAACGTGCTGCAGGTGCCCAACGCCGCCCTGCGCTATTCGCCGCCGGATACGGCGAAGTTCGCGACCGACCCGCCGAAGAAGCTGCAACGTGCCGAGCAGCTGGCGTATGTACTGGAGTCCGACAGTATGACGCTCGAACCGAAAGTCGTGCACACCGGCGCAACCGACGGTGTGGCCACCGAGATTCTGGATGGACTGTCCCTGGGGCAACACGTGGTCACGGCGACGGCCGCCGGCGGCACGCCCAACACCGGCACGGGTCAGAACAACGGCGGCGGCCAGCAGCAGTCGCTGTAAGGCGGCGCCAGCCATCATGTCAGCCACAGCGCAAACCCTCGCCGACGCCGCGACGCCACCTTTGGGGGAGCATGTCATCGCGTTGCGCGATATCACCAAGGTGTATGTCACCGGTGAGGTGGAAGTTCGGGCCGTGGCCGGCGTCAGCCTGGACATCCGGCGCGGGGAGTTCGTGGCCATCATGGGCGCCAGCGGCTCGGGCAAATCCACCATGATGAACATCCTCGGCTGCCTGGATCGGCCGACGGCCGGCAGCTACCTGCTGGATGATGTGGACGTATCGCTGCTGAACCGCAAGCAGCTCGCCCAGCTGCGCAATCGCAAGATCGGCTTCGTGTTCCAGAGCTTCAATCTGCTGGCGCGCACCACCGCCATGGAAAATGTCGAACTGCCGCTGTTCTACAGCGAACCGGCGGTGTCGCTGCGGGATCGCCACCGCCGCGCCCGCGAGGCCCTGGAAAAGGTGGGACTGGGCTCGCGGATGCATCACCGTCCCAGCCAGCTGTCCGGCGGTCAGCAGCAGCGCATCGCCATCGCGCGGGCGCTGGTGAACGGCCCGGAGCTGCTGCTCGCCGATGAGCCCACCGGCAACCTCGATACGCGCACCAGCATCGAGATCATGGGCCTGTTCCAGGCGCTGAATGATTCGGGCATCACGGTGATCATGGTGACCCATGAGCTCGACATCGCCGCCTACTGCCGGCGCGCCGTGATCATGCGCGACGGCCGGGTGCTGGAGGACCGCGTGAATGCCACGCCGAACCGCGCGGAAGTGCTGCGGGCGCGGCTGGATGAGCAGGAAAGCGCGGCCCAGATCGGCGAGCAACAGGAGGCGCCGTGATGTTCAACCGGTTGCGCGGAACACTGCTGCGCGGGGCGCTGACTTCCCTCACCGCGCTGCGGGCCCTGCAGCGCAACAAGCTGCGCTCGAGTCTGACGGCACTGGGCATCATCATCGGCGTATTCGCCGTCGTGGCGATGGTCGCGCTCGGCAATGGCGCGCGCGCCACTATCGAGAACCAGGTCGCCGGCTTGGGCCAGAACATGCTGATCGTGTTCGCAGGCAGCAGCCGCTCCGGCGGCGTGCGCGGCGGTCTGGGCAGCGCCGCCGCCATCACGCTGGAGGACGCCGACGCGCTGCGCCGGGAGATTCCGGATGTGGTGGCCTCCAGCCCCGAAGTCACGACCACGGCCCAGGCCATCGCCAATGGCCGCAACTGGTCGACCACCATCGCCGGTGAGGCCCCTGAATACCTGACCATCCGCGATTGGGCCATGGCCTCCGGGTCCATGTTTACCGACCGTGAGGTGCACAGCGCCGCAAAGGTTGCGGTACTGGGTGACAAGACCGCGCACGAACTCTTCGGCGTGCTGGATCCAGTGGGCCAGACCGTGCGCGTCGGCAACATGCCCTTCGTGATCATCGGGGTCCTGGCCGCCAAGGGCGCCGGCGTCGGCGGCCAGGATCAGGACGATCGGGTCGTGATTCCCTTCACCACGGCGATGAAGCGGATCACGGGCGACAAGTATCTGCGGTCGGTGTACCTCGAGGTCGGCGAGGCCAAGCGCATCCCGATCGCGCAGGACCAGATCACCCGCCTGTTGCGCCAGCGCCATCGCCTGCTGGTCGGCACCAATGATGATTTCAACATCTTCAATCAGCAGGAAATCGCCGATACCGTGAATCAGGTCACCTCGACCCTGACGCTGCTGCTGGGGGCGATTGCGGGCCTGTCCCTGGTCGTCGGGGGTATCGGCATCATGAACATCATGCTGGTCAGCGTGACCGAGCGGACCCGTGAAATCGGCATTCGCATCGCGGTGGGCGCCCAGCCCGGGGACATCCGCGTGCAGTTCCTGATCGAGGCCATCACCTTAAGCCTGTTGGGCGGCCTGGCCGGTGTGCTGCTGGGCGTGGGCACCACCTGGCTGATCGCGGCGACCTCGACCTTCAAGCCCATTGTCACCTTGGGCTCGATCATCCTGGCCTTCACGGTGAGCTTCTGCATCGGCGTGTTCTTCGGCTTCTACCCGGCCCGCCGGGCCTCCCTGATGGATCCGATCGACGCGCTGCGCTACGAATAGGCGCGCGGCCGCCGCTTGCCTCAGATCACCGTGAGGAATGAAACCCCGTGCGCGCCGATGAAACCCGCGGCGGCCTCCGCGCCGGGTTCGGGCGCGCCATAGTCCGCGGCCGTCACCCGCGCCACCCGGTAGCGATGCCAGTTGGCGAGCAGCGCCCGCATCGGCAGCACATTGCGGCTGGCGGTGCCGAACATTTCCCGATGCAGCGCCGGCAGCCGGTACCAGGGATGGGAGGCCCGATGGTGGTGGGCATTGTGATAGGCAAAGTTCAGGATGATGACGTTCAGCCAGGGATAGCGGACGGACACGAGGTTGGTATAGGTATTGGCCTGCTCGTAGGCCCGGTCGCGGTGGCTCGTGGGCACGGGCTCATCGCCCACCACGGTGAAGTTCTCGAAGCTGTGGTGGAAGCAGTCGAAGAAATTCAGCACGTGCAGCAGCAGGGCATAGGCCACGCAGTACAGCAGCAGCGCCTTCAATGACCAGATCGCCAGCAACACCAGCAGCACGCCGCGCACCACCAGCATGCCCAAGGCCCGCGGCAGGTAGGCGCGCTGGGACTTCACGAACAGCGGCCGCCAGATCACCTGCAGGTGCATCAGCACTTCGGTCGCCGGAATATAGGCCCATTCAAGGGCTTGCAATATCCGGCACAGCTGCGGATGGCGTTGGATGAAGGCGCGATAGTCGAAGCAGACCAGATCCGCCCGATCGACATGGTGCCGGATGTGCAGCCAGCGGATGCGTTCGAATGAGGCGTAGGAGGCCCCGGCAATGAAGCTCGCGGTCTCCCCCGCCACCCGGTTCAGGCGCGCTCCGACGAACAGGGCCTGATGGGCCGCCTCGTGGATCAGGTAGGCCGCCCACACCATGCACTGGGCGCACAACAGGATCCCCAGAACATTCAGCGCAATCTCGGGACGCGCCATGAGCAGGAACGAGGCCAGCCACCCCCCGACCGTGCCGGTGATCACCAGGGAATTGATGCTCGCAGCGTGAGCGTCGCGGAATACCCGCAGGTCCGTTATTGAAACTGACATGGGAATGGTCTTTGAAGTTGTGCGAGTATCGCAGCGTTCTGAATATCAGGGGATCGGGGTCTGCGCAATTGAAAAATCCATGGTCTCAATCGCTTGCACTGTTTGTGCTCGCCTGCACACTGGTTTTGCCCCAGACGGGTGCGGCGCGTGATCTGAAGGTCGGTGTCGTCAACTGGATCGGCTACGGCCCCTTCTATGTGGCCGCGGCGAATGGCTACTACCGCAAGTACGGGCCCGACGTGCAACTGGTGACCTTCAGCGACAATTCGCTGATGCCCGGCGCGGTGCAGGGCGCCGAGCTGGATGCGACCACCCTGACCTTCGATCAGGTGATCGTGGCGGACAGCCGCGGCCTGACATTGAAAGTGGTCATGCCGGTGGATTATTCGGTCGGCGGCGATGCCATCGTCGCGGCGGATACGGTCCGATCGCTGCAGGATCTCAAAGGTCACAAAGTGGCCTACCAGCCCGGCTCGACTTCGGAGTTCCTGCTGGGCTTTGCCTTGGGCACGGTGGGCCTGTCCGAACGTGATATCCGTTCCGTCACCTCAACCCCCGAAGGCGTGCCGGCGATGCTGGCCAGCCATGCGGTGGAGGTCGGCGTCACCTATGAACCGAATGTCTCGACGGTGCTGACACTGGATGGCGGGCGGCGCTTCCATGCGCTGCTGACCTCGCGTGAAGCCCGCGGCATGATCACCGACGTACTGGTCGTCACGGCCGACACCATTGCCCGCAATCCGAAGATGGTGCAGGGGTTGATGCGCGGGACCCTCGATGGCCTGGCCTTCATGAAGAGCAACCCGCAGCAGGCCGCGGCCATCATCGCCAAGGCGCTGGATATCGCGCCCGCGGAAGTCATGCGACAGCTGCCGCTGATCGAGAATCCGGATCTGGCGCATCTGGGCGATGTCTACCAGAAAAGCACCGCGCTGCCCTCGTTCTACGCCAGCGGCCGGATCATCGGCGACATGGTCCTGAAGTCCGGACAGATCAAGACGCTGGCCCCCATCGAAGCCACATTGGATAACCGTTTTGTCCAAGCCCTGCAAGCCGGACACTGACACCGTGGCGCTAACGCACTGGGCCCTCGTGGTCATCGACATGCAGCGCGACTTTCTCGATCCGCGCGGCTATGTGGCGCAGACCGGGGTGGATGTGAAACTGCTGCGGGTCACCATCGAACCGGTGCAGCGGCTGCTGACCGCAGCGCGGTCGCTGGGTATCCGGGTCATCCATACGCGCGAGGGTCATCGGCCGGATCTGTCGGATCTGACGCCGTTCAAGCGGCAGCGCACGGTGGGCAGTGGCGCGCCCATCGGCAGCCCCGGGCCGCTCGGGCGCCTGCTGGTCCGCGGCGAGTACGGTCATGACATCATCGATGAGGTCGCGCCGGCCCCCGGGGAGGTCGTGATCGACAAACCCGGCTTCGGCGCCTTCTACGCCACGGACCTTGAGCTGCAATTGCGCGCCGGCGGGATCAGCCACCTGGCCCTGGCCGGCGTTACCACCGATATCTGCGTGCATACGACGCTGCGGGAGGCGATTGACCGTGGCTTCTTCTGCACCACCGTCGCTGATGCCTGCGCCGCCGGCGACCCCGAAGTGCATGCCGCCATGCTCAAGTGCATTGCCGGCGAAGGCAATATCCTGGGCCAGGTCCGGGACACCCAGGGCATGATCGAAACGTGGCGGTCGGTGACCGTTGCTAATGCAACGCCTCATGCTGGGGCAACACCCTAGCTTACGGCAAGGTTGTCGTTCCAGCGCGGATTGAATCCCGTTCCCGAAGGCTGACTCAGCCCGTTCCAGGTATGCCAGAATCCGGCGGCACCTGACCGGCAACGGTCGTGCACTGGTCTTTAATGAGGGGTTGATCCATGAAACTGCATACTTTTGTTCTGTTGGCGGCCGCGATGGCCGCGCCGAGTGTCTTTGCCCAGGCGCCGCCGGCGCCTTCACCGGAGGTGCAGGCCGCCCGCGAAGCGGTGACCAAGAACTGCTCCAACGAAGCCGCCTGCACGGGCAAGACGGGACGTGAAATGTTCCAGTGCCTGCGCGCCAACACCGATAAGTTGAGCGCTCCGTGCAAGGACGCCCTGTCGAAGCTGCCGGCCCGGCCGCCGGCTCCGCCCGCGCAGTAAGCGTAGGTCTGTTCGGAACACCGGCATCCGAAATGGGTGCCGGTGTGCACTCCGGACTCTCGGACCCATCGGCCCGCCACCTCCATGGCCATTGGGCTAGTTTGGCGAATGAGCGTGCTGATGCGCCTCGCCCGGCACGGCTATTAGGTAGGCCAAGCCATGATCCGCGCCGGCGCCAGCGGTCGCGACAAAAGGCAACGTCGGATCCGTCTTAGCGGCGTCCCGTGAGTATCCGAGTTGTGCATTCGTCGCACGGTTGGCATAAAACATGTAATGCCCGGGAAACACCTGCTTTGTGACCGTCCCCGTGGCGGGGTCAATATCCACGTCCCCCGCGAGCATGTACGCCACGCCCCCTGATTCAGGGGCATGAAAGGTCTTATCGGCGAAACCCGCAGCGATAGCGGCCTTGATTGCCGCGAATGACTTTCCACGAGCAAGTAATTCCCCGGTTTTCAGCATGACCGGAACATAAGTCGTCGCGCCCTGGGAGTCCCAGCAGGTCGGCTTGAATTCGGACGCCCCATAAAAAAACGCATCGCGATTGACGAGGCAAGTAAACCCGTTCGTGCCAATTCGCGTTCGCTCGAATCCGGTCTTTCCGTAGACGTATACGGCAGCGCCAGCCCGCAAGTGCTTCGGCGCGGCGGACAAGGCCAGCCGTTGCTCGGCAGCGCGCGGCAGTACAACATTTAGAACGGACATGGCTCCAGCAGCTTTGTCCTGGCCAAAAGCGGGGCTGGATATAATCGCCCATGCACCCAACACCATGAGCCAACGCCAAATCATTCTGACCACTGGCGCAACCGGGTCAATCACACGAGTCGTCTGCGCGGTCGTAGCCATCACTTCCTACCTTCGACTATGAATGATTGAATACCGGTGCATTCCATGAGCCACTTGCCACCTGATAATTTCCTCAATATTATAGAGTAAATGAATCGCACACGGGAATTTGTCGGTCAGCACGAACTAATGGTGATGCTCGCCGTGCTGCGACTGGGGCGCGAGGCGTACGGCGTGCCGATCGCGGCCGAAATAGCGGCCAAGACCGGACGCGAAATGCTGCAGGGCAGTGTGTATGCGACATTGGAAAGGCTCGAGACAAAGGGCCTCGTGGCTTCGCGGTTGGGCGAGGCCACGGCGCAGCGCGGCGGACGCGCCAAGCGCTACTTTAAGCTGACGGCCGAAGGAGTACGGCAAGTGCGCGAGGCGCAGCGCGCGCTCGAGGCGCTCTGGGTGCGGTGGCCGCAGTCTGAAGGCACCAAATCGTGATCGTCCGCCAACCACCACGTCCAGCGACCTGGCTGCTTGAGCGGCTGGCCGGAACGCCCGATTTTGACCCGCTGATTGGCGATCTCGCGGAGCAGTATGCGCAGGGCCGCTCCCGATTCTGGTACTGGTGGCAGACCATGGGCGTCATCGGACTCGAGCTGGTCCGAAGTCTTCGCAGGCATGGACTCTCCTTCGCCGCGGCAGTACTGGCGGGGTGTGCCCTGACACAGCTGTGGATGTTCGGCAGTTCATACGCCTTTCAGCCGCTGTACGCGAATCTGCCGCAGGTGAGCGCGCATCCCTGGACCGCTGCGGCGCTGCTGCGCGTCGCCGGCATGCAGCTGAACGCAATCTCAAACGGTGTCCTGACCTTCGCCACCGTCTGGTTGGTCATCCGGGTCCACCGTGCCCATCAACGTGCGGTGCTCATGGTGTTCGTGCTGGCGCTGATGGGTCCGCGCCTGCCCGGGATCGTGCGGCTCTTGAGTGATCCGGCGACCGACGCGCGGTCCACATACGCCCTCGTGCGCCTGATTGTCCCCACTGCCTTGCAGACGGTGTACACGCTTGCGGAAGGGCTTTGGGCGATTCGCGCGGAGCGTTTCGCCGAGATGAACCGCAGGATGCGTTCTGTGACGTTGCTGGCGGTCGTGCTGTCAGTGCTCGTTGCCATCATCTACCACGCGCAGCTGGTGGGTGCACTGCCTCGTGCGCGACCCGAATGGATCGTCCTCGATGCAATCGATATCGCGGGAATCGGCTACCTGGGGTACTTGCTGTGGCGCCCGAGGTCGGCGCCGCGCACCGGTAATGCCCAACGGCCACCGCTTTTGTGGCCGGTTTTACCGGCCGGAGAGAATCGATGAGAACACTCCTACTCCTCGCAATTGGCGCCTTAAGTCTCGCCGCCTCGCCGTTGTGTGTGGCGGCGGTTGGCCCAGTGCCGGC
>Ga0210400_10001696_pt1 | contig 21483 bp, 17 predicted proteins | sample IncBWH26MmetaG_FD_155456 | JGI IMG/M metagenome (GOLD analysis project Ga0210400, IMG submission 155456) | Forest soil microbial communities from Barre Woods Harvard Forest LTER site, Petersham, Massachusetts, United States - Inc-BW-H-26-M | ecosystem: Environmental > Terrestrial > Soil >...
ACGAACATTTGCGTGGCGCACTGCAAGCTATGCGCGTTTGGCCGCGATCCCAGCGTTCCCGGGGCATATAATTTTTCGCTGGAAGAGATTTACGCGCGCGCGGAACAGGGTGCACGCGAAGGCGCGCTGGAATTCCACATCGTCGGCGGACTGCATCCCGATCTGCCGTTCGAATATTTTCTTGAGATGATTCGCGGGCTGAAGAAACGTTGCCCGGGTGTGCATTTGAAAGCCTTCACCATGGTCGAGGTGGGCTACTTCGCACGCATCGCGAAGCTTTCCACCAAGGAAACACTGCTGAAGTTGAAGGAAGCGGGTGTGGATTCGCTGCCCGGCGGCGGCGCGGAGATTTTTCATCCGCGGGTGCGCCGGATCATCTGCGATCACAAGGTCAGCGGTCAGATGTGGCTGAACATTGCGCGGCAGGCGCATGAAATTGGGCTACGTTCGAACGCGACGATGCTTTATGGCCACGTGGAGACGGAAGAAGAACGCGTGGATCACCTCGTGCGGCTTCGGGAATTGCAGGACGAGACGCACGGCTTCGTGGCGTTTATACCGCTGGCGTTTCATCCGGACAACACGGCGCTTTCGCACATCCCGAAGACCACGGGCTACGCCGACTTGCGCAACATCGCGGTGTCGCGGCTGCTGCTCGACAATTTCGAGCACATCAAAGCGTATTGGATCATGCTGACGCCGAGCATTGCTCAGATTGCGCTGCGATTCGGGGCGAACGACCTGGACGGCACGGTGGTCGAAGAAAAGATTTATCACGATGCCGGGGCGAAAACCTCCGAGTTCACGCCGCGCAATGAGCTGGAAAGATTGATTCGTGCCGCTGGCCGTGTTCCTGTCGAGCGCGACACGTTGTATCACCCCGTGGACCGCTCAAAGCTGCCGCCGCTCCCTCCGCCCGTTCGGACAGACTTGGTAAGCCTCACCCTAAACGTCTGATTGTTTGCGATACTTGATTTAACGGACGGTCGAGGCCTTAGCCACGACTTTTTCCAGGACGTCGTCGGGCAAGGTCGCGTAGCCCTGTTCCTGGGCGATTTTTTGGCCGCTCGTGTAGGCCCATTTCAAATAGTTCGCGACAGCAGCACCCCGGCCGGGCTCTTTGGCAACCACAGGCACATAGATCCAAGTGAAACTGCTGATCGGATAGCTCTCTTTCCCTGGGGCATTGGTTAAAGAGAGCCGAAAGTCGTTGCTCATCTTGCCGCCGCTCGCGGAAGCAGCGGCCGCGATCGACCTCGTGGAAGGCTTGACGAATTCTCCGGCGGCGTTCTTGATGCTGGCGACACGCACGGCGGAGCTGACAGCCAGGTTCAGTTCCGTGTATCCGATGGAACCCGGTGTGCTCCGCAGCTTTGCGACAAGATCCTGCGATCGCTGGAACGCCTGGCCCACGGGCCACTTGGGAGACTCGCCGCGACCCGCCGTGGCAAGAAACTCAGGACTTACCTTGGCGAGATAGTCCGACAAAATGTAATTGGAGCCCTTGCCATCGTTGCGGTGAAGCACCTGAATCGGAAGGTCCGGCAGCTTCATCTCGGGATTGAGCTTGGCGATTGCCGGATCGTTCCAAACTTTGATTTTCCCCAGAAAAATATTCGCCACCACGGGTCCACTGAGCTTGAGTTCGCCTCTCACATCGGGCAGCTCGTAAATCACCACAATTCCAATGAGCACAGAGGGCAATTCCAGAATCGGTTTTTGCGCGGTGCGAAGTTGAGATTCGGGGATGGGGGCATCGCCGCCACCAAAGTCGCCGGAACCTGCCAGAACGTTCCGGGAGCTCTCTGCGGTTCCAACCGCCATATAACGGATTTCCGTAGACGGCTGCTGCTTGCGGTAGGCCTCGATCCAGCTCTTGTAGAGCGGTTCCGGCATACTGGAACCAGTCTCTACCAGCACTATTTTTTCCTGGCCTCGAGCGCCGACGGGCAGCAGAACGACAGATACGAACAGGGCAACAAGAGATTTTTTCAAGTTCGGACCCACGCCATCCCCTCTCACTCTTCGGAATTCTTTCCAGATCCCCGGGTACGGCCCGGCAATGGCTTGGTGTATGCCTCCACGCTAGCGGATGAGCGACGGACAAGACAGAGCGTGGAAGTACAGTTGTGCGGTATCGGGCACTAACTATTTGGCTGAATAGCAACTTCAGTGATCTCTGCTCCGTCCTAGGGATGGAACATTACGCTCACGAGGAGCTGACGACTCGAAAATGCGAACCATACTACTGCTCACGTTTTCCAATGTATTCATGACCATCGCCTGGTACGGGCATCTGAAACACCGCGGCGCTACGTTGTGGAAAGTCATCCTCATCAGCTGGGGCATTGCTTTCTTCGAGTATTGTTTCCAGGTGCCGGCGAACCGCTTTGGCTCTTATGAGTTTTCCACCGCGCAGTTAAAAACCATTCAGGAGATCATCACCCTTTCCATCTTTCCGGTGTTTTCTGTTTTTTACCTGGGCGACAAATTCAAATGGAATTACGGCGTGGATTTCGGATTCATTGTGATCGCTGCGTTCTTCATGTTTCACAGGTGGTAGCCATTCACCGGGGCGCTCCCTCGATCATTTTCGGAGGCCACACCAAAACATCCTGCCTCCGCGCAAAATGCAAGAGCGGCTGGGGGTCGAGCTTGATTTCCAATTGTGCCGCCATGGCATTGCTTTCCAATTCCGCCGCGGCGCGTTGCAGCGGCCAGGGCGAATGATGAATCTCGCCACAAAGAAGTCGGCCACGTCCGCTAAGCGCGTATAGGCAATAGCGTTCCGTTAAAAAATGTTCCAGTGTGCCCGGGGAGGGATGAAACGGCGCCGCGACCGGACGATAGCGCCCTTGAAGTTTGGCCGCAGCAGCACCAGCATGGGTTCGCTGACTGGCGTACTCGATCCAGCCATCTCGTTCTTCGCAGCTCATCCGAGCGCGAAAGTATGGTAAGTGGAACCACGTGCGCGCGATTCCAACAGCAATTGGATTCCCTGCGTCCAGACTGAAAAACCACACACCGGGTCTCGCCCCGCAAGTTACGTAGGTGCGCACATTCAGTTCAGGAAATGCAGAGAGCCAGGGCAACGCCGGAGTGCCGCGAAGCCGCACGCCGGACATGCGAAACGGGACAACCGCTAGCCACGCTTGCCCGTCGAAAGTGTCAATCTCTAGTTGGGCGGGAATCTGCGGCCTCAGCGATTCGACGGGCACAGGCCAATGCATAAACAACAGATCGTGCCATTTTTGTTGCATGATCCACCGGCCTGCTGGCAGAGGCCAGGGGCGGTGCGTGATTTCATCCAGAATCCGGTTCATGCAAGTTCACAAAGGAATCTGGACATCGGCATCCTCTGAATATACCTTTTCACGGCAGCCGCGAATCGAATTCTGTACGTTCAAACGGAATGAAAAGAACAAAGGAGAAGAATCATGCAACGCAAAGCATCGGCCGTGTGGCAGGGCGGTTTGAAAGACGGCAAGGGCAGCATTTCGACGGACAGCGGCGTCTTGAAGCAGACGCAGTATTCCTTTAGCACGCGATTCGAGAATGGAGTGGGTACTAATCCCGAGGAACTCCTCGCGGCGGCACATGCTGGGTGCTTTACCATGGCGCTCTCGGCGCAACTCGGCGGCGCCGGTTTGACGGCAAGCAAGCTCGAAACCACGGCCACCATATCTCTGGAGAAGCTCGCGGACGGTTTCGCGATCACCAAGAGTCATCTGGATCTCGTCGCGAAAGTGCCGGGCGCGGACAAGGCCAAGTTCGACGCCGCCGTCAAAGCCGCTGAAACTGGTTGTCCCGTATCGAAACTGTTTAAGGCGGAGATCAGCGTCAGCGCGGTGCTCGAATCCTAATTGCCTCACCGCACTGATCTGCAAGTTCTCGTCGAAGAGACCAAACAGGTACAATATCGCACATGGTTCCAGCTCCCGGTGCATTCGCTGCAGGCGCCGCGATCTTCCTGATCGTGCTGTGGGATGCTTTTGAAGCCATCATCCTGCCGCGCCGAGTCACGCGTCGCTTCCGCCTTACGCGGCTGTTTTACAAGACGACCTGGACCACCTGGAGATTCATCACTGGCCTGATTCCCAGGCGAAAAACTCGAGAGACGCTCCTGAGTTTCTTTGGCCCGTTCTCGCTTTTGCTTCTGGTCGCCGTATGGGCCTTCGGCCTGGTGTTTGGCTTCGGGCTGATGCAATACGGCGCGGGGTCCGCCGTGGTCATCACCGGAGGACAGCCCGGTTTTTTGACGGACGTATATCTTAGCGGCACAACGTTTTTCACGCTCGGACTTGGTGACGTTGTTCCCCGTTCCGTGTTGTCACGCGTGCTGGTGGTGACTGAAGCGGGTTTTGGATTCGGTTTTCTTGCTGCGGTCATCGGATACTTGCCATTTATCTATGGGTCGTTCTCGAAACGCGAGGTTAACATTTCGCTTCTGGACGCGCGCGCCGGAACGCCTCCTACCGCGGGAGAACTTCTTCGCCGGCATGCCTATCCGCAAGGAGAGGAGGCTCTCCGTTCACTTCTGAGAGACTGGGAATCCTGGGCAGCCGAACTCATGGAGAGCCACCTTTCCTATCCGGTGCTGGCGTTTTTCCGCTCACAGCACGACAACCAATCCTGGATTGCCGCGCTCACCGCTATTCTTGACACCTGCGCGCTGGTTAAGGCCGGCATCGAAGATGCTTGCCAGCGCCAGGCCGAACTCACGTTCGCCATCGCGCGCCATGCCGCAGTCGATTTGTCACAAGTTTTCAAAACGCCGCCTCGCGCGCTGCCCCACAACCGGTTGCCCCCAGAAGATTTGCGCCGCATCCGAGACATGCTGGCGCAACATGGCGTGAAGCTTCTCGACGGCCCGGAGGCGGATGGAAAGCTGGCGGAGTTTCGGGACATGTACGAGCCCTATCTTTATGCGCTGGCTGAGTATTTGAACCTGGTCCTGCCGCCTTGGATTCCCGTAAAGAAAGGGAAGGACAATTGGCAAACGACGGCGTGGGGCCGTTCGGCGGGGCTCACCGAAAAGGAATCGGCGGCGATTGCCGCCACTGAACACTTTTAGTTTTGCGTCGTACGACGTCAAGCGCCATTGCAGCCTCTGGAGAGAACAATCATGAAGGCCATTGTCGTTCATCAATTTGGCGGCCCCGAAGTGCTCAAACTCGAAGAAATCCCCACGCCAAAACCCGCCGCCGGGCAAGTTCTCGTGCGCATTCATGGCGCGGGCGTGAATCCCTACGACACCTACATGTGCGCGGGCACTTACGCGGTAAAGCCGCCGCTTCCTTACACGCCCGGTTCCGACGGCGCGGGAGTTATCGAGGCCGTCGGCGACGGCGTCAAGAAAGTGAAGCCGGGCGACCGCGTCTATACCGCGAAGACACTCACCGGAGCATACGCGGAATATGCGCTGGCGCTCGAAGAACAAGTGCACTCTCTTCCCCAAAAGGTCAGTTTCGGGCAAGGAGCGGGAGTGTGGGTACCTTATGGCACTGCATACCACGCTCTTTATCATTCGGCGAAAGCACATGCAGGCGAAACGGTCCTGGTGCACGGTGCGAGCGGCGGTGTCGGCAGCGCCGCGGTACAAATGGGACGCGCGATCGGCCTAACCGTTTTCGGCACGGCCGGGACCCAGAAGGGACTGGACCTTGCAAAGCGAGAAGGAGCGCACCAAGTGTTCGACCACAGCAAGGCGGGCTATCAGGAAAACATTCTGAAGGCCACTGGCGGCCGCGGTGTGGATATCATTCTGGAGATGCTCGCCAACGTCAATCTCGCTGCCGATTTGAAATTGCTGGCTACGAATGGGCGGGTGATCATCATCGGCAATCGCGGCGAGATCACCATCAATCCACGGGACCTCATGCTGCGCCGCGCGTCCGCTCGGGGCTTCACGCTGTGGGCCATCACGCCGTCGGAAGAAAGCGAAATCCACGCGGGGCTCATTGCCGGCCTGGAGAATGGCTCGCTGCGTCCTGTTGTCGGCAAAGAGATGCCGCTGGCCGAGGCTGCGCGCGCGCACAAAGAGATTCTTGAGCCCGGCGCCGCGGGAAAAATCGTTCTCATCCCCTAACCGTCCGCCATTTCCCGCCGGCGAAGGCGCTTTGACTGTCAGCAGCCTCGCCTTATAATCGTTGTCTCTCAATACCAGCGCAATTACCGCGCGCGGTCTTTGGATCAGCTCAGCGACGTGAACACTACACTCCTACTCACGACCACTCTCGCAGCGCAGAATTCCCTTAGCCATTACTGGCACAGAATTACGGACAAAACTTTTGTGGGGATTTACCACGCGAACGGCTTTGACCTCGCGATGATGATTCCCTACTTCATCGTTTTGTTTGTCCTCGCGGTTTACGGCCTGCACCGCTATTGGCTGGTCTACGACTACTTCATGTACTCGAATAATGTTCCAGCCGCTCCCCCCGAAGTAAAGGAGTGGCCGCGCGTCACCGTACAGTTGCCGATTTTCAATGAGCGCTATGTAATCGAGCGGCTCGTCGAAGCTGTTTCCCGGTTCGATTACCCCAGCGAATTGTTGGATGTGCAGGTTCTCGACGACTCCACCGATGAAACCCAGCAAGTGGCCCAAGCGTGCGTGGAACGCCACGCCGCGCAGGGTATGCCTATCGTCTACATCCACCGCACCAACCGCGAAGGCTACAAAGCGGGCGCGCTGGAGAACGGCCTGAAAACTTCGAAGGGCGAATTCGTGTCTATATTTGACGCCGATTTCCTCCCCGAACCCGATTTTCTGCGCCGCACGATTCCGTATTTCCTGAATCCCGATGGCGGCGACAAGATCGGCATGGTGCAGACGCGCTGGACCTATCTCAACAGCGACTATTCGCTGCTCACCAACGTGGAGACAATTCTCCTCGACGGCCATTTCGTGGTGGAACACGGGGCGCGTTCCCGCCGCGGAACTTTTTTCAATTTCAACGGCACTGCCGGCGTGTGGCGGCGCAAAGCCATTGATGATGCCGGCGGCTGGGAACACGACACCCTTACCGAAGACACCGATCTTTCTTATCGCTCCCAGTTGAAAGGTTGGAAGTTTCTTTACTTGCCGCACATCGAATGTGCTTCCGAGCTTCCCGTGGACATGAACGGCTTCAAAGCGCAGCAAGCGCGCTGGGCCAAGGGGCTGATGCAAACGGCGAAAAAAATCCTGCCTAAAGTCCTGAAGTCAGATGCTCCCTGGCACGTCAAAGCGGAAGCATTTTTCCACCTGACGGCCAACATCAGTTATCCGCTCATGGTCTTGCTTTCGACTATGCTGCTGCCGGTGATGATCGTGCGGTTCCAGCAGGGCTGGTTCCAGATGCTGCTCATCGACCTGCCACTTTTCCTGGCGTCCACTTGTTCCATCTCCAGTTTTTATCTCGTGGCACAGCGGGAACTGCGCCCGAAAACCTGGCCGCGCACGTTCTTCTATTTGCCCTTCGTCATGGCCACGGGCATTGGAATTTCCGTGCGCAACGCGCAAGCCGTCATGGAGGCGATCGTCGGTAAGAAAAGTGAGTTTGCACGCACGCCGAAATTCAATATCGAAGGCAAGCAAGGCACGTTCGCGAAAAAATCTTACAGGAACAAAGCCGGCTGGATGCCTTACGCGGAGATTCTTCTTGGCCTGTACTTTTCGATGACCGTCGTCTACGCGACTATCAACGAGAATTACGCCACACTTCCGTTCTTGCTGCTCTTCGTCTGGGGTTACCTCTACACCGGCTGTATGTCCCTTGGCCAAACGTACTTCGCGCGGCTCCGCTTCGGCGTCAACGCCCCGGAAATGCGCCCAGCTACTTCCGGAGCTCCGGGCTTCTAGCGTTTCTCTGACTCAGTCGGTAACTCGCAAGCAAAAACTCCGGGAGCGGGGCTGAGGGCACCACTCCCGGATTTCGCTTTTACCCTTTTTGTGGAACCCTTCAATTCGCTGTCAGACCAACGGGGAATCCGTCAGAATCCCTTTCTCTCCAAGTCCGCCGGCGACTTCCACGCACCGCCTCTGCCATTCCCAGCAGCACGATCGCGCCGATGCCCACCATCAATGCCAGAATCGTCTTAATATCCAAGGCGGTCATTACTGCTTGGTCCGATTCCAATACCGCTGGCGAAGAATACGCATACGCCGTAACGCGGATCACGGCTGCGGGAGGTGGGGCTACGTTGAACTGCGCCTGATCCGGCTGGGACACCTCGCCTGAGGATTCGAACAGCGTGGGATCAGTGTCCTGTTGCGCACAAACTGGTTTGGCCATCAACAGCGCTGCTCCCAGCCCCACCAACATCAGTTGAACTCGGATCATCTTTTGAAAATTCATAGACCACCTCCATCGAGCTTCTTACATTGCTGCGATGCCGAAGAACATTGCACACCGCATGCCAGAGATGTCGGTGGAGGAACTTTTTTCTGCAAACTGGCTGGAACGCATTGGAATGTAATGAGATGGAGGTTGGTCTGACTTGGACAGTGCGGAAAGTGCTTCGCGCACATTACTGCTTCCGCCTATCCATCTCGTTCGAAAGAGGGGCGCGGTCGCGCGAATTCTGCCCACTTGCACCGGTGTGCGTATCTCTTATTTTTCCAGAGAGATTGCAATCGGCTGAAAACAATGCAGATAGGCTATGCCGTTGCTGCGGGGGCTGGAAAAACAAGTGGCTAGACGAAACGAACCAATCGGATAGTCGCACTATCCTTTCGGAGAGACTTGGCCGATGGCGGCAACTGCGGCTTGGCGTTAGAATACCGTCTTTCCAAAGAGCAGCTTACCGGAGAAAGTATCTGTTGAGAAAAGTCTTACGATGCAACCCAAACTCGCGGCCCTGAACGGACCAATGCGGAAGTCGAAATTCCCCCTCGCTGGGGTTCTGTCCATCGGCCGCAATTCCACGAATTCGATTTGTCTCGATGATGCATCTGTTTCACCGGATCACTGCCGCATCAGCTGTGAGAACGAACGCTTCTTTCTTATTGATATGGACAGCGATTCCGGCACATTCGTTAACGGCATTCCGGTGAAACAGCGCGTGCTAGCTCCGGGTGACGAGATCGCCATCGGAAACTCTCTGTTCCTCTTCGAGGCAGAACACGCTCTCACTCCGGCTCGCTCAGCCGTTCAACTCGATGAAGACTCCGCCCCCGGAGCCCAAGTGGAACAGTTACGCCACGACGAACTCCTGTATTTACACCCTCAATCGTTGGCAGCTTTGCCGCAGTCGGAACGGCTGGCCCGCGCGCTAAGCACTCTGTTGAAAATCAGCACGGTCATCGGATCCATCCGCGATGTGGAATCCTTAGAGTGGCAATTGCTCGGCATGATCTTCGACGTTATTCCGGCCGAGCGGGGTGCGATTCTGCTCGTTGAGGATACTGCCGAGGAAAGTCCATCACCCGTGGCATGGGATCGCGTGGCCGGCCCCGATCATCCCGTTCACGTCAGCCGCGCGCTCACTCGCCGCGTGATCGACGAGCGTATTTCCGTTCTCGAGAATGAAGACCCTCAGTTCGATGCTGTTTCCGATCGCCTTGCGGGCAAGCCCGCACGCTCCCTGCTTTGCGTACCCCTGAGTGCCGGCGGTCCGGTCCTTGGCGTCATTTATCTAGACTCCTCCAATCCCGCCACCGCCTTTTCAAAGGACGATCTCCAGCTGCTGGCCGCCGTTGCGGGCCTGGCCGCCATCGCCATTGAAAACGCGCGCCAGTTCGAGCGTCTGGGCGTCGAAAACCAGCAACTGCAGTCCGAAGTCAGCTTGCAGCACGATATGGCCGGCCAAAGTCTCCGCATGCGCGAGGTCTATCAATTCATTGAGCGCGTGGCCCCCAGTGAATCCACCGTATTGATTTATGGGGAAAGCGGCACCGGCAAGGAGCTTGCGGCCAGAGCTATTCACAAAAACAGTATGCGCAAAGACCAGGCCTTCCTGGCGCTCAATTGCGCCGCGCTCACGGAAACACTGCTCGAAAGCGAACTGTTTGGCCACGAGAAGGGCGCATTCACCAGCGCCATTTGCCAGAAGAAGGGCCTGCTCGAAGTCGCCGAGGGCGGGACGGTTTTTCTTGATGAAGTGGGCGAACTGCCGCAGACGCTGCAACCGAAATTGCTGCGCGTCCTTCAGGAGCGCGAAATCGTCCGTGTCGGCGGTACGCGCTCTATCAAGATCAACGTGCGCTTCCTTGCGGCCACCAATAAGGACTTGCAAAAAGCCGTCCGCGAAGAAAAGTTCCGCGATGATCTATTTCACCGGCTTAACGTCATCTCGCTCACGCTGCCGGCTCTCCGCGAACACCCGGAAGATATTCCGGTCCTCGCCGAACTTTTCGTTGCTCGCAACGCAAAGAAATGTAATCGCATTGTCAAAGGGATCTCCCCGGAAGCCCGCGCCTGCCTGGTGAAATACGACTGGCCCGGCAATATCCGCGAGCTAGAAAACGCGATGGAACGCGCCGTCGTGATTGGCTCCTCGGACTTCATTCTTCCCGAGGACTTGCCGGAAGCGGTATTGGAAACGGAACCGTCGTCTGCCTTGGAGTCAGCGAAGTATCACGACGCCATCCGCGATCTGAAAAAACAACTGATCCTCAGTGCCTTGGATGAGTCCGGCGGCAGCTTTGTTGAAGCCGCGAAGATTCTGGGTGTCCATGCGAACTATTTGCACCGTCTGATTCGCAACCTGGATTTGCGTATGGCGCTGAAGAGGAATGCCAAGGCCTGACGCCGCTCATCCTCTTACCCTTGCCAGCGAATATCTGGAACGATAGTCCTGCTATCCATTCGGATAGCAGTTTCGCATTTGCTGGCCAATCGGATTCGTTTCCCTGTGACCTGAGTTCAATGCTATCTCCATTTTTCTTAAATACTTCCGGAAGCAAACGAGCACGGAGGTCCGTTCGTTGCCGCCGTGGCAGAGAAAATGCTCTCTCCATCGCATGGATTTCAAGAGCGAACAGCAACAAATGAAATCTGTTCTTGAAAGGAGATTCATCATGAAAACGAATCGAATCCGCATCTTGGCGATGGCCGCAATTGGATTGCTTGCGGCATGCGTGTACGCTGTCCCGGCTCAGGGCATTCCAGCCGCCCAAGGCAAATTCACGCTTCCGAACGAGGTACGTTGGCAGGGTACAGTTCTGCCGGCAGGCGACTATTCCTTTTCCATGGAATCCGCCTCACTCCCGGCTGAAATCCTGCTCCGCGGTCCAAATGGCGCCCTGTTCGTCATGCCAACCAGTCGTTCAGAAGACCGTTCGGCCCAGCAAAGCTCCTTGACCATCGTGCATCGCGGCGAGTGGGGGTACGTTCGCGAAATGTACCTGGCTCCTATTGGCGTACATTTCACTTTCTCTACACCTAAAGTCCCCAAGGATCAGCTCCTCGCTCAAGGACCTGAAACCACCGAGCGCGTTTTGATTTCTGCCGCCGGAAAGTAGACCTTCCACAGAGTGCCCCAACTGAGGGCAAGCCCTTGCTATCCAAATGGCTTGCCCTCCTTTGTTTTTCTGTCCCCCGATTTCATCCCATCTGGCAACTGACCCTCTTATCTTCGTCAAGAGCACTGATTCAATCCTTTCGTCGATACCAGGAACTTCAAGTCCATGTAAACTCTCCCCATCGTGGACACCACTCCAGAATCCATCGCCTTTCAGAACGGCCTCGTGAAACTCCACGCCGTCGCTTTGGGGCCAAAAGACGGTCCGGTCGTCGTTCTGCTCCACGGCTTTCCGGAATTCTGGTATGGGTGGCACAGACAGATTGGGCCGCTGGCTGCCGCCGGTTTTCGCGTAATCGTGCCCGATCAGCGGGGATACAACCTTAGCAGTAAGCCTTCAGGCGTCTCCGCTTATGCGCTAACCGAACTCGTATCCGACGTCATTGCCATTGCTGATCAGCTCGGCCAACAAAGAATCCTTCTCGCAGGACACGATTGGGGCGCCGCAGTCGCATGGAGCGCGGCTTTGCTGCATCCGCAACGTATCGCCAAGCTCGCGGTTGTCAACGTCCCGCACCCCTCGGTGATGCGAAAATTTCTCAACACGCGCTTCCGGCAATTTCGCCGAAGCTGGTATATGTTTTTCTTTCAATTGCCCTGGCTGCCGGAAGCTCTTCTTGCTGCCTCTAACTATCGCAGCGCTGCAAGATCACTCCTCCGATCCAGCCGCCCGGGCACATTCTCGCCGGAAGATCTCGTCCAATACCGGGCAGCGTGGTCTCAGCCAGGCGCGCTCACTGCCACAATCAACTGGTACCGCGCGCTCTTCCGTTTTCGCACCAAATTTACGAATCGCACCGTGCACGTCCCTACGCGAATCCTGTGGGGCGAACGGGATGCATTCCTGCTCCCCGAAATGGCCCAGGAAAGCTTGCGCTACTGCGACAATGCTGAACTCTTTACTTTTGCTGATGCCACGCACTGGCTCCAGCATGAGGAGCCCGCCCGCGTCTCTGAACTTCTGATTGATTTTTTTCGAGGCTAGCCGCGGCCCACCGAGGTTCTCGTCTAATTGTATTAAGCAGAGTGCAGGCTCTGAGTGCCGTTGCCCAAAGAGATCTCTAATTTCACTCGAAGCAGAGCATCACAATTTCCGAGTTGGAGCCCAGCCTCAACGGCGGTCCCCAAGTCCCGGCGCCGCTGGAGGTATAGACCTGCATTTTCCCGATGCGGCTTAACCCGTAAGCGAACTGGCGGTAAATCCTCCGTACTATCCATGTCCAGGGAAAAAATTGCCCCAGATGGGTATGCCCGGAGAGTTGCAATGAAAATCCGGCTTCCGCCGGGATGTGCGGGCGATCCGGTGCGTGCGTCAACAAAATGCTGGCACGATCTCGGTCCACACCAATTCGCTGCAGAACGTAACGCAGATGCTCTTCGTGGGTAGCGTCATTATAAGGGACGCCGACGATCTGCAAGCCGTCTGCTTCCACTTTTTCGTTCACCAGCACGCGAACTCCGGCGTTGGCCACGGCACGCAGGTACTTGGAGTCATCGCCGAACTGTTCGTGATTCCCCGCCACAAAATAAGCGCCCTGCGGCGCACGCAGTTCGCGCAATGGCTCGGCGGCTCGCATTGCATCGATCGCAGTGCCATCAAACAAATCGCCGGCCAGGAAAACTACATCGGGCTTCTCCCGCATCGTTTTTCCCACGATGCGCCGCAAAAACCTACCGTTTCGCACATGTCCCAGGTGGAGGTCGCTGACCAGCGCGGCCGTCCGTCCGCGCCAGGCATGCGGCAGATTCTCCAACCGGACAGTGATTCGCCGAATCCGCGTCCAGCCTGCATTCACAACGCCTGACAAGCCCAGTACCGCCGCCGCCCCAAACAACATCTCGACAATCCGATGGAAATTCACGTCCATCCCCAACAGCCACGCCATTCCAAATACAACCCAGGACGCGCACGCTGCAAAGAAAACGAAACTCAGCCAACCGAGCCAAATGGCGGCGACCCGGTACACGGCCCGTAGCATGGCATTGGTATAGCGAAAGGCCAGAAGCGATGTAATCAAAAAGCTGACGGACAGAACCCCCACGGTAACCTTAAGCCATAACGCACCCGGGGCAGGATTCCCCGCCGAAGAATACGTCCATGTCTCATACAGGAAGAGATGAATCAGCAGCAACACAAACTGAAAAAACGCGATGAACCCGATCAACCCTGCTCTTATTCGCATACACCATTTGATTCCAGTGGCGGTGAAAATGGTATTCCTCTGACTAGAGAGAAGGCCCTAGAAATGCGTTGCCAGCCGGCGTCGCGGTGCTGCTTCGTGCCAATTTCAGCCTGCCACGCATTTCGGATACAATCGAAGTGCTGCATTTTGGTGCCGCAAAACCCACATGCCCTGTGGGCGTACAAGCAACTGGTGGTTTAAGGTGAACAGATGAGTGGTCGATCGGCGTGCCTGTGGTCGCGCGGTTTTCGGCGTTTCAGAAACATTCTGGTGCTGGCAGCGCTCGGAGTGGCTTGCCTTGCACCTATGCTGCCCGCCCAGGAACGCCGCGAGCGGGAGGCTAATAGCGTTTATGCAGAACGCCGCGCGAAGCTCGCCGCTCAAGTGGACGGCCCGATCCTTCTATGGGGATTCGCCGGCCGCGAAGAATCCTCGCAAACCTACATATTCCATCAAGAAGACAACTTCTACTATCTCACCGGTCACAACGAGGAAGGCGCCGGAATGATTGTTCTTCCCGGGCTCAAGAATGGCGCTGCAAGCGACGGCTGGGATGGGCCTCGAGAGATCTTTTTCCTGCCCCCAAAAAATGCCGCCAAGGAAAAATGGAATGGCATTCGAATGTCCCCCTCCGATCCAGGGATTGAAGCGCGTACCGGCTTTGCGGCGATCAAATCCTTTTCAGAAATGCGCTCGACCGTCGAAAACCTTGCGAAATTGTATCCAGACATTTTCACGATTCTCCCTTATGAATACGAAAACGGTGGCTACCCTCATGAAAAGGCCGTCTTGGACTGGCTGCAGCTCGCAGCGCCACAAGCCAAGCTGAAAGACATTCGCTCGCAAATCTACGCGTTGCGCCAAATCAAATCGCCCGGCGAGATCGCTTTCCTGAAGCAGGCAGTCGATTTGTCCCTCGACGCCCATCTGGAAGCGATGAAGATGATGCGTCCCGGCCTGTACGAATACCAGGTGGCCGCGAAAATGGTGGAAGTCCATGCCTGGGGTGGCTCCGAAGCGGAGGGCTACGCTCCCATAGTCGGAGCGGGCCCCAACTCCACTGCGCTCCATTACGATAAACTCGACCGCAAAATCGAAGACGGCGACATCGTGGTTCTCGACGTTGCCGCGCAGTACGCCGGCTACTCCGCCGACATCACGCGCACACTTCCGGCCAACGGCAAATTCACGCCCCGCCAGCGCGAAATTTACAACATCGTCCTCGGCGCGCAGAACGCCGCGCTGGCCACCATTCGGCCCGGCGCCCATTTCTTTTGTAAGGGCAAAAAAGACGGGCTGATGAATCTTGCCTATGACTACATCAATTCGCACGGCAAAGATCGCGAAGGCAAGCCTCTGGGCCAGTATTTCATTCACGGGCTCGGCCATGATATCGGCCTCGACGTTCATGACCCCGGCGAGTATTGCGGGCCGTTGCAGCCCGGAATGGTGGTCACCGTCGAGCCAGGCATTTACATCCCCGAGGAACACCTCGGCGTGCGCATTGAGGACGATGTCCTCATCACGGAATCCGGCTACATACTGCTGAGCGAGCGTCTACCCCGCGACCCCGACGAAATTGAGAAAATCATGGCCGCCGCCGCGAAGCAGCGCGCCAAAGAATCCAAAAAGGGCAACGATTGACCCAACTGATTCCGCGCCTTTATACTGTAGATTCGCGCTGGGACTGAAATTCTCTCCAGCATGCCTCGAGTCATTCTGGATGCGGCTTTGTTCCAGGCCTGCCGGAATTTCCGAAATTCGCAATCGATCTAGGGAGCCTATGAGCAGCGTCAAAGCGACACAACTCCGCCCCGGCATGGTCATTCAGCACGAGGGCCAGCTTTTCACCATCTTTAGCGTCGACCATCGCACGCCTGGCAACAAGCGTGGCTCCATGCAGACGCGCATGCGCAACCTGCGCACCGGTTCCATCATCGACTATCGCTTCCGCGCCGAAGAATTTGTCGACCGCGCCATCCTCGATGAAGTCGAATTCGAATATCTTTACAACGAGGGCGACGACTTTCACTTCATGAACACAAAAAACTATGAACAGATGCAGATGAGCCGCGCGGAGCTGGGTGAAACCGTTTATTACCTGATTCCCAGCACGCTCGTGAAGGTCGAATTCTTCGAGGAAAAAGCAATCGGCGTGGATTTGCCCGATACTATGGACATGAAAGTAATCCAAACTGAACCGACGTTGCAGAAGGCCACCGCCAGCGCGGTAATGAAGCCCGCGACACTCGAAACCGGCCTGGTCGTTCAGGTGCCGCCGTTTGTAAATGAAGGCGACCGCATCAAGGTGGACACCTCGGAAGCTCGTTACGTTCAGCGCGTCGAATAGTGCTGGTATTCTTGAGTGGGTTTTTGATGTAGATTTGGTTTTCCGCCTCCGCAGCTAATTTCAGCGCAAGCCGGAATTAGAAGAGGCAGAACGGCGTCCCTCGACTCCATCGGGGGACGCCTTATGTTTCTTGTGGCGCTAGTAGCTCGAATTTCCTCGACGTGAATGACGTCAGTGCTTTCCCGCTGAACCGATCATGGACTTTTCGCCTGCCGGATGCGCCCCAAACACGCGGTCGAAGATGGCATCCACATAGCGCAATTGCCGCTGCAAATCGAAGGTGTGCGCGAGGGCCTTGGCGTCGAGGTATTTCGCGATGCGCGCGTCGCTGGCAACTCGTTCACGAAAACTCGTGTCCGTCTCCCAGGCAGCCATGGCATTTTCCTGCACTGCCTTGTACGCATCGTCGCGCGGCATGCCCTTCTCCACCAGGTCTTGCAGCAACTGTCCGGAATATACTAGCCCGTGCGTGGACTCCAGGTTGCGCAGCATGCGCTCCGGGAATACTCGCATCTGTCCCAGAATGGTGGTCATCTTCGCAAGCATGTAGTCCACCAGAATCGTGGAATCGGGCAGGATGACCCGCTCCACCGAACTGTGCGAAATATCCCGCTCGTGCCACAGCCCCACGTTTTCATAAGCGGCAAGCATGTTCGAACGCACCAGCCGTGCAAGTCCGCAAATCTGTTCGCACATGACCGGATTGCGCTTGTGCGGCATCGCCGAACTGCCGCGCTGTTCGCCGCCAAACGGCTCTTCGGCCTCGCGCACTTCTGTCCGTTGCAGATGGCGGATCTCCAACGCGATTTTTTCAAGCGTGGCGGCTATCAGCGCAAGCGCGCTGAGATACTGCGCGTGGCGGTCTCTCTGAATCACCTGCGAAGAAACCGGTGCGGCTTGCAGCCCAAGTCTTTTGCAAATGCGCGCTTCCATCTCCGGCCCTAGATGCGAGGCATTGCCAACCGCGCCGGAGATTTTTCCAACACCCATTTGCGCCGCAGCTTCGCGGAAGCGCCCGATATTCCGCTGGTTCTCCGAAAACCAGTTCGCGATTTTCAGTCCAAAAGTGATGGGCTCGGCGTGCACCCCGTGCGTGCGCCCGATCTGCGGAGTGTGCCGAAACTCGTGTGCTCTTAAATCAAGGACCTCGCCGAACAACACCAGCCCGCGCTCGATCAGTTTTGAAGCATCGCGCACCTGCAGAGCCTGCGCGGTGTCCACAACGTCATTCGACGTCATCCCGTAGTGCAGCCATCGCGCAGCCGCGGGATCGCCTATCGATTCCCCGACATTCATCGTAAACGCGATCACGTCGTGCTTCACCCGCGCTTCCAGTTCGTGAATCCGTTCGGTGTCCACCTTGGCGCGCGCGCGAATCGTGGCCGCAGCTTCCTTCGGAACCTGGCCCGCCTCCGCCAGCGTTTCCGTGGCCGCGAGTTCAACTTCGAGCCACTTCGCGAACTTGTTCGCGTCGCTCCAGACCCGGCCCATCTCTTCGCGCGTGTAGCGTGGAATCAAATGCCTTCTCCTCAAAGAAAAACAGGAAAGCGTAGAAGCTTCCGACTTATTCGTCCCTCCATCATACCGCAGTTACCGCCATTGGCGGCGTGTTAGAGGCACGAACCGAGTGTCCGGATTTGGGATGGAATGTCGCGGAAGCGACCGCTTGCCGTCCGGAAATCGGGGCATTTATCCGTCCAAAATACGAAGAAATAACGAGTTGGAGCCGCTCCCGGAGCGGCAAGCCAGTTGCTCAAACCAAGGGTGTAGAAGGCCTACAGGCCGGGGAGTAGGATGTCCACAGCCTTTAAATGAAACAATCTGCGGGGTCCTGTCGTCTTTAACCAAAGGAGCGCAAAAGACGGTCTGGCACAAAAAATGTTTCACTACCTCGGTTGACCACGGAAGCTTTTGCATGAGGAAAAACAATGGCAGAGAAGAAAGTGCGCTACCAAAATCGGATTGAGCTTCTGCAGGGAACGTTGGATCTCCTGATATTGCAGACCCTGCAATGGGGGCCGCAGCACGGCTATGGCATCAGCGTCGCCATCCGCAACCGTTCCGGCGACCTGCTGCAAGTGGATACCGGCTCCCTCTACCCAGCACTGCACCGCCTGGATAAGCAGAAGTGGATCAAAGCCGAGTGGAGAATCTCCGAAAATAACCAGCGCGCAAAGTTCTACCAGCTGACAGCCGCCGGAAAGAAGCAGTTGACCCGCGAACGCTCCAAGTGGTCGCAGCTCTCCGATGCCATTGCCGGCGTCCTAAATCCATTTGAAGGCGAGACCAAGCCGTGAAATTCCTCAGGTGGGGACTCGCGCAGCAAGACCGTGAGCTCAATTGAGGTACGAGCTGACGTAACAGAGTTCTGGGGGGAGATGCGCCGTGCGATGGATTTGGCAGCGGAGAAGACAAGAAGAAGACTTTGATGCGGAAGTGCGGAGCCACCTCGATATGGCCGTCCGCGATCGCGCGGAACGCGGCGAGGACCGCGGCGAAGCCGGGCGCGCTGCCCGCCGCGAATTCGGCAATGTGGGCCTGGTGAAGGAAGTCACGCGCGACGTCTGGGGTCTCGGCTCCCTGGAGCGCTTGCTCCAGGATCTTCGTTTCGGCCTCCGCATGCTTGCAAAGGCGCCTGGTTTCGCCGCTGTCGCTATTCTCACTCTCGCCTTGGGCATTGGCGCCAACACCGCCCTGTTCTCCGTGGTGAATGGCGTCCTGCTGAATCCCCTGCCCTACCCGAATCCCGAACAGCTCGTATCCCTCGCCGAGAGCAAACCGAATTTTGATTCCGGTTCGATCTCTTTCCCGAACTTTCGCGACTGGCGCAAGGACAATCGCACGTTTTCCATGATGGGCATTTCCCGAACCTACTCGTACAACATGACTGGCAGGGGCGAAGCGGAGCAAGTAAGGGCGGAATTCATTTCTTCAGACTACCTTGCAGTGCTCGGCGTCAAGCCGGTGATCGGACGCCTGTTTGCCGAGGGCGAAGATGAGATCGGCGCCAGCCCCATCGTGCTGATCGGCGAAGGATTCTGGAATCGCAAGTTTAGCGCTGCTCGGGACATCGTGGGACAAGGACTCACTCTCGACGGGAAAACCTTCACCATCGTGGGCGTAGTCCCTGCGAGTTTTAAGCTGCAAGTTTGGAGCTTCCGCACCAGCGATGTGTACGCCCCCGTTGGCCAGTGGACCAATCCCATTCTTAACCTCAGAACCGCGGGGCTCGGCTTTCACGGCGTTGGCCGGCTAAAGCCGGGTGTGACCATTCAGCAGGTGCGCGCCGACATGAAGCGCGTGACGGCAGCATTGACAGCCGCTTATCCCGACGCCGACACAGGAATCGGCGCCACGCTAATGCCTCTCAAGGAACAGATGGTCGGTTACTTGCGCCCGATTCTGCTCGTCCTGCTGGCGGCCGTGGGATTCGTGCTGCTGATCGCCTGCGTGAACGTCGCCAACCTGCTCATGGCCCGCTCCACCGGGCGTGCCCGGGAGTTTGCGGTTCGCGCTGCCCTCGGTGCCGGCCGCGTGCGCATCGTCCGCCAGCTGTTAACGGAAAGCATGGTGCTCGCCCTCGCTGGCGCGGTGCTCGGCTTGTTCTTCGCCGAATGGGGCACAAAGTTCGCCCTCGGCCACCTGCCTGCCACAATGCCCCGCTCCGCCGAAATCGGGATTGATGTTCGCGTTCTCCTCTTTACAATGGGCGTTGCGCTGCTCTGCGGAATTCTTTTTGGTCTTACGCCCGCCCTCAGAATCTCCCGGCCAAATTTGCAAGACGCGCTGAAGGAAGGAGGCCGCGGCTCCGGCGGCGCCAGGCTTCGCGCGCAAGGAATTTTTGTCGTTGCGGAAATGGCCATGGCTTTGGTGCTCCTCATTGCCGCGGGATTGATGATTCGCAGCCTCAGCGCGCTCTGGAGCGTGAACCCCGGCTTCGACCCTCACAACGTTTTGTCATTTGGCGTGGCCCTCGCTCCGATGCCGAAGGACACTAGCCCGGACTCCGTTCGCGCGAAACTCCGCGAGCTTCAAAGCCGCCTCGCCAGTACTCCGGGAGTGAAGTCTGCGTCGCTCTCCTGGGGAGCGACGCCCCTCGGCTATGACGATGAAGATCTCTTTTACCTGGAAGACCAGCCCAAGCCCGCCAGCGCGAATGATATGAGCTGGAGCCTCAGTTACGTCGTCCAAGAGGACTATCTGAAAGTAATGGGTATTTCCCTCCAGCGCGGACGCTTTTTCACCGCTCTCGACAATGAACATTCTCCGCATGTCATCGTCATCGACGACGTCTTTGCCCACAAATTCTTTGGCGATCGGGATCCGATTGGAAAACGTGTGGTCCTCGACAACAAAGGTGGCCTGGCGGAAATCGTCGGCGTAGTAGGACATGTAAAACAGTGGGGACTCGATACCGACGACAAACAGTCGCTTCGCGCCGAACTTTACTTTCCCTTTATGCAGCTCCCCGATGCCGCCATGCGGCCTTCCTCATGGAGCGGCACCGGAGTCCTCGTCCGCTACGAAGGAGAGGCCCAATCGGTACAGAAAGCGATTCGTTCCGGCCTGCAAAGCATGAGCAGCGACCAGGTGATGTACAGCGTGCAGACCATGGAAGAAGTCATCTCCGACACGCTCGTCGAACGCCGCATCTCCATGATTGTGCTCGGCAGCTTCGCCGCGCTTGCGCTGGGTCTCGCCAGCATGGGCATCTACGGCGTAATTTCCTATCTCGTCGGCCAGCGGACCCGTGAAATCGGAATCCGCATCGCTCTTGGCGCCAAGCGCAGCGACGTATTGCGCATGGTCTTGCGTGAAGGCATGAAGATGACGGTGATCGGCGTGGGCATTGGCCTGCTCGCCTCTTTGGGACTAACTCGCCTCATGGCCAACTTGCTCTTCGGCGTCAGCGCCACCGATCCCCTGACCTTCGCAGGTGTCGCCCTTGTCCTGACTCTCGTCGCCCTCGCGGCCTGCTACGTCCCCGCGCGTCGCGCCATGCGTGTCGACCCCATCGTCGCCCTGCGCTACGAGTAAGGGCACGATACATCGTGCCCTCTTGCTGTTGACCTTGTTTTGTAGGGCCCGCCTTCCGAGGCGGGCCGCTCTTGGTCGCCGTCACGCTTCATCATTCCCTTCAGTGCAACCCGCCCCTTCAATTTGCGCTATCTGGTTCCCGGATAAGGCCGTAAGTCCGACCTAACCGCAACCCGCAAATCCTGTCTAATGACTCGGATGCCACTAAGCGTCGAGAATGCCCAGGCCATCGCCGCCAGCGACGCCCTTGCCGTCGAGCGCACGCTCGCGGGCGAGCGTGATGCCTATCGCGTTCTCGTCGAGCGCCACAGCCACAACGTTTTCCGGCTGGCGTACCGCATGACCGGCAACCAACACGATGCCGAAGAAGTCGTCCAGGAGGCTTTTCTGCGCGCCTATCAAAAGCTC
>Ga0210400_10001697_pt1 | contig 21476 bp, 14 predicted proteins | sample IncBWH26MmetaG_FD_155456 | JGI IMG/M metagenome (GOLD analysis project Ga0210400, IMG submission 155456) | Forest soil microbial communities from Barre Woods Harvard Forest LTER site, Petersham, Massachusetts, United States - Inc-BW-H-26-M | ecosystem: Environmental > Terrestrial > Soil >...
GCAGAGATGGGATCCGAGGAAACCGGCGCCGCCGGTGACCAGGGCGCGTTGAGGGTTCATGCCTGGTTGGTGCCGTTCTTCATCGCCTTCACGGCGGTCGGTGTGGTCTCGGGATGAGCGGCCGCGGGTCCCACGCTGTAGTAGGTGAAGCCGTTGGTTGCCATCACTTCGGGATCGTACAGGTTGCGGCCGTCGATCACGATGGGATACTTGAGTTCCTGGTGGAGACGGCGGAGATCGAGGCTGGCAAACTCTTCCCACTCGGTGAGGATCAGCAGGGCGTCGGCACCCTGGGCGGCTTCATACGAAGAACTGGCGAACTTGAGGCCGGAGTTCATCGCCTCCTGCGCCCGCTCCATGGCGGCCGGGTCGTAGGCGGTGATCTTGCAGCCTTCCTGCAAGAGCGCCTGCACAATAAGGATGGCGGGCGATTCGCGAATGTCGTCAGTGCCGCCCTTGAAGGCGAGGCCGAGGACTCCGAGGTGCTTGCCGCGGAGAGTCCAGAGGGCGCTGCGCACTTTGCGGAGGAAGCGGTCGCGCTGGTCTTCGTTGATGCGCATGACTTCGTCGAGCAGGCGGAAGTCGTAACCGCATTCGCGGGCGACGGCCCGGAAGGCCATCACGTCTTTGGGGAAGCAGGAGCCGCCATAGCCGATGCCGGGATTCAGGAAGCGGGGGCCAATACGGGAGTCGGCGCCGATGCCGTGGCAGACCTGATTTACATCGGCGCCCACTGATTCGCAGATGGAAGCGACCGCGTTGATGAAAGAAATCTTCATGGCCAGAAATGCGTTGCAGGCGTGTTTGATCAACTCCGCACTCTGGGTGCTGGTGACGATGATGGGAGCCGGAACGGAAGTGCGGTCGGGTTGCGGAATGGCGTCGGGGTGCTGGTAGTAGCTACCGCTGGTGAGCGGGGCATAGATTTCGCGCAGCACGGCGGCGCAGCGCTGGTTGTTGCAGCCGACCAGGATGCGGTCGGGAAAAAGAAAGTCGGTGACGGCGGTGCCTTCGCGGAGAAACTCGGGATTGGAAGCGACGTCGAAGGACTCAGGGTCGGCGCCGTTGCGCAGGATAATCTTGCGAACCCAATCGCTGGTATAGACCGGGACCGTGCTCTTCTCAACGATGACTTTATATCCGGTGATGGCGCCGGAAATCTCGCGGGCCACCGACTCGACATAGGAGAGGTCGGCGTCGCCACGATCCGTGGGCGGAGTACCGACGGCGATGAAGATGGCAGCACTGCCGCGCACGGCTTCCTGAAGGTCGGCGGAGAAGGTGAGGCGATGTCCACGGTGACGTTGCAATAGTTCAGGCAGGAAGTTCTCGTGGATAGGGACTTGCCCGTTCTTGAGAGCGGCTAGCTTGCGTTCGTCGTTGTCGACGAGAATGACGTCATGACCAAGGTCGGCAAAGCAGGCGCCAGCGACCAGGCCTACGTATCCGGAACCGACGACAGTGATCCGCATGTTCAGAAATTCACGTTCAGAATTAGGTGATTCTAACATTTCTGTTGTGCGCGAGGGGTGTATGGAAGTTGAGATTGCGGATGTTCTTGTAATCCGGCTGCCGTTTTGGGACTGTTGAGTTGTGGAGAAAAGCCCTAGAGGTACGCGGATATACGCGGGTTGGGTGCGAGGGTATGCCGAAGAATTTTCCTCACTAGATCTTCTTTGCCGGTTGAATCTTCGTTGGTCTACTGGCAGGTCGGGACCTTGAAAAAAGCAATCCTCGTTGCCCAAGCGGTATTGTTGGGCCAATACTCGTTGACATACCAGAAGGTGCAATCATCCGACGGATCAACTGTGATGCTCGAATAAGTGCCCCACTTGCCGGTTCCGGTTATAGGGGTGACTTCCTCCCCGGCCCCGGCAAAGATGGGAACCTCGGTGGTCGGAGCATTCAAAGTTGCAAGATTCCAATAAGAGAAGCTAATTTCAGGATCGTAAACGTTGTTGGAGACGCTGTAGCCGAACCGCAGCGTTGCCCGTCTTGTCCTGGGCGATGCTGGGCAGGAAGCGGAAGAACCTGTCATCCGGGTTGATGATGCCGGACTGATATACGGAAGGTGTTCCACTGCCGCGCAGTTCGTACCAATTGACGCCGGTCTGGAAAGGATTTTGGCTGTTTGTGGCAGTCTGCAAGGTATTGCTTATCAGAAACGACTCGTAAGCGCCGAAGTTGCGGTAATCAAAGCGCGGCATGAACCGATCGCCCATGGAGTCAATGTGCTGTCCACCGCCGTCCGCTGGGGGCTCGAGAACACAAAGCGTAATCGCGGGCTCGTCTGGAACGAAGAGATAGCATCCGGGCGTATAAGCAGTCGCAGGGATGGACGTCAGCGAGTGCGTCGTATGGAGGGGGTTTGCCCAATCCACATGAAAATCCCACAAGTTGAATGTGCTGGAAGTGGTCGTGACGTTGTCGTTGACGGGATTCTGCGTGCTGACCAGGAATTCGTCTCTGCCCGAAGGAGGAGGTGTGCGGCCGTCGAAATCGGCTGGTATCAAGCTATGCCCCAGGTAGATTCCGTTACTGAGCAGGCTTGTATCCGTGAAACACTGCGCAGGGTTCAAGAGGGCGCCGTTCAGCATATTATTGCGGTCGAAGGCGCAAACGGCGACGCCACTTTCCACAGAGTTCGTGTTGTCGTACAGCATATCCATGGTTGCGTAGTAGGCGTCAGGCCACGTTCCAACTTTGGGCCAGTCCGGCTGATAGTATTTTCCCCCCGGGTTTTTTCCTAAGATCGGATCAAGGAATAAAGAATACGCGTACCAGCCAAAGCTGGGGGAAGCAGCGTCGTCGGTATTGGAGACTGCGATGCAGAAATAGTATTGCTCAACGCCGCCGGCTCTGATGGCTTTCCCGGCGATGACCCAGCGCGAGGCAATCCGGTCAAAAATAATCACAGCATCCAATGCGATGCCCGTCGTCTCACACTCTGGCAGCGGCGGGCCATTCAGCGGGGCCGTCCACGGTGTGCCGATGGGCAGCCCGGACATACCTGCGGTAGTCGAGAATACCGGCTGGAACGTGGTCTTGTCGAAGGCCTGATACTCGGCGTTCACGTATTCCATGAATTGCTTGGTGCCGACGGCCCCATTCGGGTCGATGTCGGTATTGGCAGAGTTGGTTGAATCCGGAAGCATTCCGTCGAAAGAGGTCACCGCTGCGACCGTGACCGTAGCCGTCGCGCTGGCCTGCTGGTTATTCGCTCCGATTGCGGTGGCGGTGTAGGTTGTGGTCTTGGTCGGCAACAGCGATGGAGGGAGCGTTGCCGTGCCGCCACTGGCTGGGCTGACAGGCCCCACGTTGTTATCGATGAGGACATTAGCGGCATTCGTGGATTGCCAGGTGAGACTCAAACTTTGACCGGCAAAGATCGATGTAGGATTCGCGGTGAGCGTCACAGTCGGGGCGGGCGCCGCGGGAGTCACGGTGACCGTCGCTTGCGCTGTGGCGTTCCCGCCCGGTCCCGTTGCGGTGTAGGTGTAGGTAGTGGTCAGTGCCGGTGTCACGTTCACTTGCGAGTTCAATCCGACCGGCCCCACACCGTTGTCGATGACGCCCGAATCGGCGTTCGTAGAAGTAAACGCAAGAGTGGAGTTTCCCTGACCAGCGGTGATCGTGCTGGGGGTGGCGGTCAAGGTGGCGGTCGGAGCCGGGGGAGGTGACCCGCTTCCCCCTCCTGCCGAACTGCAACCCGCCAGCAGGCTTAGCCCCAAAAGGACTCCCAGGAACTTGGCCTGTTCTTGACTCATACGCCTCGTTGCCACTCTGAGCGCGGAATCGTACCACACTCCGGTCCGAACCAAACACTTTTCTCTGAAATCAAAACCTTGGGAGTCCCTGTCCGTGGCGAAAGTATAGGGCGAATGCTTATTGACAACCCCCGGTTTTGGGGCGAAACTCCGCTACAGAAGCAGATCCCAACCCGGGTTTGGTTCGCATGCCTGATTACCCCATGTCGGATAGATCTCGGAAGAGTGCGGCATCCAGTAGTGAGTCTTTGCCGGACGATGCGACCTTGCCGAGTACCGGTTCGGGATCCGAATCCGACCTCGGCGACCTGGCCGCCTTGTTTGCCGCCCACGGCGGGGGTAGTTTTTCGGCGGAGTTTTCCGCGGAACTCGCCCTGGAGATTGTGCTCAACGAAATTGTGGAGGAGGCTTGCCTGGCCACCGGCGCGACCGGAGCAGCCATCGTTTTGCTGCGCGATGGAGAAATGGTCTGTCGGGCCAGCAGCGGACTCACGGCGCCGGAATTGGGTGCGAGACTCGACAGCGGGTCCGGTATGTCGGGTGAATGCATACGGACACATCGGATGCAGCGATGCGACGATGCTCAAGCCGACCCACGCGCAGACATCGAGGCATCCCAAAGGCTTGGGGTGCGTTCTGTGATCATATTGCCGCTTTTGCGCAATGGGGAACTGGCGGGCGTCTTCGAGGTTTTCTCCACGCGAGCCTCAGCGTTCGGGGGGCGCGACGAAAGCACACTGGAGACACTCGCGCAGCGCATACTCAAGAACCTTGAACGTGCCGCCGAACCGTTCTCCTTTCCTCCCGAGCCGGTGCCGGTTTCCCATCCGTTGATTGCGCGGGCGAGCGCTGAGACCAACTATGGATCAAGCGATCCGTTATTGAGTCAGAGCGCGGACAAAATGGCCAGCGGACGCGGCATCGAAGTGGTTACATGGGCGTTGGGCCTGACGGTTCTGGCTTGTGCGGTATTGCTAGGAGGGCTTGTCATCCGCCGTCTAGCGTGGCGAGGAGACACGGCGCGCGCACATCACCTCAAAGCAGTGTCCGCGACGGGATCCGGCGTGCAGAGCGAACCTCCGCTGGCGGGCAATCTTCCAGGCGGTCTTCCGGGCAATACTCCGAACGATGCAGGCGTGCGCCCGTCTTCAGCGCCTTCGAAGGTTGCGCCGGGAGGGCCAGCGGCTGCCGTCGACAGATCCAGGGTGAAGAACGGGGTAAGTTCTTCGGAACAACCGCCCGGTTCCCAGAAAGCCGGCATCCAGAATTCATTTCCCTCGACTGGCGGCCTGATGGTCTACGAGAACGGCCGGGAAGTGTTCCGCATGCCTCCTTCCCGAGGCCAAGCCGAACCGGCGGACAACGTACCGGGATCGGGGGTTCGGCCAGCGTCGTCTGTGGAGCAGGAGCGCGCGATGGAGTTGTCTCCTGCGGCGGCCGAGGACAGCTTGATTCACCGTGTCGAACCGGAGTATCCGGAAGAAGCCCGCAAGCAGCAGATCCAGGGCCCCGTGGCGCTGGATGTCCACATTAATCAGGATGGCGCTGTGCAGCAATTAAAGGTGTTGAGCGGAGACTCCCTGCTCGCCCAGGCGGCGATCGATGCGGTGAAGCAATGGCGATTCCAACCGCACACGGTGAACGGTCATGCCGTGGAAATGCAAACGAGAATCACCCTTAACTTCAAATTGCCGCGCTGACAGGTCTGAACCTCGCCGGAGCAAGCTTATTGGATCGACTAGATCGCGGTCTTGCGGATCGTGACCGCAGGGGAAGCCGCGGCCCTGGTCGGAACCGCCAGCGGCAGCGATCGGCTGCGTGCGGGCAAAGTCGTGGGGGTGGGTGTGGGATTGCTCTTTCCCAAAGCGTAGAGCAACACTTCGACGCGGCTGGAGACGCCAAGCTTGTCAAAGATGCGGAACATGTAGTTCTTGACGGTATGTTCGGTGAGCATCAGGCGCTGGGCGATCGCGCGATTGGTGAGGCCTTCAGCGACACAGCGGACAACATCAATTTCACGCGCCGAGAGCAGCGAATCGCCGATGCCAGGAAAGCTTGAGAACGTGGGTTGTGCCAGAGCTTCGAGAATGAACTTCAGTTCATTGCTGCTGGCCCAGACTTGCCCCATGTGAACGCATTGAATGCACTTGGCCAGTAAACGGAAGGGCTCCGTCCGGCAGAACACGCCCTGGGCACCGGTGCGAAAAGCTTCGGTCACCGCGGAGCGCTCGGAAACATCCAGAAGCAGGATCACGCGGGTGGCCGGCGACTGGGCGCGGATCTCACGTACCAACTCAGAGCCTGCCATATTCTTTTCGTCGAGTTTCGCGCTCATCACCGCCACATGCGGCTTCTCGCGCTTGACGAGCGCCAGAATGGCGGCTCCCGTAGAAGGGGACTCGATCATCTGGAACTGAGCCTCTCGGGCTAACGCTTGCACCAGTAATTGCGTGCCCATGGAAGTGCTGTCGGCAGCTAAAACACGAAGCCGATCTTGATCGGGAAACGTAGTTAGATTAGGCATGAGAAATTGTTGGTAATGCGGCTAAAGGCATCTTCGGCCTTTCAAGCGTGTCCTTGGTCCACAATAAACAAGCTTAATTAGGTATGCTGACGGTTTTTCGACTCAGAGTAAATAGCACTACCGGGGGGCATGCCCGTTCTCTTAAGCCTCCCGCGACTTTCGCAACTGCTGTGGTGAAGACTAAGACCACCATACGACTATTTATCAATGGGTTGGCTTAGCTATGTTAAATGAATTCGTGAAGCTTAGAAGAGACTTTAGTCTCTTCACTTTAGCCTCTTGCAGAAAATTGCACAGCGGGATAGGATTTGCAGACATTGAAGCAAGACGGGGGCTTTCTCCCCCAGTTCAAGCGTTACGTCCTCCCCTGAAAGAATTGGTCGAATCCCAACTAGTGTTCCCAAGTCATCACGTTGCCTTAAACGACTTGGGTTACTGGCGCATTTCAAAATCTATGGCCAGCGAACCGTTTAGCGCTGTTTGCAATGCAACGAATTCCAGACCCGGGACAGACATCATGGATCTGTTAGACCAGCCCCATTGGTACGCGGTGCGTACCCGATCGCGTCACGAAAAAATGGTATCGGAGCAATTGGAGAAGCAAGGCATTGAAAGCTTCCTCCCCTTGATGAAACGCACTCACAAGTGGACGGACCGTACCAAGGAAATCGAGTTGCCGGTGTTCTCCGGTTACAGTTTTGTGCGCATGGTTTTCTCTTCAGCAGAGAGGCTGCGGGTTCTGAAGACTCATGGAGTCGCGGGATTTGTGGGCATGAAGAACATAGGAACGGCGATTCCCGACAGCCAGATTCAAGATATTCGGACGCTGCTGGCGAGCGAGATCCCTTTCGAAGAACGTACGTTTCTCCGGGTGGGTCAGCGGGTGCGAATCCGGGGCGGATCGCTCGATGGAGTCGAAGGGATCTTGTCCGCGCACGACGAAGACCAAAGCCTCGTGGTTTCGGTGGAGCTTATCCAACGCTCGCTCTCCGTGCGAATCCGCGGTTATGAGGTCGAGCCCGTCTGAGTCTTCCGGTTGGCTACGGCGAGTCCCGAGCCGGGGATTTTGGTGCGACCCGGCGAGGTGTTGGCAGCGTGGAGTTGCGTCAGCCGGCAAACGGCTGCAAGGGGAACCGCCCGAATCATGACAATAAGAAGCGGACGTGGCTGGTGGATGGAGATGTTCAGCAGGAATAAGTTCAACGGGACTGAGGGAGACCGGGGATGTTCTTGAAATTTTTCGGGGTCAGGGAACAGCCCTTCGGAGTTACGCCTGATCCGAGGTATTTGTATCTCAGTTCCGCCCATCGCGAGGCACTGGCCTCGTTGTTTTATGGCATCGAGGTGGGACGCGGATTCCTGGCGCTGATCGCCAAACCAGGAATGGGCAAGACCACTCTGCTCTTCCACCTGCTGGAAAAATTTCGCAGCTCGGCGCGAACTGCGTTTCTGTTTCAGACGCAATGTACTTCGCGAGAGTTCATGCGCTTCCTGCTGGCCGAGCTGGGATATGAAACAGGCGACCAGGACTTTGTCCGCATGCACGAGGAGTTCAACCGGCATCTGCTGCGAGAAGCACGGGCGGGGAACCGGTTCATTGTCGTGGTGGACGAAGCTCAGAACCTGGATCCATCGGTGCTGGAGACAATTCGGCTGCTATCGGATTTTGAAACGCCGCGGGCTAAGCTCCTGCAGATTGTGCTGGCCGGCCAGCCCGAACTTGCGGACAAACTTGCCAGCCGCAACCTGGCCCAGTTGCGACAGCGCATCTCGCTGGTGATTGGCTTGAAGCCTCTTTCGCTCGAGGATACTAGAAACTATATTCAACATCGTCTGCGGGTAGCCGGTTATGAGGGACCAAGCCTGTTTACTCCCCAGGCGTTACTGGACACCGTCGACTTCACCGAGGGGATTCCGCGGAACATCAACAATTTCTGCTTCAACGCGATGTCTTTGGCTTGTGCCATGCGCCAGAAGACGATCGATGCGGCGATTGTGCGGGAAGTGATCGCCGACCTGGATATCTCTCAACACTTGTCCGAGGCGCGTGCAGCGGAACCCGCAACGGGAAGGATTGAGCCGGGAGGTGCAGATGGCGTCGCCTACGATTGGTCGATTCCCCGGTCGGCGGAGATGTTTGGTCATGCGGCTGCGAGCCCCCAGGCTCAGCCCGTCCTGCGGAAGCGGGGGAAAGATGAATCTCTGACGCCGACTGAAGCGCGGGCGTACTTGGAGCAGATCGCGCGATCTCTGAAGGGTGGACACTCTTAGCATTGGGTGGGTCTTGAGTTGACAGATCTGGCGGATGAGGGGACGGGCAACCTGGTTGGATAGCCTGAAAACGGTAGCTGTTCAATCACATAGAGACTTTAGTTAATAAGGCGTTGGGCCTCTTGCAGCAAGTTGCAACTTTTCGTAGTCTGGGGTCACGTTGCAGTAGGCTGCTCGGCGTCTTTGCAAAAGGATGTTTGGTGGTCCCCCCCTTTTTACCTCCACTAAGCGGTCGTAGCCATTAGTGGCTACAGACGACAGAGTTTTTTGACGAGGCTTACCCTTTGCGGTAGGAAGAATGGGACTCAGAGGGCGGAGCTATGGAAGCCGTTGGCAGTTGCAAGCGAGCGGTATTCCCGGTCTTCCGACAGGGGTAACGCGACGAAATGCTGAATCGAAGTTTCCGATCTTCCGGTGATATGCAAGTCGGAGAATTTAAGATGAATAGCAATCTTGTTTTGAGCGAAAACCTGGCCACGACGGACGAACGTCTCGATGTGGCTGTACCCGCGTCCACCAATGCCGAGAGACTGGCCTCGGATGCAAAGCCAACCCTGCGCAGCCTGCGGGCCGCGGCGGAGGTGCTTGCGATTCGGCAAGCCTTGCAGGAAACTGGATGGAACCGCAAGCGGGCGGCCCAACTGTTGAGCATCAGCTATCGTGGCTTGCTGTACAAGCTTCGTCAGCACAGCATCAACCCCTAATCTCAAGGGCCCGCGAGACGCTCTTGGTGCGGGAGGGCGGAAGGGCTAAGCTTGAGGTTTGGGAGGCGATGGGATCGGCGAGCGATTTCAGCGTACGGAGTTGAATGGTCCGGACCGGGCTGGACCGCAGATCTTTCGAATCTCATTTCCAGGTGGGGCCGGCAGTAAGGGACAGATCAGTAAGAGGGGAACGAATCATAATGAGCCGTAATTTCGAATTGCTACAGAACCTGGGCAAAGAAGGAATGCTGCTTGACGCGGACGTTCCCGTCGAGCAGAAGCTCCCCAAACCGGCTTCCGAGCCGCTTGCTCGAGAGCCGCACCTAAAACTCGAGCCGAGAGAGCGGGAAGAACTTACTAAACTGGCACAGCGGATTTTTCTGACGCCGGGCGGTGAAACCCCCCGGGTGGTGGTGTTTACCGCGACCGAATCGGGAAACGGATGCAGCTCGATCTGTGCCTGCGCAGCGGAGTTGTTGGCCGCCCAGGTTGCCGGTTCCGTCTGTTTGGTCGATGCCAATCTGCGTCATCCGGGATTGCACGAGCAGTTCGCGGTGGAGAACCATTACGGCTTAGCCGACGCTTTGCGCGGCTCCGACCCCATGCTTAGTTTTGCCCGGACCCTGTCTCGTCCCAATTTGTGGCTGGTCAGTTGCGGAGCGTCTCCGGAAGGGTCCCTGCCGCTGTTGAGTTCTGATCGCATGAGGCAAAGGATCGCGGAGTTGCGCTCCAGTGTCGACTATGTGCTGATCGACGCCTCAGCGATGAATGTTTCCAATGAGGCGACGACGCTTGCGGCGGCGGCTGACGGAGTGGTGATGGTATTGAAAGCAAACTCTTCGCGGCGTGAGACCGTCCGGAAAGCAGTGCACGATCTGCAAACCGCCCAGGTGCGCGTTCTGGGTGCGGTACTGAACCAAAGAACCTTCCCCATCCCGGAGTCGATCTATAACCGGTTGTGAACCAAGAAACGATCAGTCGAACAAATTTATCTTGATTTCTTCGATTAACACCTAAAGGGAATAAGCGAATGTTTGAGAATTTGCGAGCTGATTTTAAGGCTGCCGCCGCACACCGCAGACTCGAGCGGGGATGGCGGGTGTTGATCCGGCGGGAAACAAAGGCGATTGTGCAGCACAGGTTTTCGCACTGGGTGCATACCCTGCACATTCCCGTGATTCGCCAGCTCCTGTTGATCGTGGCGCTGGTTTGGCAGCGGTGGAACCAGATTATGTTGTCGGGAGTTCTGATTGCCCCGGATGCGGAAATCGGCCCGGGAATGGTTCTGCACACCGCCTACGGACTGCAGATCTCGCCAGTAAAAATCGGCTCGGGGTGCACTTTCAATTCCGATGTGCTGATCGGCACGGGAGTAAAAAGCATCGGCGACAACTGCTATTTTGGACCGGGATGCAAGATCATCGGCGAGTGCAAGATTGGAAATAACGTGCTCGTCGTGGCTAACAGCGTGGTTCTGACGGATGTCCCGGACAACACGACCATCATGGGTGTACCGGCGCGCATCAAGTTGCCCGGTGGCCGTCTGCGGAAGATGCCATGGAAAACGCTCGACGCTAAGAAGAACGGCAAGGCGCAACTAAAGCCGCAGCCGCAACCGCAGCAGAAGCCGCAGCCGCAACAGAAGATCAGCGTTTAGACTGGCGCCGGGGGAAAGAGCTTTGGACTTCGCATGGACAGAAGAGCAGGCCGCATTTCGCAAGGAAGTGATCCGGTTTGCCCAGCAAGAACTGAATGACGACATGATCCGCCGGGATCGTGAGGAAGAGTTTTCGTGGTCTCATTGGAAGAAATGCGCCGAGTTCGGCATCCAGGGCCTCCCCGTGCCGCAAGAATACGGCGGAGGCGGTGCGGACATCCTGACCACGGTGTGCGCGCTCGAGGCTTTGGGCTACGGTTGCCGCGACAACGGCTTCCTTTTTTCGCTGAACGCTCATATGTGGACTACGGAAATCCCCATCATGACGTTCGGAACCGAAGCGCAGAAACGGCGCTATCTTCCCAAGCTGATCAGTGGTGAGTGGATCGGTCTTCATGCCATGACCGAACCCATGTCGGGTTCGGATGCCTACAGTTTGCGCACGCGCGCCGAGCGCACGGCGAATGGCTACGTGCTGAATGGCACCAAGACATTTACCACCAACGCCGAGCATGGCAGCCTGTTTATTATTTTCGCGAACCTTGATCCTTCGAAGGGAGCGAACGGCGTCAGCGCGTTTCTGGTGGAAAAGGGAACGCCGGGGCTGATTGTTGGCAATAAGCTTCACAAGATGGGGCTGCGAACCTCGTCGATGTCGGAAGTGGCGCTGGTGGACTGCGAGATTCCGGCGGAGAATCTGCTCGACAAGGAGTTCGCGGGACAGGCTATTTTCACCGCTTCGATGGAATGGGAACGCACCTGCATTCTGGCCAGCCATTTAGGCATGATGCAGCGCGTGCTCGAAACCTGCGTGAAGTACGCCCGGGAACGCAACCAGTTCGGACAGCCGATTGGCAAGTTCTCCGCAATCGGTAACAAAATCGCCGACATGGATGTGCGGCTGGAGACCGGCCGGCTTCTGCTCTACAAGGCGGCCTGGCTGAAGAGCCAGGGCAGACATCCGTTGCGCGAAACCTCGATCGCGAAACTCTACGTCAGCGAAGCCTGTATACAGAGTTGCCTGGACGCCATCCAGATCCACGGTGGCTATGGTTACATGACGGATTACCAGATCGAACGCGAATTGCGTGACGCGATCTCCGGCAAGATTTATTCCGGCACTTCCGAGATTCAGAAAGTGATCATCTCGGGATTGCACGGTTTTTAGACCGACCTCCCCGCAGCAAATTTCTTCGGCTTAGAGGAGAGCATGGCTTACATCCTTCAACAACTGTTGAGCAAGAGCGCGGCCCGATTTCCGGAAAAGACGGCGGTGTGGGCTCGCGGTCGAAGCATCAGCTACCGGGAACTGGAAGAGCGATCGAACCAACTGGCGCACCTGCTCGAGCAGAGTGGGGTCAGCAAGGGAGATCGCGTCGGCTTGTTCTTTCCGAAATGCGTGGAGTCGATCGTCAGCATGTTTGCGATTCTGAAGGCGGGAGGCGTCTACGTGCCGCTTGATCCGCAGGCGCCAGTGGATCGCATCGGGTACATCATCAGCAATTGTGGAATCAGGGTGCTGATCACGCAGGACGAAAAGCGCCGTGCCCTGGATCTCTCGACACGGGAGCCTCTCGACCGGTGTGTGGTGATCGATGAAGCCAGGGAATCGGGCAATGGAACCGGGGTGGTTCCCTGGGCTGCGTTGTCGGAGTATCCGGCCTCGCATCCTCCTGCGGTCACTTTGACGGAAACCGATCTCGCGTACATCCTTTATACATCTGGTTCGACCGGCCGGCCCAAGGGAGTGATGCTGTCGCACCAGAATGCTTTGACCTTCGTGGAATGGTGCGCTGATAAATTCGAGATTACGAACGAAGATCGCCTCTCGAACCACGCACCCCTGCACTTTGACCTCTCGGTTTTCGACGTTTACAACGCGATCGAAGCGGGTGCAACGGTTTACCTGGTCACGGAAGAGATTGCGCTGTTTCCAACCACGCTGGCCAAATTCATTGAGACGCATCAGATCTCGGTCTGGTATTCGGTACCCTCGGCCCTGATGCTGCTCTTGCTTCACGCGGATTTGAAGGCTGAGAAACTGCGCCACCTGCGGACGATCCTGTTCGCGGGCGAGGTCTTCCCCATGAAGTACCTCAAGCAACTGGCGGAGCTTTTGCCGGCAGTGGAGTTGGACAACCTATATGGCCCGACGGAAACCAACGTCTGCACTTATTACAAGGTGGACCGCGAGCGGCTCGCCAGCATGGATAAACTTCCGATCGGCATCGCGTGCGAAAACACTGTCGTCTTTGCCGTGAATGACAAGGATGAAATCGTCACCAAACCGGGGGAAACCGGCGAGCTCTACGTGCGCGGTCCGTCGGTGACCTATGGCTACTGGGGCGATGTAGAAAAGACGAAGAAGATGGTGGTGCCCAACCGCTTCCAGCCGAACTTTGAGGAAAAGATATACCGGACCGGAGATCTGGTCACACTCGCCGAAGATGGGAACTACTATTTCCTCGGCCGCCGGGACAGCATGATCAAGAGCCGGGGATACCGCATCGAACTGGGAGAAATCGAAAGCGCGTTGCTCAGCCACTCCGCAGTGCGCGAAGCGGCGGCGATCGCGATCCCGGACGAGGTGGTCGGCAACCGCATCAAGGCCATTGTTGCGCCGCACGCATTGGGATCGATCAAAGCGGCGGAACTACAGCAGCATTGCGCCACGCGTATTCCTAAGTACATGATTCCGGAGTTCATTGAGTTTCGCGAGAGTCTGCCCAAGACCTCTACCGGCAAGGTGGATCGTGTCGGGCTGTCGCGGGACAGCCAGCCGCTTGCCGTATAGCGGTTGGTGGTAACGGAATGCAAGTGCGGGCCAAGTTTTGTTGGCAATAAATTATCCCGAGTCCAGGAGGACCAGCAGCAAATGGAAACGAAAGAAACAACCATTAAAGATCAAATTCGCCAGTTCGTCAGTGAGGAACTGGCCAGTGCGAAGGGCATTACCCTGGTTAGCGACGACGAATCGTTGATCGAAAACGGAGTTGTCGATTCGCTGGGTATTTTCCGGTTGGTAACTTTCCTGGAAGAAACCTTTGGAGTCAAGATCGGCGACGAAGAGATCAGCGCCGAGAATCTTCAGAGCGTCGACATGATCGAACAGCTCGTGCTGAGCAAGAGCAAGAAATAGACTCTCCGATGATCGCTGACTCCGTTCGGATGCCGTGCGTCTCGCGGGCGGCTGTATGCCATGCGGGACGCGGATAGACCCCGAGCGGAGTTGCTATTAGTTCTGTTCCTATGTTTGATGAGACTCAGGTCGAGCTCGCCGCTGCTCAGGCTGAAACAAATCCGAGCGGAGGCTACGGGCCTGTCGGGATAGCGGTGATGGCGGACCGCGACTCGCGACCGACCTCCGTGCCGGAAATGGTGGCGGCACAGGGGGCTGCAACGCCGGATGCCACTGCTCTGGTGGCTGGCCCAGAACGGCTGACTTACGCCGAACTGGATCGCCGTTCCAATCAACTGGCGCGCTTTTTGAAGGCGGCCGGCGTCGGTCCCGATCAACTGGTGGGATTAGCCATGGAGCGCTCACCTTCCATGGTGGTGGCTGCTCTTGCCATTCTCAAGGCTGGCGGAGCTTACGTTCCGCTCGATCCGACGCTCCCAGCGGAGCGGCTGGATTTCATGTTGCGCGATGCTGAGCTTCAGGTGCTCATCACTGGAGGATTCGTCCCCGAGTCGCCCAGCAGAGGGTGGCCTCTGGTTGATCTGAATCGTCAAGCTGACGAGATTGCAGCTTATTCGTCGGATGCCTTCCAGTGTCCGGTCACGGAACAGAACTTAGCGTACGTGATCTATACGTCCGGATCGACGGGCCAACCCAAGGGTGTCGAAATCACGCATCGCGGTCTCGCGAATCTGGTTGCATGGCATTGCCGGGCTTTCGAAGTAACGCCCAAGGATCGGGCGAGTCACCAGGCCGCCGTGGGATTCGATGCCGCGGTTTGGGAAGTGTGGCCTTATCTGGCAACCGGGGCGAGTGTGTATATTCCGCCGGACGCCTGCCGTACCGACCCCGAGGCGCTGCGAGACTGGCTGGTGGCGAAGGGAATCAGCATTACTTTTCTAGCCACGCCGCTGGCAGAGCGGATGCTGTTACTCAAATGGCCAGAGCAAACCGCTCTTCGCGTGCTGTTGACCGGGGCGGACACTTTGCATCGCCGGCCCTCTGCAAGTCTGCCTTTCGCGTTGATCAACAATTACGGTCCTACTGAGTGCACGGTGGTGGCTACTTCTGGAACTGTCGCGGCCAGTGAGCCATCTAGTGAACGTCCGTCCATTGGCCGCCCGATCGACCGCACGCAGGTTTACATACTGAACGAAGAGCTGCGGGAAGTGCCGGCAGGTACGGCTGGCGAACTCTGTATTGCCGGAGCCGGATTGGCACGCGGCTATCACAAGCGCGCTGATTTGACCCGGGAGGCGTTTGTTCCCAGTCCTTTCAGTGGGCTCTCGGGTGACCGTCTCTATCGGACCGGAGACTTGGCACGTTATCTGCCCAGCGGCGAGATCGAGTTTCTTGGCCGTCTCGATGAGCAGGTAAAGATCCGGGGTTTCAGGATTGAGCCTAACGAAATTGTAAGAGTTCTCGATGAGCATCCTATGGTGCAGGCCAGCGCGGTGGTGGCGCGTGAGAATCAAGCCGGAGAGAAGGCGCTCGCAGCTTACGTTGTGCTGGCTGCCGCATCCCCCGTTACTAGTACGGCGCTGCGCGAACATCTGAGCAAGAGCCTTCCCGATTACATGGTCCCGGCGGCGTTCGTCCGGATGGATTCTCTGCCGCTGACTGCGAACGGGAAGGTTGATCAAGCAGGGCTGCCGGCTTCAGGCGACGCCAACCGGCTGCGCGAAGACGACTTTATCGCACCCAGCGGGGTAGTGCAGGAGCGGCTCGCCGGAATCATCGCCGCACTTCTGCGGGTGGACCGGATTGGCGCGCACGACAACTTCTTTCTTTTGGGGGGACACTCACTTCTGGGCACGCAGTTGATTGCACGGGTGAATGAAACCTTTGGAGTGGAACTCCCTCTTCTCCAACTCTTTGATCATCCCACCCTGGCGGAAATGTCGGGTGCGATTGAAACCTTGATTCTGGCCAAGCTCGGAACAGCGAGCGATGGCGAACCCCACCCCCACCAAGCTGCATAAAACCCCGGTTTGATGCCGTTGCTTCTTCCCGCCAGCGTTCTTGATCGTTCCTCCGACCCCATCCGTTGTATGCTGAGGCATTGCATGCTGGGCCGTTGTGTCCTGACCAAGGGCCGGATGACCCGGTCGATGGAGGCTTGCTCTCTGTTTCCAAGCGAAAGACCCCTGTAATGTCTCCAGACAGCCAACCCGTTTCCCGGATCGAGAACCCAGGCACTGCCCTGAGTCTCTATCATCTTTTGGACCCTGAGATCCTCGCCAATCCCTACCCGCTTTTCCACCGGCTGCGACGCGAAGCTCCGGTCCACTGGGACCCCTTTCTTCACGCCTGGATTGTGACGCGTTACGCCGACGTTCTGGAAGTATTGCAGAGCTTCTCTGCCGACCGGACTCCCACCCCCGAGCAACTGGCTGGCATGGGGCTGTCGCAACTCAGCCCGATGGCAGAGTTGATGATCAAGCAGATGCTCTTCATGGATGCACCTGCGCACAGCCGCCTGCGCGGCCTCGCCTCCAAAGCATTTACGCCTGCCCGCGTCCAGACTCTCAAGGAGCACATTCGCGATATCGTGAACCAGTTGCTGGCCGCGGTGCAGGAAAACGGCAGCATGGACGTGATCGCGGAATTGGCTGAACCCTTGCCGGCCATTGTGACGGCTGAGATGCTGGGGGTGCCGGTCAGCGATCATCGCAAGCTGAAAGTATGGTCGGCAAATTTCGCCGAGATGCTGGGAAACTTTCAGCATAACCCCGACCATGCCCAGGTCATGGTGCGTACGGTGGAGGAGATGACGGGATACTTCAGGGAGGCGATCGAGGAACAGAAGCAGCATCCGAGGGACGGGCTGATTCATTCCTTACTGACGGCCGAAATCGAAGGGGATCGCCTGAACGATGAAGAAGTGGTAGCGAACGTCATCATCACCATGGTGGGGGGGCAGGAAACCACCACCAACTTGATTGGCAACGGCGTGCTCACGTTGCTGCGATATCCCGGCCAGATGCAAAAGTTGCGCGACGATCTCTCTCTGATTCCGTCCGCGGTGGAGGAGATGTTGCGCTTTGAGAGCCCCAGTCAACACACGGCGCGATTGGCGCCGGGTGACCGCGAACTGGGCGGCGAAATCATTCGTAAACGGCAGGCCGTGATCGCGGTGATGGCGGCAGCTAACCGTGATCCGGAGCGTTTCCCGGACCCGGACCGTTTCGATATCGCGAGGCAGGACAACCGCCATCTGGCTTTCGGATACGCGGCGCATTTCTGTTTTGGCGCGCCCTTAGCTCGCATGGAGGGCCAGATTGTGTTCGAGGGCCTGCTGCGTGCTTTCCCCAATCTGAGGCTCGAGCCGCAGGAATTGGCGTGGCGCACGAATCTCGGGTTGCGCGGGCTGCGGTCGTTGAAAGTTAAGTTTGACTCTCCCGGGCGAAGTACTTCCTCGGAACCCATCGCGCGGCCAGGCCAGGCGTTCTCCTCTCACCCTGATTCGGCTGAAACTGGCTCAGCCAAGGCCGCCACCGCTGAAGCCAATCCGACTGAACCCAAGACTGCATATCCATCTCGCAAGTGCGTTCATGAATTGGTTGCGGATCGCGCGGCGCATTCTCCGGACGCGCTTGCCGTAGTTCACGGCGAGCGAAAACTGACGTTCAGGGAGCTCAACGAACGCGCCAACCAGCTTGCCCATTATTTGCGTAATAAAGGTGTGAAGAAAGATGTACCGGTTGGAATCTGCCTTAAGCGCTCAGTGGAATTGACGGTAGCACTGCTGGGTGTGATGAAGGCTGGGGGCGCGTGCTTGCCGCTCGATCCCGATTATCCCAGTGAGCGCCTCGCCTATATGCTGGAGGATTCTCTGGCACAGGTGCTGCTTACGCAGCCTGGGTTGCAGCCTCAGTTGGAAAATACAAAAGCCGAAGTGGTTCATTTCAGTTCGGATTGGATAACCCTGGAAGGCTGCAGTCGAGAGAATCCTTTGGGGCCGTCGGATCCGGAGAGTCTGGCGTATGTGATTTATACCTCCGGGTCTACGGGGAAGCCACGCGGTGTAATGCTCCCGCACCGAGGTTTGGTAAATCACCATGTGGCGGCGATCGAGCTCTATGGACTCGAGCCATCCGACCGGACGCTGCAGTTTTCTTCCCTCAGCTTCGATATCGCCATCGAAGAAATCTTTCCTACATGGATTGCCGGCGGAACGGTCGTTATGCGCACCGAGGAGATGCCTCTCGCCGGCTCTGGCTTCCTGCGCTGGATACGCGAGCGCGGGATTACGGTGTTAGATCTACCCACTGCTTATTGGCACGAGTTGGTGCGTGAACTGACGGAATCGGGAGCGAGCTTGCCGAAGAGCCTGCGCTTGTTGATCGTGGGCGGTGAGAAGGCGTCGGCTTCAGCGTTTGCTGCCTGGGTAAAGTGCGGCGGCGGGCGGGTGCGCTGGGTGAATACCTACGGGCCGACCGAGGCCAGCATCATTGTGACCTCTTACGAGCCGGATGCATCCCAGCCGATTCCTGAAAATTTGCCCATTGGACGAGCGATCGCAAACACCCAGCTCTACATATTGGACGAACAACTGAGGTCCGTGCCGGTGGGCGCTCCGGGAGAACTGTACATCAGCGGACCGGGCGTTGCCCGCGGCTACCTGGGCCGCCCCGAGATGACGGCGGAGAAGTTCATCGTCGATCCGTTCAGCAGCGACCGCGGGGCGCGGCTATACAAGACGGGAGACCTGGTTCGCTCTATGGACGATGGAAACATCGAGTTTCTTGGACGCTCCGATTTTCAGGTGAAGATCCGCGGTTTTCGCGTGGAGCTGGGAGAAATTGAGGCGGTTCTCGAAAAGCATCCGGGCGTTGCTCAGGCAGTGGTGCTTGCACATGAAGTGAATAGCGAAAAGCGATTGGCGGGGTACGTGATCGCATCGCGGCCGCAGCCTAGTTCGCGTGAGCTGGGCCAGTATCTAAAGGAACGGCTGCCGGAGTATATGGTCCCCGCCGACTTCGTCTTCCTTGAATCGATGCCACTGACTCCAAATGGCAAAGTGGATCGACGCGCGTTGCCGCGGCCAGAGGCGAAGGACGTTGACCGGCAAGAAGACTTTGTCGCTCCGCGCGACGAGTTTGAATCCACTATGACTCGTGTTTGGGAGCAGGTCTTGGGGAAGCGGCCCATCAGCGTGCGCGACAATTTTTTTGAGATTGGCGGACATTCGCTGGCGGCGGCGCGCTTGATGGGTCAGGTGGAAAAAGAATTCGGTAAGAAGTTGCTTCTCACCGATCTTCTGCAGGCTCCTACGATTGAAGAGTTGGTGGCGATGGTGCGGCTGGACGTACCGTCTGCTGCGCGATCTGCGGTGATTGCTTTGCAGCCTCTCGGATCCAAACCTCCGTTTTTCTTCGTACACGGACTGGGGGGCAGCGTTCTGCGGTTCCGCGACTTGGCCCGTCATATGGCTCCCGATCAGCCGTTTTTCGGCATACAAGCGCAAGGATTGGATGGCACCCAGCCCTGCCTGCAACGCGTGGAAGACATGGCAGACGTCTACCTGGAACATTTGCGGGCAGCGCAACCGGAAGGGCCGTATTTCCTGGGAGGCTACTCCTTCGGTGGCTATGTGGCTCTGGAAATGGCACGGCGTCTGCTAGCGCAAGGCGACGAAGTGAGAGCGCTGGTTCTTCTTGATACCTACGCCGGCGAATCAAAATCCCTGGTGGGGCGATTCCTTACGCTTTCGACCGGGGAGAAGATTGCATATTTGAGAAAAAGGGCGGAACGGTATCGGAAGGGAATCAAGAGGAGAATCGACTTCATGTTTCTTCCGCCTGCCGTGAAGAATGTGCGCAGGACATTGGCGGCCGCGGAGAACAATTACAGGTTGAGGGCTTATCCCGATCGAATTCTGTTGTTTCGGGCCAGTGAAAAGGGCCTCCGCGGATTGGAAGATGCCACCGGTGGATGGCACAAATACGCCGGCGGCGGCCTTGACCTTCACGAGATCGATGGCGATCACGGCAACATCCTGAACGAACCAAACGTGCGCTTGCTGGCAGCGGAATTGCGTCATTGTCTGGAGCGCGCACAGTCCGAGCCGGCGCAGCGTTCTGCGGGCGATCCTTTGCGGCAAGCGGATATGCAACTAAACTGAACGCAGCCGATTCCCATCTCGCATCCCATGAATCCAACGAATACACCAGTGGAACCGGTTGACGCCAGAGACCCCGGGCCGGGTTCCCATCTGCAAAGCGCACAGGCCTTGACCGAACCGCCGGCGTCCGAGCAGAACGGTCCGCACCCCGGCGGCGAATCTGTTTTTGCCATGTTTCGTAAGTGGGCCGCCAAGGGCGGACTCGCGATCGTCGACTATGGACTTATTTCAGGGTCGAACTTTCTGCTTGGAATTTTGCTCGCGCGCTGGCTAACTCCACGGGAATATGGCGCTTATGCGCTGTCGTTCAGTTTTTTCATCCTGGCGGGTTTTCTCTACCAGTCACTCCTGCTGGAGCCGTTATCGGTTTTCTCCGGCACGATCTTCCGCGACAACATTCGAGGCTACCTAAAGACCACTCTGTGGATTCATTGGGCGCTCTCGCTGGCCATGTGCCTGGTTTTGGCTGTTGCCGCCGTGGTCTCGAGAGTGATCGGGCATTCTCCGGTGCTGGCGGTTGCGTTGGCGGGCATGACGATCGCAACACCGTTCATTCTGGTGCATGGCCTGGCTCGCCGAAGCTTTTATCTGAAGACGTTGCCCGGCCCGGCCGCCTTCGGCTCGGTTTTTTACTGTGTTCTGGTGACCGGCGGAGTGTTCGTGTTTTTCCGCCTGAGATGGCTTTCTTCTTTCACGGCTTTCCTGCTCATGGGTTTGGCCGCGCTGGTCACCAGTGTTGTGATGGTCTTGCAGTTGAACGCGGCGCTGGAGCCGGCGACCGGGCGCCCCAAGCTGCGTCCCACTTGGGGGAAACACTGGGAGTATGGCCGCTGGGCGCTGGCCACATGCGTCGTGGGCTGGATTCCAAACTACGTTTACATTCCGCTGGTCAGCAGTTTTTCTGGAATGGCCGCGGCGGGGGAACTTCGGGCCCTGATGAACCTCGCCGCTCCGGTGCTGCAAACTTACGCGGCGCTTTCCATGTTGTTTTTGCCTTATGCGGCGCGAGTTCAGAATCAAAACGGGCGGCAGGCGGCTGCATCGCTCAACCGGCGACTTGCATTTCTGTTCGTTGCCGGGTCGGTCGCATATTGGGCCGTGCTCATCCCGCTGAAACAGCCTCTGTTTCACTTCTTATATAACGGCAAGTACATGGAATCCGCGTACCTGATTCCGTTGTTTGCTTTGGAGACTACGATTTGGAGCGCGAGCCTGGGGCCAGCGATCCTGCTGCGGGCGATGGAATCT
>Ga0210400_10001698_pt1 | contig 21474 bp, 19 predicted proteins | sample IncBWH26MmetaG_FD_155456 | JGI IMG/M metagenome (GOLD analysis project Ga0210400, IMG submission 155456) | Forest soil microbial communities from Barre Woods Harvard Forest LTER site, Petersham, Massachusetts, United States - Inc-BW-H-26-M | ecosystem: Environmental > Terrestrial > Soil >...
GCTGGCCGCCCAGTTCTTTCCCGGACGCATCGTAGCCATCACTGGCTCCAATGGCAAGACCACAACAACTGCTTTAACGGGCGAAATTGTCGCGGCGGGCGGACGCCGAGCTGCGGTGGGCGGCAATATTGGAACGCCCGCGATCTCGCTGGTCGACGGGGCAACGCCTGAGACAATCGCTGTCTTGGAAGTCTCAAGCTTCCAGCTCGAAACAATTCAGACATTCCGTCCGCAGATTGCGGTAGTTCTGAACGTCACTCCCGACCATCTCGACCGGCATCGCACCTTCACTGCTTATACCGATGCCAAGGCTCGCATCTTTGAAAATCAGCAGAGGGGAGATTTTGCCGTGCTCAACGCTGACGACCTGACCTGCGTGGAACTGGCGGCCCGCACTCAGGCACAAGTCTTTTGGTTCAGCACGACAAGAGAAGTGAAGCAGGGCGCGTTCGTCCACGACGGCCGGATCCTCTTCCGCGATCACAGCGGTCAACGAGAAATCATGCTGGTCTCCGAGATTCCATTGAAGGGCGGGCACAACGTGGAAAATGTTCTGGCCGCGGTCTGCGTCGGTGCTCTCTTACGCTGCGAGCCCGATCGGATCCGCGAAGCAGTCCGCCATTTTAAAGCAGTTGAGCACCGCCTGGAGCACGTAGCCACAATTCGCGGCGTCGACTATTACAACGATTCCAAGGCCACCAACGTCGATGCCACCATCAAGGCGCTCGAATCTTTCCCGGGAAACATCCACCTCATTCTCGGTGGGAAGGACAAGGGCAGCGACTACGCCGTCCTCAACGAGCTGCTCCGGCAGCGCGTGAAGCGTGTTTACACCATCGGGGCGGCGGCGGCGAAGATTGAATCCCAAATCGTTTCTTCGAAAAGCGTGGGGCCGGAAATCGATCATGCCGAAACCCTGGAAACCGCAATTAAACGTGCAGCCCAAGTTGCCGTACCGGGGGACGTCGTGTTGCTCGCTCCCGCCTGCGCCAGCTTTGACCAGTTTCGGAACTACGAACATCGCGGAAAGGTGTTCAAAGAAGCGGTGCGTGCATTGGCTGCGCAGCCGAACCAAAAGAGTTAAATCGCGCTGCAAAATCATCTGCAAAAAAACTCCCTGCCTTCGCGTCTCCGTGGTCAAATGAAATCCTCTCCATGGCGAAGCGCGTTAGTGTCGATGGCTGGCTGTTTACTGTGACTCTGCTCTTGATCTTCATAGGGCTGGTGATGGTTTTCAGCGCTTCGGCTGTCATGGCGAAGGAGCGCTACGGATCTGGTTATTTTTTCCTGCTGCGGCAGCTTGGCTGGGCGACCGGCGGGATTCTGGCCATGGTACTGACGATGAAAATCGATTACCGCAGATACAAACTTCCTGCGGTGGTTTTCTCTTTCCTTGGCCTGACCACTCTCATGCTGATTTCAGTCTTCTTCCTGGATCGCTCCCATCACACGCATCGTTGGATTCACTGGGGACCACTTTCGTTACAGCCGTCTGAAATGGCCAAGCCGGCGCTCATTCTGTTTCTGGCATACTTCCTCGAGAGCCGAACCAAATCCATGAAAGATTGGCGGAACACTCTTCTGCCCGCCGTAGTTCCAACGTTGATCTTCATTGCTCTGATTGTCTTTCAACCCGATCTGGGTACAGCGATCGCCTGCGCCGCAATCACGGTCTGTGTCTTGTTTGTGGCTGGACTCGATCTGCGCGTTCTCGTCTATGCATTTGCAGCGTCTCTGCTGCCGCTATATTTCCTGATTTTCCACGTGGCTTATCGCCGCGACCGCATCCTGGCTTTTCTTGATCCGTACTCCGACCCGCAGGGCCGCGGATTTCACATCATTCAATCGCTGATCGCGGTGAGCACCGGCGGCATTACCGGAGTCGGTCTAATGGAAGGCAAACAGAAACTTTTCTACTTGCCCGAGCCTCACACTGACTTCATTTTCGCAGTGACTGCCGAGGAGTTGGGTTTGGTGGGCGCGCTCGTGATCGTGCTGTTATTCGCCATATTTCTCTGGCGCGGCATTCGCACCGCCTTGCGAACCGAAGATCTGTTCGGACGCTTCCTGGCGGTCGGCATCACCAGCATGATCGTAGTGCAAGCTTTTATCAATATCAGCGTGGTACTCGGGATGATGCCCACAAAAGGCATACCCCTGCCTTTAGTTTCCTACGGCGGATCTTCGTTGCTTGTCACCCTGGCTTGCATCGGCGTGCTGATGAACATTTCAAAGCAAGCCGAATAGAATTCCGACTGCGACAGGGGACACCGCGACGGTCAAGCCGCACAGACTTGCACCTGCTCGGACAGCAGACCTCCGAATGTGCAACTGAAGGGTCAACCCTCTTTCCCGCCTCGGCTTCCATCGACTGATTTATAGTCAATTGATGCGTGCCATTCTGGCGGGAGGTGGGACTGGAGGACACGTAATTCCTGCCCTCGCCATTGCTCAGCAACTCCAGAAAGATTACGCCGCCGAGGTGCTATTCGTCGGCACCGCTCGCGGAATCGAGAACCGGTTAGTTCCCGCGGCGGGATTTCCTCTGCGGCTCGTCCAGGTTGGCGCGCTGAAAAACGTGAGCCTGGCGACCAGGGTGAAAACGTTCTTCGATTTACCACGCGCCGTATGGGATTCCCGCAACATCCTGGCTGAGTTTCGACCCGACATCGTGATCGGGGTTGGTGGATACGCTTCCGGTCCAGCTATGCTTGCTGCAGTGCTGAGCAGAATTCCTACGCTCGTCTTCGAGCCAAATTTTGTACCCGGATTTGCCAATCGCCTGGTAGCGCCGATGGTCTCAGGAGCGGCGGTGCACTTCGCCGAAACTGGCCGCTATTTTCGCCGCTGTGAAGTGACGGGTGTGCCAGTTCGTGAGGCTTTTTTCCGCATCGCAAACCACAATCCCGTCGGCACGAAAACCCTGCTCGTCTTTGGGGGAAGCCAGGGCGCACACGCGATCAATCAGGTCGTCATGGATTCTATGGCTCACTTGCACCAGCGAGTTCCCGGAATTCACATCGTCCATCAAACTGGAGAACGTGACTATAATGACGTTCAGGCTGCATACGCGAATTTGGGAGACTCGGCTGAAGTTTATCGTTTCATAGACGACATGCCCGCTTTATTCGCCCGTTCGGGGTTGCTCATTTGCCGCTCCGGGGCGAGCACGGTAGCTGAAATAACCGCGGCGGGCAAGCCGGCAGTTTTTGTGCCCTTCCCGCGTGCTGCGGACGATCATCAAAAGCGCAATGCGGAGGCGCTGCAGCGGGCGGGCGCCGCGGTAATGCTCGAGGAGTCGAAGCTCAACCGCGAAAGTCTAGTGGAAACTGTGAGCTCGCTCTTCGGCGTACCATCGCGCCTGGAGAAAATGGGTGACGCCGCGCGCCGGCTTTCTCATCCCAATGCCGCTCGTGATATAGCGGCGATGGCAGCCCGGCTGGCAGGAACTAGGAACTAGCCACAGATTTTCACGATCTTCACGGAAAATCTTTTGTCAGATGCGCGGCGATCCGTGCAAATCCGTGGGTAGGAAGTTGACTAAAATGTTCGCTAAGATTCAGCGCATTCATTTTGTCGGGATCGGCGGCATCGGCATGAGTGGGATCGCCGAGGTGCTGCTGAATCTCGGCTATAAGGTTTCCGGCTCAGACCTCAAGAGTTCGACCGTCACGCAGCGCCTCGCCGGCCTGGGCGCAACTGTCTTTGAGGGACACCGCGCCGAGAATATTGCCGGCGCCGACGTGGTCGTGGCCAGTTCAGCAATCGCGCGCGACAACCCAGAAGTTACCGAGGCTCACACTTTCCATATCCCTGTCATCCAACGCGCCGAGATGCTGGCGGAATTGATGCGCTTAAAGTACGGCATCGCGATCGCGGGTATGCACGGCAAAACCACCACCACTTCCATGGTCGCGGCGGTATTAGCCGGCGGCGGACTCGATCCCACCGTAGTCGTCGGTGGCCGCGTCGATGCCATGGGATCGAATGCACGCCTCGGCAAGTCGCAGTATCTAGTGGCCGAGGCCGACGAGAGCGACCGTTCGTTTCTTAAGCTCTCGCCCATTCTCGCTGTGGTCACCAACATCGATCGCGAACATATGGATTGCTATCGCAACATGCGCGACGTGAAGCGGGCTTTTTTGGACTTCATGGATCGTGTGCCGTTCTACGGAATGGTGGTGGTCTGCAACGATGATTCCGCGTTGCGCCGAATGCTTCCGCAGATTCAGCGCCGGACTGTGACTTACGGCATGCGTCGTGGTTCCGATTTTCACATCAAGGTGGGCGAGTCCGTGCTCAATCTCGGCGAATACCGGCCCATCAGCCACTTCCAGGTGACCTTTCAACAGAGAGTCCTGGGTGAGTTCCGCCTGCACGTGCCGGGCGTGCACAACCTGCTGAACGCCACCGCTGCGATTGCAGTCGGTATCGGCCTCGACATTGACGTGGAGCAGATCCGCTCGGCGCTGGAAAGCTTTCGCGGGGTGGACCGTCGTTTCCAGTTGCGTGGTACGGCCGCCGGTGTAAGTGTGATCGACGACTACGGGCACCATCCGACTGAAGTCCGCGCCACGTTAGCGGCTGCACGGCAGTGCGGCTTTCGCAAGATTCACGTCGTATTCCAGCCGCATCGTTATACCCGCACACAGTTGCTCATGAACGAGTTCGCCAATGCCTTTCAAGATGCGGATACTCTGTTCATTCTCGACATTTACGCGGCCAGTGAACCACCGATCGAGGGAATTACGGGAGAAGCCCTGGCCAGACACATTCGAGACGCAGGCGACGGCGAAGTTCATTACGCCGGTTCTTTTGGCGAAGCCGCGGAAGCGGTTGTCTTCGGAGCGCAGGAGGGCGACATGATTCTGACGCTCGGGGCTGGGAGCGTCTCGCAACTTGGGCCAATGATCCTGGAAGGGCTTCAAGCCAGGCAAGGGACTGCCAACATGCCAAAATCCCTTGCCACGACCCTCCACTCGGAATAAAACGGCGAAAACCTCACGCGGCGTTAACTTTCCAGCCGGTCCCCCGCCGAGCCGCGCTCTCGGGTCACATCCGGGACGACTTTGATTTATTTCACAGCGTCTGCTGTTTTGTCGGCGGCTTTTGCGACCCCTTTGCCAGTGTCCTTGGCGCCAGTCTTAACGGCGTGTCCGGTCTTCGTCGCCACAGACTTAGTCACGTGTCCGGTCTTGTTGGCTACCTTTTCCGTGCCTTTTGCCGTGTCCTTGGCCGCTACCTTCGTGTCGTGACCCGCGTCTTTTGCCGCCTTGTCGGTGTCATGTGCAACATCCTGAGAGAACGCGAACGATGCTGAGCATAACAATGCCGCAGCAATGAGCGCTGCCAACTTAGTTTTCATGGAGCCTCCTGTGGATTTTAACGATTGGGAAAGTATCTACCATTCGTGGCACAAAACGCAACGACCTTCAATCCGATATTGCACAATGCTCGTCACTCCAGTTCCCCCTCCAACGCACTCAGCGTTTCATCATCCACATCCCATTTCTTGAGAATCGTGAAGATCGTCTTCGATGCGAATCCGGCGCGCGTGAGCTGGCGAAAAATTCGTGCCGTATGCTTCTGATCTTTCGGCTTTACGAGACGCTTGCGTTTCAGATATTCTCGCGCCTGTTTTTCATCACTCACTTCGTCGTATACGGTGTCGACCGCCTTCTCGATGACTTCGCTGTGGACGCCCTTTGCCCTGAGATCCGTAATCACGCGTCGGCGGCCAAATTTTTCGTTATCACGGCGAAAGGACGAATACGCAGCCGCATACTGCGCATCGTTCAAGTACCCACGATCCTTGAGCCGGCGAATGACGAGTTCCACCAGCGTCTGTCCGTATTCTGTTTCCGCCTCGACGCGCGGCCGTAACAGACGCTTCAGTTCAGCCACCGACCGGGCGCGGCGGCCGAGCGCTCCCACCGCATACTCGTAGAGTTCGTTCTCGGACTCGGTTTTTCTCGGACGAGCAAAAGCCATCGCTGGTAACAGGTTACCTCGCCTGCACGGCGAGGGAGATTGTCCTGCCACTACGTTACAACTTTTTACCGGGGTTGTGGTGACATCGGGAACTTTCCGGCGTCTATCCACGTAAATACGGAATAAGTGAGGACGCAAGTCATGCTTACTATCGATGTGGAAAAAACGGGCGATGTAGCGGTGGTGCGATGCGTGGGACGGATCGTGCGTGGGGCGGAAGTCGGCACGCTGAAGGATGCGGTTTTCTCCGAGAATGACATTCGCATTGTGGTGATCGATTTATCCGACGTGGAAACGCTGGACGCCGGAGGATTGACTGCGCTTTTATCTCTGCATCATTGGGCGCGGAACCGCGATGTCCAACTCAAGTTGGTGAATCCGTCGCATTTCGTCAACCAAGTGCTGACGCGCACCGGATTGGATCATGTGTTCGACATTTCAACATTCGAGCATGCACTCTTCGTTCTCGCTGCCGCTGATTGTCACCACTCGAGATTCGCGGCTGTTTGTTAGCGCAACTGCTCTTCACTAGGGCCGGGGCGTTGCTTAGTTGACTGCTGGTTTGCAAGTCCGGGCGATGTTCCGGCCCCCTCCGAAATAAGAAAAGGCGCGCCACAGGCGCGCCTTAAGTGTTCAAGGAGGATAAATCAGCGGCCGCCGTAGCCGGTCTGCTGCATTGCATTCTTGGAAATGTCGCTGGTGGAAGAAATACCTTGCATACGCAGCTTGAAGTCGTCTGCGTTCGATGCACTCTCCAATGCGGTCTCGTAGTTGATCAGCCCTGCCTGGAACAAGTCCCATAGTGACTGATCGAAGGTCTGCATGCCATACTGCGAAGTCCCTGCGGAAATGGCGTCACGAACGGCGCGCGTCTTTTCCGGCACCAGAATGCATTCCCGGATATACGCGGTATTAATCATGACTTCGACCGCGGGTACGCGGCCGTCACCGTCGCAACGTCGAACCAGACGCTGGCTGATTACCGCTCGCAGTACGGCCGCGAGCTGCAAGCGAATTTGTTTCTGCTCGGGCGGTGGAAAGACAGCGATAATACGGTTGATGGTTTCGACCGCATCCAGAGTGTGCAACGTGGAAAAAACCATGTGGCCAGTTTCAGCCGCGTGCAGCGCGGTGCCGATAGTCTCAACGTCGCGCATTTCGCCGACCAGGATGACGTCGGGATCCTGACGGAGGGAAGCGCGCAGAGCTGCCGAGAAGGTGGGCGTATCCACCTCGATCTCGCGCTGGTTCACGTAGCCTTTCTTGTCGCGATGCAGGAATTCGATCGGATCTTCAATCGTGATGATGTGCTCGGCGCGGGTGGAATTGATACGATCCACCATCGCCGCCAGGGTTGTGGACTTACCAGAACCCGTGACTCCTGTGACCAGAATCAGGCCGCGCGGCATGTCACAAACTTGTTCCACAATTTTGGGTAAGTAAAGTTCGTCGAGCGCCCGGATTTTGGTGGGAATCACGCGCAGCACCAGTCCGACGTTGCCGCGCTGCTGAAAAACGTTCACACGGAAACGGCCCAGTCCGGCTACTCCGTAGGCCATATCGATTTCCGTACTCTCTTTGAACTTCTGCTTCTGTCTGGCCGACATCATGCTGAAAGCCATGGTCAGCATGTCTTCAGCGCTGATGCGAGGCTGGTCGGTGAGTGGGGTAAGCTCGCCATCAATTCGTAAGTGAGGATAATTGCCGACCTTCAGGTGCAAGTCGGAGGCGCGTCGCTCCATGGCGATGCGAAGTAGGTCATCAATATTCATGCGGATAATTCCCCGGGATCAGCTTGTATGATGAACCGAAATCTGGTCCAACCCAAGATGACCTAAGTAACGGAGAACTGTGCGTTTGGGCAGTGGCTGGATGCGCTTTCGGGGTTGGATATGAGAGACGCTGCAACCTCGGCTTGATTGACTTAGTCCACAGACTTAGTCTATGTTGGGTTGATTATGGAAGTAAATATTCATGAGGCGAAAACTCACCTTTCGCGGCTTCTGCAACGGGTCGCTGAGGGGGAGGAAATCACGATCGCGCGATCAGGTGTGCCCGTAGCGCGATTGGTAGCAATCGAGAACAAACAAAGTAAGCGGCCGATGGGCTTCGCGCGCGACGAAATTTGGATCGCTGACGATTTTGATGCGCCTCTGCCGGACGATCTGCTCGCGGCATTCTATGGTGAAGCGCTTGGCAAAGCCGCCCCTCGGAAGCGCAAACGAAAATGAAGTACCTGCTGGATACGGGCGTCTGGCTCTGGAGTATGAGATCACCCGAGCGCATTGGCCACGAAGGCCTCCGAATACTGGAACACGGCGAGGAGGAAGTCTATCTCTCCTCAGTCACCTGCTGGGAAATCAGCATCAAGATGCGTTTGGGAAAGTTGGAGTTCCCCAGACCGCCCGCTCAACACGTGCCGCAATTCATGGCGAAGCAGAGTCTTCGGCCGCTCTCGATTACCCACAGTCACGCTGCGAAAGTTTATGATCTCGCGCCGCACCACGCGGACCCATTCGACCGGATGTTAGTTGCTCAGGCCTTGGTTGAGGACATGATGATTCTCACCGCAGATCGCTTACTTAAGAAATATCCGGCTAAGCTGTTGTGGTGTGAAAAGTAGAACTGGAGCTCGCTCGCTGCAAATGAAAAAGCCGCCCTGCGGGGCGGCTTTCGCGTCGCTCCGAAAATGATCAGGCTGCTGTTTCCGTCTGAGCTCCCTGCAAAGGCTCGTCGTAGCTGCCTCCGTAAATGGACGGACACTTTGCGCCCATCGGACGAAGATAAGTCGCAAGCTGTCCGCGATGGTGGATGCTGTGGTTGTTGAGAAAACCCAGATAGGAAACCGCCGGCAGGTTGAACGCGCCCATGAAATCGACTGGGGTCGCAAGCTGCTCCGGGGTCAACCCGCGCACCCTTTCTGCCGCACGCTTGAAATTCTGATCGTACCAATCGACCAACTCGGCAACGGTCTTGGGCTTATCCTTTTCATCAGGGGTTTCCATGGTGAAGTTAAGGTCGGCAATTCCGTTCAGAAATTGAACGTCAGTGTTGGCCAGATGCCACGCCAGTTCCCAGGCACTGCGCGCGTGAGGATCCGGCCGGTACTGAGCTTTGGCATCAGGGATGGCGGCGAGGACTTTCTTGGTGATTTCCAGTTCACCGGTCACGCCGTCGAGCATAACCTGGCAGAAACCGGCGGCCATCTCGGGCGTGAGGGCTTGCTGTGCAGTTGCCATATTTCCTCCTTCTGAGGGTGTTATGTGTAGTGGGGTCGAAAAACCAAAGGGGCGCTAAATTAGGCGCCCCGCATTGTGAGATTGTATGGTCGTCTATACCGTGACTGGTTGCTTGTTCCCTACCGGCACTGGCGTCAGCCAGCCGAACCGGTCGGACTTCTCGCCGCGAACAATGCCGTAAAACTCTTTCTGAATCGCCCTGGTCACGGCTCCGGTTACGCCCTTGCCTACGCTGATTTTGTCGACCGAACGAATCGGCGTAATCTCGGCGGCGGTACCGGTGAAGAAGGCTTCCTCGGCGATGTACAGCAGTTCGCGAGGAATTCCTTGCTCGACGACTGGAATTCCCAACTCGCGAGCGATCTGGAGAACCGAATCACGCGTGATCCCCGGCAGCACCGAGTTGCCCAGCGGAGCCGTCTGCAGCGTGCCATTGCGCACGACGAAAACGTTCTCGCCCGAGCCTTCGCTAACGTAGCCGTTGGCATCGAGCGCAATCCCTTCGACGTACCCGTTAATGATGGCTTCCATCTTAATGAGCTGCGAGTTCATGTAGTTCGCGCCCGACTTGGCCATGGCAGGCAGCGTGTTGGGAGCAATGCGAGTCCATGACGAGACGCACACGTCCACGCCCTGCTCGGCGTCGGTGCCCAGATATTTCCCCCACGGATAATTGCAGATATAAACTTCGGTCGGCGAATTGAAGGGATTGACCCCGGCTTCGCCATAGCCGCGCAGAACGATCGGCCGCATGTAGCACGGCCAAACTCCGTTGGTCTTCACCAAATCGAGCATCCCCGAGATCAGATCTTCGCGCGTATAGTCGACGTCAATCCGATAAATCTTGGCCGAATCCAGCAGCCGCTGGGTGTGCTCCTGAGCCCGGAAAATCGCGGGACCGGAAGGCGGTGCGTAACATCGGATGCCCTCAAACACCGATGAGCCGTAGTTGACCACGTGCGACATTACGTGGATTTGCGCAGCATCCCAAGGGATGAGCTTGCCGTTGTGCCAGATTTTCTCCGTCTTCTGAATCGCCATGAGCACTCCTAAAAGAGTTTTGATTCACCTGTGCTGCTGGGAGTTTCCGTTTGTTTGATGCCAAATTCCTTCCGTGGGCGGATCTGCCCGCTGGCAATCAGGACAGGCAGCACATATACCGGCAAGAACCTGCGCGGCCAACTTCTACGACCACCAGATTATAACCGAGGCGGGAAGGAACGCAGGAAGGTTTTCTGCGTCCACAGAGGAGTTGCGCCCTCGAATGGCTACAGTCCGTCGAACAGGTGCCGTTTCTCAGCCGTCGCAAGAAACCCAAGTCAGTAACCAAGGCCTGACCCCGATTCGCGCATGTCGCGGACCATGCTCCGTCCTCGGCAGAGCGCAATCTTTTGCACGTTGACTGGCAGGCAATACCAATACATAATGCCGGTCTTCGGAGGTTCTATGAAGTCCTCGCCTGGCAACGCTTCTTCCCTTTCCAATTCAATTCACCAACAACTCAATGGATACGGGCTGGCTGCAGGCGCGGCGGGAGTAGCGCTTTTGGCTTTGGCGCAACCCAGCGAAGCAAAAATCGTCTACACGCCCGCGCACGAAAAGCTGCCTCTAAACAAGGACTTCTTTCTCGACCTTAACCATGACCGCACAACCGACTTTCGATTGCACATTTTGACATCGGACGCAGATTGTGCCGCCCGCCGGGCTACCTGCTCGAGTGGGGATGCAGCGTTTTTCTTTGAATATCCGCAGGTTAAGGGAAACGCGGTGGTTGGAAGACCCGCCTATGCTTCTGCGCTGCGCGCGGGTGCCGCGATTGGACCGAAGGCAGCCTTCAACTCAAGCCGCGGAATTATGGGGGGAGTTGAATTCCTTAATCAACGCCTAAGCTACGACGGCGCCTGGGCAGACTCGGGTAAGCCAGTCAATGATCGCTACCTGGGCCTGAAGTTCTTGATCAACGGAAAAATTCACTATGGATGGGCCCGGTTCAACGTCAAAATCTATCGCAATCCGGAATCAACCGTCAGGGCTGTTTTGACCGGCTACGCCTACGAGACGATCCCGAATAAACCCATCATCGCTGGGCGGACCAAGGCAACCGGCAAGGTGAGCAAGGTCGAACAATCGACTGCGCAAAATGCGACTCTGGGGATGCTGGCGCAGGGTGAACCTGCACTCTCCGTTTGGAGGCGCTAGGATCGGGAGAGACGCAATGAGGCTCAAACATATCCGTCATATAAAGCGACTGGCAGTCCTCACAGTGATCTTCCTGTGGGCATCGGGCGCTTGGGCAGTCAGCAAATACCGAGTGCTGTACTCCTTCCAGGGCGGAAGTGATGGCGCAGATCCCTCCGGTGGGCTGACTTTCGACGTCGCCGGCAACCTTTACGGCGCGACACTCGCCGGCGGCAATCAGAACACACTGTGTAACACCTTCTCTGAGACTGGCTGCGGCACGGTGTTCAAGCTGACCCCCGGGGCCGGTGGCTGGACGAAGAGTTTGCTTTATAGCTTCTGTTCTGAGAGCAATTGCGCCGACGGGGATTCTCCCAAAGGTGCCTTGGTGCTTGACGCGGCCGGAGCTTTGTATGGCACGACTGTTTACGGCGGAGCTTGCCCTAGTTTTTACTACCTTTGTGGTACCGCATTCGAGTTGGCCCCCGACTCCAAAGGAGGGTGGCAATACACAGTGCTCTACGCGTTTCAAGGAGGCAGCGACGCCATCAATCCCAATGGCGGCTTGATTTTCGACCACAGCGGAAATCTTTATGGCACCGCGGGCGGCTTCACCAGAGGATGTCCGTGCGGAACGGTTTTCGTGCTGAGCCCGGGCTCAGGAAAATGGACTGAGCAGGTTCTTCACAACTTTTGCCTCGGGAACTGCGGTGACGGCGCTGACCCCGCCACGGCTTTAGTTTTGGGCCCTGGCGGCGATCTATACGGCGCGACTTACTATGGCGGCCACTTCTCATGGGGTTGCAATGGAGGGTGCGGCGTCTTGTTCAGGCTTACGGGTAACTCGAAGGGCAAATGGAAAGAGAACGTGCTTCGCACGCTCGCCGGCGCCGACGGCGCCAATCCCGTCAGCGCGCTCATATCCGACGCTCAAGGCAACCTCTATGGCACAACAATTTCCGATGGAGTCTTCGGACAGGGTACGGTGTTCCGATTGTCGCCCACCTCAAAGGGCGATTGGAAATATACCGTTCTGCATGAATTTCAAACCGGACGACTGGGTGGTGGCTTGTTCCGGAGTGCTTTAGTCCTCGACGCAAAAGGGAATCTGTATGGCACCACTTGGACGGGCGGGACAGGTAACTGCAACGGCAACGGTTGCGGGCTCGTTTACAAACTGGCACCCGGTGCGCACGACAGATGGAAATACACCGATCTTTACGACTTCACTGGCGCCGCGGACGGAGGCTTTCCGAGCAGCGGTTTGATTATCGACAAGAACGGCAACCTATACGGCGAAACTCAAATCGGCGGCGATAACGAAAATGGAGTCGTGTATGAGGTGACGCCGTAAAAATCGTACAGGCACCACGCGGAAGCGGTGCCTGCTCTGCGGGCGTCCCATCAACAATTGAGAATCGAAGGAGAGTTCGATGAACCGCTCTTTAGGTCCTAGGAGGTTGTCAAAGCTATCGGAATCGATGCATCGGCGCTTGAGCGCATATGAGCTCGCCGCAACCGCGGCTGGAGTCGGAGTGCTGGCTTTGGCTCCCCAAACCGAGGCCAAGATCATCTACACTCCCACCCATCGCGTTATCAAGACGGGCATGAACTACACGCTCGACCTTAACCACGACGGGATAGTTGACTTCACGCTGTCGGACGTCCGCTGTAAGAGCTGTGGTGGGGGAGCGGGACTGTCTGCCCTGCCCGCCGCCGGCAACGGGGCCAGCGGATTTGGGACCACGCAGGGAACTGGTTGGGCTTCCGCCCTTCGGCAGGGAGCATTGATTGGTACCAGGCGATACTTCCCCGGCAAAGGAATGGCCTACGTCGCCACAACCGGCGATGGCGCGACCGTTAGCGGTGGTAGCTGGGTCAACGTCAAGAACCGCTATCTGGGCCTGAAGTTCGAGATAAACGGAAAAACTCATTACGGGTGGGCGAGGCTCAACGTTGTAATTCAGAATCTGTCTATAACCGCTACCCTAACCGGCTACGCCTACGAGACGATCCCGAATAAACCCATCGTTGCTGGGCGGACCAAGGCAACCGACGACGTGAGCAAGGTCGAACAGCCGCCTGCACAAAATGCGACTCTGGGGATGCTGGCGCAGGGTGCGCCTGCACTCTCTATTTGGCGAAAGCCGTCAGCGCTTGCTGCGCAATGAGAGGCAACGAACTCCCGTGTAGAACTCCCTTAGCTTAACCGTCCATCACCGAAACAGGAGTTCACTATTTGTCTATCCCGGCTTTATCGGTAGGTGGCGTCAGCCCCGCCTGAACAATGCCTGGCAACTCATCCCCCCTGAAATACTGTCCTTTGACCGCCCGCATCTCCGGCATCGCCGCATAGGGTTTGCTGTAGTCATTCGCGGCATTCCAGAACAGAAAGCCGATCCCGCCAGTATCCTTTGCCGTCTTTACCTGGACTTCGATATATTTTGGAGAGTAAGTCTTGGTGCGCCAGCGAAAGGCCTGCAACCACGGACGGATCACCACATCGCTGCCCTTGGTAATCAGCTCAAACCGCTTCATCGATTCGCCGATAAAATGCTCAGGCGCGTCTCCGGGATGGGCAATCCCATCCATACCAAAGAAATGCGAGGGATAGATCATGGGTGAAAGAACGTCGCAATACTTGGCCATCTGCACGATATCCTGCCCGGTATGCGCCAAGTCGACGGGCCGTTGCCAGGCCATGATTCCGAAGACATCCAGCGAAAGCAACACGCCCGTGGGGTGCAGTTCGGCATAGGCTTGCTTCAAGAAGTCAGCAATTACCTCGGAACGATGCCAGGTCGGATGCTGCGTCTGGAACAAGAAGGTTGCGTCCTTCTGGTCTCCCTCAGCCGGGAAACGCACATAGTCAAACTGAACCTCGTCGACGCCGGATTCGGCAGCCTTCTTGGCCAGCGCGATATCGTATTGCTGCACTTTGGGTTGCGAAGGATCGGTCCATACCAGCTTGCCGTTTTCACGCCAAGGCTTGTCGGTTTTGCGGGACTTCACTGCCAGCTCAGGATCCGCAACCACCAGGCGCTCGTCGCGAAAGATCGCGACTCGGGCGATGGCGTGCATGCCCTGTGAATGCAGGAAATGAGTAAACTTGGGCAGGTCATGGATCGCAACATGGTGTCCGCCGGCCAGCGGATGGTCGAAGGCGATATTGACACTCCCATCGCTGTCTTTCACGTCAAAAACCACCGCATTTCCGCCTAACTCCCGCCAGCGCCGAATGATGCGCAGGCCGCGATCGCTGCCCGCCATCACGCCGGTCAAATACACCGCCCGCACTTCAAAATCGCGAGGCACGGGAATAGTCTTTTCCACGATCGGGTTGGCCAGAATCCCCGGCACAATCAACTCCTGGCCGGCCTTCAGGTAGGTCCCTTGCGGATTTCCGCTGGCCTGGCGGATCGCCTCGGTCAATTCGCTCGAGGTCAAATAGGATGTCTGCGACAGAAAGCGATGGGCGACCAGGTTGACCGTCTCTCCACGCTTCGCCACATACACGGCGCTTCCCGGCGGGGCAATGGTGGTCAAAAGGGCAGGCGGATCTCCCGGCTTCGATACTCTGGGCACAGGGTTCGATGTGCGCACAATTTCAGGGCTTTGGCCGGACTGGGCTGCCGCTGCGGGTACTTCGAAAGCCAATCGCCAGGAAACAAATCCGAGAGCTAGACAAGACAACACAATGATGAGAATTGAGCTGAAGCGCCGCAAGTTTTTCTCCGTGGAAACCGTGGTTAACGCTTCCCGGATGCTAGCGGGCACCCAATTCCTGTGCTAGTTACGTCTGGTCAAGGCCGTGGAGACGGTCTTTCGCCTCCCTCACCGAGAAGTTTTCTCATGCGCAAACTATTTCCATTTACATGATTCCCTCTAGCCGGGGAACTGACTCTAAGGACTGGCAACAGCATCTAAGTTATGAAGGAATAAGCCGTGGGCAGTTCCCCTGGGATGGCGAGTCATTTGCACAAGGGTAGGTTGCGGTCAGTGAGGTCTCGACAAACAACCTGCGGAGTGACAAAATTTGTCCCTTCGCGAAGCAGCCAACGACGCGCACAATTTAGCGGAAAGACCCAGAAAGAAGCGCCCGGACCCTATGAAAAACGTTCTCAACACAGTGCTCGATCCTACCCGCCGCAGTAACGATGCTCGCGATTTTGACAACACTTTGCGCCGCAAGATCGTAGGTCAGAACGCTGCGCTCGAAAAGGTGGTCGAAATCTACCAGATGTTCCTCGCGGGATTGAATCCTCCCGGGCGTCCGGTTGGCAATCTTCTGTTCCTGGGACCCACCGGCTCAGGTAAGACCCGGGTGGTCGAGGCCATGTCCGAAACGTTGTTCGGGGATGCGCGGGCTTGCATCAAGATTGATTGCGCTGAGTTTCAGCACTCGCACGAGATCGCAAAGCTGATCGGTTCGCCTCCCGGATACCTGGGTCACCGCGAAACTCATCCCCTGCTCACGCAGGAAGCGCTCAACCAGTGGCATACCGAGAAGCTCAAGCTGTCGATCCTGCTCTTCGATGAAATCGAAAAAGCCTCCGACGCGCTCTGGCAATTGCTGCTGGGCATTCTGGACAAAGCTACTTTGACTCTGGGGGACAACCGCCGCGTCGATATGTCGCAATGCATCATCATCCTCACCTCAAACCTGGGGACGAGTGAGATGAGCAATCTTGTCGACGGTGGAATGGGTTTCACTCACAAACCGAAGCTGGTGGACTCGAGTCTGGATGACAAGATCGACCGCACCGCGATCGAGGCCGCTCGCCGCAAGTTCACGCCAGAGTTCATGAACCGTATCGAAAAGGTAGTGGTTTTCAAGACTCTGCGGCCAGAGCATCTCGAGCAAATTCTGGACATTGAGCTGGGCATGGTGCAGCAGCGCATTCTGATGGCTTCAGCAGCAAATCAGTTCGTGTTCAACTGCACTGCCAAAGTTAAGAGTTTCTTGCTGCAAGAGGGCACAGATCCGAAATATGGCGCGCGTCACTTGAAGCGCGCGATTGAACGGCATCTTGTGTTTCCTCTGGCCAATCTGGTCGCTACTGGTCAGGTCAGGCTGGGAGACTTCATCCGCGTCGATATGGCTGCGGAAGGCGCTCTCACCTTCGTAAAAGAAGCCGAAGGCGCGATGGTGCCCATGCTCATGGAGCGCTACGGCGCCGCAGCCGGAATGCCTCCCATGGCCGCGCGCGCAGCCCGCACCATCGGACGCCGCGAATTCGGAGCCACTCCAACCGCCGACACGAAATAGTTTTGTTGTAGTCCGGACAAAAAGAGCGCCGCCAACCAGCGGCGCTTTTTTTGCCCTGTTATCAGCCGACGGCCGTTTTCCCATCCAGTAGTCGATCGGCTGTCCCACATGCCGCGAACTACGATACGACTGTCATTCTTGTGGTGATGGACGAGTTCATTTATCGTACAAACTAGCCGGACCGTGTATATAATCAGCGCGCTTTCGGAAGCCGGTCCCCAAGCAGGCAGACTGCCAACAGTGAGTCCGGCCCGCAACCCGTTAGTAAGAAGAAATCAGGAACTCCGCCCTTTAGGACGACGCCACATGCAAAGCAAGAGACAACCGATCCTGTTCGTGACGGCGTTCACCATGTTTTTCGGATTACTTGCCACAGCGACTTCCACCTTCGCTGAGAGCAGCCCGCAGGTGCTTTACAACTTCGGCGCTGGCACGGACGGGTATAATCCCGTCGCTGGGCTGATCCTCGACGCGGCTGGGAACCTGTACGGCACAACCCAAGATGGCGGCGCGTATGGGGGCCCAGGTTACGGCACTGTCTTTGAACTCTCGCCAAACGCCGACGGCACCTGGACCGAGACCGTGTTGCACAGCTTTGGTAACGGCACCGACGGAAGCAGTCCCCAGACTAGCCTGATTTTCGATGGTGACGGAAACCTTTACGGCACAACTCCTAAAGGCGGCACTTACGGAAAGGGCACAATTTTCCGTGTGGCGCCTGGGAGCGACGGAGCCTGGGCGGAAACCGTGCTCCATAGTCTTACCGGCGGCGGCGACGGCTCCGAGCCTGGGAGCCCCTTGACCATCGACCCGGCTGGGAACTTGTACGGCACAACCGAAGTCGGCGGCGCTTATACCTTCGGCACTGCGTTTGAGCTCTCACCTGGCAAAAACGGCGGCTGGACTGAAACCGTGTTGCACAGCTTCAGCCATAACGGCAAGGACGGTTACAGTCCTCGCACCGGCCTGACCTTCGATGCGGCCGGAAACCTGTACGGTACCACCTTTAAGGGCGGCACCTACGACAAAGGCTGCCCCGAGGGGGGCGGTGGTTGCGGCACCGTCTTCAAACTCTCGCCCGGCGCGAAAGGCAAGTGGACCGAGACCCTGCTGCACAGCTTTCAATTCAACGCCACGGACGGAAGGTACCCCGACGGCGCATTGGCCTTCGACGCCGGTGGCAGCTTGTACGGAACAACCTCCTTTGGCGGTCGCTTTGGCTACGGCACTATTTTCCAATTGATGCACGGGAAGAAAGGCGCATGGACGGAGACCACGCTGATTGCCGTCAACGGCGGCGGCCGCCCAAACGGCCCGCTCCTTTTTGACGCTGCCGGGAATTTGTACGGCACCGTGGGGCCGGGACATAATCCTGGCGTCATCTTTAAGCTTACGTTCATCAACGGCAAGTGGACGGAGGACGCCGCGTGGGGTCTTAGCGAGGGCTTTCCTAGCCCCGGCCCAATTCTTGACGCCGCGGGCAACATCTATGACACGGACTACACCGGCGGCTCCTATACTTATGGCATCGTTTTTGAGATTGCGCAATGACCAAGCTCCGATTTCTTCCGCGGGAGGCCGCCTAGACATTAACTCCCAAATTCTTGTCAAGCCCCCCAAACCACCCAATTCCCCCTAACCTACTCACCGCAAACCGAATATATTTTTCGCAAACATGTCACACTTACCCTATTCAATCAGCTATCATAGAACTAACGGAATAAATTCGGGACAATCCACAAGGTCCTGCTATTCCCCAAAGTTAAGTCCTTTAAAAGAGATACTTTAGCCGGGTATCTCTTTTCAGAACCCAATCAATTCATAGATTTAGGAGAAAAACGCGATTTTCGCGGTATATACCCATGCCTCTGCATCCGAACGTTCGCCGCTGCACTCACATCAAGATCACCGGACACCGCTGCGGCTCCCCCGCCCTCAAACAGGAATACTTCTGCTACTTCCACACCCGCATGATCAAAGGAGTGCAAACCCGCGTCGACTCCGAAATCCACCCCGTCGCCCTCATCGAAAACCCCGAAGCCATCCAGACCGCCATCATGCACATGATCGACGCCGTCCTCAAGGGCGCCATCGACAACAAACGCGCCACCATCGTCCTCAAAGCTCTCTACATCGCCGTAAGAAATTCCCGCAACGTCTACTTCCACATCCGCCAGGACGACATGGTCCGCGAAGTCCCCAACTACGCCCACCAATACCTAACCGAACATCCCGAACTGAACCCGCCCGAACCATGTGCGGACAGCCGCCTCGACTGTCCCGCCGAGCACAGCCTGGCAGAAGCTTGTCATCCTGAGCCAGCGCAGGCATCCGCCGCTGATCCCGCCGACCCCAAGAAAGCCTGTCATGCTGAGGGAGCGCGCCTTGTGCGCGACTCGGCTCCCCACCCGGCCACCCGCGCCAACGCCGCCGCAGGGAATTTCCCCCATCCGCCAGAAAAAGACAGCGAAAAAGTCTGGGGCGAAAACATCCCCCCACTCACCACCCGCCAATCCGAACGCTGGAACGAAATCAAGAAGATGGAAGCCTGTATCGACGGCGCTATGCGCGGCAATTGGCGCGACCTCCGCACCGTCTTCACCTCAGTAGGTCCGACTCCGCGAAAGCCTCCGCGCCGCCACAAAATGTAGACCCGAGCGTCTCAATCGTGCTGCCTTTACCACACTTCGCAACGCTTATCGGCAGGCCGTACCATGGGCGCATCAGCCTTGCAGCTGAATGCCTGTTGAAACTCTGGCAGATTTGACAGCGGGCCAATCACGCGGTATTTCCCGATCGGGTGCGGATCGGATTGCATCATGACTCTCTGTTCTTCGATGCGGATCGCATCGCCTCGCCATTGTCCCCATGCGATGAAAAATTGCTGCTCCGGCGTGAATCCGTCCACGTCCGCTGGGCGAGGTTTCCCTCCGAGCGACTTCTGGAATGCGAGGTACGCGACCTTCGCGCCGCCCAGATCGCCGATGCTCTCGCCGAGCACCAATTTTCCGTTGTGGTGGACGCCCGGCTCGATGAAGTAGTTGTCGAACTGGTTTACCACGCAGGCGCCACGTTGCTGGAATTGCTTCAGATCGTTGTCGGTCCACCAGTTTCGCAACCTTCCGAGATAATCGTACTGCGCGCCTTGATCGTCGAAGCCATGGGAAATTTCATGGCCTATCACCACTCCGATGGATCCGTAGTTCACTGCGTCGACGGCATTGATATCGAAGCCCGGAGGTTGCAAAATGCCCGCCGGAAATACAATTTCGTTCCACAGCGGGTTGTAATAAGCATTCGAGGTCGGCGGAGTCATGCCCCAGCGGCCGCGGTCGACAGCGCGACCAATGGTCGCGTGATCGTCTTCCACGACGAAGTGCCGGCTGGCCAGATAGTCTTCAAAAAACGCATCGCGGCGAATGTCAACCTTGCTGTAGTCTTTCCATTTGTCGGGATAGCCGATCTTGGGATGGAAAGTGGCGATCTTGGCCATCGCGCGCTCTTTGGTTTCGTCGCTCATCCAGGGGCGGCTGAGAATGTCGTCGCGCATGGCGAAGAGAATATTGCGCACCATCTCTTGCGCCCGAGCTTTGGCCTCTGGCGGAAAATATTTCTCGGTATACTTCTTTCCCAAGGCCTCGCCCAGCAATTGATCCGTGGATTCCACGCAGCGCTTCCAGCGCGGTTTCATTTCCGCCTGGCCTCTCAGGTATTTGCCGAAGAAGGCAAAATCCTCTTCTACGATCGGAGTGGAAAGAGCTTCGGCGGATGAGTTCAGCACCTGCCATTTGAAATAGACTTTCCAGTCCGCCAGCGAAGTCTGTTGCAACTGCCGGTCGAATTCCTGCATGTATTTGGGCTGGTCAACGTTGAGGTCAACATCCTGGGCCAGTTGATTGTGATTAAAGTAGTCCTCCCAGTCAAAGTGAGGAGCGAGCGTGTGCAGTTGCGCGAAGGTCGTATTGTGGTCGGTCGCGCTGGGATCGCGAAGGGAAACGTTGTCCAGGGAAGCTTCCGCGAATTTGCTTTCCATGGACATCACCGTTTGCGCGCTCGCCGCTGCCGATTTCTGGTCCCAGCCGATCAGCGCAAACATCTTCGTGACGTGCTCCACGTACTTGTCGCGAGCTTCTTTGAAGCGGGCATCGGGCTTCAGATAGTAGTCGCGATCGGGCAATGAATAGCCACTGGCGCCGAGGTCTGCCAGCACCCAGCTGGGCTTGTGGGGATCGGTCGAACCCGAGAGATTAAAAGGTGTCCCGATCAAAACGTCGTGCAAGTCGGCCATTACCGGTTGCAGGCCGCCGTTGTCCTTTACGGCATCGATGGCGGCGAACCATTTCTTCAGCGGCTCGATGCCGCGCGCATCTACGCGCGACTCGTCCATGCACGCGCCGTAATAGTCGCCGATGATTTGTTCGGTGCTGCCCTTGGCCGCGGTTTTGTTTTGCTGCGCGGCTTCCAACACTTCTTTCAACTTGTCCTTGGTGGTCTCGCCGGACTCCCAGCGCTTGCTCCAGCGCACCATGGTTGAGGGAATGGGGTGGCTCGACCGCCAAGTGCCGTTAGAGAATTCGTAAAAATCCGAGCACGGATCGACTTTCCGGTCGAGGTCGGTTTCATCGATGCTGTGCATCGAGGCCGTCTGCGAAAGCATAAGTTGCGAAAGCGCGAGGATCGATAACAGGGTTTTGAGAAGGCGTATCAAAACTTTTTCTCCGGAGGTCTGATTTGTGCTGGTGGTTGCGCCTGCCATTCTAGAGCATTTTCAGGCACGAAACAGCAGTTCCCTCGGCT
>Ga0210400_10001699_pt1 | contig 21460 bp, 8 predicted proteins | sample IncBWH26MmetaG_FD_155456 | JGI IMG/M metagenome (GOLD analysis project Ga0210400, IMG submission 155456) | Forest soil microbial communities from Barre Woods Harvard Forest LTER site, Petersham, Massachusetts, United States - Inc-BW-H-26-M | ecosystem: Environmental > Terrestrial > Soil >...
AGAGAACATCGGCAGATTGGGCGGGTTCACCTTCAACTGCTCCAGCTGTTGCAGTTGCAGCACGCTCGGATCCGGCCCTGGCTGGCCAAAATCGTAACGAGACAACCGCGCAGTAGTGAAGCTGGGAGTCAGCCCGCCGTTCGATTGCGCCACGTTCACCTCAATCGTGTGCCGTCTTACAGCCAGGCCAGCATCGTCAACAAAGGGGGTGAATACCTTGGTCGGGTCATCGCCGAGGTAGGGGCGGCCCTCTTCGAAGAACTGCCCTTTGTTGTCCGGCCCAAACGGAGTGTTGGGCGTGAATCGGCCCGTGGTATGGTCTAGCCGCAGATCGTAGTACACCAGCATGAGCTTGCCGCCCGTGAACGTCATGGCAGGCATGAGCTGGTGACCACGAGTGAACTGATCTCCGACATCGTCTGTGATTGGGTTATTGTCGACAGGCATGGGCGCCGACCACGTAGTCCCATCGCGCGAGGTGCTGATCATAATGCGCGCGTCTCCGGTCGGCGGCACTCCGCGCTCCGACCAGGCGACGTATACGTTGCCCGGTGTCCCTGAAGACCCACTGTCGTCAACCGCGATGGCCGGCATGGATTGCGTTCTGAATTCCGTCCCGCTGGTGTTCTGATCGAATGATGCGGACGAGGTGGGAGTGGCAGCGTTAAATGGCGACAGGGAGCGGACAGACACGGCCTTGGTAAAGGTATTTCCGCCATCCGTCGACTTTGTAATAACCATCGCGTCAGGGTCATTGCCCGATCCGCTAAAGACCCGCCACGCCACATAAACGTAGCCGGTCTCAGGATCGACTGCGACCTGCGTACCCTGGCTGGTGTCATAGGTCTGGCTGATCATGATCGGCTTCGTCCAAGTGTGGCCGCAATCGCTGGACTTGGTGAACTTGATCTTGCTGCGGACATTGATGGTTCCACCGACAAACATCGCATAGGCCATGTAGACGTTGCCCGCCGGAAAACTTTGGGTCACGCTGGTATCGTTGTCTTGCGAAACCTGGATTGTGCACGTTCCTGCTCCGGCGCGCGGGATGTCTACCGCGATCCAGGGCTTGTCAATGAACTGGCCGGCGTTGCCGCTATCGATCTCCACCGTGTCGATGTACCGGATTGGATCGGTGGTAGGGCTTGGATAGTTCGATTGCGTTGCATCCCCGTTCTCTTTATTGTTCAAGTCTATGAATCGCGAAAGAAACAGGGCGCCGACGTTGGTGCCTCGGTTCAAGGCGATGCCGCTGTAGTAGAACATTCCATTCGTTCCCGCACGCACAACGGGATCTGAGGCAGCGCCAAATCCTTTCATGGGCGAACTGGCGCCGAACGTGGATCGGTCTTGCGGAAATCCGGGTAGCAGGGTGCTCTGCCATCTCTGGCCACCATCAAACGACTTGAAAACTCCCAGCCACGCATCGCCGCTCAGCTGGTTGATCGGCAACTGATCGACCAGATTGAGGTCCACTGTACGGTAGTCATTCGCGCCGGCGAGCAGGTGTTGTGGATTTCGGGTGGAAACCGCAATGGACGGCTCATTTTGCCTCTGGAGGAATGGGTCTCCTCCCGGCCACTTGGTCCCTGAGACCATGTTGACGTTTTGGCCCGGGGTAGGCCCCTGCGCCCAGGCGGCCGGCGCAGACGCCAGGCCTGCCAGCAAAGACACGCCGAGAAGTAAGGAATTGCGCGTACCCTCGAACATGGATTCCTCCCTTCACCCCGGGGATGGCGAGTCAACCCACGTCAGCTTCAGCCGTGAGACTTGCGGCGAATCCGTACCTGTAGGAATTGCAGGATGGAGCCCATAGGTACCGATACTCCTAGGGCCCAGTTGCAGCGCCTGATTAGCAAGCATTCACGGAGACAGGTGAAGTGACGAAACGTTTACTCTCCACTGTGCATATTGTCAAGCGAAAAGGCCCCACGTACCCCTACGTCGATTTCTCGACGGTGGGGGACTACGCGAAACAACACCCTCGCGCCTCCCGCTACGTGGCGCACCCATTCGCACACAGAAGGAGGCGAAAAACTTTGATCGGCGTGCTTTTCACGGGCTTGTGCAAGGCGACTGGTGTTGTCACCTACAAACGCGTTTTTAACGCGACGATACATAACAAGTACTAAGCCCGTTAATTGCGCTTGACCGGAATTTTGCGCAGGGCTAAATTTATTCGTGCAGAGTCATCTTCCCCCCTTCTAATCGTCCTTCCAAAGGTGCACCTGCATTCACCACCTCTCGGCGGGGAGCCATGTCTACAAGTACATCTGCAGTGAGCGATGCCGTCTACAAAACACTGGTGGAGTCCGCGCCTGATGGCATCGTGATTGTCGGGCAAGAAGGCCGCATCGTGGTGGTGAACTCCCAGACAGAAAAACTGTTCGGTTACGATCGTACTGAACTGATTAACAAGCCCATCGAGGTTCTGATACCAGAACGGTTCCGGGGGAAACATCGCGGACATCGCGCTGGTTTCATGAGCAGTCCGCAACTGCGGCCGATGGGGGCTGGCTTGGAGCTCCATGGGCTGCGCAAGGACGGCACCGAGTTCCCGGTCGAAATCAGCCTGAGCTCGGTGCAGAGCCCGAATGGGCTGCTGGTGAGTGCCGTGATCCGGGACACCACTGACCGAAAGCGCGTCGAGGAACTTTTTCGCGGTCTGCTGGATTCCACACCGGATGCGATGGTGGTGGTAGGCGCGGACGGGCGCATCGTTCTGATCAATTCGCAAACGGAAAAACTCTTCGGATATCCACGCGAGGAACTCCTCGGTCAACCAGTCGAGGTGCTCATCCCGGAGCGCTTCTGGAACCAACATCGCCACCACCGCACCACATACGGCACGCACCCGCAATTTCGCGCCATGGGAGTGGGCCTGGAGCTGCACGGAATTCGCAAAAACGGCACGGAATTCCCGCTGGAGATCAGCCTCTGTCCGCAGCAAACGAAAGACGGGGTGCTGATTTCGAGCACAATCCGTGACATTACGGACCGCAAGAAGATTGAAGACACGTTGCGCCAGTCGGAAGCCAGCTTTCGCGCTTTGGTCGAGGGCAACTACGGCGTCTGCCGGGCCGGGCTGGATGGCAGCTTGCTGATGGTGAACCAACCATTTGTCCAGTTGCTTGGGTACGATTCGCAAGAAGAGGTTCTGGCTTTGAACCTGGCCACGCAAGTTTTCGCGATGGGCGAATTCGCGCTCTCCTTATTCAATCCGCCCGGGCGCCACCGGCAGTTCACCAGGATTGAATCGCGCTGGAAACGGAAAGACGGCAAGCTCATCAACGTGGAGTTGAGTGGGCGCGTGATTTGCGACGATGCGGGAAAACCCGTATGCCTGGAAATCCTGGTCGAAGACGTCTCGCAGCAGCGCGGCATGGAGCACAGGCTGCGACACGTTCAGAAAATGGAGACCATTGGCCGGCTGGCCGGCGGGATCGCGCACGACTTCAACAACGTTCTCGGAGTTATCTTCGGGTATTGCAGCATGCTGATGGACAAGCTGGAATCGGACAGCACGCTCTACCCTTTGGCGGCCAATATTTCGAAGTCCGTGCAGCGCGGCGCAACGCTCACGCGACAATTGCTGGCGTTCAGCCGGCAGCAGGTTTTGCAACCGCAGGTCATCGACATCAACGCGCATTTCAGGGGATTCGAGGGGCTGCTGCGGCGAGTGATCGGGGAAGACATCGAGCTTTCGGTCATCACGCGCAATGCCGACCTTCGTCTCCGTGCGGACCCCGATCAGCTCGAGCAGGTGATCATGAATCTGGTTGTGAACGCGCGCGACGCCATGGTGAGCGGCGGCAAATTGATCATAGAGACGGCCGAACTTTCGGCGGACGAAGAATATTGCAGCCGCAACCCCGAAGCCAAACCCGGCGACTACGTCACGATCGCCATCAGCGACACGGGTTGCGGCATGGACCACGAAACGCTTGCGCGGGTTTTCGAGCCGTTTTTTACCACCAAGGAGCAAGGAAAGGGGACGGGGTTGGGCCTGGCCACCGTATACGGGATCGTCAAGCAAAGCGGCGGGCACGTGACTGTCTATAGCGAACTCGGCCATGGCACTACGTTCAAGATTCTCATGCCACGCTCCCAGGAAAAGGCCGCGCAGGCGGAATCCGTTCCGGACGATACCAGTGCGCCGTCGGGTACAGAGATGATTCTCCTGGTGGAGGATGAGGAATCCTTGCGCGCGGTTATGAAGAGTTACCTGCAAAACAAGGGTTATGCGGTGCTGGACGCCGGAGATCCCCGCGAGGCGATGGCGACAGCGGAGAAAGCCTCCGCGCCGCCGGATCTTCTGGTTACTGACGTAGTCCTTCCGCAAACTAGCGGCGTGAAGCTGGCCCAGCGCCTCGCCCTGGTCTACCCGAAAATGAAAGTTCTGTACGTTTCAGGCTACACGGCGGACGCCATCGTTCATCACGGTGCTCGCAATTCCGACTTTATCTTTCTCTCGAAACCGTTTTCGCTGAACACACTGGGGCGAAAGGTGCGCGCCGCTTTGGACACGGAACCTGTTTCCGCACAGTCGACTTGTGCCGCGCGGTGAAGCCTGGCTTTCAATGCGGCATGACACAGGCCCACAAGTTTGGGCCGCCGCAATTTAGGCCAATGACGCGAGGATTTGGCCCAGATCGACGGCGGATGTCGAGGTGGTTCCGCGGGGCGTAGCGGGCCCGATGGCTGCGGCTTGTGAGTGGCCTTCGAACCAAACCAGGAACGAGGACTGGTTGGCGCCCGGGAGACGCTGCTGGTTCAGCCAGTTATAATATGCGCCGATGTCGGCGTCCACCAGCGAGCCGACCGGGTCGAGTTCCGCGGTTTCCGTCGTCGCGGCGAGCAGCTCGTTCATGGGTCTCTGGCGTTGGCGCGGCGCGAAGCGCACCAGCAGAGTGAGTGGCTGCGCGCGGCGCAGCGCTTCTCGGGCAGTCCACTGCGCGAAGGTAGTGCTGAAGATTTGCGTTCCGGAGCCTTCGGTCAGCATTTTGACGCGGAAGCGGTTGAGCACTTCGTCGCCGCCTTTGTCGAGACCGAGATCGGCGGGGCGCAACTGCGCGAGATGCGTGCGCAGCGCCTCCGGGCCCATGCCGGGGCGATCAATATCGGCGCGCATTTTGCCGAGCAGCACGGCGCGCACAGGCTCCAGCGCCGCATAGGATACGGTGGTCAGCGCGGCGTCGTGTTCGGCTTGCTGCCCGCCGTCAATGTACCAGTGGGCGTAGGGCGCGGGATGCGCTTTGGCCCGAGCGGCGACGGCATCGAGCAGCGCGCGCAATCCATCTTCGGGATTGACGCGGCTGTAGTACGAACCATGCGGGCGCAGTTTGCGGAAGAGCGGCGCGTCATAGGAGGCGACGCCCTTGCCGACTACCGCGATGCCGAGACGCGGCGCGGCGGGCGGCTCCGGCGGAACGGCGGCGCGCAAGCGGTCGGCGTAGCCGATGGCCGCGGTGCGAAACGCGTCGAGCTGGTGCGTGGTCCAAAGGTGCGACGAAAGCTGCTCCACAAATTGCGCCGGCGCGTTGATCCAATCAAAATTTTCGAGAGCAGCGGAAAGCTGGATTTGCGCGAAACCCTGCAGCCAATCTCGCAACTGCTCGGCGGAGAGAGAACTTAGGTTGGCCAGTTCCCTTTCCAGCGCTTTGCGCTCGGGCGGAAACTTGTAGTCATACTCGATGGCTTCGCGCAGCAGGCTGGGCAGGAAACTCAGCGGCAGGCGCTGCAGTGCCGCGATGTAATCGGTGACAAGCTTCCTGGCTTGCGGCGGGTAGCCGCTGAATTGCTCGGGTTTGAGGTCGCGCGGCAGCATCGGCGTTATAAAAGTTCCGTGATTGGCTTGCCCTGCGCGAGCGACGGAGAAAAGCCAAGCAGCGAGCCGAGCGTGGGCACGAGATCGGTCGACTGCATCGGGCGATCGTAAACCACGCCTTCGCGGATGCCCAGACCGAGCGCCATCATCCATGTCGTGCGGGAGAGCGCATCGCCGGTGCGGTGGTGTTGGAAGCCGTTGCCGCCCGAGTCGTCGTCGGAATCGCGGCCAAAATCCGGCAGGATGAAGAGCGTGGTGTTGCCCGCGTATTCCGGCTCGCTTTGAATAGCCTTCCACATCTCAGCGCAGAGCCGGTCGGTGCGGCGAATGCCCTCGATGTAGAGCGAATACGCGCCGGCGTGCGCAATATCGATGTCGTGCATGGTGATCCAGAGGAGGCTGGGCGCCAGCTGGCGCATCAGGCGGCGCGCGATGTACACGGAAAGCTCGTCGGGGCTCGACAACGTCAGCGCGTGCGACTTGAAGTCGTCGACTGACAGCTTCAACATCATTTCCAGTTGCTGCAACTGAAATTCGTTGCCGCCGAGGTCGGGTGCAAAGAGCGGACTTTCGTAGTTGTCGCGCAGCAAATGCTCGTAGTCCGCGCTGCGGCCAGACATCGCCGCGGTCAGCAGATGCTTCGGCAGAATCACGCTGGCGCCGAGGCCCGGCCCGTACGCGCGGCTATTGCTTTCGCCGATGCGGTTGAAGCCATTGCTGGGCGCAACCACCCAAGCGTCGGTTGAGGGGCGTTTCAAGTCCTTGCGGAAATACTCGAAGACCGTGGGATGCTCCGGCGGAAGCGAAGCAAAATTGTTGATCGTCTCATAGACCCCGGTAGCCAGGCTGGCGGTAGCCACGTAGTGCCCCAGAATCCCGCGGTTCACCACCTGCGTGAAGAAAGAGGACTGAGGGACTAGCTCCCGCATCAAATGCGGAATATTTTCCTCCCCCTCCGGCGCAAACGTCTCCTGATCCCGCGCCCCGCCCCCAAACGTAATGACAACAACCTTCCTCTTCTTCGCGGGAATCCCCGCGCGAGCGACCGGGTTCTGGAGCAGTGTGCTCCCCAACGCCATAGCCGCGCCAGTACGCAAAAACTCTCGCCGCGTCCAAGCCAGCTGCCGGCTTAGTTCCTGAGGAGACGCGCGTTTCGTCGCAAACATTGTTGTCATTCCCGAGCGCAGCGAGGAACCCTGCTTTTCCCCAAATCCACGATAAATGTAGCGGTGCAAAGAAAGTACGACGCGCCCGTATCCAAGTCAAGGCAAGTTCCCGCCTCCCTGGCCCTCGCCGCACCCAACCATTAGGACGACCTTGTGGGCTCGCATCTTCCTGCTTATACTCTCGCTGTCTAAGTCCACCTCGGAGCACTCCGCGAATGAATGGCCGCCTCTCACTTCTGCTCGTTATCCTCTTATCTGCAGCCTTGTCGTGGGGCCAATCCGGAGGCTCGCCTTCATCCCCCGCAGCTCCGACTTTTACTAAAGACGTAGCTCCCATCCTTCAAAAGAATTGCCAGGTCTGCCATCGCCCCGGCGAAGCCGGTCCATTTTCTATGTTGACCTTCGAAGCGACCAGACCATGGGCCATGGTCATGAAACTGGACGTGCAATCGCGAAAGATGCCGCCTTGGTTTGCGGACCCGCGCTACGGCAGATTTTCCAATGCGATGGGTCTTGACTCCTCCGAAATTGAAACGCTGGTAAAGTGGGCCGATGCTGGCGCGCCCCAGGGTGATCTCAAGGACATGCCTCCGCCCATCGACTGGGTGGAAGGCTGGGGCATCGGCAAACCCGACGCTGTCTACCAGCTGCCTGTGGCGTTCGATGTTCCCGCTTCCGGGGTCATCGACTACCAGCATGTGATCGTCCCCACGGGCTTCACCGAAGACAAATGGGTCCAGGCTGCCGAAGTCCGGCCCACCGATCGCATGGTCGTTCATCACATCATTGCGTTCGTTCGCGAACCCGGTTCCAACTGGTTCCGTGGGCAAAAACCCGGTGTCTTCTTCACCGCGCCTCAGGTCAAAACAAAAGAGCAGCCCGATACGAGCGCTCTCCCCAGCGATTTCCTCGTCGGCTACGCGCCAGGTCAGCCAGCCGAAATTCTTCGGCCCGGGCAAGCTAAGCTCATCAAGGCCGGCTCAGACTTTATTTTTCAGGTCCACTACACGCCCCATGGCCATGCCACGCGCGATCAATCGAGGCTCGGCATCGTTTTCGCGAAAGAGCCGCCGAAAGAGCGCGTGCTTACTCTGTCCGCCACCAATGGCACCTTCAAAATCCCACCCGGTCATCCCAACTATCGTGTCGACGCCAGTTTTGAAGTTGCAACCGACGTGAAGCTTTCCGGCTTGCATCCCCACATGCACGGCCGCGGCAAAGATTTTGAATATCGCGTGGTCTATCCTTCGGGCGAAAGCAAAATACTTCTCAGCGTGCCGCACTACGATTGGCATTGGCAGAATTGGTACAACCTCGAGGAGCCCATCGCTCTGCCCAAGGGGGCGAAAATCGATTGCACCGCGCATTTCGACAATTCCGCCGGCAATCCCGAAAACGCTGATCCGACCAAGGAAGTCACCTGGGGCGAGCAGACCTGGGACGAAATGATGGTTGGCTTCTTCAACCTGGTCTTCGACGCCAAAATGCCTGTCGAAAACCTCTTCCCGGACAAAAAGAATCGCGCCGGCATCTCCAGCAACTAATCCTGACAAACAACTTCGGAAGGATTTCGAGCTTCGCGTTTCGAGTTTCGGAATCAAGGCTTGGACGCCGGAACGTCTTTCGGGGTGGAGGGATCTTTTGCGGCGTAGACGAATTGGCGGACTTCGGCGCGCTGTTTCTCGATATCGGCAAGGTGCTGTTCGCGGATTTTTTGGTACATCTGTAGTTGTTCCTGGGCGCGCTCTTTGTCGCCGGTGTGCACGTATGCCTGGCCGAGGCGGTAGTGCGCATCGGCCAAGTCGGAATTCAATTCCAGCGCTCGCTGATATTCGGGTATGGAGTCGGCATATTTCTGTTGATCGGAATAGAGGTTACCGAGCTGCAGGTGCGCTTCGGCGAGGGACGGATCGAGCGAGATGGATTTGTTCAGCAGCGCGGCGATTTGCGTCAGGTCGAGATTGGGATCTTGCGCGCGCTTCCCTTTCCACAAGCTCATGGCGTAATAATACTGCGCGCGGCCGTTGGCGGACTGTTGCTCCGCGAAACGGCGGAACCGCGCGATGACCTCCTCGGCTTGGCTGGGCGAACTGTCGTAGGCGCGAGAGAGAAAAGGATAGACGCGCGGATCGCCAGGGCTGAGGTCCGCGGCTTTGAGTAGAGATTTCACGGCGTCGTCGTAGTTGCCGCGCGAGTAGTAAGCGATGCCGAGGCCGATCGCCAAGCGCGGCGAATTGGGATAACGTTCGGCGGCGCTTTGAAAGACCTGGATGGCCGGATCGAGCGTGCGGTGCAGGAGCAGCTCGCTGCCCCAATCGAAAAGATTGCTCTCGCTGGGATCGAGGTGCGCCGCAAGCTCGTATTCGTTCGCGGCTGCAACGAACTTGCCGTCCTTCTCTTCGACTTCGCCAAGGAGGTTGTGCAGCTCGGCGGAATCTTTTTGCTTCAGGAGATTCTGAAGGAGTTGGCGAGCGTCAGCGAGGTGAGCGGTGACGATGTAGGCCAGAGCCAGATCGTAGCCGTTGTCGTACGAGTCGGGCTTGATGCGCTGGGCCTGCTGGAGATACGGCGTTGCGGCGGCAACCTTTCCTTCGCGGACGTACAGTTCGCCGAGATTGTGGTTGGCGTCGTAATTCTGTGGCTCGAGCCCGAGAGCTTTCTTGAATTGCTCTTCGGCAAGCGGAAAGTTTTCCCGCCGCGCGAGGTTGGTGGCCAGGTTTGTTCTGGCGGCGGCCGAGTCTGGTTTCAGGCGCACGGCTTTCTCCAGATGCGCGGCGGCTTTCGCGTCTTGAGATTGCGCGGAGTACACCAATCCCAACAATTCGTGAACCTCGAAGCTTTCAGGAACCTCGCGGAGTAGCGCTTCCAGCGCCGTGGCGGCCTCTGGAAAGCGTCCGGATTCGTATTGAGCCACAGCAGCCTGGAATTGGCGGTCCAGGCGCTCGTTAGCGCCGCTAGCGGCCTCTTGGGCGTGCAGGCAGGCTGCGAGATGCAAAAGCGCGAGGCACACCAGGGAGAGACTTCGCATCACGATTTCTGAATTTTAGCACGCTCAGAGCCGCGGAACTTTGCGTTGAAAAAAGAGCAGGTGAGAGCAAGAGATGAAAACGGGGAAGATAAAGAACAGAATCGAAAAAAAGAAGAGGCGCGTCTTGCGAAGCGCCTCTTTTGGTTGAATCTCGAGTTTAGATTAGTAGTACAGCTTCAAAGCGAACTGGATCTGCCGCGGATCGTAAGGAGCATCGCGGGTCGACCCGATCTCGCCGAAACTCGCGTTTGTGAAGTTGCCCGACCCGGAGATGGCGACGACGCCGTTGCCGCCGAAGTTGGGAGCGTTGAAGTTCGGGTGATTGAGAATGTTGAAGACTTCTGTTCGGAACTGTACGCGGAAGCGCTCAGTGAGCGGGATCTCCTTAAAGATGGAGAAATCTAATCTGTGGAATCCCGGCCCGGCAACTTGGGTAGAACCGCCACCCAAGACGTTAAAGCCGGTCAAAGGAACGCATGTAAAGGCAACGCCGTCGCGATTCTTTCCTGTCGGCGAGCCGGTTGGAACCCCACCTGCTCCTAGGGTGCAAGGTTGGTTGAATGCCGACGCGTTGCCATACCAGTTCAATTTCCCCTTGGCGTCTGTGTGCAGTCCGAGTTTCGGGTCACCCACGAGGAGATCATAGCAACCTGCGCCTGAGACCGTGCCCGAGGGGCAAGAAAGAGTAATCGGTTGGCCACCTTGGAGAGTGGCGCTCCAGATGATGCTCCAACCACCGATCGCCTTGTTGGTAAACCCTGAGGCATCGGAGAAGAAGCGCTTGCCCTTGCCGAAGGGAAGCTCATAGCCTCCACTGAAGTGGAAGACGTTCCGGATGTCGAAAGGGGCCAGGCTGTAATCGCCCTGGATTCCAAAACCTGGAACGTTCGGAGCACGGTAGCCGCCTATGCTACCTCCGTTAAGTAGGTCATGAGCGTCCGTACGGACCTTGGACCAAGTGTATGTGCCAAGAAAATTGAGCCCACCCGCGAAGCGTTTTTCGACCTTGGTCTGCAAACCATGGTAAGCGCTGTTCCCTTCCGTCGCCGCATAACTGGCGTTCTGTCCGAAATCTGGGAACGGGAGGGCAGAACTTGTGAGGGAGGTAATCGTATTACTGCCGGGGAACACCTCCAAATGTCGCGCTAGCGACGTCACGTAGCCAGCTTGCACGGACATCGAAGACGTCAGTTGGTATTGCAGCGTCAGATTGCCGCTCATGGAGTACGGCGTGATGTAGTCAAACTGAATGCCGCGCAAAGCGAGGCCGCTGGCGTTGACCAGCAACGGACTCAGTGGCGTACACGAGAACCCGGTCTCAAAGGTCGCATTCCCAGTTGCGCTGCCGCCGGGGCCCGCTGTGGTGCATGGCGTGCCGTTCGCGTTCGTGAAAGTTACGGGGTGAGCGGCGTCGGGCGGCTGGAACTGGAAGTTAAACTGGAAAGGATAGTTCTCACCGATGTTTGGTGAAAAACCGCGGTTCTCAAAGCCGTTGTAGAAGAGTCCAAATCCTGCGCGCGCGACAAGCTTTGGCGTCACCTGGTAGGCCAAGCCCAAACGAGGCGCAAAATTGGTAGTCTCAGACTTCCCGAGTCCCTTACCGTACCTGTTGGTAACGTCCAGAGTGATGCCATCTTTCGCGAGCAAATTGAGGAAGCTCGGAGAAAGATTTCCTGCATTAGTTCCCTGCGGAATAATGTACATGGGAGCGTTGGTCGGAGGTCCGGCAGGAACGAAATTGGCTTGATTGGCGTGGTGCTCATACACCAGCCCGAAGAAGTCATAGCGAACGCCCAGATTGAGGGTGAGCTTGCGAGTAAGTTTCAAGTCGTCATTGATATAAGCCCCGTAGTAATTTTTCCCGTTATCGGTCAGGGAGATGTTGGAGATAAAGATTCCGTTGTGAACTGACCCATCATCACCATTCCCGGAAGGACCTCCCACGTAATTAATTCCGCCGGGCACGCTCGACACAGTTGGAGTTATCAAGAATTGCGCGCGGCCCGTGTTACCTCCGCCCACACCCGGGATTTCTGTGTACAGACCGCTAAAATCGAATTCTCCGCGGGACCAGGGCGGCTGGAGGGTCGAAAATTTGACGTGCTGAATCTCAATACCCAATTTGAAGGTGTGTTTTCCATAGATCTTGGTGAGGTCGTCGGTGACCTGGATCGTGGAACTGACCTCGTCCGAAGGCAAGAAAGCGTTGCTCCCAAGAGTTTGCAGCCCGTTGATTCCGAAGGCAGGAAGGCCGCCATTTTCGCTTTGCTGCGGAATCCCTTGGATCCCAAACTGGCCAGGAATGTTCGTCAGATCGTTGGCCGAGGGCGAAACGCGCGTGGTGTGAAGATAATTTAAGCCGGCACGAAGTACGTTGATTAAGGTTGGGGAGAACGTATGCGTATAGCCAAGTGCACTCTGCTCAGCAATAGCGGTCTGGGTACCCTGCTGGAATCCCCCACCGTCCGCCACGCCGCGAAAAATACCCGGAATAAATTGCGGGTCATCCACCAAGCTGAATCTGTAAAACACCTGGTTCTTTTCATTAAGATTGAAGTCCATCCGAGCGTCAAACGAGTTGCGGTGCTCAAACAGTTTTGGTGAATTGGCGAAATTGGAAAAGAGCGAGGACGTGGTTGGCAGCGGGTAGAGATTCAAGAGCTTAATTGCGTTGGCGTCCAAGCGTCCAGCGGGAATGTGGTTCAGGTTGCAGGCGGCGAGGGTGAAGGTGGTCGTAGTAGCGGGGCAAGCTGCCGAAGCCGTAATGAAAGGATCGCGGACGAACACGCCGGGAGAAATCTGTCGCGTGGTTGCCGGGTCCAGGATAGTCCCGGTCGGCATGGTGCGGCCCAAGGCGTCAGTCTGAGTTCCCGATTGACCGGTGATCAGGTCCGAGAGGTCAGTGTAACCACTATTCCGCTCCAAGACGGTGGGCACCGATCCGGTCAAAATTGTTCCCTGAACCCTCCGCAGCCCCTCATAATCGCCGAAGAAGAAGACTTTGTTCCGGCCGTCAAATACCTTGGGGATGACGACGGGTCCACCAGCGGTAACCCCAAACTGATTTTGGCGCAAGGCGCCCTTCGGCCTACCACCTGCATTTTCAAAGAAGTCCGCGGCGTCCAGTTTGTCGTTCCGGAAAAATTCCCACGCGGCGCCATGGAATTCATTGGTGCCTGATTTGATCGTGGCGTTAAGAACGGCGGCGCCGGAGCGACCGAATTCGGCGCTGAAATCCGAGGTTTGCACCTTGAATTCCTCAACGGCATCGACTGGGGGAAGAACCACGAAGTTGGTGCCGTTCAAAAAGTCCACCGTGTCGGAGTTGTTGTCGATGCCGTCGAGTAGATAGTTGTTCTGCGCCGGACGAAGGCCATTGGCAGCGAAAGCGCCGCTGGCGGCGTTGCCGCGCGTGTCCGCCTGCGGAGTGTTTACGCCGGCCGCGAGTTGGGCGAGGAAGGTGAAATTGCGCCCGTTCAACGGCAGATTATCCACGCTGCGAGAGTCCACGACTTGGCCGACGGAAGCATCTTGCGTTTCAAGCACGGGAACCGTCGATGCGACCTCAACGGTTTCGCTCACGGAGCCGGGCTTAAGCGAAAAATCCACAACCACGTCCGCACCGACGTTGACGACGACGTTCTTCTGGGTGACGGTCTGAAACCCTTGGAGGGTGGCGGTGAGCTTGTAGCTGCCGATCCTGACGGGCGTGAACTTGTAACCCCCGTCCGAGCCTGTCGTGGTCGAAAGGCTGGCGTTCGTGCCCTCGTTAGTGAGGGTCACGGTGGCGCCATGAACCGACGCGCCCGACGTATCCGAGACGGTGCCCAGGACACTGCCGGTGTCCACCTGCGCGCGAAGCGGAGCCGCGCTGTAGAGCAGTACGACAAGACTTGCCAGCGTGAGTAAGGGCGCCCGACCGAACAATGCAGAAAGAGCTCTTCCGTTCATCGCCTTTCCTCCCGGCCCTTGCGGGCCCATTCCTGACGAACCCCGGACTCCAGCGCGAAAGGCGGCCAAAGCCGCCTAAACGCTCCTCGACATATTTAAATTTTGCGGACAGGGGCCCGACCGAAACGCGCGGCAATGTGCGCCCCACGACATGAGCGTTTTGAGAATCTTAATCTGGCACCCCAAGCCCGACGAATGTAAACCCCGGTTGCCTCGGATTTACGCACCCAAACAACTTAACCGCTTAACCTAGTGGGAGTGTCTATCTCACAGGTCTTTCGATGTTGTCAAGCATTTTTTTTCATCTATACTGCAAGCCGCTTTGCTGCCCAGTCGGGGATTTTCATCGAACTTAAATTCTGGGACCTGAGACTTTCGGCTTATGGGCCTAACCATTCGCGATGTCGCCAAGGCCGCGGGAGTATCCACCGCCACGGTCTCCAACGTATTGAACAAAACCGGCAAAGTAGGCCCTCGCACGCACCGCCTGGTGCTCTCTGCGGTCAAGCGCCTCGGATACTTTCCCGATGTGCACGCGCGTCACCTGGCCTCGCGGGAGAGCCGCACGATGGGCATCATCGTTTCCGACATCGAGAATCCGTTTTTCCCCGAGGTGATCAAGAGCTTCGAGACGCGCGCGCGCGCGCTTGGCTACGACGCGATTCTGAGCGACACCAACTACGATCCGCGCAGAACGCGAGAAGCCGCGGAGCGTATGATGGAGCACAAAGTGCGCGGCGTGGCGGTGATGACCTCGGAGATCAGCTTGCGCGTAATCCACGAAATGGCGCGCCGCAGAATTGCCGTGACGTTTCTAGATCTTGGTCCGGTGCGCAAATATGTCAGCAATCTGCGCATCGACTATCATTCCGGAATACAGCAGATTGTGGAGTACCTCTATAAATATGGACACCGGCACATCGCCTTTGTGGCCGGAAGGCCACGACTGAAGTCCAACGTCGTACGTCTGCAATCCTACGAAAAATGTATGAGGGATTTAGGGCTGGAGCCTGGGCCGGTGCTGCCCGGCGATTTGCGCTTCGAAGGCGGGTTGCGCGCGGGCCTGGCGATCGCACAGCTCAATCCCCGGCCTACGGCGGTGATGGCGGTGAACGATCTCACCGCGGTCGGTGTTATCAAGGGCCTGTTAAATACCGGTTGCCGCGTGCCCCAGGACATTTCGGTCACCGGCTTCGACAAGACCCGCCTCGCGGAATACAGCAACCCTTCGATCACCACGGTGGACATTCATAGAGATGTGCTCGGCCAAATGGCCGCCGACGCACTGCATGAACTTTCGCGCTCTGCGAATCCGCAGGGCCGCGAATATCAGATTACCGCCGAGTTGGTTCCCGGTGATTCCTCCGGGCCAGCTCCCGTCCCTAGCGTTTGGCCTTAGCGTTTTGGTCCGGCTCTGTCCGGGTGCTAGCATGCCAATGCGGGCGGTCGCACGTGGGCACTTTCGGATGGCGCGTCACAAAGACGAAAAGCACATTTCGCGTCGGACCTTCCTTCGGGGAATGCGCTGTGCTCCAGTCCTTTTCGTCCCCGCTCCGCTTCGCTCCCTGCCCCTCGGCGCGAAACTCGCCGCTCCTCCGCGCGCCATCCCTTTTTTCCCTTTCGCTGACCCTCGATTGAGCCCGCACTACCCGGTGAAATCTCCATTGGATGAGGTGCTTCGCCTTGTAGCTCCCGGGGCCGACGAATTCGTCACCGAAAAATACGCGTCTGAAATCGCGCGGCTGCTGAACGGCTGGGGCCAAGCTCTCAAGACGGCTCCGCCCGCGCTCAGCGAACTGGCGAATTTTTTGAACTCTTCCGTCGAAGCGACTCTGATCGCGGCGAGTGAAGAAAGCAGCGTGCGCTCCGGCGGCGGTATCGAGGTCACGCGGCGGCGCTTCGCCGCGAATACCACGAAGAACCGAGAGCGATTCTTAGACGAAATGAAGAAGTACCTCGCGCCTTTCGTGCACATGCAGACCGCGGAGTTTGAGATCACGGGCGTTAAAGAAATCACCGACTCGCCCCTCACCGTACAAGCCGAGATTCGCTACGATCTCGCCGGCAGCCGCGCCGATGGCGCCCGTGAGGAGCGCGTCGGAAATTGGTCCACGCGCTGGACTCGCGCCGATTCCAACGCGTGGCGCGCAGCGCGCTGGGAGGCGAGCGCAGAGACCGTGAGCCGCGCCCGCGGGCCGATTTTCATCGACATCACCGCGCAAGCTCTGGGCCAAACGGAATCGTACAGAAGTCAGATGCTGCGCGGGGTCGACCACTGGCGCACGGTGCTCGACGGCGCCTCTGGCATCGACGTGTACGGCAACAACGGCCTCGCCGCGGGCGACATCAACAACGACGGTTTCGACGATCTGTACATTTGCCAGCCCGCAGGCCTCCCCAATCGCCTCTATCGCAATCGCGGCGACGGGACATTCGAGGACGTCACTGAAAAAGCCGGCGTCGCAGTGCTCGACGCCACCGCGTGCGCCCTATTCGCCGACTTCGAAAACAAAGGCGTGCAGGATCTCCTCGTCGTTTGCGGCAGCGGCCCTCTTTTGTTCCTCAATGACGGCAGCGGACAATTTTCGCTGAAGCGCGATGCCTTTCAGTTCGCGCGCCCTCCGCAAGGCACTTTCACCCACGCGGCTATCGCCGACTACGATCAGGACGGCCGGCTCGATATCTATTTCTGTCTCTATAGCTACTACCTCGGCCTGGACCAATATCACTACCCCGCTCCCTACTTTGACGCGCGCAATGGTCCTCCGAATTTTCTGCTGCACAACGAAGGCAATGCCACATTTCACGATCGCACTGAAGCCGCGGGGCTTAACGTCGACAACGATCGATACAGCTTCGCCTGCGCCTGGGCGACTACAAACGCCGACGGCCACCCCAACCTGTACGTCGCCAACGATTTCGGTCGCAGCAACCTCTATCGCAACAACGGTGACGGCACTTTCGCATCGGTCTCGGCCGAAGCCAGCGTGGAGGATCCCGGCGCGGGCATGAGCGCGAGTTGGTTCGATTACGACAACGACGGCCACCAGGATATGTATGTCTCCAACATGTGGTCGGCTGCCGGCATTCGCGTCTCCGAGCAGGAACGGTTTCATCAGGGCGAATCCGAAAACATCCGCGCGCTCTATCGACGGCATGCGCGCGGCAATTCGCTCTATCGCAACCTGGGTAACGGAAAATTCCAAAACGTCAGCGAGAAGGCCGGCGTCGAAATGGGCCGCTGGGCATGGTCTTCCGACACCTGGGACTTCGACCACGACGGCTATCCAGACCTGTACATCGCCAACGGCTACATTTCCGGGCCAGAAGCTGGGCGTGGCTCCAATGGGGAAATTTCCAGCTTCTTCTGGCGCCAGGTGGTGGACAAATCGCCGCAGAATTCCCTTCCCTCCGCCAAATACGAGCAAGGGTGGAACGCCATCAACGAGCTGATTCGCTCGGACGCGACGTGGAACGGTTTCGAGCGAAACGTTTTCTACGCCAATAATCGCGACGGCACGTTTTCAGAAGTTTCCGGCGCAACGGGATTGGATTTTCCCGACGACAGCCGCGCTTTCGCGCTCGCCGATCTGGACCACGATGGACGGCTCGAAATCGTTCTCAAAAACCGCAACGCGCCGCAGCTTCGCATCCTCCGCAATGCAATGAAAGAGCTGGGCAACGCGGTGACTTTTCGTCTGCGCGGAACGAAGAGCAACCGCGACGCAATCGGCGCCTCCGTCACCGTGGAAATCGGAGCGCACCGACAAATGAAATTCGTGCAGGCTGGCTCGGGATTTTTGTCGCAGCATACGAAAGAGCTTTTTTTTGGCGTCGGCGGCGCCGAGGGAACCGTCCGCGCGACCGTCCGCTGGCCCAGCGGCCTCACCCAAACCTTCGCGGCCGTGCCAGTGAATCGCCAGATTGCGATTCAGGAGGGCTCGCAGGATTTGGCGGCAACACCGTTCGCGGCTTCTGCCACCGCTTACGCGCGAGCGAGCCAAGCCATCAAGCTCGCGCCGTTGCCCCCGTGGTCGGACACGTGGCTCATCGAACCTCTGCACCCACCGGATTTCTCTCTCCCGGATTTGAAGGGCCAAAGTGTAAACCTCGCGGCGTTTCGGGGCCGCCCGCTACTGCTGCATTTTTGGGCGGTGGCAGCACCAGGTTGCGACGAGCAGTTGCGGGTGTTTCAGCGCGATCATGAGATGCTCGCGTCGCAAGGCCTTCGCATCGTGGGAATTAACGTTGACGTGGCGAGCGATGCGGCGGCGGCGCGCTCCTTGGCCGCTAAAGAGAACCTTTCTTTCCCTACCGTGCTGGCCACGCCAGAAATCGCCGGCATCTACAATATTCTTTATCGCTACTTGTTCGATCGCCGTCGGGATCTCGCTCTGCCAACGTCCTTCCTCGTGGATCGCGATGGAATGATCGTCAAAATCTACCAGGGCAGCGTGACACCTGAGCGAGCGCTGGCCGACGTCAAATCCCTGCCGCAGACTGCGGAGGAACGCACGCGCAAAGCGCTGCCCTTCGCGGGCACGCTCTACGAAAAACACGGCTTCCAGCGCAACGACTTCACTTATGGCGTCGCGTTGTTTCAGCGCGGGTATCTCGAACGAGCCGCCGCCTCCTTCCAGCAGGTCATCGCCGCCAAACCGAATGAGCCCGAGGCTTACTACAATCTGGGTACGCTGTATCTTCGCAAGAACGCTTTAGCGGAGGCACGCCAAAATCTCGAGCAAACGGTCAAGCTGCGCCCTAATTATCCGGAAGCGTGGAACAATCTGGGGATGATTGCCGCGCAGCAGGGGCAGACCGACGATGCCGTCCGCGATTTCAAGCAGTCCCTGCTTCTGCGCCCAGACTACGCGATCGCGCTGCTGAATCTTGGAAACGTCTACCGCCGGCTGGGAAATTTCGCCGAAGCGGAAGAGGTACTGAAACGCGCGCTTGAGCTCGACCCGGAGAATCCGGAAGTCCACTACAACCTCGGCATGCTCTACGCGCGGCAAGAGCAGCTGCCGCTCGCGTCGCAATATCTGGAGCGCGCCGTGAGTCTGCGCCCGGATTATCCTGACGCGCTCAACAATCTCGGCGTCTTCTTCGTGCGCGAGGAACGCTACCCCGAGGCCGAGGAAAAGTTCAAGGCGTGCATCCGCGTCGCGCCGACTTTCGATCAGGGCTACCTCAATCTCGCGCGCCTTTACGTGATCCTGAAGGAAAAAGGCAAAGCGCGTGAAGTGCTGCAGACCCTGCTCCGGCAGCAGCCACAACACAAGATGGCTCAACAGGCGCTGGAGATGCTAAATTAAGTTTTCACCAATAATCAACTCGCAGATGGAGGAGCTGCCGGTAGTGGCTTTTGACTCCGCATTGCAAAGGAAACGCGCAGATGCCGCGCTACGCAGAATTCTTGCGCTATTGGTGGTCTGCTTTTGCGCGGCGGCATACGCCGGACAGCAACCCGCGGTGAAGCCGGTTAGGCCAAAACAAGCCGCAAAAGCGGCGTCCCCCCTGCTCGCCGAAGCGGAAGCGCTCGTTAGCGAAGGCCGCGTCGCCGATGCCAAAAGCAAAATCCAGGAAGAGTTGCAACAGAATCCCGCGAACGCCGAGGCCTACGATCTGCTTGGAGTTATATGCGTTAGCGAGAAAGATTACGCTGGAGCGTTGGACGCATTTCAGCATGCGCTCAAGATCGAACCGAACTCCGCTCGGACGCGCAACAATATCGGTAATGTTTACGTCGCGCAGGGAAAAATCGATCTTGCCGAGCAGGAGTTCCGAACCGTCCTCCGCATGGCGCCCGCGAATCGCGACGCGAACTATAACCTCGGTCTGGTTCTCCTGGCCCAGGGCGCGCCTGCCAAGGCCGTTCTTCATTTTCAGCGCGTCCGGCCCGCGAATCTGGAAACCAAGTTCAACCTGACGCGCGCGTACCTCCAGGCGGGCAAGACCGCGGAGGGCTTGAAGTCAGCGACCGAACTCTCTAACGAAAACAAGGACAACGTGCAGCTCCATTTCACGCTGGGCGTCCTGCTCGCTTCCGAAAAGCAGTACCGCGCCGCGCAGCTCGAACTCGAAAAAGCCAACGCGCTGCAGCCAGAAACGTTCGAGATTCTCTACAACCTCGGCCAGGCTTACCTTCGCGCGGGCGAATATCCCAAAGCGGAATTGGCGTTGAACCGCGCGCTGAAGCTGAAGCCCGACTCCCCGGAAGCGCTTTACCTACTCGCACAGGTCGATTCCGACCAGAAAAAATCTGTCGACGCTCTGGATCTCTTGGTGCGCGCGCACAAACTCGCTCCACAGAACGCCGACATCATTTTCCTCTTGGCGCGTGTCAGCATGAGCCAGAATTATTTCGAAGACGCTATTCCACTGCTCGAATCAGGCCTGCAAATCGCTCCGAAACGCGCTGACCTTCGCGCCGCGCTCGGCGAAAGCTATTTCATGTCCGGCAAAACGGAAAAAGCCATTGAGGAGTTCAAATCGTTGATCGCGCTCGAGCCTTCCGCGGGCTCCTATGCCTTCATGGGCCTTTCATACCGCCATCTCGGGCGCTTCGACGAAGCCAAGAGATATTTTCAGGAAGGATTGAAGCTGGACCGCCGCAACCCTTCCTGCCTTTTCAACATGGGCTACATCGAAGAGCGGCAAGGAAATCTCGCCGCCGCGGAAACTTTTTTTCAGGAAGCGCTGAAGTCCAACCCTGACTTTTCCGAAGCGCTGCTGGAACTCGCGAACCTGCGCATCACCAACAAGAGATTCGAAGAGGCCGCCGGACTCCTGCGTCGCTATGTAAAGGTAAGCCGCGATCCCGCCTCGGGGTATTACAAGCTAGCGATGGTCGAGCGCAACCTGCACCAAACCGAAGCGGCGCAGCGCGATTTGAACGTCTTTCAAACCTTGTCAAAGAATTCCTCCACCGGTCCCTATCCTTACCAGCACCTTTTCGATTATCTCGACAACCGGGCAACTCTCACCGCCCGCGAGCGCACGCAACTGGATTTGGCGCAACTCACCGAGCAAATCCGGAAGCATCCCGATCAGCCACAAGATCTCTACTTGCTCGCAGAAACTTACTTGAAGCTTGGCAAAGTGGAAGACGCACGCAAAGCCATCGCGCAGCTCGATCAACTTAGCGCCGACGATTACCGCACCCAGACCGGCGTCGGCGTTCTGCTCGCCCGCTATCGTTTGTATGACGAAGCCATCCAGCATTTTCAGTCCGCGTTGCGCGCCAATCCCGATTCGGACGATGTGAAGTTTGACCTGGCCGATGCCTATTTCCGCAAAGGCCTCTACTCGCAAGCGCTCGAACCCGCCGCGCAAGTCTCGGTCACCGGTCAGCAAGATGACGCGTACCTCGCCTTGCTCGGGGACATTCGAGCGCATCTCGGTGACACCGCGCGCGCCACGGAGATTTTCCGCGACGCTATTCGTCGCAATCCCGATAACGATCAATATTATCTGTCGCTGACTTTA
>Ga0210400_10001700_pt1 | contig 21456 bp, 18 predicted proteins | sample IncBWH26MmetaG_FD_155456 | JGI IMG/M metagenome (GOLD analysis project Ga0210400, IMG submission 155456) | Forest soil microbial communities from Barre Woods Harvard Forest LTER site, Petersham, Massachusetts, United States - Inc-BW-H-26-M | ecosystem: Environmental > Terrestrial > Soil >...
GACGATGCCAACGTCGATGTTGCTTCGAGCGCTGCCGTCTGGGGAGCATTTGTGAATGCCGGCCAGACCTGTCTCTCGGTCGAGCGATGCTACGTGCATCACAGTTTGTACGAATCTTTTGCGCGCTCCTGCGTGGAGAAGACGAAGAAGCTGCGGGTGGGACAGGGGTTGGATCCTGAAACCGATGTTGGCCCGATGATCCACGAACGCCAATTGCGGATCGTTGAAGATCATGTGGAGGATGCCGTTGCCCACGGGGCGCGCGTTCTCACTGGAGGGTCTAGGCTTTCAGAACTGGGAAGCAATTTTTATCAGCCAACAATTTTGGCTGATGTGGCCCACGAAATGCGCATCATGCGCGAGGAAACCTTCGGCCCGGTGCTGCCGATTATGGCATACCACACTGACGACGAGGCGGTGCGTCTGGCAAACGACTCGGAATACGGACTCGCGGCGAGTGTATGGACGGGCGACAACGCCCGCGGCGAGCGCCTGGCGCGCCGTATCAAGGCGGGAACCGTCATGGTGAACGACGTGATTTCCTGCTACGGCATCAGCGAAGCGCCGCACGGAGGCTTCAAGGCCAGCGGTATAGGCCGCACTCATGGCCGCTTCGGTCTGGAAGAGATGGTGCGCGTCAAGTATCTCGACATAGACCGGATGCCGGCGGTGAAAAAAATGTGGTGGTATGGCTATGGCGCTGCGTTTGCAGGGCACATGGCAGCGTTCTCCGATTCTCAATTTGCCCGCAGTTCGCTAACCCGGGTGCGAGGCGCTCTGCTCGCTGGCGGTGCTCTGCGAAGCCTTCTGCGGAACCAAAAATTGTAAGTTAGAATTTCGCGGACGCCGACAACTTAGAAGCAGAACTGAACTGAGGGTTTATGACCAATCAATCCAACGCAGACCCAAAACGCGAATTACTACGGCATGCTCTGGCTACCGTGGCATACCGCGGAGCCAAAGCGCTACGCGATGCCCCGGCAAACTTCTCGGAATTCGATCCTGAAAAGGGCGTGCGCCCGGCAGGAAAGCTTCTGGCCCACATGGGCGACCTGATGGATTGGGCGCTCTCCATCGCGATCGGAAAGCGCGAATGGCGCGACTCCCAGCCGCTAGCGTGGGAGAAGGAAGTGGAACGCTTTTTTGCGGCTGTAAGAAAACTGGATGAATACCTGGCTTCAACGGAGCCGCTGCATGCGCCGCCGGAAAAATTGTTGCAAGGACCAGTTGCCGATGCTCTAACCCACGTCGGACAAATTGTGATGTTGCGCCGCCTGGCCGGAGGACCGTTAAAGAGTGAAAGCTATTACGAAGCGGAAATTACCCTGGGACGTGTCGGCACCGAGCAAACTAGGCCGAAGCGGGAATTCTAATAAGGCGCGACTCGACAACTAACTCGGATTTTTCAGGGGCACCTCGGCTCGATAAATCGCCAGCCAGCGCCCGCCCTTGAAGATATAGACCGAACTCCCGTTCATGTGAACCGGTACCTTCTCTCCATTGCAAGTGGCGTATTGCTCAGCCTTGTAAGTCAAAAGGTAGACGCCGGCTGTGAGCGGAAGTGCTCCAAAGTCCGATAGTTGATAGCCCTGGACGGCACACGCTTTGGCCGATTCCTGCTGCTCCGCGAGCTGCTGTTCGCGAGAAAATGTGCCGTACTCGCCCCAGAAGACGCCGTTCTCCGTCATGTGCTCGCGCAGATATGCCGCATCTTTCGATTTCCAGGCTTCGAAAAATCCAGTCTCGGTGCGAACCAACTCCTGCTCTGGGCTTCGAGACTCGTTCGAAGCAGCGCTTTTCTTCTGCGCTGTTTGGGCGCCAGATGTCCCCAACAAGAGAACCAACATCGCCAGACTTGCCGCGCTCTTCAAGAAAATCTCCTTGGCGGAGATAGGCTCACGATTCATTGGAAAACCCTTTGAGGTTCGGAGTTGCCCCTAACTGGAACAGGGGTAGCATACGACATCCCGCTTTGTTCTGACGTTTCCCCTTCGAGTACAATGACCCTCGTAAGGCCGAATCCGGCGGCGTAAGCGCCGCGCGAGCGAGGGAAAGTCCTTTGGCGACTGGCGAAATCACGACTTCAGGCACGCAGACTCCTCCGCAGCTTCCCCATCATAAGGTTAAAATTAAGAAAACCGGGCAGCGCGCATGCAACGAGAAAAACGAAAAAGGCAAGTTCTGCGGCGGCCATTTGAAACGCTGGTCTTACTGGACGGACGTGGTCGAACAAGCCTGCGGCGATGTTGAAAAGGCTTGGGGACCGAATGCCGAAGTTTACCGCTGCGAACATTGCCAGACGTTATATCTGCCGAGTCCGGCTGAGGCGAAAGTGAATGTTGCTGGCCAGGGAATGATTTCAGTGTTTGGACTGACGCTGCCGCCGAAGGAGAAGTAGTTGCGAGTGCCGAATACCTCGTACCGAGCCAGAAACGCGGGTTGACTCGGTACTAGGTACTCGGTACTGACGTACTTGCTTCATGAACACTTCCGAACTCATCTACGACTGGAACCAGAATCATCCGCCGGGCCTGAAACCGATCGGGCCGGTGCTGCTAAATGATGAGAGCCTGCGCGACGGCTTACAGTCGCCCTCGGTGCGCGACCCTTCCATCCCAGAGAAAATAGAAATTCTGCATCTGATGGAAGCGCTCGGAATTAATTCGCTCAACCTCGGCCTGCCGGGGGCCGGACCACGAGCCGTTGAACACGTCATCGCAGTGGCGCGCGAGATCGTAGCGCAAAAGATGAAGATCCGCGGCAACTGCGCGGCGCGGACCCAGGAGAACGACATCCGCCCGATTGCCGAGATCGTCCAGAAAACGGGCCTTCCCATCGAAGCTGCAACGTTCATCGGCTCCAGCCCGATTCGCCGTTTTACCGAAGATTGGACCGATGACTTCCTTCTACAAACCACCGAAAAGGCCGTGAAATATGCGGTTTCGCTCGGGCTCGACGTAATGTACGTCACCGAAGATACGACCCGTTGTGATCCTGAAACAGTGAAGCGTCTCTATGCCACCGCGATCAATTGCGGCGCGCGCGCGATTGTCATCTGCGATACGGCTGGCCATGCCACCCCCATGGGCGCGCTGGCCCTGGTGCATTTCGTGATCGAGCAAGTAGTGAAACCCTCCGGCGAGAAAATTCGCGTCGATTGGCATGGTCACAGCGACCGCGGCCTGGCCATCGCCAATTCCATGGCGGCACTCATCGCCGGAGCGAATTGCGTTCACGGCTGCGCCATCGGTCTCGGTGAACGCGTCGGCAATACGCAAATCGATCAGATGCTGGTCAATCTAAAGCTGATGGATATCGCGCCCTGGGCCGAACAAGACCTTACCAAGCTGAAGCAGTATTGCCAGGCCGTTTCGCGAGCCACCGGCGTGCCCATTCCGGCAAATTATCCGGTGGTAGGCGACGACGCGTTCCGCACTGCCACGGGCGTACATGCGGCGGCGATCATCAAGGCCTATCGCAAGAACGATGTGGTGCTGGCCAACACCGTTTACTCCGGTGTCCCATCGCACGTCTTCGGATTGGAGCAGATCATTGACATCGGTCCCATGAGTGGAAAGTCGAATGTGCTCTTCTGGCTGGAGCGGCGCGGTATCCCGGCGACCGATGAATTAGTGGACCGGATCTACCAACGGGCTAAAACCAGCGACCACACCCTCACCGACTCGGAAGTTGCTGAATGCCTGCCAGCTGAAGTGAAGCAAAACTGATGCGGATCGAGTCTTGCAAGATCAAATCTCACTGGACCGAATCTAACTGCTCGGATCTAAACTGGTAATGTCCGAAAGCCCATCCAGACCGATGCACCACGCGATCCTCGGTGCCGGCGGCGTCGGCGGCCTGATCGGCGCCTGCCTCGCGCACGCTGGGGCGACAGTCACAATTGTGGTCCGAAATGAGGCCCTTGCCCAGTATCCCAAGGCGCTTCGATTCGAAAGCCCCTTCGGAAAGTTCGAAGTGAACGTCAACGTCACCGGGGAGGTTCCTCCCGCCGATGTGCTCTGGATTACGGTGAAGGCTACACAGCTAGAGTCGGCGCTCGGCGCTCTCAAGAATCCTGATGCGGTGCGCGCGATTGTTCCCTTGCTGAACGGCATCGACCATGTGCAGCTTCTCCGTTCTCGATACGGTTCCGAGCGCGTGATCCCAGCGACGATTGCGGTCGAGACCGAACGCGTCAGCCCCGGACACATCGTCCATCGCTCTCCTTTCGCCCGACTCTTCATGTCTTCGGTTGGGAAGGATTTGCTCACGAGCACTCTCGATGACTTGCAAAAGATTGGTTTCGAATGCCGGTTCATCGACGACGAGCCTACCCTCATGTGGGGAAAGCTGGTTTTTCTCGCGCCCTTCGCTCTTTGCACAACCGCGGCGAATAAGACAGTCGGCGAAATTCTTTCCGACCCGGAGTGGCGAAGTTTGGGGGAGGCGTGCGTTCGCGAAGCCTGCGCCGTCGGCGTCGCCGAAGGCGCAAAGGTCAACGCAGACGCCGTGATCGCCGGTGTGATGAAGATGCCCGGAAATATGCGCAGCTCCATGCAGAAAGACGTTGAACAGCATAAGACTCCAGAGCTGGACGCGATCGCAGGGCCAATTCTGCGCGGAGGCCAGGGGCACGGGATTGAGGTTCCGGCAACGAGGAAGCTCGTGGCTGCGGTGGGGTTGAGAGCCGGGATAGCGGCCGGCTGACCTGAGATCCGGATCAAGAAAATTACGGATCGTTCGATGTATTGCGGCTAGCCTTGTCGCAGGCGAGCCGCAGGGGTGAAGCCCGCATTCTCACAGGTCTCCCGTCTGCTCTACTGAAGTTACCCTTCCACGTTCGAGGCGGAGCATCCTAATTTTCTGTGGCGGGCGGTCGATTCCTGCCATCCTTAGCAATCGCTTGTTCCCACCCTAGCTAATCCCTACAACAACTGGCCATCACCGATCCGTTCAACACCCAGGACAACCAAACTTGCAACTACAACTATGATGATCTGGCACGCTCCAGCGGAGTTAATTGCGGTAGTGTCTGGGCGCAGACCTTCAGCTACGATCCATTTGGTAATATCAGTAAAACCGGGAACAGCACGTGGCTGCCCAACTACAGTAGCTCAGCCAACAACCAATATATGACGGGTTGGAATGGGGTGCAGTACGACGCAAGCGGCAACCTGCTCAACGACACCTTCAACACCTACGCCTGGGATGCTTACGGCGGTCTGGCCACGGCGAACGGAAAAGGGGTGACAAACGACGCGTTCGGAAGAATGGTCGAGAACCAGAGCCGGGGATTCGAGATCGTCTATTCCCCCGCTGGCGGAGCGGTGTTGGCAGCGATGCAGGGACAGAGTCTTAACACGGCGTACGTCCCGCTGCCGGGAGGGGCCACGGCTGGATACGGCAGCTCCGGCGCGTTCAACTACTTCCATGCAGACTGGCAGGGCTCGGTTCGCCTGCTGTCGACGCCCGGTAGAAGCGCTCTTCCTATGATGGCGTATGCCCCGTTTGGAGAGGGTTATGCGGGAGGAACGCCCAATGACGTAGAATTTACGGAGGGCGGCTATTCGTTCACGCTGCTGTATCCCGAAAACGCGAGTGGCAGTCTGCAGGACTTCATGTTCCGACGCTATAGTCCGTCGCAGAGCCGTTGGATTTCGCCCGATCCTGCGGGGCTAGCAGCGGTTGATCCGACCAATCCGCAGACCTGGAACCGCTATGCGTATGTAGCGAACAATCCGCTGAGTTACACTGACCCAAGCGGGTTGAACCGCGCCTTTCCCGGTCAATGCAGCGACGGTCAAGGTATATGCCCGGACGAGGGAGCAGGTGGGCCCAGTGATCCTGAGGAGCAGACATTCCTCAATCAATACTCTGGAGCGACCTCGATACAACAAGGGCTGAATTCATATCTGTCGTGGGTTAACGCTATCTGGCAAGGAGGAGGAAGCGAGGTAACTGGCCCTGGCGGAGTGAGTATCCTGCTGGATTGGAGCATTGGCGGTGGAGTTTTTGGCATCAATGAGACGAACGGCGAAACGGTATCTCTAGCGGGCCTTGAGGAGATCATCGGAATGGTCGATACAGGAGGAAACGTGCTCAGTAGGCCTTCTGGGCCCGGTGCCGCAAACAACGGCACCTGCGGTATCACGGTGAAATGTCGGGGCATTCAGACCGATAATCTCGGCAAGATCGGAATGCAGCACTGTGACGCCCAGGTCACAGATAGCTCAGGCCAGCTCTGGTCATTGAGCGGTGGTCCGCAGCCAAACTACATGAGCATAACAGCTCTCAACGCGTGGGCTACCAGTCCTCCTACGGAACCCTTCACGGGAACCACGGTCTACCAGGGCAATAGCTGCTCGGCGGCTGGGTGCATGATCCAATCAACACAGGCTTGGAATCAGGACATCGTGAAGCCCGAATATAGGCCTGTTTCCGGGCCTAACAGCAATACGTGGCTCAAGGGCACGGCTGCCGGTTGCGGCGTATCGCTTCCGATCGGTACGTGGGGGTCCATATGGTAAACACGCCACGGCTGAGATGCGGTAGCTTTTCGAGGCTAGGAGCCGCGCTCGGGGCTTTACTTTGCATCTTGCAGGTTGGGTGCTCACAAGATGCCAAAGCTTCTTCGACAGTGAAAGAAGCGGTGGAGCTTGAGCAGACGGCAAACCACACGGTGATCGGTCGAAGGGATGGTGCTCGACTGGAGTACCTGGACATGACTTCTAAGGGTGCGATCACGACTCTGTCCTTCTCCGACCGACAACAGGTCACAGCTACGAGCATTGATCTCACAAAAGCCGATGAGATCAGCTCTTCCGACGAAAAATGGACAGCGCATTGCAACAAGAACTCGGAATGCCAAATCAGCAAAGTAGGTGATCCGGGCAAGACCTTTTCGGTGTCACGTAAGGGCATTCTGACGCCGTTGTACTGGTCCCCAGACGGAAGGTTTGTTTTCTTTGTGAGGCAGGCACCCAACTGGCGGTCGCCTCACCGCTGCTCGCTGGAAGACGAGAGGGATGTCACGGTTTATGACCTGACGCAGGGCCGCGAAGACATCGTGAGTACGGTTTGTGGCGGTTATCCGTATGGCGGCTTGCGCTGGTATAAGTTGACGGCAGACTGACCCTGCCAAAAGTGGCGGGTTACTGTGCGGTATCGGGGGAAGTCAAAAGCGCGCCGCCTACGGCGTCGGGTGTGAGGGTGACACTCCACCCCCGAAAGGGTGCTGCGCGGTAACTTTCGGTTACCGTGCGCGAACCTGTTGAAAGCAGAGCGGCTAAAGAAGAAATCCAGTCATCGGGTTGCTGTACAGCAACCTGAAGTTAGCGCAGGCGAACTTGTTGATTCCTTGGCTCGATAGCTCACCATAGAAGAACTGTGAAGTTCCTCTCGTCGTTGTCGGTCGGCGGCCAGCGTCTCCTCATGCAGTTGGTCGTTCGTCAGCGCGGCACAATCTACCTGTTGCGTAAGGACAAGACAATCGTTTTCTTCGAGCTGAACAGATCCCGACTTCTGGTGCAGTGCAACAGAACCTCTGTCGAGCAGTGACCATCGTGTCGTGTTCCATGACGATCTCCTGCTGACACAAATATGGCACGGAGTACACCAAGTGCTCACCTACTCTTTTACCTACCAATTCTGAGGTTTATTGTGTTAAAAGCACAACAGATGAGCGGCGACACACAAACATCACAAGGCAGAGGCGCATAGCGGGCCGGCAATTGCACCGATTGCAGGAACCCACACATTAATGGCCCACGGGGTCGCTGCGACCGTTGCCGCTCGAAACTAGAAAACGACGTAAAGAAAAGTCGAGCGGATCGCAAGGAGGCGGGAATGTGCAGGTGCGGGGTGCGAAAATTGCCAGAGGGGATGAGCCGATGCCTGAAGTGCAGCCTAAGCGAGAGAGCGTATGACGACATGGGCGCAGGTGAATGTGTTACTGCGTTCGAGAAGCATCCGACAATCATGCGAAAGATGGTGCGCGGGGTCTCGCGATTGACTACGCCCACCGACTGAGTGCCCTCAGTAGGTAAGTTACCGAGCGAGGTGAAACCAGTGACATTTCAAGGATTGAAGATTGATGACGTGGATCGGCCCGCGACTGTGCTCGAACCTTCGCGGGAAGCGTTTGACCCTCTAACGCAAGTCTCAGCAGATGCGAAATACATCGTTGAACGCTTGGTAGCTTGGTTTATAGGGCTACCACTTTTACTGGGCGCGCTGGCGTATGCCCTGTATCTCGGCACTCGTTGAGCCCAACACTACCATACGCAATTCTCTCGGCGACTCCGTGCTCCTCGCAAGGCAAATTCAGCCACTACCCCAGCTTTCGCTCGACAAGACGCATCTTGCAATCCTCCTGGCAGTCGGCCAAGCGGGAATAGAAAGTTGGTACATCTGTCGGCGTGCCCGTTAGCTGGCTAAAGAACTCTCCGTCGCTCGTTAGACGAATTATGGCGCGATGACGAACACCGTAGCGGGGATCATATGGATCGTCCTTGCTTCCAAGGAGAACGTAGCTGCTGCCGTCCTTTATCCAGTCTGGGCTCATTTTCTCTATGATTCAGCTACGGTGTGGAACGATTCTATGAGGTACGACCTCTAACCGTCTGGTGCTGTGGAACGTGGGCGTAAGCAGCAAGGGTTTAGACATCTGAGCACTACCCCTGAACCCCACGCGTTTTCTGCAGCATGTTTGCTGCACGATAAGCGCTAACAGAGTCGAAATGACACGCGAAAGACGGCCAGGGAATCTAGTCTGTCAACAGTGACGATAAGCGGACAAAAACACTCGAAAACCCCTGTATTTACTAGTGTTTGACGCATTTCGATATTATTGTAAGATGACGCAATAACTACCCATGAGCCCCACGCCCCCACGTGCCGAAATGCCGGAGATTGCCGCTGCCGTGCAGCAGGCCGTGGTGCGAATTGCGGCGTCGCCGGAAGTTCGGTCGGCGTTCAACTGGCTGCGCACGCAGGAGCCGCAGCTGGCACAGTGGCAAATGGAGATGGCGCGGATTCCGGCTCCTCCGTTCGGTGAATCAGCCCGCGCTGCCTGGCTGGCTGAACGCTTTCGCGAAGTCGGCCTCGACGACGTCCGCACCGACGATGTGGGCAATGTCTTCGGCATCCATCCCGGATTCGGACAGCGCTACGTGGCCCTTAGCGCACACATCGACACGGTGTTTCCCGCAAGTACGCCGTTGAATATTAAGCAGCAGGGAAGCCGCCTCTATGGGCCTGGAGTTTCCGACAATGGCGCGGGCGTGACTGCGATGCTTGCGATCGCCTCGCTGCTGCGCTCGGTGCGTGTGCGGCACTCGCTGCCTTTCGTGTTTATCGGCAACGTTGGCGAAGAAGGTGAAGGAGATCTGCGCGGCATGCGGCACATTTTTTCCACGCCGCGCTGGAAGGATTCGATTGCCTACAGTGTCGTGCTCGATGGTGCGGGCTCCGACACGGTTGTGGCGGAGGCCCTCGGCAGCCGCCGTTTCGAAGTGATTGTGCGAGGGCCAGGCGGCCACTCCTGGAGCGACTTTGGCGCTCCTAATCCCATCGTCATTCTGGCCCGCGCCATCGATGCGTTCACGGCCACCCCCGTAACTGCAACTCCCAAAACAACTTTCAACATTGGAGTGATTCGCGGCGGCACGTCAGTGAATTCGATTCCTGAGTCGGCCAGCATGAAGGTCGACATCCGCTCGACTTCCATGACCGAAATGGAGCGGCTGGAACAAACCTTGCGGCTGGCGCTGAACCGCGCCGTGGAAGACGAAACCCTGGCCGCGGAGATGCAGTCCTCGGCGCAGAAGCGCCCGTCAGGAGTGAGTTGTGAGGTGGTGGCGATCGGCAATCGTCCGGCCGGAGAGCTGAACACCGGCGCGCGCATTCTGCATATCATTCGGGCCGTCGATGCGCACCTTAACAATGCGGCCCAGGTGCAGAGGGCGTCGACCGACGCGAACATTCCACTCTCGCTGGGACTGGAGGCCATTGCCATTGGCGGCGGCGGTTCTGGCGGTGGAGCGCATACCTTGCAGGAGTGGTTCGACAGCAATGGGCGCGAACTCGGGCTAAAGCGAATTCTGTTGACCCTGCTCGCGCTGGCCGGATCGGGAGAATGATGCAAAGATTGGAGATTTCGAAGGCAAAAACGAGTTTGCAGCAAACCTGTAGAGCAGCGTTCATCGCATGCGCGTTCACTGTCCTCAGCTCAGCACAGTCGCAGACAACCGCACCCGCGGCGACGGCCAGCCCTGTCTCAGGCCCGAAAGCTGACGCAATTTACATCCATGGAAATGTCTACACCGGCGTTCCCGCGAATGCGCAATTCAGTTCGATTCTGCGCGAACAAGCTATTGCCGTGCGTGGCGACCGCATTCTGGCGGTGGGCAAAAATGCGGATATCGAAAAACTGAAAGGCCCGCAAACACAGGTCATCGATCTTGCCGGGCATTTTGTAATGCCCGGTTTCAACGACGCGCACTTGCACCTGGCCGACGCCGGCCTGCAGAAGCTGAACGTGGATCTTACGGGAGTGAAAAGTCTGGATGAGCTCCGCGAAAAAGTGCGGGCCCGTGTCGAAAAAGCCGGCCCCATGGAGTGGATCGTGGGCGGTGGTTGGGACGAGACGCTATGGCCGGTCAAAGCTTCGCCGAACCGTTGGGACTTGGATGAAGTCTCAAACGGACATCCGCTTTTTCTGGTCCGCATCGACGAGCACAGCGCCGTCGCCAATACACGGGCACTGCAATTAGCGAGCATAACTCTCGCCAGCCGCGATCCGGAAGGCGGGCACATCGATCGCAACGAGAATGGCGAGCCTACCGGAATTCTGCGCGAGACGGCTACCACCGCGGTCAGACATGTGATCCCAAAAGCTTCCCCCGAGAAGCGGCGGCAAGCGATCGAACTCGCACTTGCCGATCTCGCTGAACACGGCGTCACTTCAGCGCAGGACTGTTCCTCGATTGCCGAGGCTTGTTCCACCTGGGATGATTTTAAAATCTACGAGGATCTGGAGAAAGAAGGCAAGCTTACCACCCGGATCGACGAATGGTTGCCTCTTGACGCTCCGCCCGACGAACTGAGAAAGAAGCGAGAGTCGCATCCGCAGTCCGATTCGATGTTGCATACTGGAATGCTGAAAGGCTTTCTGGATGGCTCGATCGGGTCGCGCACCGCAGCCCTCCTCGATCCCTACACCGATGATGCCAATAACGCAGGTCTGCCTCGGTACGAGGCCGCGAAGCTGAACGACCTGGCCAAGGGCCAGGTGCTGGCGGGTTTTCAGATCGGGTTTCATGCCATCGGCGACAAAGCCATCCAAATGGCGCTCGACGCTTTTGCCGAAGCTGAAACAGCTGCGTCCCCCCAAAGCCGTGGCGATTTTCGGCTTCGCATTGAGCATGTGCAGGTCACCACCCCCGCACAAATTAAGCGTTTCAAAGATTTGAAAGTGATTGCCTCCGTCCAACCTAGCCATCTGCTGACCGACATGCGCTGGGTACAAGAGCGCATCGGTCCCAAGCGCGCCGCGACCTCGTACGCATGGGCGTCGTTGTTGAACTCCGGCGTGACGCTTGCGTTTGGGACGGACTATCCGATTGAGCCGGTCTCTCCCTTCCGTGGCCTCTACGCGGCCGTGACTCGAAAGAGTGAGAACGGCAAACAGGAATTCTTTCCGGCGCAGAAGCTCACCATGGACCAGGCCATCGCCGCCTACACTACGGGCTCGGCTTTTGCCGAATTCGAGGAAAAAGAGAAAGGCAAGCTTGAGGCGGGAATGCTCGCAGATTTCGTGGTCCTCGACGGCGATGTGACAGCCGTGTCTCCAGAAAGACTGCTGATGACTAAGGTCTTGCGAACCGTAGTCGGTGGAAAAACCGTGTGGGAGGGGAATTGAGCCTGGTTTTCCGCACGCGGCTGTTTTGTACTCCCACGCGTCGCGACGCAACTTATTCCCTCGCAGGCATTGGTCTTTCGATAAAACGCAATATTCTGTTTCAGCGTCTAACCGAATCGGAGCACCACGCGTGGTGCCCGCTCGTCAGTTAAGCCCACGTAAACGGGTATAATTAGGTGTTTATCAGGTTCTTCGGAGGAAAGTGGCATATGGATTCGCGGGCAGTTCTGATGCGATTGAAGACCCGTCGGTGGGCTTATTCGGCAAGCATCGTCGCTACGCTGGCGCTGGGCATTTTGATCGGCTCAATAGTTTCCTTCGGAGTGAAAGGCAAGGAAGGTCAGAAGGGTTCCGATGCCGCTCCCTTAACGGTTCCTTCCCCGAAGCAGCTTTCCAATGAGTTTTCGCAGATCGCCAAGCAGTTGGGTCCGAGCGTCGTCAATATCAACACGGAATCGACTATTAAGAACCCCCACGGACGCCGCCGCGGCGGGCAGACTCCCGACGATCCTGATAACGGCGGTGGTGGTGGCGGCGGGATGGATGACTTCTTCAACCGCTTTTTTGGCGGCCCGGGTGGAGGAGGTCAAGGCAATCCCTTTGGCGGCGATAACTCCATTCGCGAGCGTTCGCTGGGTTCGGGCGTGATTGTCGACCCAAAGGGTTACATCGTTACCAACCGCCACGTAGTCGAAAAGGCCGATCGCATTCGCGTCCGCCTGCAAGACGACCCGCCCGGCGTGCAGCATGACGCCAAAGTGATTGGAGAAGACCAGGAGACGGATCTTGCCGTCATCAAAATCGATCTTGACCAACCCATACCTTCGGCGAAATTGGGCAACTCCGACAGCATGCAGGTAGGAGATTGGGTTCTGGCGATCGGCAGTCCGTTTGGTCAGGTGGGCACGGTGACGGCAGGAATTGTTTCGGCAAAGGGCAGAGACATCGTCCCCAACCGCCAGTTCCAAACCTTCATCCAAACCGATGCCGCCATTAACCCCGGAAATTCCGGGGGGCCGCTGGTCAACCTGGATGGCGAAGTGATCGGCATCAACACGGCAATCCTGAGCGAAACCAACGCCTATGCCGGGGTAGGCTTTTCACTTCCTTCCAACACCGTCGTGCAGGTCTATAACCAGCTCATCGGACCTGACCATCGTGTAGCCCGCGGCTCCATCGGCATCATGTTCGATTCGGTCGAGAACCCAGCCATCACCCGAGTTTACGGCGCGGGATCGGGAGTAACTGTGTCGAGCGTGGTCGCTGGAAGTCCTGCGGACCAGGCTGGCTTGAAGGTTGGCGATACCATTACGACTGTCGACGGAAAGAAAGTGTCGAAGGGAGCAGAACTGGTGGCGGACATCGCTTCGCGCAAGCCCGGAGCGAAAGTGGAACTGGGCTTCGTGCGCAACGGCAAGCAGCAAACTGCCTCGGTCACGATCGCGGATCGCGCGAAGCTATTTGCGGCGCGCCTCAGCGACGACGAAAGCGCCGGCGACGAGAGCACTCCGAAACAAAATAAGTTCGGCATCACGGTTCGAAAGCTGACGCCGGAAATGGCGGACCGCCTCGATATCACGGCAGGCAAAGGCGTGATCGTACAGGACGTGAAGGGCGGTTCCTTCGCCGAAGACATTGGCGTGGGCCGCGGAGACGTGATCCTGGAGGTCAACCGTCAGCCGGTGAACAGCGAAGAGGAGTTCACCAAGCTGGAGTCGAGCCTGAAAAGCGGTCAGGACGTTGTATTCCTGGTCCGTCCGCGCGGCTCCTCGCGGACGGATGGAACGCTCTTCATGGCCGGGACACTTCCGTAACCAAAGACTAGACCCACGGGAACTGGCGTTGCCCCCTTTCCTGAAGGATGATTACAATGCCAGTTCTTGCTGGGTTTATTTTTTGGTGTGAATTGACGATGAAGCATCATTCGAAGCTTCGAAGTTGGCTGGTCGCAGGCTACGCTATGGCGCTGGTCTTTATTGGTGTTTGCGTCGCGCCCGCCTCACTAGCTCAGAGCTCCGGCGCAAGCTCCGACACTGCCAAGGCGAAGCCGAAAGCGACGAGCCCTAGCGCAGCCAGACACGCTAAGGCATCGGGGAAGGCGCCACAGGCGAAAACCACTTCGACGAATCACACAAAATCAGCCAGCGCCTCTTCATCTCGCACTTCTTCAGCCCGCACAAAGCGTGCCAGTACCCGTAAGAGCAAGAAGAAAACCGCCCGTGGGCAACAGAAAATTGAGCCGGAACGCGCGCAGGCAATCCAGCAAGCCCTGATTCGCGAGCACTATTTAGCTGGCGATGCCGCCGGAACCTGGAATCAAGCCAGCGAAGACGCCATGCGGAAATATCAAGCCGACCATGGATGGCAATCGAAGACGGTTCCCGATTCGCGAGCGCTGATCAGCCTTGGCTTGGGGCCGAATCACGATCATCTCCTGAACCCGGAGAGCGCCATGACGACTGGGCCAGCGGCTCCGCATGCCGCATCCCTGACTCCAGCCTCGCAAAGCCTCGATCCTGGAACACGCGTGAATACGAGTCAGAGTCCGCTTGCCGACCCGGGCCCTTCCGCAACTTCCAATCAGGACGCGTCGCGGCCGCAGTAATTCCTCCGCAGACACTCGGAAACCTGAAAAGCGTAATCGCGCACTACTGACATGTCGGCATTTTGAAGTTGGAAATCCGCGTGGCCCAGACCGAATTAGTTGGCCGGTATTCGTTTACATACCAGAAAGTGCAATCATCCACGGGATCGACCGTCATGCTCGAGTAGGTTCCCCAATCCCCGCGCCCGGTCTGGGGAGTGATCTCCTCCCCGGTGCCGCTGAGGAGATTCACTTCAGTCGCTGTTGCGTTGACCGTCCCGAGGTTCCAGTACGAAAAGTCAATTCCGGGATCCGTGAGGCTGTTTGAAACGCTGTAGCCCACGGCAGCGTTTCCATCCTTGTCTTGGGCAATGCTGGGCAGGAAACGGAAGAGGAGCGCATCGGGATTAATGGTTCCAGATTGACAGACGGCAGGAAGTGCACTCAAAGAAATCGTACCGGACTGGCAAGCCGAAGAGCTTCCGCTCAAGCTGGCGCGCAGTTCATACCAGCGCACGCCGGTCTGATTCGGATTCTGAGGAATCGCAGCGGTCTTCACCGTGTGGCTGAAAAGAAAGCTTTCATACGGATTGGTGACGTTCGAAAAATTTCGGTAGGCCAGACGAGGCATAAACCGATCGCCAACCGAATCGATTGTTTGGCCCGAGTTCCCACTGGCCGGTTCGGTCACGCAATTGGTCAGTGCTGGAGCGCCTGCCACAAAAAGATAGCATCCCGGCGTGTAGGTAGGAACCGTGAGTTGCGGCAATAGAGCGAAGGTCGAGTTTGCAGGCGTCATCCAGTCGACGTGAAACTGCCACAAGTTGAAGGTGTCGGAGGTCACGGTCGTAAGGTCGTTGGCGGGATTCTGAATACTGACCAGAAATTCATCGCGGCCGGCTGGAGGCGGCGTCCCGCCATCAACATCGGCAGGAAGCAAGCTGTGTCCAAGATAAACTCCATTACTCATCAAAACGGAATTATTGTTAACGCTGTCCGTGAAGCATTGCGGCGTTTTTACAGCCGTGCCTGTCAGAAGATCGGCACGGTCAAGCGCGCAAACTGCCACGCCGACCTCTTGGGCGCTATTGTCAAGATCTTGCAGATCCATGGTGATGTAGTAGGCGTCCGGCCATGTTCCAAGCTTGGGCCAGTCCGGGAAGTAATAATCGCCCACCGAGTTCATGGGCAAGACCGTATCCAGGGAGTATGAGTATCCGTTCCAACTGAAACTAGGGCTGGTCACGTCGTCCGTGGATGAAACCGCAATGCAGAGATCGTAAACCTGCAACTGCCCCTGGGCGCGAACAGCCTTCGCCGCAATCACCCAGCGCGACGCCAGCCTGTCAAAATCGATTACGGTGTCTAGACGAATGCCAGTACCCGAACATGGCGTATTGACGGGCCACGCGCTTCCAATCGGTTGCGGCCCCGAACTGCTTGCTCCATAAATCTGCACGGGTGCGAAGGTTGTCTTGTCGAATGCCTGAAACTCTGTGTTCACATATTCCAGAAATTGTTTAGTGCCGATCGCGCCATTTGGGTCAATGTCGCTATTTAGGGCGTTGGTGGCATCCGGCAACATTCCATCGAACGAGTTAAACCCGGAAACCGGGACGGTCACCGACGCAGTAGTCTGCTGTCCATTTCCGGTGGCTGTTGCCGTGTAGGTTGTAGTCTGAGTCGGCAACAGCGTGCCCGTCAGCGTCAAGCTTCCGCCGCTTGCCGGTTGCACCACCCCTACGTTGTTGTCGATCACGACCGAAGTAGCGTTCGCAGATTGCCACGACAAGGTAACCGCCTGGCCCGTAAAAGCAAATGCGGGGCTGGCGGATATCGTCACCGTTGGGGCTGGCCCGGGCGCAACAACCGTGACGGTTGCCTGAACCGTCGCGGTCCCGCCTGGCCCCTGGCAGGTGTACGTGTAGGTTGTGGTAACCGCAGGAGACACGCTGACATGCGAGTTGACGCCAACCGGGCCAACACCATTGTCGATCGAACCCTTCGTGGCGTTGGTAGAACTGAAGGTAAGAGTCGAACTTCCCTGCCCGGCCGTAAACGTGGCAGGACTGGCCCTCAACGTGGCCGTTGGAGCGGGAGTAGTGGCAGATGTCGATCCTCCACCTGATCCGGCTGAGCTACAACCTGCCAGAATGCTCAGTCCGAAAAGCATTCCTCCGATTTTTATCTGTTGTCTAGTCATTGGTTTTGACGGGGAAGCCGGGGGGAGGATTCTGTCACTGAATGCGATCTTCTGGAATGGCCCATCCGTGCGGGGGAATGCCGGGCGAATAATAAAGTGCCCGATTTTTACATTTCGCGAATCACCTTCGGCTCTATTCCTGCCGAGACTCGTGAGAGTACAATTCCCCGGTCCGCGGAAAATCGGCTCGTCCCTAATCTGCTATGAGCGAGGTACACCCGCCATGAAGCGTGACAAATCTCCAATTCCTTTGAGTACTCTTCTCCTCCTGGCTTCTCTGGTGCTCGCGGTTAGTACTTTGGCCGCTGGCCAGAACGAAGAAGTGCTGTATGCCTTCCATGGTGGCAGCGACGGAAACGAGCCTCAGGCCAGCCTGGTTGCCGATAAGGCCGGCAATCTTTATGGAACCACTGTTATTGGGGGAGATGGGCCAAATTGCAGTGCCGGGTGTGGCATCGTGTTCAAGCTATCACCATCCGCCAGCCCCGGTGTGCCCTGGGTCGAGACTTTGCTGCACAGCTTTCAAGGCGGCGCCGACGGCGCTTATCCTTCAGCTCCGTTGATCTTCGATCGGGCTGGCAATCTTTATGGCACAACCTCCCAGGGCGGCAACGGCAACTGCAACGACGTCAATATGGCGGGTTGCGGAACCGTGTTCGAATTATCGCCCCCAGCCATCGGAGGTTCCTGGACCTATAACCTGCTCTACAATTTTCAGGGAGTTCCCAGCGGTTTTGGAAACGGGGATGCGGCCGATCCGAACGGCATGGTTTTTGGCAAAGACGGAAACCTGTACGGTTTTGGATTAAGTGGCGGACACTGCTCGACGAGCGAAACTGGCACAGACTGCACCCGGGCGGCTTTCAAGCTGAAGAAATCCGGGGGAAGCTGGAGCGAGACCGTGATCTACAGGTTCCCTGGGGCTTATAGCCCCTACGGGGCCCGATTTTTCGGCGCGGATGGCAACCTCTACGGCGACGGGCCCGGAGGCCTCTATGGATTTGGCGCGGTCTTCCGCCTCGAGCCGCCGAAAAACGGTGCAGGCTGGACCGAGTCAGGAGTCTACGACTTTCAGGGTAACGGAGATGGCGCCTTTCCTCTATTCGGCATCGGCTTCGACCCGGCAGGCAATCTGTACGGTGCAAGTCTGGGGACGGGCTTCGGATACAGCAACGTCTTCGAAGTGAGCCCGACACCAAGCGGAGAGTGGACTGAATCCGTTCTGTACAACTTTGTAAAGCTTCCTCAAGGCTACGATCCGACCGTGAGCCCGATCTTGGGCAAGGATGGCAGTCTCTACGGCACTACGGAAGGAGGAGGCCTGAAGTGGGGGACGGTATATGAGCTTGCGCCACCCAGCGTGCATGGAGGTGCCTGGGCGGAGAGTGTGCTCTACAGCTTTGCGCCCGGCAACGACGGTTTCGTGCCACAGAGTGGATTGATCTTTGATAGAGGTGGCGCACTGTACGGCACCACGAGTGCTGGTGGAGACACAACCTGCGGAGTCAACGGCAATGGATGCGGAACGGTGTTCAGAGTTCTTCCGTAGGGAACCAACTGCCAGCTAGTTGCTAATTGCTGTTCTTGCGGTAGCTTCCGGTGACTGGGCGCGGGAAGTAAGGCAGCGGCTGGGCGCTGACAATTGCTCGCGGGTTGGTTTCGACCAGAGCTTCTGCCACGTCGTCGCCGCAAATTTCGGCAGCCGCGTCCCGCGCTGTCGAAAGAATGGGAACGCGATTGGCAGTGTCGTGCGCATCCGTGGCCAACACATGGACGGCATCGTGCTCGATCAGCCACAGGGCGGTGCGGCGCGTGCGCTCCCCCCAGAATCCAGTGAGCGCCGACCCAGTCATCTGAATCACGCAACCCTGCTCCGCCCACTCCACCACGCGCTGCGGGCTCTCCCGTAGAATCGGATTCCGCTCCGGATGAGTGATGATGGCAGTAATACCGCGATCGCCAAGCTGCGTAAAGCAATCGGTCGTCTGTTGCGGCACGCTGTAGTTGCTCAACTCGACCAGCATGTAGTGCGTGCCTTCGATGGAATAGCGCTCAGGATTCGCCAGCACATCCTGCAGATTGTCGTAGGAAAGATGAAAATCACATCCCAGGATCACCTTGATCGTATTCCCGACTAGGTCTTGCAGATGAGTAACTAGTCCCTGAAGATAAGCGCGGTCGTAATGATAGCGGTCGTTGGCGTGCGGAGTTGCGACCTGATGCGTAATGCCGTCTGCCGCCGCCATGCGGCACATCGCGACAGAAGTTTCCCAGGACTTGGAACCGTCGTCTACTTCCGGAAGTATGTGCGAATGTATGTCGACCACGTTTATTAAAACACCGGCACGCCACCGGTGTTGCGCTTCGTTTGATTTAAGCAGATTCGAGTAGAAAGAGAAAGGTGGTAAAAGGAGAAGGCGCAATCGCTTGACTTACCCAAATATCTCCTTCGCCGCGATGATCGTATTGCAGTGAATCGTCACCGTATCCTCCACATTCTGCGCGTACCCTCCGGCGAACGTGACCATCACAGGAATATCTCGCGCTCGCGCCACGCGAAATACCAACTCATCGCGCCGCATCAATCCTTCCGTCGTCAAGGAAAGTCCCCCCAATTGATCTTCGCGGTAAGGGTCGGCGCCAGCGATATAGCAAATCAACTCCGGCTGGAACTGCCGAAGCCCGGAGCCCAACGCATTGTCAAGCCAGGCAACGTATTCATCGTCTTGAATGCCATCGGGCAAGTCCACATCAATCGACGACGGCGGCTTCCACTGCGGATAGTTGTTCTGCTGATGCAGCGAGATGGTAAACACTTCCCCGGTATGCGCGCTTCGAGTCTTACCCGGCAACTCCTCCCTCGGAGAAGACGAAGGCAGCGTCGCAGCCCCCGCCGAAGGTAACAACCCGCTCGCAGCTCTTGTTCCCGCAAAAATGGCAGCGGTGCCGTTCCCATGGTGCACATCGCAATCGACCGTCATCGCAGTACGAATCTTGTCATCGCGCTGCATTCGCCGGATCGCCACAGCCACATCGTGAATCATGCAAAACCCCTCGCCATGATCGGGAAAGGCATGATGAAATCCGCCGCCAATGTTGATCGCGACGCGGTCGTTCAGAGCGTGCTGCGCCGCCAGAATCGATCCCCCCGCAGCCAGCCAGAATGCATCCACTAGCTCGCGCGAGTACGGGATCTCAAGTTCCATTTGCTCCCGCGGACTGGGTGTGCCGGTCTTGAGCTTGTTGACGTACTCCGGCGTGTGAACCAGGAGGATGTCCTGATCGTTGGCGGACTCGGGCTCAAGAAAGTCGTTCGCGTCAGCAATCCCATCGGCAATAAGGCGATCGTGGACGCGGCCATATTTCTCGGCAGGAAAGACATGCTCGCCGATGGGCAGGTAGTACGCGTCGCTGTACACCAGCTTGAAGGGCAGCATGACGAACCTCCATAATATCCGTCTAGGCTCGGAATTTTCAGGAAGTATTAGGTCTCCTGGACGACGATTGGGAGGAACCGTGCGGACGAATCTATGGCTGCTGGCAATTCTCGTTAGCTCGATGAGTCCAACAGGTTTTCAGGTTAGGCATCAACCCGGAAGACTTCGTGGCATTGTGACAGACCAAGTCGGCGAGGTAATTCCACTTGCTGCAGTGCTTGTGCATCCAGATCCGCAGATGACAAAGCTCAGAGAGGCTCTGGACTTCGGCGAGGACATCCGACTACAGGCCAACCAAAAAGGTGAGTTCACTGCGACACTAGCCGCAGGCGTATATGACGTGGTGGTATTCGCGCATGTTTTTTCTCCGCAGTGCGCCAAGGTGAGAATTACCGAACGGGGTGTGGAGAAACGCGATTTTGTCCTGCATGTTGATCCGGTAGTAACTCAGCTAATACCTGATTGAAGCTATTTCCGTTTCCCCGGCTGCACGGTATGGGTCATCATCGCCCGTCTCACCGGCACAATCGCGCCCTTCGCAGGGTCGGCCGCCGCGCTGGCGCGCGTGAGCACTTCCTCTTGAATGTACTGCACGAACTCCTGGATCTGGCGCTGCATCTCTTCCATGCGTTCCCGCATTTGCAAAATAATTGCCATCCCGCTGATGTTTACTCCAAGGTCGCGCGCCAGAGAGAGAATGAACTCCAGCCGCTGCAAATCTTCGTCGGTATAGAGGCGCGTGTTGCCCTCAGTCCGGGAAGGTTTCAGCAGGCCCTCGCGTTCATACAGCCGCAACGTCTGCGGATGAATGCCATACATCTCGGCCACGGCCGAAATCATGTACGCGCCCTTGGATTTGCGTTTGGTCATGCAGCGTAAACATAGCAAATCTGACTGAGAAACGTACAGCAGTGGTCCGAAAACTGAGAACTCGTGGAGCACTCATTGGATTTGAAACGCGCATTGGACGCTGGCTGTAACTTTGATTTTTTCGGGTTGCGGGGGTAGTGAGGGCGGCGGAGGCGCCACCTTCTTTGCAAATAGCCCCACGCCGCTGGATGCCTCGACGCTTTCGGCAACGCTCGTCGATGTCTGCAATTGGGCAACGCCGTAGAGTTGCCTCACATCGAGACTCATGTAGCGCAGGCCACCGAGCTTTTGTCCTTTTTGCTCAAGCGCAATGCTAGCACGGCCGATCGCATGACGCATGGCGTCAGCAACGGCTTCTTTTTTAGCACTCTCTTCATCAGCAATCGAATACGTGAGAGACCGGAAATCAGCGATCCCGTCGTCGACCGACCCGTCAAGGATG
>Ga0210400_10001701_pt1 | contig 21450 bp, 22 predicted proteins | sample IncBWH26MmetaG_FD_155456 | JGI IMG/M metagenome (GOLD analysis project Ga0210400, IMG submission 155456) | Forest soil microbial communities from Barre Woods Harvard Forest LTER site, Petersham, Massachusetts, United States - Inc-BW-H-26-M | ecosystem: Environmental > Terrestrial > Soil >...
GGACGAATTATTGCGCCTGATCGCGTCGGCGCTGCGCGATCTCGGTTCCGGCCCGCGAGAGGCGTTCATTCTGCACGCGCTCGAAGGCTTCGGCGTCGAGGAAATTGTGGCGATCACGGGGCAGCCCGCCGAGCGCGTGCTGGCCTTCGTTTCTGCCGCCCGCGACCACTTACGCAAAGCGCCCGGACTGGCCCGGCAGTTCCCGGGCCGGTTCGCTCTGACCGGTACGGCTTAATCCATTTTCAATCGTTGGGAGTCATCCATGAGTCTTACTCGAGAACAAATCCGAGAGTTAGCTGAATTTCAGGACGCAAAGTCCTGCGCCGTCAGTTTTTATTTTCAGCCCACCACTCCGCGCAACAAGGCGCATAAGGAAGACACCATTCTGGTCAAGGATTTGGTCCGCGAAGCCTTGCGCAGTCTGGAGAGTAAGAGCGCTGCAGGCAAAGAAAAAGAAAGTAAAGAAAAGAAGGACTGCGCCCGCGCCGATCTGGACCGAATTCTGCGCCTGTCGGGCGAACTGCGCAGCAACGGCACTCACGGGAAAGCTGTGTTCGCCTGCTCCGCGCAAAGCCTGTGGCGCGAATATGATCTGCCCGCCAGCCTGCCGGCGACGCAGTTGTTTGTGGACCGCCATTTCCATCTCAAGCCGATCGCGCACTTGCTGGGTGCGTCTCCACTGCTGGGCGTGGTGCTGGTGGATCGCCATCGGGCCCGCATTTTCGATCTGCGCCTGGGTGAGTTGACCGAGCGCGAGGACTTGTTTCACCCGCAGCCTCGCCGCGGCCGGAGCGACGGTTACGACGGAGGCCACGCGCAGCGCCGCGTAGAAGACGAGACTCGCCAGCACTTCAAGAATGTTGCGGAGGCCTTGAAAGAGCTGCTGGAAAAAGGCGTGTTCGAGAAATGGATTCTCGCCTGCCAGGATGCGCACCGCCCGCTGCTTGAGCCGCAACTGCATTCCTATGTGAGTCAGGCGCTCATCGGCCGCTTCCATGCGGATCTGGCGCATGCTACACGAGATGAAATCCGCTCTCATGCACAGGCAATTGTGGAACAGTGGCAAGCCGAACGCCGCCGCGATCTGGTCGGTCAGGCGCTCAGCCAGGCGCGCAGCAACGCGCGCGGCGTGACAGGGCTGCGCCGCGTGTTGCGCTCACTCGAACTAGGAGAAGTGCAAACTTTGCTGCTCGGCGAAAATCTGCAGGCACACGCCGTCGAGTGTTCCGGATGCGGTCACATCGACGCGCATCTGGTCAGCTTCTGTCCAGCCTGCGGCCGGACGACACAGGAAGTCGTCGACGTGGGTGAGGCGATTCTTCCCTGGGTGGTTCGCCGTGACATCGAAACGTTCTACGTGAAAGACGATTCCGAGTTCGACAAGGTCGGCAATATTGCCGCGCTGCTGCGTTACCGCTCAGAAAACGTCCAACCAATTTCCGCCGCCGTGGCGGATCAGTTGGGCAAAGCCGGAGCAGCCTATCCCGGCCGGCTGCGCCGCTTCGCCAGCCGGTGATTGCGCGGAGCCTGCTGCGCTTGCAAAATGTGGGGACAGCCGTCTTCGGCTCTCCGTCGAGCATAGCTCGACGATATTGCCCGACGATGTCGGTCCGGAACCGCCTTACGCCATCCTCGGTGTGAATCCCGGCTCGCGCCCGTGATATGCTTCCCGCTTCGTCGATAAGATTGTGGTCGTGAACGAACATTCATCCGGAGGACCAGTGACATTCTCGCGCCGTGATTTCGTGAAGTCGTCAGTACTCGGAGCCGTTGCCGCCGGAGTTGGAGCCCACGCCGCGATTCCTGACGCGCTCGCCGAGAGCGGTCAACCCGGCCGCGCCGCTCCCGATTCGTCCAAGCGCCCCACCATCCTCTGCGCCCAAAACGGCTACGCCTACGTAGAAGCTGCCTACGCTTTCCTCAAGAGCGGCGGCGATACGCTCGAGGCCGGTATCCGCGTGGTCAAAGGCCCTGAGGATGATCCTAACGACGACTCCGTCGGCCTCGGCGGCTTGCCCAACGAAGAGGGCGTGGTAGAGCTTGACTCCTGCTGCATGCACGGACCAACGCGGCGCGCCGGCTCGGTGGGTGGCGTGCGCAACATCAAGAATGTCTCGCTGGCCGGGAAGGCCGTGATGGAGCACACCGGCCATGTCATGCTGGTCGGCGAAGGCGCGGAGCGCTTCGCCGTGGACATGGGCCTTCCGCGCGAGAATCTGCTGACCGAGCGCTCACGCAAAATCTGGCTGCTGTGGAAGGAATTCAATTCCGATCGCGACTGGTGGGGACCGGGCCTGGCCGATCCGCACTGGCATCCTCCGGCGCCGGACTCCAAGCCGCAGACGGATCTTTGGCAAGAGAAGATTCAGCAGCTGCGAGAGCGCGCCGCCGATCTGGGCATCGAGCCCGAATACCAACTCGCGGCCGTGCGCCGGCTAATCTTCCCGCCCACGGGCACCATCCACTGTTCGGTTCTGAACGAGAAAGGCGAAATGTCGGGCATCACCACCACCAGCGGGCTAGCCTTCAAACTGCCCGGGCGCTGCGGCGATTCGCCCATCATCGGCGCCGGGTGCTACACCGATCAGGACGTGGGCTCGGCTGGCGCCACCGGAGCCGGCGAAGAAAACATCAAGGTCGCGGGCGCTCACACCATCGTCGAAAACATGCGCCATGGCATGTCTCCGCAGGAAGCCGGCATGGACGCGTTGAAGCGCATCGTGCGCAACTACAACGGCGACATGACCAAGCTCCACTACATGGACATGACCTACTACATTTTGCGCAAAGACGGTGCCTACGCCGGCGTGTGCCTGTGGGAAGGCTACTCGCCCGGCCATCCGCACAAGTTCGCGGTGCATGACGGCACTCTAAGGTCGGAGATCGCGACCCCGCTGCTCAAGGGGTATTCGCAGGATTGGCCGCCCATGCCAGTGGTTCCGGAGGAGTTGAAGAAAGATTCGGAATATCTGAAGTAGCGTTTTGTGTGGGGACCGTCGCCTTCGCCCGTCCCGCCGAGCGCAGCGACGCGTATTTCGTTTGGTCTCGCGCCGGTCGGCTCAGCGGGGAACGAACAAATGTGAATCCCAGGGCTACGACGCCTTGTCTTCGGGCGGATTCTGCCTGGCCTTGAGTCGAAGCCACTTCGTCTTCAATTCCTCGTCGCTCGCAATGGTGCCGTCGGCCCTGCGGGCCGCCAGATTTGAGAGATTCGCCAACAAGCAGGACATGCCATTCGCGAGCCTTACGAAGATGACGGCTTCATCGGTCGGTGAAAAAAATACTTTGTCCGCGCCATTGTGCGCACCATATCCCTGCTGGATCATGGTGAGAACGGACGCTTCTTCCTGAGTCAAAACTCTTTTCGGCATACCGACACTCCCGCTACGAGAATCTTACTTTCACATCCGGCCCTTTTTCCAGATGAATGCTCTCCACAAATCGCACTTTGCCCGTGCGCAGGGTCAAAATCACCGAGGACGTGCGCGTACCTTCGCCGAAGAAACGCACGCCCTTGAGCAAAGCGCCGTCGGTAACGCCGCACGCAGCAAAAATAAGCTGCTGGCCCGGAGCCAGATCCTCGGCCTCGTAGATACGATCCTTATCTTTGATCCCCATGCGCGCCAGACGCTCTTCCTGATCGGGCTTCACCACCAGCCGTCCCAGCATATATCCGTTGAGGCAGCGGATCGCGGCCGCCGTGATCACGCCTTCCGGCGCGCCGCCCGAGCCCATGACCGCATGCACTCCCGTGCCGATAACGGCCGCGGCGATGCCGGCGGACAGGTCACCATCGCCGATCAGTCGGATTCGCGCTCCGGCGGCACGAATCTCCGCAATCAGCTTCTCGTGTCGCGGCCGATCGAGCACGATCACCACCAAGTCTTCCACGTCGCGATCCAGCCGCTTGGCGATGTTCTTCAGATTGTCGGCAACGGGAGCATCCAGCTCGACTGCATCTTTACACGACGGCCCGACAACGATTTTCTCCATGTAGCAGTCCGGAGCGTGGAGCAGGCCAGCACGTTCCGACGCCGCTAGCACGGTGATTGCGCCCGGGGCGCCGGTAGCGCACAGGTTCGTGCCTTCCAGCGGATCGACCGCGATGTCGACTTCCGGAACTTCCATGCCATCGGGAAATTCAGCACCGACTCTCTCGCCGATGTAGAGCATGGGCGCTTCGTCACGCTCGCCTTCGCCGATTACGATAGTGCCCCGCATGGGGATCGTGTCCATGGTTCGCCGCATGGCTTCGGTGGCCACTTGGTCGCTGAGCTTGCGCTCGCCCTGCCCCATGGTGCGGGCCGAAGCGATCGCGGCCACTTCCACCACGCGCAGGAATCGCGACGCCAGGTCGCTCTCAATGTTTTCTCCGAAAGTGCGGGCCTTGCCCTCGGAACGCGTCTGCGAACCCATCAAGATATCTCCGCGGCGCGCCTAGAAAGCAGCAGTTACGCGCCGGGTTGAGACTATAACGCAATCACGAAGCGAATGGAAAGATGCGATAAGCAGTATCGATTTTGTTCGCGCGTTCCACCTGCGCGCCGGGTGTGTCATCGTGGTATCCTCCTATCCCTGATTCGGAAACCGAGCCCATGCCTGACCCGCGCCCGCTGACATTTCTCTGCATCACCACCTACGAAAAAGGGCAGGAGTTTATGCGCGAGTGCAAGCTCCAGGGCTGCCGCGTGATTCTTCTCACCGCGGAAAAATTGCGCGACGCCGATTGGCCGCGCGAAAGCCTCGACGACACGTTCTATCTTCCGGCTGAGATTGCCCTCGCCGACATCGTGGGGGCAGTCACTCATCTGGCGCGCAACCACAAGCTGGACCGCATCGTCGCGCTCGATGAATATGACATGGAGACCGCGGCCACTCTCCGCGAACATCTGCGCATCCCCGGCATGGGCCTGAGCACCATGCGCTATTTCCGCGACAAGCTCGCCATGCGTATGCGCGCCCTCGATCGCCACGTCCGCGTGCCAGATTTCGTGCCCGTCGTGAATCATGAGGATATTCGCTACTACCTTAAGCATGTGCCCGGACCGTGGGTGCTCAAGCCGCGGCAGGAGGCTTCGGCGATCGGGATCAAGAAACTCCACGCCTCGGAAGAATTGTGGCCGGTGCTCGAACAACTGGGCGACAAGCAGTCGTCGTTTCTGCTGGAGAAATTTCTTCCCGGCGATGTTTATCACGTCGACTCGGTCGTGTCGGAGAACGAAGTCGTCTTCGCCAATGTAAGCAAGTACGGCAAGCCCCCCATGAACGTGGCGCAGGGGGGCGGAATCTTCACTACATTCACCGTGCCCCGAGGAAGCGACGACGACTCCCGGCTACGCACGATTAACCGCGACTTGATTACCGCGCTGGGCCTGGTGCGCGGGGTCGCGCATGCCGAGTTCATTTATGCCCACGCTGACGGACACTTTTATTTTCTGGAGTGCGCAGCGCGCGTCGGCGGAGCCTACATCAACGAGATGGTCGAGGCCGCTACAGGACTCAATCTCTGGCGGGAGTGGGCGCGCATCGAAATTGCCGGCGGCGATGACACCTACAATCTGCCGCCCGTGCGCCAAGAATATGCCGGCGTGATTCTTTCGCTCGCCCGCCAGGAGAATCCGGATACTTCGGCCTACAACGACCCCGAAGTGTTCCTGCGAATCAAGAAGCATCATCATGCCGGGCTCGTGCTGCGCTCGACCGATCCCCACCGCATTCCGGCATTGCTGGGAGATTATGCTAACCGTTTCGCTGAAGAATTCCTGGCGATCGAGCCGCCAAAAGACAAACCAACCTCATAGCTCGTCTACCCGGCGAACTTTACTCTGTGTACCTCCGTGGCCTCTGTGGTTATGATCGAAAGGCCTTAACTCTCACGCCGCCGCATGGCGGTAGCGATCAAGCCCGTCAACATCAGAGCGACGCCTCCGCAGAGCTTGAACCGGCTGGGGTGATCGAGTGCCTGCCACACCGCATCCGGAGGCCACATCATGCCGGCGTCTCGCAGAGCATTCAGAAATGCGAGTACCCCGAAGAGAAACAGGATTGCAGATATCGCCCGTCTCCTTTTTCCCGGGGTTATTTCAGGCATGTTGTCTTTCGTTTCGCTTTCCGCCTGATAAACAATTACACCTCGTGCGAAATGTATTCAGAACGCGTCAATCCCCGTCACGCTCTGCCCGATGATCAGCGAGTGCACGTCGTGCGTGCCTTCATAGGTTTTCACTGACTCCAGGTTCATCATGTGCCGCATGATGGGATAGTCGTCGGCCACGCCGTTCGCGCCGAGAATGTCGCGGGACAGGCGGGCGCACTCCAGAGCCATCCAGACGTTGTTGCGCTTCGCCATGGAAATGTGCTGATGCTCGACTTTTCCCGCATCTTTTAGCCGTCCCACCTGCAGCACCAGCAGTTGCGCCTTCGTAATTTCACTGATCATCCACGTCAGCTTGTCTTGCACGAGTTGGTGCGAGGCGATGGGCTGATCGCGCCACTGTTTGCGCAGCAGCGAATACTGGAGGGCGCAGTCGTAGCACGACATGGCCGCGCCCAGTGCTCCCCAGGCGATGCCGTAGCGGGCTTGATTCAAACACATCAAAGGAGATTTCAGACCGCCCGTCTTCGGCAGCAGATTCGCCTCCGGAATGTGCACATCCTGCAGGGAGAGTCCCGACGTCACAGACGCGCGCAGAGACCACTTGCCGTGAATGTCGTCCGCCTTGAATCCGGGCCGGTCGGTCTCGACGAGGAAGCCGCGAATCTTGTCGTTCTCGTTTTCGACCTTCGCCCAGATGATCGCTACATCCGCGATGCTGCCCGACGTGATCCACATTTTCTCGCCGTTCAGCACATATTCGTTCCCGACTTTCTTGGCGCGCGTGCGCATGCCACCGGGGTTCGATCCAAAGTCCGGTTCAGTCAGTCCGAAGCAGCCAAGCTTCTCGCCCTTCTGCATGGGGGGCAGCCACTCTTGCTTCTGCTCGTCACTCCCGAATTCGTAGATCGGATACATGCACAGCCCCGACTGCACACTCACAAAACTGCGCACGCCCGAGTCGCCGCGCTCCAGTTCCTGCGTCATCAGGCCGTATTCCACGTTGCCCATCCCGGCACAGCCGTAGCCTTTCAGCGACGCGCCAAAAAATCCCATCTCGGCCATGGGCTTCACCAGTTCGCGCGGAAAGCGCCCGGCGCGGTTGCATTCCTCAATGATCGGGATGAGATTGTCCTCAATAAACTGGCGCGTGGAGTCGCGCACCAGCCGTTCTTCGTCGGTCAGCAGGGAATCGTACTGAATGAAATCGACACCGCGAAATTTAATGGCTGGCATGAGAGATCTCCCGATGAAGTGGGTTCCCAGGACCGGGCGCACGCCCGAGGGCAAACATATGACGGTAGCAGGGGCGGTAGAGAGCGGTCAACGGGCGGTGCGCATCGATGGCAGACCAATCTGAGGGATCAAGTAAAGACTCGTATCAGCGCATCACGTGTATGGATGCAGCAGGCCGTTGACGGACTTTAGCCTCCCGGTTCAAACGCTTCTCGCCCCAAGGCGTCATGAGTGCCATGGCCTGCTTACTACGGTTATCTATTCCCAATTCTCCAAGGGGTCAGGGATATAAATCATCTCCTAGACGCAACCAGGGTGTATTGCTACAATTGCGCCGTCCAAACGGGCAACCCAGCGCATTGTCTGTAAATGTGACCCGGGCCGAACCCTTCTGCTAGGTTGCCGAAATCCTCTTCGGAGAGGTGTTAATAGAAAGCCACCGCTAGCCACGGCCACTTTCACCGTGCGTGGAGAAGCAGTCGTAAAGGGTGGCGGCGCTTTCGGATCGGCAGCTTGAAACCTTCAAAGGCAAGCTGGACTCTTTCAGACCGAAGCATGATGAAATAGGAGGAAACATGGCCTTCCCGAAACAACTCGCAGATCTTCTCGATAGGCTGCAAGCCGATACCATTTCGCAGAACGTCATAGGATCGTTCGATTCTTTTCTGACGGCGATCACCGGCTCAGGTCCCATTATTGCGCCGCTCGTCTACGGAACGAACCCGATGGCGGACACGATGGGGACGATGGCGACAATGATGAAACAGATGCAAGAGCGAGAAAAAGTTCTTGGCGAGATCGACAGGCAGCTCTTCCTTCAATTTCTTGAAGGCGAGATCACCTATCTCAAAACCCATCGCCAGGTGAAGTCTCTTGCCCTCTACCACAGAGTTTCTCATGATCAGCAGGTCTGCCAGAAACGGCAATCCCAAATAAGGGCAGCGCTATACCAGTTGTTCAGTGTGCAACAAATCGACAAGGGATTTTATTCAGCCCTGACCGCCGAACGCGGTAAGACATTTTTGACCTTCATCAAAATGAAACTCTCCGAGGACTTCGCCTTCACACCCACGATCGACGACTATCTCGAGGCACGTGAAACTTCCGCGGTCAGAAAGATTGTGGAACAGGTGCTGGTTAGCTACGCAAACGACGACGGGAACGTTTTCGACGCCCACGCCGCGTGGATCGATCTGAAGCAGCGGTGGGATGGTTGGGCTTCCAAACACCGCGAGCGCCTGATCGCCCTCAAGAAGTACTGGACAGCCGCCGGCGGCGGGAAGAGCGTCGATTCCGCCCCAGAAGCCATACCGGTAATTAAGGACTATTACAAGGCGCTTTACGAAACGATCGAAGAGGGCGACCTGGCTCGCATGATTCGACAAGCGGCCGCGTTCGGAAATTAGCGCGCCGCAAGACCGGATCTCTCGACTTCTCATTGAGATCCGCAAGGCTTGGTCAGTCACAAGGGATAACTTTTGAAACATCGCCGTACGCTCACTGTCGGAGTTGCGGGATGCACGGTCTCAGAGGCTTAAGCTGGTCGCGAGCTGTCTGTTAGGCTGGCATGCATGCAAGCCTGCCCTGATCCCGACCATCCTCTCACGCGGTTCCACGACCAGCCCCGCATGATTCATTTTCTCGAGACCTCCGTGTATTCTGTTTGCGGACTTTTCCCAGTTTTGAATCGATTCACTAAGGCAGTTTCGAACTTCAAGGCTGCCGCTGATTGAAATCACGGAGGCATCATGGCGTCACGAATCAAGCGCAGGATTGTTTCAGGTGTTGTGATGAGCGTTGCGCTGTTCGCGGCAAACCTTGCTTTCGCCCAGAAGGTCACCGTCGACGCTGACCCCGCGCACATCGCCAACACCTTCAGTCCAGTCCGTTCGCTCGGCGCAGCCATTGATCGCCTGCGCACCGGCACTCCCGATCATCTCTTGAAAGAGCCGCTGCTGCACGAAATTCTCGGTGCGGGATGGCAGGCCGTGACGTATCGCCAGAACACCGAGCTGATGGTTGAGGCCTGGCACTGGAATCCCGCGGGGAAGTGGAGCAACGCGGAGAAGCAGGAAGGCTACTTCGTGGGCAACGCCGAGCCCACGGCGGAAATGATTCACAGCTCGTGGGCCTACCCGCTGCCGCATCGCGGCTTCAGTCGCGGCGACGGCAACGGCTGGTCGCGCCTCACCGACGGCGACCCCAATTCGTACTGGAAGAGCAACCCGTACCTGACCAAGGCCTTCACCGGTGAAGATGACTCGCTGCATCCGCAATGGGTGATGATCGACCTCGGCACCAAGATCGACGTGAACGCCATCCGCATTGCCTGGGCCGATCCTTACGCGAAGAAATATTCCGTGCAATTCTGGACCGGCGAACTCGAGCCTTTCTACGAGGGCACGACGAAAGGCACGTGGCAAACTTTCCCGCTCGGCAACATCACCGAAGGCAAAGGCGGCACGGTCACGCTCAAACTTGTTGACTGGATGATTAACGTGCGCTACATCCGCATCTGGATGACCGAATCGTCCAACACCTGCGACACTCACGGTTCACCGGACAAACGCAACTGCGTGGGCTACGCCATCAACGAACTCTACGCCGGGGCGCTCTCAACCGACGGCGCTTTCAACGACTACGTCACCCATTTCCCCAGCCGCGATCAGACCGTCACGTGGCCGTCTTCGGTCGATCCCTGGACCGCGTCCACCGATCTCGATCAATCCCGCGGTGACCAGGTTGGCTTCGATTTCTTCATGACCAGCGGTATCACCCGCGGCCTTCCCACCATGGTCCCGATCGCCATGCTATACGCCACGCCCGAAGACGCCGCCAACGAAATTGCCTATCTCTACAAGCGCCACTATCCCATCTCATACGTCGAGATGGGAGAAGAGGCCGACGGCCAGCACATGCTGCCCGAGGATTATGCCGCGTTGTACATACAATTTGCGACGGCCATTCACAAGCTCGTGCCAGAGGCGAAACTCGGAGGCCCACCGTTCGAGGGCACCTTCGGCGACGTCGAAGTCTGGCCCGACGCCAGCGGGAAGGTCTCCTGGCTCGGCCGTTTCGTGGATTATCTGAAAGCGCACGGCCGTCTCAACGACTTCAGTTTCTTTTCGTTCGAACATTATCCGTATCAGGATCGTCCGTCGTACTCCTGGGCAGATCTCTACCCTGAGCCGGGATACGTCAGCCACATCGTACAAGTCTGGAAAGACAACGGCTTGCCGCCGAACATTCCGTTCTTCATGACCGAGGGAAACATCGGAGGCGGCGCTCCTCCATCGAGCGTGAAGAGCGGTTTATGGCTCGCTGATTACGTCGGTACCATGATGAGCGAGGGAGCCGGCGCAACCTACTATTTCCACTACATGCCGTATCCGGCAAACACCAGCGGCTTCGGAAATTTCCTGTTGATCGACAAGGACTACAAAGTGATGGGATACCCACCGCAGTACATCGCGGCGCAGATGATCACCAAAGAATGGGTGCAGCCCATCGACGCGCCGCACAAACAATTCAAAGCCTCAAGCGACGTGAACGACGCCGCAGGAAATGTGATGGTCACCGCCTACGCCGTCGAGCGCCCCGACGGCCAGTGGTCAGTCATGCTCGTCAACCGCGATCAGTCCAACGACCACGCTGTGAAGGTCGCGTTCGTCGGCGCGGGCGGAAAGCAAAACCACTTCGCCGGCCAGGTCGACCGCATCACCTTCGGCTCCAACGAATATCAGTGGCACCGCGACCCAACCGGCGGCCACGCCGACCCGGACGGTCCGCCCTCAAAATCAACAGTGAAGGGAGGCGCCGAGTCGGTCTACCAGATTTCCAAAGCGTCCATCACGGTCCTGCGTGGCCGGATCGGAGAGTGAACAAATGTGGGGACAGCCGCCCCTTCGGCAAGCTCAGGGCAGGCTCTCGGCTGTCCCTCGAGCGCAGCTCGACGTCTTCTGTCGGTAGCCAGAAATCTCATTTGTCCTGTTTTCTGAATCGCGGAATCCAGCGCGGGATTGAGCGACGGTATTCCTCATACGAATCGCCGAACTGGCGGCGCAGCGTGGGCTCTTCGTAGAAGATTACGAAAAGTTGAACTGCCACGCAGAAAAATGCAGCGTACTCCAGCAGCACCACCGAGCGGAACGTGACGATCTCGCCCAGCAGCACTCCGAACACGCCGATGTACATGGGATTGCGCATGTGGCGATGCAGGGCAGTCGTGACCAGAAACTTTGTCGGAGCGATAGGCGACGGAGTGCCTAGCCCGCGAACCGCAAACTCCCAGGCGCAGCGAAAGTAGATTCCCGCACCGAGGAGGAGGATGAGAAAGCCGAGCGCGGTCCGCGGTCCGGGCTCGGGTGTCGGGAATCCGCCCAGCAGCCACCGCGGCACCAACCCGAGCACCGTCCCCGGCACGAAGATCGTGAACACCAGCGTCTTCAGGATTGGTCCGAGAGTTCGCCTCATACCCCAAAGGTGCCACGGCAGATAAGGCCGCTGGCCGCGAGACAGCCGCCCCCACATTACTGTAAAATCAATATCGGCGGAAGAGTATCGAGACGCAGCTTCAGAGTCTTCCAAGAGTGGATTCCCGCAATTCCGGATTACAGTTCCGGCCAGGATTTCGGAGGCATTCCATCCCCAATCCATCCGCGATAGCGACCAAGCGGATCGCGCTGCGCACATATCGAAAGAAACTAAGTTCAGGAGATCACGAACATGGCAGTAGGCGCCAAGATCGCAAAAACAGCCGACCGCAAGAAGGTTATGGACACCAGCAAGAGCACGGATTGCCCCAAGTGCGGCAAATCCACTCGCATCGTCAAGCGGGTCAAAGACCGCGAACGCGGCGTCCCGGGCGGAGTTTACATCTCATGCTCGGCGTGTGAGTTCTTCGAAAAGCTGTAGAAAATCCTAAGCCCCATTCGGCTGGGCCCGCTTTCATCTTTCGTCTTCGCGAAAAATGAGACGAGGCAACTCAATTTCGGCGGTCGCAGCGATTGCCGTATTCGCTGTGCCTGTGGCTTTTTGGTCGTGCGGCGGCGCAGCACCGAGCCAATCCTCGGGATCACAGCTTCCGCCGGGCCTGGGCGGCTCCGACTACGCTTGGTATCATCTGGATCCGCCTTGCAGCCGGGAGCCTTACGGCGTCATCTACAACTACGATACCGCGTCTGCGACCATCAATTCCCAACTGCAGAAGATGTACAGCAATGGCCAGCGCCGGCTCCGAATCCCGATCTATTTCGCCCGCGGCATTAACTCCGGCACGATCATGGACTCCACCGGCGGAAATCTCTCGCCGCAGTTTCAGGCCAACCTCGCAAATCTTCTCGCTGCGATAAAGGCGGCAGTGTTCGAAGAGATCGAAGTTGGCTTCTTTCCGCAGAGTGCCAACAACCTGTCCAATGGACCGCCTTCAGCGACGACTACTTCCAGGAGAATTGGACTCTCATCCAGAATCTGCGCCCCATCATCGTCAACAGCGGCATCGCCTACCACCTCGATCTTCTGAACGAAGGCATTCCTCCGCCGGGCTACGCCCCCATGCTGCAATATTCCCAGATGTTGTGGAACGATTACGTGGCGATGTTCGGCAGCGCCGACACGCTGGGTTTCTCCATCATTGCCGACTCCGCGCACGCCGGGCAAGTCAGCGCCGTCTACGGCCCAAGCGCATACGGCAACAGCGGCTCTCCGCAGCTCTTCGATGTTCACATCTACGACGAAACCGGTGCCAGCTTTGCCACGGCCTTCAGCAGTCTGAATGCGCAAGGATATCAGGGCGTGCCCTGGATTATCGGTGAAGCTTTCTACAACGACGCGGCCGAAGCCGCATCCCTACGCCGGCAAGCCAACAGCACCGGCCAGCAAGTTCTTTACTTGACGGAATGGCCCGTGACTTCGGACCGAAGCTGCAGTCCGGATGTGAATGTCGCGCCGCCGGTGGACTTCTCCAACTATCAGGCGCAAGCCTTCTAGCGAAGACAAGGGATTTTCGACGCGCAGGCTATTCCGCTGGTGCGGCGCTCACGCTCTTCTCTCAGCGCCTCAGTGGGAACGCTAGGCTCTACTCCAGCGCCAAGGCGACCTTCAGCGCTTTGTCAACTTCCGCGAGCTTGGATGGGGCGAGTGAACCCAAAAACTGCGTCAGATATGCTTTGGGCAAGCTTCTGAGATTGTCGCAAATGATCCAGCTCTCGTGTTTCATTCCTTCGTCTTCGCCGACCGCAACTTGTGTAGAGATTCCTTCGCCAATGCTGAAGACAGGTGCGCATACCACGGTGGAGAAATTGGAATCAATAAGGGCTTGCCGGCTCACGATTACACAGATCCGGTGCCGTTTCGGATCGCCGTCAGGCTTGTGGGTTCGATAGATATCTCCTCGCTTCATCGCGAGAACTCCCGTCTACCATTCCTCTGGCGCCTGATCTTCCAGGCCGTCTTCTGCATCTCGGTTTAGTGTTGCGGCGTGCCGATTGATCAGTTCGATATCCCGGGCATCGCGCTGAGCCCGTTTTGTCTGCTGGAAGTACTCCTGCAGCACCGTTTCGATGAAAGCCGAGCGCGACTGCTTCGATCCTGCGAGCCGGTCAATTCCAGTCAGAACCTCACGGGAAAGTGTGATCGATGTCTTCTCTTTCATACTACTAACATACTACCACAATACCACCTCAGCTAGGCGGATTCAGAATTACGGTTTCCTCTTGGCTACTCAACCTGGGGCTTGACGTTCCGGCGCAGCAGTTCACGGAATTCGCTCTCTTCTTCAGCCGTGAAGGCGCGCTTCGGGATGGGAACATAAATCCTGGGCTGGGGAAGGATTACGAAGACGGTCTTGTATTCTCCCCAGGCCATATAAGCCGACCACGCCACTTTGGAATCGGTGTGAACGGAGTGAATTTGCAGGCCGCTATCAGAAGCATCAATGGTCATCGGGTTGTGGGCCGACGGCGTTCTGCGGAATTGCCTCCACGCCGAAAGCCGAGGCGCGGCCCACATCATCGCTGACCAGACGGCCAAAAAGCCCACCACGGATGCCAACATGGCCAGGTTCGACGAACTCAAGTCACGGAAGATCTTGACCAGGGAAATGAGGATCGCGATCGCCGCCAACGGGTAAACCGCCAGGATGATCCAACGCCTCCAGGAACGAACATTGCGCCACGCGATAAGTCCATCGTGGTAATCGTTTGCGTTCAACTGAAAGGTAAATTGCATGGTTGAGTGGCAAGGTAAGAATCAGTTGGCATCCGACTTGAGCCGAAATCTATCCGCCCATCTGCCCCAGAATCGCGCGCGCTTCCGCCGCCGGATCGGCGGCCTCGGTAATCGGTCGCCCCACCACGATGTGGCTGGCTCCCGCCGCGATCGCTTCAGCCGGTGTTACTACGCGCACCTGATCGCCGACCGTGCTGCCCGCCGGTCGTACCCCGGGAGTGACGATCGCGAATCTGTGCCCGAGTTCCGCGCGCAGGGCGGAGGCTTCGCGGGCTGACGTGACCACACCCTGGCATCCATTCGCCAGTGCGATCGAGGCCAACCGCACCACGCTCTCCTTCACCGAGCCCTGCATGCCGATGGTTTCAAGATCGTTCCCATCCATACTGGTGAGCACGGTGATGGCAAGTACGATCAACTCTGGACGTACTTTCGCCGCTTCCACAGCCGCTCGCAGCATCTTGGCGCTGCCCGACGCGTGTACCGTCAGCATGCTCGCGCCCAGCTTCGCTGCCTCGCTCACGGCTGCTCCCACGGTGTTCGGAATGTCGTGGTACTTCAGGTCGAGAAACACGCGCCGCCCGGAAGCCACCAGATCCCGCACTACCTGCGGCCCTTCTGCGGTATAGAGCTGCATGCCGACTTTATAGGTCAGCGCGGAGTCTCCCACGGCCGCCACAATCTTCTGTGCGGCGGCCGCGGTCGACACATCCAAGGCCACGATGAGCCGCTGGCGCGGATCATACTTACTCGAATCCTTACTCACATCATCGTGACCAAAATCATCACCCCGGTAGCTGACGCTACCGTGCTGCGCGCTGGGGAATGTCGATGGCATCCCAGCCAGTTTATTCGGTTTACGGGAGTTTCGCTACCGGAGGACGGTTCTCGGCAACCGTTTGGTAAGCGGATTTCTGCTGGTGGGGGTTCGAGGGGTTTTCGACCAGATCCAGACGCACGCGCTGCAGACCTCGCGCCTTGAATTGCAGCGCCTGGGCAGCTCCATACGACAGGTCGATAATCCGGCCCGGTACGAGCGGTCCACGGTCGTTGACCCGGACCACGACGGCCCGGCCGTTGCGCAGGTTCGTGACCTTCACATAGCTTCCCATGGGAAGCTTCAGGTGCGCCGCGGTCATGTCGTACATATCGTACGGCTCACCGCTGGCCGTGGGTTTGCCCTCGAAAATCTGGCCGTACCAGGACGCCGTCCCAACTTGATACGGTTTCGTCTTCTCGACCTGCTTGCGGTCTACGGGATTGAGCTGAACAGAACTAACTGGAGCCGCTGTCGCCTCCGAGATGTTCGGTCCCTGAGCCGCTCCCAGGCCGACAATCAAACAAGCGATCGCCGTTCCTTGAGCTATACTTCGTCGCATTCAGTTCTCCTCGCATACTCAAAAGTGCCCTTGGCCTTTAGGCTGGTGTTTCTCTGCAGTTTGTAAATGCTATCGGCGTGCCAAACTCCTGTCAAGACGGAATGGGGGTCTGGGCGATGACATCCTAGTAATCGATATCTCACGTAACTTATTGTTAAAATAAGCACATGCAAGCAACGCCCTTTGTTTCAGGAAGGTTACGCCTTTACTAAAAGGTAAATAGCACGGAAGGGAAAGCTAGGTAGAATTTACAACTTCCATGGAATCTATGACTTGCAGGTATACCACCGCCAAGCTACATGGAATCATGTACTTGCGGGCGTTACTCGGAACGCTAGCGTCGAATCTTTTTTTCAAAAGCTGGGTCCGAAAGTAACTTCCAAGCCCACGCCGATGTGAGATGCTGAGGTCCTGAACCAGGGTTACTAGGTGACTCACTAGAATCGAAAAGCACCGAAGATCATGCCCGAAAAACCTCCTATCATCCTCACCATTGCGGGGTTCGACCCCTCGTCCGGAGCCGGCGTGACCGCCGATATTAAGACCATTGCCGCCCACGGCTGCTACGGCGTGGCCTGCATCACCGCCCTGACCGTACAGTCCACTTGCGGGGTGAATCGGGTCGAATCCGTCGATCCCGGCCTGATTTCCGAGACTCTGGCCGAACTGGCAGCGGACCTCGAAATTGCCGCGGTTCATATCGGCATGCTGGGCTCGGCGAAGGTAGTCAAGGCGGTGGCGGACTTCGTCTCTATGCCTGCTATCCAGTCAGAGAAGCGCCTGCCCAATATCGTCCTTGACCCCATCCTCAAGGCTTCCTCTGGCGCGGACCTCCTGGATGCCGCCGGCACCCGATTGCTGATCGAAAGGCTGATCCCCCTGGCCGACGTCGTCACCCCCAACGTCGACGAAGCCGAAGCCCTCACCGGAATCAAAGTCCGCGACCTCGACGACATGAAAGCCGCCGCCGCCCAACTGCACTCCATGGGAGCCAGGGCCATGGTCATTACCGGAGGCCATCTCGAAAAGGCGACCGATCTGCTGAGTTTCACAACCAGCCGGGGAGGGGAACTGAAGGTCGAGCAGGAAGTCTTCAAAGCCGAGCGCCAACGTTCCAACTCCACCCACGGCACCGGATGCGCCTTCTCCACCGCCATGGCCTGCCACCTGGCCCAAGATCGCGGCCTACCAGAAGCCGCCTTGTTGGCCAAGACCTATGTCACAGCCGCGATCGCCAACGGACATCCTTTAGGAAAGGGGACCGGCCCTGTCCACCATCTGTATCGGATGAGCCAGCAACGCCGCGCCGCCGGCTCAGGCAATGAAACCTAAGAGGATCGTCGATGCAGGAACCACCGCCCGGATCAGAGTGCCCAGGATTAAGGATTAGGAGAAAGCCGTGGAAGAGCGGCGCTTCAGCGCCGCGTAAAGAGCACAAATGGATGCGGGCTTCAGCCCCTGAGGTGAGCCGCCCTATTCGCCGTCGCGCCCCGAAGGTTTCTTGAGCAGGATTCCCGCGACAAACGCGGCCGTCGCCGCCAGCAGCCATTCCGCACGATAGAACTGGATGGCCTGCCAATCCACAAAAGTCTTCGCCGTCAACAGCCCGACGAGCAACGCTCCCGATACGCATCCCACACCAATCACGAACGCGATCAACGACGCCGTCGGCAGCCCTACCCAACTCTGGATCTCGTGGAAGTGTAGATAACGCAGCCAAGACGGGATCTTGATCTTGCCCAATCCGGCGACCAGGGAATGCATCCCGGCGACCCCTTGTTCCCAGAGTCCGGCAAAGGCCGCCGCGTCCGCCTTAGCCGAAGGACTGAGAGCCTCCGGCCGCCGCCCGCCGCAAGTGTGGCAAAAGCGCGAGCCGAGCAGGAACTCGGTGCTGCAGCGCGGGCAAGCCTCCGCCATAGTGGGGATGGCTTCCCGGACGACAATCGCGTCCACTACCGCCGGGGAGGGCGGCCGCCAGAACTCCTGATGCGTTTCCTGCGCTACTTCCGACATAAGTTTAGTTCCTACAGAGAAAACCTTAAGCCCTCTAAGGCATTCCAGCCGCCAAAGCTGGACCGACTCTAAATGCCCCGGCCACAGATACTTGCAATTCTCTCAAACCGCCCCGAGCCAGCCACGCAAGCAATTATTACGCGCGCCAGCGAGTAAAGATGCCCCAGTTACGAAAGCCGCTGCACTCCCAGAACGAGCCTCAGAAACACTGACGAAGGTCGCGGGACGGCTCGTGATAGCTCTCGCTGCTGCAAATTATAGGGGCGCCCTGCATCCAACACAGGTAGCATCGACGGCACATGGATGACGTTCTTGGTTCGCGGGCAGGATCCATGGAACTCTTCGTCCGGGGGCGGACGAGGCGTCCGCCCGCTCCAAGTTTCCGTAGAAGATTTTGCACTGCGACTTCGTTTAAACTGGAGGAGAATCGATCCGTGACAGCGCAATCCAATTTCTCGACGCGAACCCCCTGCGCTGAACTTCTGATCCTCCTCTGCTTGCTGGTTTCATCTATTCCGGCTCGAAGCCAGTCGACTCCCGCCCCCACTCCCACCCACGGTGCTCCTCACGATCCCCAGACCGACGCCGCTTTCGATCACTTCTACAACATGGAATATGTGCGCGCGACCGACGAGTTCGAGAAGATTGTCGAGAAGCATCCCAAAGATCCCCTGGCCGTCAACCATCTACTGACTTCGATTCTGATGCATGACCTTTACGACACGGGAGCGATGAACACTGGCGACTACGCCAACGACAGCTTCATCGGCCGAGCGCCCCGCCCCACCGATACAAAAGTGAAAGACCGAATCAAGGAACTGGTCCACCGCGCAGAGAATCTGGAAGAACAGGAGCTCAAGGAGAATCCGAAAGACGTCAATGCCCTTTACTGTCGTGGCGTTACCCGCGCTCAGTTTTCTGTCTATACCGGACTGGTGGAGCGGGCGTGGTTTTCCGCGCTGCGCAATGCGGTCGGAGCGCGCCATGATCACGAACACGTGCTCGAACTTGACCCCAACTACCTCGACGCGAAGATGGTCGTCGGCACACACAACTACGTGATCGGGCGCCTGCCCTGGAGCGTGAAAGTTGCCGCGGCCCTGGCTGGCTTGAGTGGATCGGCAGAGAAAGGGCTGGACTACCTTCGCGAAGTCGCCAAGAGTGACGGAGAAAACTCGGTCGACGCCAAAGTCGTGCTCACCCTGTTTCTCCGCCGTGAGCGCCAATACGATGAGGCTCTTGGCTATATGAACGACTTGGCCGCGAAGTATCCCCGCAATCACCTGTTCCTCACCGAAGTCGCCAACCTGCAGCGTGCCGCAGGTCGTCTGGATGAAGCCGAATCCGTCTACCGCAAAGTCTGGCAGAACGGACGGGAAGGGAAGTACGGTACCCTGCACTACGAGCTGGCCGCCTGGGGTCTGGGGGAATTGCTGCGCAGCAAGAAAGATGTCGCCGGCGCTGCCGTCGCCTATGACTCGGTCAACGAAGCTCCCAACCCCGACCCCGACATCCTGCAAAAAGCCAACCTGGCCGCCGGAGAAATGTACGACCTGCTCGACAAGCGCGATCTGGCGATGAAAAAATATCAAACCGTCCTGGCCGGCAACGCCAACACCGGCCCCGCCGACCTGGCCCGCCGCTACATCAAAGAAGCCTACCGGGAGTGAAGTCAGTTCGAGTGATGTGCGGTAGGTTTTGCGTGGGGGCGGCCGTCCTCACATGAAACAAGGGGAACTTTCAGCATAACAATTACGTACTATTAACCGTGGGGGGCAATCCATGTACTGCAACTACTGCGGAAAACTGATTCAGGACGATGCCGCCGTTTGCGCCTATTGCGGCATTCGCGTCGGATCTTCTCTCGCCCGCACCCAGCTGGTGCGTCCGCGCGTTGGGCGCAAAGTCGCCGGTGTGTGCCTCGGTTTCGCGGAGTACTTCGACATCGATGTCAGCCTGGTGCGGGTAGTGTGGCTGATCACGGCGATCATGACCGGCGTCGGCTTCATCCCCTACGTCATCGCGTGGATCGTGATGCCGGATGAGCCCTACCTGCTTCCAGCCCGCGCAAGCGCTCAGCAGGTAACAAACACGTAACACGTAGCAGCGGACGCATTCGTACGCCAGCAGGGTTGTCGCCGCGGTTGCAGGTAACGGCCGTGTGCCTACAAATTACCCAGACGAACGCGTCCAGGTCCAGCTTGCCCCCATGTGATCTAATCCCAGCATGGAGCCCATCCCCTCCCGGCGCATCAAAAGCCGCGACACGGAGATCGCCTACTGGACGCTCGGCGACGGCCCCCCAGTCGTCCTGCTGCATCCCTTTCCCGTCCACCACGAATTCTGGCTGCCGGTGGCCGAGGCTCTCTCCACTCGCTATCGCCTGATCCTTCCCGATCTGCGCGGACACGGCGAGTCCGGCATCGGCGACGGTCCCGCCACCATGGAGAAACATGCCGCCGACATCGCCAACGTGATGGACGCCGTTGAGGTTGGCTCAGCGCCGCTGATCGGAGTCTCGATCGGCGGCTACGCCCTGTTCGAGTTCTGGCGAAAATATCGCGGCCGCGTATCGGCCCTTGGGCTTTGCAATACGAAGGCGCCTGCCGACGGCCCCGAAGCCCGCTCTGGACGCCTGCAGGCCGCCAATGAAGTTCTCGACCGCGGCACCGAACCGTTTTTCGAATCCATGATCCCCAAGTTGATGGGGAAGACCACGCGCGACATGCGTCCCGACCTGGTCGATGGCGCACTGCGCATGATGCGCAAAATGTCGCCCGAAAATGTTGCGCAAGTGCAGCGCGGCATGGCCGCCCGCCCCGACTCTGTCGAAACCTTGAAGACCATCAATGTCCCCACCCTGCTTGTGACCGGAGACGAGGACATCATGACCGGCGTGAACGAAGCCGAGTTCATGCGCCAGCAAATCCCCGACAGCCAGCTGCGCGTGATTCCAAAAGCCGGACACTACGCCGCGTGGGAGCAATCGCAAGACGCCATCATCGTTCTCCGCCAGTTTCTGGATGGCTTGCGTTGAGCTCGCTGGCACTGGAAGGATCTGTGTATCTCAGGAGAAACCAATGAAGCGAAACGCTCTCAGGACCATTACACTCACCAGCTTCGCGCTGATCGCCGTGCTGGGGCAAGCGCAAGCACCGGACGCCAAAACCCTCTATCCGAACATGGCCCCGCTTGACCAATACGCGATGGAGCGAACCGCCGAGATAACGCTGGCGCGGACCGCTGCTCCGGAATCCGTCTCACAGGATGCCGAAATCCTGGTCCTCGGACAACACGGTTACGAAACCGCGGTCAAAGGCAAGAACGGTTTCGTGTGCATGGTGTGGCGATCATGGGCCGCCCCAACCGACGATCCCGATTTTTGGAATCCCAAAGTGCGATCTCCGGTCTGCTTCAACCCGGCGGCTGCGCGAACCCAGATTCCAATTGCCGTCAAGCAATCCGAAGTGATCTTGGCCTCGCGATCCAAGACTCAGATGG
>Ga0210400_10001702_pt1 | contig 21445 bp, 16 predicted proteins | sample IncBWH26MmetaG_FD_155456 | JGI IMG/M metagenome (GOLD analysis project Ga0210400, IMG submission 155456) | Forest soil microbial communities from Barre Woods Harvard Forest LTER site, Petersham, Massachusetts, United States - Inc-BW-H-26-M | ecosystem: Environmental > Terrestrial > Soil >...
CCTATAACGAACAGAACCGCCAGCGAATGGAGTTTGTGGAAGACCTGTTTGTCATCCACGATCCGCAGCCGGCGGGATTGATTCGCTCCAAATCAGAGACCAGGGGGCGTTGGATCTGGCGTTGCCACATTGATCTTTCCAATCCGCATCCCGCCGTATGGGATTTCCTGAAGCCCATGGTCGAGCAATATGACGCAACCATTTTTTCCGCTCCAGCGTTTACTCGCAGACTCTCCACTCCCCAGTACCTCTTTTTTCCTTCGATTGACCCCTTATCGGAGAAGAACAAGGAACTGGAGGAGAGCTACATCAACAAAGTTTGCGATGACTTTGGGATTGACCAGTCGCGGCCCATCATCACGCAAATCTCGCGCTTCGACCGGCTCAAAGATCCGGTTGGAGTGATTGAGGCCTACAAGCTGGTGAAAAAATATGTGGATTGCCAGCTTGTCCTCGCCGGTGGCGGCGCAACCGACGATCCCGAAGGCGCAGTGGTATTGCAGGAAGTGATGGATGCGGCCGGCGATGATCCGGACATCATCATTCTGAATCTGCCGCCGTGGTCGGCCCTGGAAGTTAACGCGCTGCAACGGGCCTCGACCGTGATTGTGCAGAAGTCCCTCAAAGAAGGCTTCGGGCTTACCGTGACCGAAGGACTTTGGAAAGCGAAGCCCGTCGTGGCCGGTGCTGTTGGTGGGATTCCTTCCCAGATCGTACATAAGCTGACGGGAGTTCTGGTCCACTCTGTGGAAGGCTGCGCCTATCAGATCCGTTATCTGCTCACGAACCCCGATTTTGCCGCAGGACTTGGCAAGAATGGCCGGGAGCATGCCAAAGAAAACTTCCTGATCACCGTAAACCTCAAGCGCTGGCTGCTGCTCTTCCAAATCCTGCTGGGCATGGCAAGGCCAAGCAAGACGATCTGAGGGAATTTGGTAATTGGGTAAGTTGGTAAGTGGGTAATTTCGAAGTGTGGTGGCTCCGTCATTCATCATGGATCGCAGCCGCTCACGGCTGCATTGTGGCGGACAGGTTGTGTGTTTGTATTTCTAATTCGCGTTTTTTCGCGTGAATTCGCGGCTATAAGCTGTACGGATTGGTCTGGATGGCGTGGCTAGTTGAAATTACCCAATTACCAACTTACCTAATTACCAAATGCTCTGGCCCCCAGATCAGCACCTCCAGAAAGCGCGAAAAGTGCAACAGTGGCTTGCTCTGAGGCAATTCGATCCCGGCGGTGGTAGCCATGGTGTTGAGCTCAATCTCCGCCCCGGCATCCTGCAAAGGCCAGGGCAGATGATGGATGGCGGCCCGAAATAACCTGGCGCGCCGAACAGCGTAAAGGCAGTAGCGTTCTGTCAGAAAATATTCCAGCGAATCTTTTTCCCGCACTTTCGGCTCGGAAACCGGCCAGTAGCGTCCGCGGAATTCGGCCCCACTGTGCGAATGCGGATCGCCAGTTTGCTTGCGTCGGCTGCTGTAGTCGATGGCCTCCGCCGAACTCCTGGCCGACATCTCTGCGTGAAAGTAGGGAAGCCCATAAGCAAACCGGGCGCTCCACACCGCGGCGAGATTGGCCGCATCCAGGCTGAAAAAATACACGCCGGGAATCCCACGGTAGCGCACATAAGTCCTTACGTTCAACTCTGGAAACCGCCTCAGCCCCGGCAAGGCCGGAAGCATGCGCGCCCGTATTCCGCTCATGTGAAACGGAGCCACGGCAACATAGGCCTTGCCGTTAAACAAATCCAGATCAAGGCTGGCCGGAACCAGCCGCCTGACCTGCTCGGTGGCCACTTCCCAATGAGCAAACAGCAGATCATGCCAGTTCTGCTTCATGATCCAGGGCCCTCGGGGCAAAGGAACCGGCCGATGATCAGTGTGGAGCAATAGCGGATGCATGAAATGAGAATTCTATTAGCGGCTCCAAAATTTATTTTCAACAATTGTGACCGAAACGTGCAGATCTGGAAGCCATATTTCTAGTATCCAAAGATTTTGCGGACCAAGGAACCCTGCGAACTTACCGAATGCCAAGGAGTACGGCGACATAGGTGCGGACTTTGGAGAGAAGGCCAGCCTCGGCCTTGGAGTGGAATTCAGCCCTGCGGCTATTCCAGTCAAGACTCTTAAGCTGATCTACCAGGACGGCCCCCTCAACCCGGTCTAATGTGAGAGGCAGCGCAAAGGGATAGGGTTTGCGCTTGCTGGTCAAAGGGCAGACCACCGCCAGGCCGGAAGCGTGATTGTAACGCTGATCGGTGATCACCAGGGCTGGGCGACGCTTCGCCTGCTCGCGCCCCACTTGAGGATCAAAGTCCAGAATGACGATGTCGCCAGCTTCGGGAACGTAAGCGGTTACCATTCGATGGTTTCCTTCCCAACTTCGAGAGAGGTTGAGACCTCGCCGTAGCGGTTCTCTGGCGTGATTTGAGCAATGAGCTTACTCAGACTGGGCACGTGCGTGATGCGCCGTAGCTCTATGTGGCTTTCAGTGGCTTCGATTTCGAGAAAATCGCCCTCTTTGATGCGGGCTCTCTGGACGGCGGGTTTAGGAATGCGGATGGCAAGGCTGTTGCCCCACTTGACCATTTGTGCCTTCATAGGAATCGCTCCTGGTTTTGTTATTATACAAAGTATACACCCGAGTAGGTGCTACGTATATACAAAAATAGATCTGATTTGAAAGGCTATATTCTCATTGGGTTCGCGCGGTCCTAGCCCGGATTCGATTCTGCACTATCTCGTGACCATCTGCGAAATCTGCGGCAATAAGGATTTTTCCTTTGCGCCCTTCGCGTCCTTTGCGGTAAAAATTCAAACATTTCCTAAGCGGCAAACCCTTGCTGCCCGATCAGCGGGACGAAGCGGCAGCCTTCGAGAGAGCGAACAGTAATTCCGTCGGGCTGTTTTTCAACCACCTGTAAAACCTGCTCGCTCACATCTCCCACGGGGATGACCAGCCTTCCGCCCACCGCCAGTTGTTCTATAAGCGCGGGGGGAAGCTGAGGCGCGGCTGCGGAGACCACAATGGCGTTGAAAGGAGCGGCCTCCGGAAGGCCCAGAGTGCCGTCGCCGGGTACGAGGGTGATGTTTGTGTATCCGAGGCGTTCCAGCACGTGGCGGGCCTGCTCCACCAGGGTTGGGTAGCGCTCTATGGCAAATACCTGGCTGGCCAGTTCCGCCAGCAGCGCGGTCTGATATCCGGAGCCCGCGCCTATCTCCAGAACCCGGTCTTGCGGCTCGATTTCCGCGGCTTGCAGCATGGCGGCAATCATGTAAGGCTGGGAGGTGGTTTGTTGCTCCCCTATCGCAATGGGATGGTCGGCATAGGCCTCAGGCCAATTCTGGTGAGGCACAAATTCATGGCGGGGGACCCGTTTCATGGCGCCCAGGACACGCTCATCATGGATGCCGCGCTTTCGAAGCTGCTGCTCCACCATGGAGAGCCTCTCGGCATTGAACGGCTCTTGCGGACCACTGCTCATGATCTATCTCTTACGCTGACGATAGTGAACGTCAAAACTCAAAATGCCATTCTGGTCCCTTACAGCTACGATGGAGATGTTCCTGGTAACGTTGTACTCCACCTGGATCAACTGCTGCGATGACGATTGCGCTATGTTGGTGACGTAAGTCACGGTGATATTGTTGTTCAACTGCTGCTCAATTGTAACCCTGGGGCTGGGGTTATTTTCCGGCCCGCCAACCTGCGGATCAATCTTAACGCGGCTCACCCCAAACAGCTTTTGCACCCGGCTGGTGCTGGCAGAGCTCATGGCTTGCCCTAGAAAGGTATTGGCCGCGGTGCTGAGTCCCTGGTTCGATTGGCTGTTATAGAGCTCATCTTGCCGGGTGCGGCCAAAGGCCAGCAAGGCGACAATATCTCCGCTTGGAAGGGGCGGGTCCGATCGATAGGTCACGCTCAGGTGGTCCACGGGCCCGTGAAAGCCGATGGTGATGTCATAGCCTCGGACGCGCGCCCCCATTTCGACATCCACAATCGGCTGGATTACCAGTGGATTGCTGAAGCTGATGTCTCCGCGTTCCAGGCGGTACTTGGTGCTATTGAAGAAGATGTCTCCCTCCACAATATTGACTCGCCCCAGCACGACAGGATTGCTCACCGTGCCTCGAAGCCGAAGATTCACGTCGCCGGAGAGCTTGGCCAGTGAGGTTTCCACGCGCAGCTCCGGCGTGGAAACTATGTGGACATCAAGCCGCATGTTGTCCAGAAACGGGTTCCGAATCGAAGTGCGGGTGGGAGCCTTGCTGAGCGCCAGGTACTGGGCAAAGTCAAAGCGGGGATTGACTGAGAACCTGATGATCGTGACATCGCCGGAAAGTTGAGAGCTCCGCGCGGAGCCTGTATACCGGAGATCTGCATGGGCGGAAGCGCTGACGCCCGGCGGATAACGCAGGCGGATGTCCCTGCCGCTGGCCGTGAGATCACAATAGACACCGTTCCGGTAAGCAATAAATCCGCTCACATTCAGCTCGCCGCCGCCGGTATGCGCGGTAAGAGTTTCAATCTGCATGCGGTCGCGGGCAAACACCAGCCGGCCATTGATGTGGCTCAGTCCGTTAGGCAAATCGGTAAAAGAGATGCCGCCATCGGTAATGTCCAGGCGACCTCGAACCTGCGGCTGGCTTATGGTGCCCGCCACGTCGAGAGCGAGCACAGTCGTGCCGGAAGACACCATGCCGGGATTGAAGGTCTGGAGCAGCTTGAGGTTAAGATTTCCGTCGGCATGCAGATCGAGCAACCCAGCTCCAACAAGCTGGGCCGTGCCATGCAGAGAGACCGCCGTTTCGTCGCCGGCCAGGTGGAGTTGGTCTATCCTGGCGACCTGGTTGGCCACGGAAAAACGAATGGGACCGACGTTACGTACGCGCACGTTTTCCACCTCAGCGGAAAGCTGATCAAGATTCGCTGTGATGGTAAGGTCGCGGGGAAGCTTCATGGGGCCGCGCAGCTCAATCGCGCCCTGCATCGTGGAGTGGCCGGTGATGCGAGCCTGCGAGTAAGCGCGAATCAAAGGATCGAAATCCAGGTGATCGAACTTGATGGTAACCTGTCCGGGGAAGTTCTCGCGGAGATGTACGCTGCCATCCAGATTCAGGCTGGCTTTCTCGAAATTGGAATGAGCGTGCACCACCATGTCCGCACCGTGGGTCTCAGCAACCGCGGTCACGTCTCCAACGCGCTCGCCGTTCAGCACCAGGTTTCGAAAAGTTAATTGCGCGTTGATGAGGGGTGCATCCAAAGTCCCTGATCCGGTTGCATGAAAATCAACCCGGCCTTCCATGGTGATCCGTTGTGGCTGAAAACGGCGAAAATTGGCCAGTTCAATGTCCGCCCCTTTGAGATCAAAGAGAAGCTGCCGGCTGGTAAGGGTGTAGCCGGCGGAACCGGTGAGTTGCGTGCCATTGTGGGAAAGCAGAATGTTGTTGAACTGGGTCTCACCTCCTGCAAAGCTCAGGTCTGCACGTAGCTGACGGAAGGGCTCACCATAAAGCGTCAGCTTAGTCAGCAGCAGGCTCCCGCCTCCGCGCAGGTTTTGCAGGGTTCCCGCCACGTGCAGGTTGGCGTTCATGACTCCCGTAACCGGATAGGCGAATCCAGCCAGAGACTTGAGTTCTTCTACGTTGGCATTTTGCAGGCGGAGGTCGGCCGTCACCTGGCTGTTCTTTTGATCAAACTGCCCTTTGAATAAAGTTACGCCACCGGAAAATCCAACTCGCGCTGCCCCCCGGCGCAATAGTCCATTCTGGACGCCAAGACTTGCAGGAGTGTAGACAAGGTCCGCGATGAACGAGTCCCAATGGATGGAGCCGGTCCCTTTCCGGGATGCAGAGGCTCCTAGAACAGTCTCGAAGTTTTGAACATCAAGATGGCCGCGCGCCGAAGGCTGGCTGAGCCTGCCGAAGATCGACCCATTGAACGATACCCGGCCACTCACCGAAGCTGGAATGACCCTACGGGGACTCAATGCGGCCAGCACGGGTTGCAATTCGTTCAGATCGTTAGCGTTGAAGGCAACGTTCAACTGGGTGCTGGTTGCGCCCAGTGTCCCGGTAGCATTGAGACGCAGGGCGCGGGTGGCAAGGCTCAAACCAGCCACCTCCAATGTCTGGGTGGGCCCACGATAGGTAGCCTGTAGTTGGGCGGTCACCGGGACTTGCCGGGGCAGGGGGTTAGAGGGAGCAGAGGATTCCAGTTTCACTTCAGCTACAGCATTACGAGGTGAGCCGATCCACGAAGCAGTGACTTCACCGGAAGTTGATCCTGTCAGGTTGATCTGGTCCACGCGGAGCCGCGGGGTCGAGATGGCCGTGGCAAGCTGGCCGATCTGCACGCCGGTAATCTTCAGGTTTGCAGTCCCGCGCTGGGGCGCGGATTTATGCGCGGCGTCGTAAGAATTCCAGTTCGCAACCTGGATCTCACCCTGGGCGTTGCCGCCCAGAAGGTGAGCAACTAGATGCGTGAATGAGATTTTTTCAGGAGTCAGGAAAAACAGCGAGGTCAGGTTCATTCCGGAGAGATGAACCGGAGCGTCGTTCCAGCCGGCGCCCTGGACCGAAACCACTCCTTCAGACGAATAACGTTGGTTTAGATAGGCCGCCATGCCGTTTACATTCAGGCGTCCAGCCCTAAGCTCGGGTATCTTTGCTCCCTGGGCCAACTCCGGCAGGTCCACTGAGGCGGTATACCGAAACAGGATTTCCGGATTCCAGTAGTTGGTGATGGTCCCGCTGCCCTCAAGGTGGGAGCGCTCTGTAGCGAGTTGAAAGGTCTGGATCTGGGTCTGCGTGGAACGCAACAAGTAATGTAGATTGATCTTCCCGCGCAGGGGCAAAACGTTTAGCTCATGGGCCGAAAGCAACTCCACGGCCAGCTTGCCGTCGTAAGTCTTGTCGGCTGCTGAGTATGACATGGCCGCAGAAAGGTTCTCGCCGGTGAAGTCAAACGGAAACTTCTTCTGATTCCATATCAGCTCACCATTCGTGACTTCTATGCGCGTGACGGCCAACTCAAACAGGTGGTCTATGGGACTCCTGTTACCCACCTGCCTGATCTTAGGTGTGGGCTGATTCGTGGACCCGTCAGGATAGACAATGAAGTGAACTACCGGACGGTCCACAGCAATATAACGCAGCCCGATCTGCTGCGAAAACCAGGAGGTGACCGTCGCCCGCACAAACACACGGTCGGCATGAACATAAGGGGCCTGCTCTGGCCGTTCGAGTCCGTGGATGGTAAGTCCCGTGATTTCAAACTGCAGCCGGGAGAGACTCCAGGTGAAGGACTGGATTTCTACTTTGCCTCCGGTCATCAGCTCCAGTTCGGCAATAATCCGCTTGCGCACCTTCTCCTGAAAAGCATTGCTGTTCAGAAAGAGCACAAGCCCAACGACCAGAGACAGCAGAACAATTCCAATGGTGGCACGGATTCGCCTGAATCTTTTCGATCGTGGCGCTTTTACAGGAGCAGGGCGTTTGTCAGGACTGGGGTCACGACCAGAGGAACGCCCGCGGAGCCAGCGAAAAACTGCAAGCTTCATTGATCAGCCCCAGTCCTAATTCCACTTTTTGCTCCAGTTTTCGGTACAGCGGTTCGAGCGGATCCCCTTTTTTTATTGAAGGCATCCTTCGCATTGGCGGGATTGCCTTCAACGTTCCGCACCGGCGAGGAGTTCAACGGGTTGGATCCGGCAGCCGTAGGCCCAACACCCAGAGTGGCTCCGTTCTCGCTCATTTTTTCTATATGCGATTGGGTACGTAGGGTCTGCAGCCAGTCCGCCAGTAGTTCATTGATGCGCTGCTCAACCAGGATCTTTTCAATGTTCGAAGAAACTTGATCCAAGGGCGGCACGGGAGCGCCCTGCCTACGCAACTCCGGTAAAAGTTTCTCCTGGTAATAGGTAGTGACTGCGGTCTTGTCCGCGTTAACCAGTCCGCGAAAGCGCAAGTCAATAAACCGCAGGACCCTGATCTGGGAGATGAGTTGCGTTCCGACATCCTGCTCCGTCACACCATAACCAGCCAGCATGGCCCGCCACTTTTCATCAGCGTCGGCTCCGGGAATCTGCGAGCGGACCTCCTGCAGGCGGGATGTCAATTCTTCCGGGCTGGGATCGAGCACGTCAGTCTGGGCAATCTGTTGCTGCAGAAGGGACTGGTCGATGAGTCGGTCCAACACCCCCCGCATCTCGGCATCGGTCAACTGGTCCAAAGGCTTGCCCTGCAAAAGAAATTCCACGCGAACTGCCTGTTCCAACTCACTCTGAAGGATGACCTGCTTGTTCACAACCGCCACCATGCGGTCGACCACCTCCGCCTCAGCCGGGAAGACCGGGGAGATCAGAAGCAACAGCAGCGCACAATAGAGGTCAATCCTCATCAGAAGGTTTGCCCTATGCTGAAGAAAAAGTTGAAATGCTTCAACCTGTCGAACCGGTGCTCCCTGCCGATGGGAAAGACCGGAGGATTCAGGTTGTATCCCAAGTCAAAGCTTATAGGGCCAATGGGTGTGCGGTACCGGATTCCGCTGCCCACAGCGTGAGACATGTAATTGAAACTGCAGTTCGGCGTGGTGAAATTCCGACAACTGCTGCTGTTCGGCTGGGAATACCTGAAAAAACTGCGGGGGATATCACCGGCGGTGGCAAAGACATTGCCCATGTCATGGAACACTACGGCGCTGATATTGTCGCCCGCCAGAGGCAGAGGCAAAGGTGGTGTGCGCAGCTCCAGATTATTTAGAAAGAGGGCCTCTCCTCCCACCGGAAACCCGGTTTGCAAGTCACGGGGGCCGGCCTGATTGATGCCGAAGCCGCGCGAAGAATTGCTGCCTCCAGCAAAGAACCGTTCCGGCAAGGGGATAAAGTCGGTGGAGCTGAACGGCTCTTCCACTCCTGCGCGGGTGGAACGCGCAAAGACCCAGCGTTTCTTGTGAAAGAGGTAATAGCTCGAATTCTGGATCAAGAAACGGCTGAAGTTGGCCTGCGAACCGAAATACTTGGAAGCCGCCCCGGTGTCGAAGGTGGTGAAGGTCCCCTTGTGTGAATTCGTAGGATCGTCGCGAGTGTCGCGAATATAGGCAAAGGAGGGAATGCCTACCCGCACCGGCTGGGAAAACAAAGGGATAAGATTCGGATCAATCACGAGGCTGCCCGATGGAATGCTGACCCGGCGATAAGTAAACCGGTACAGCAGGGTCGTCGCTTTGTTCCAGATTTGCTTGATCTCAGCCGAACCTTCCAGCCGTTTTGCCTCAAACGTGCGGACATCAAAAGTATCGTCGTAAAAGGCGGTGAAATTTAGAGTCAGGTTTTTGAAATCAAACCAGCGCGGCTGTTCATAACTGACCAAAACGCGTTTTTGAAGATTGCCGTAGCGTGTCCTTAGAGTAATGGTGTGATCGCGCCCTCGGAAATTCAGGCGCGTCACGTCAAACGAAACGCGGGCGCTGGCCCCGGTTGCGCCCTGCGGGCTAAATCTTCCGAAAGGCTGGCCGGTTGCCACTTCGAATCCAAGTCCATAGTTGAAAGTGTACCGGCGGGCCTCCGCAAGTTCGAAATTGATGTTCTTGTGAGTGTCCTCACCATCCGGATTTTGCACGGCCATATTCACGGAATTGAAAATTCCCAAATCGTAAAGACGGCGTTGCGTTTCCAGCATTGAGTCCTGGCTGAGAGGATCGCCCCCATGGACCGCCATCTCGCGTTCTACCACGAACGGCTTGGTATGTTGCAGCCCCGAAGTCAGTATCTTGTCGACGAATATCTGCTGGCCTTCCGTAATCCTGTAGGTCAGGTCCATCTTGTTTGGGACACCCGGCTCCGGTTGGGCGAAAGATTCAAAGCGCACATTCGGAAATCCCTGGTTGAAGTAATGATTGGTCACCTGGGTCTGGTCCGCGATCACGTTGGGTTCCGAATACGGCTGGCCGTGAGTGGTGGAGATCAAATCCCTGATCTGGGCCTCCGAGACAGCCTTATTCCCCTCGATGGTCAGCTTGCCCACGGTGGTCTGCGGGCCTTCATCAATATGTATCGCGACTCTAATGTGTCCCTTCTTTCCCAGATAGTTGTCCTGGGCCTGGGAAGTGACTTTTGCCTGGAGGAATCCATTGTCGCGATACAGGTTCTCAATGGATTGCACGTCCCGTGCCAGCATGGATTGGCTGAACAAACCATAAAGAAGCAGGCCTCCGGCGCGCTGTGTTCCCATGCGTTCCCGCAATGTATCCCGGTCAAAATACCGGTTGCCCTCCAGGACAAGCTCCACCAGTTTGTGGCGCTCTTTCGTTTGTATATCGAAAATCACCGTGCGCCGCTCAAGAGAGGACTCGTGCTTCTCGGTCACCTCAACCTGGGCGTCAAAGTAGCCCTTGCTCTGAAGATAGTCGCGCAGATTCCGGGTTCCTTCATTCAGCAGATCGTCATCTAAGGCGTTCTCCTCATAAATCGGCACATATTTCTTGATTACGCTTTTGCGCAGGCTTGCTCCCTCTACTCTAACGCTGATCACGGGCCCCTGGACGATATCAAAGGTGTATTCCAGCGTATTGTTCTCCGGATGGTAAATGCGCTGCTTAACGGACAACTCGGCTAACAGCCTGTCCTGCTTCTGGTACTTCTTGCGCAGCCGCTGAAGAGCGTGGGCCAGACTGTTGGAGCTCACTCGGTCGCCCGCATCGATGCCGGCAATTCTGCGGACCTCCTGGTCGGGATAACCTGGCGATCCGGTTACATTTACCTTGCCAACGCGTGCAGCCCTCCCTTTTTCCACCCGAAACGAGACCTTCACTTGCTGGTTAGGGGCATCCCATACATAGGAGGGCTGAATCCTGGCCGTGTAATAGCCGTTCTCCTGCAGCACGCGCTGCATGCCCTGGATGGCGGTCTGGATTTTTTCCTGGTTTAGCTGTTCTCCCAGGCCAAGTTTGCCGGCATCCACGAGTTGGATGGCCGTGGGCGGATTAGGCGCACCGTCCACGCTGATGGATCCAAAAAAGTAATTCTCCCGGGCATCAAAGACCAGCGCCACTTCTCCCTTGGGATTGCGCTGGGCCTCCACTTGAATGCTGGAAAAGCGCCCGGTATTGTAAAGGGCCTGGACACTCGCTCGCACCTTGTATTTGTCTAGAGGCTGATGGACTTTCTGGCTGATCAGGGGCTGCAGCCACTCTGGATGCTCGGCATTCGGAACCCTGATCTGAATGTCCGCAACTGTTGCTCCCTCAAGACTATTCAGGCCATTGGAGAGCAGCGCTTGGGGACCCTCAGGAGCGGCCACCTGCTGCTGCGCCGAAGGAACAGGAGCCGATTGCTGTGCAGGCGCAGGTACGCCGGAGGCAAGCCCCCAAAGCAAGAGCGCCAGATTCACTGGCCGCAGACGCAGCAATATCTCCCCTTTTTGTGATGACGGTCTGTTCTTATTCGATGGCCGCAGCTCACGCCTCTGTTGCACCCGGATTCGCGCCGAACAGTCCCTTCCCGGGAAAACAGGACCAGAGGATGCCCCGCCCTTCGCGTTCTTTACGAAGGGTGGAAAGGAGCTGCCTGGACACGGCCCACACCTATAATAAATTCAGAGTGACATTCAGTGACATTTGAGGACCGTTATTCCCGGCAAATCCTGTTTCCCGGGATTAAACCCGAAGGGCAAAGGAAACTCTCCGCCGCCCATGTGGCTATTGTAGGCTGCGGGGCCACCGGCTCCTGCGTTGCCGGACTGCTGGGAAGGGCCGGCATAGGACATCTGTGCATCATTGACCGGGACTACGTGGAGCCCAGCAATCTTCAGCGCCAGGTACTCTTTGACGAAAACGATGCCGCCGAATCGCTGCCTAAGGCCATCGCCGCGTCCCGCAAGATTTCCGCATTCAACTCCACCATCCGCGTGCAGCCGGAAGTAGCCGACCTGACTCCTCAAAACGTTGATGCATTGCTGGGCGAAGCCGATCTGGTGCTGGATGCCACCGATAACTTCGAAACCCGCTATCTCGTCAACGATTTCGCGGTCAAGCAAGGCAAACCCTGGATCTACGCAGCGGCGGTTGCGGCTTATGCTGTCACCATGAATGTGCTGCCGGGAGAAACAGCGTGCCTTTCCTGCATTTTCCCAGCCCCGCCGCAGGGCACAGTGGAAACATGTGACACGGCCGGAATCCTGAACAGCGCGGCCAACCTGGTTGCTTCAATCCAGGCAACTGAGGCGCTGAAACTTCTGGTTGGAAGCCAGGAGAAGCTGCGGCGCACATTGCTTTCCTTTGACCTCTGGAGCAACGACCGGGCAGAAATCGCCGCTAGCCATCCTCGTCCCGATTGCCTGACATGCGGGAAGCACGAGTTTAGTTACCTTGCAGGGAAAGGCCGGGCTCAGATTACCCTTTGCGGCAGGAATTCCGTCCAGATCCACGAACGCCATCGCCCCGTCGACTTCACCGAAATGAGCGCGCGGCTTCAACCTCATGGCAAGGTGAAACACAATGATTTTGTCCTGAAATTCTGGCGTGACCCTTATGAGCTGACTCTTTTCCCCGATGGACGCGCCATTATCAAGGGAACGATCGATACGGCCATCGCCCGAAGCCTGTATGCGCGATTTGTAGGGAGCTAGCAGAATCCGCTGATCAGTTCATGGGGTGGATCGAAAAGAATCTACGTGGTTTGGGGAATTCAGCCAGTTAAGCCGACATACCCATGGCACCAAAGGCATTTTGAGAATCCGTTACTGCGGGTAACCCTCTCGCTGGCTTATGTGACATTAACCGCGTTCACATGAGCCAGATTGAGCGGGGACTGATTAACCTGACGACGGCCACGCTTCGCAAGCTTGCCCAAAATCTCGACATGACTGTTTCTGAATTGCTGAAGGGGATTTTGTGAGGCTTTGACCGAAGATGATTTATACACCACGAGGGGGTTAGTACATGAATGATTTAGATTCTGAGAAAGTAGGTTTTCTGCCGGGTACTTTGCTCTTTGTGCAAGGCAGCACTTCAAATAAGGCGCCACGACAGTTCCGCAGCAGGATATCCTTGTTCACTTGGCCTTTCGCGTCGCATCCTTGTCCGAATTCACGACTCGCCTCGACAAGATGCAGGTAAAATATCGCAACGTGAAGGGCGACGGCAAAGTAAGTGAGCGTCCTGATGGAGTGCGCCAGGTTTACGTACAAGATCCGGATGGCTATTGGATTGAATGAATGACAATGGATCGTAAAGCAACCGCTCAAATATTATTCTCTTACTTTTACCTGTACCTTGATTAGGCCCAATAAGAAAATAGTCTTTGTTATTTCCCGGGGTTCAGGCGGCGTGGGAAGCACGTTCACGCTTGGATAGCGTTGCGCAATTTGGTGCACGATATATTCTGCTTCGTCCCGGCTAAGATTTCCGCCAAACATACTACCGCTAAACCGACAAGTTTTACCCCGGCAATCAGCTAAAACTCCTGGCACTGTGTAGGTGTCGTCATCATTTTTGAGTTCTCGATATGCCCTTAGATTGAATAAATCGCTTGCATCAAGCCCGCGAGTCCAGCCAAGTCCAAAGACTTCCCGTTTCACTACAAGGCAGTTGGGTTTTAGGCTAAGTACGGTACGCCCTCCCAGCGCACAGAGTAAGCCAACAATTCCCAAGGCCAACCAGGCCACGATTATCAGCATAAAGACTAGATCAGATGGTTTGGAGACTTGGGAGTTCGTGTACACGCCCCACAGAATCATTCCGAGGGTCAATGCAGATAAGACTCCCAGCGAGCCGAACAACCAGGCTGCCCCTCCGGCTATCGGAATCGTGATTTGCATTCCGTCTGGTCTTTCCATGATTGTGCTTCTGAGTTTGAGCGGAGGAGGAGCTATCATCGCGTTCATAGAAACCTTCCTGTTTGAGGAGCTACGAGATATACCATCTTCAATGTGAATTTGGCGTAAATATGGATACGCTGTTTATTAAATTATTTTGTTTGGATTCAGGATCAGTCTGAATCAAGCAGACTCTCATGCACGAAACAATAGCATCATTTGCGCCAATTCAAAATTATCCCCGAAAACGTCCCGCTTAGAGTATTCGCATACCGACTTATGGCGGTTCTCGAAACATGTTGGGAGGGGATCATCGCGCTGCCTAAATTCCACTTTTATGTCGCACACCCAAGCTGAGATCAATGAGCTCTCCTTCAGGCCGCGGGACTCGCCATGACCAGAATCATTTCAACTCTTTCGCCATTGAAAGTGATTGAAGCCAGACTCAACAGCCCCGACATTTCTAAAGATTGACAACGAGTTATAGGAATGTCTACGGTTCGGTGTAGCTTCCGCTGGTTTGCACCAGGGCGGTGGATACATTCGGTGGCGGCGTGGCGAATAAGGAGAGTTCCTGGGCGGTGCTGGCATTGATGAAAGCAGACCAGTTAACCGTAGTGCCGGAAGCAGGAGGCGACAGGAATCCACTGATCGACGTAAGGTTGGGTATGGTAAGGATGGTTGTCCCATTCTGAAAATTCGCGGTCGCAAGGAGTGAGATCGAGTTGCGGGTGCTGGACGTAGCAGACCAATGGATACTGGCTTGCTGGGCTACCGTGGACAGACCTGCGGGAAAGCCGGAATAGTCGAAGGTAAAGGTTGGAAAAGCCGCAGGTGCCGGCCCAGCGAACGACCATGGCCCGGGATAGGCCAAGGTCACCGGTCCGCTTCCGTTGTTGGTCCGTTGCGAAATGTCGAGGCTTTGCGGAAAGTTGAAGGCGCCGGCGCTAAACACGTAAGCGTCTCCATCCTGGGTCGCCGCTGCCGGAACGATGGCATAGGATGCGATTTGGTTCACCGATTGGAAGGTGAGGGGGAAAAGCGTGCCGTTGGCTGTCTGGTATTCAACGGACTGCCCGCCGAGAAAACCAGCGGGCAGGTTCGTCATAGTAAAGGACTGCATGGTGGTTGCGTCTGCCGCGCCGAACAGGATGGTTGCGCCGCCATTGAGCGGGCCGGGAACGCTCTGAGCCGGCAGGACCTTGATCGCCAGGATGTGGCCCTTGGCGTCTTCGGCGAGGACCGCGACATCCTGCGTTCCTGGGAATAAGTCGACACTAAAGAATGTGAACACACCAAGCGGGGGACCCCGGAAGATCGGCAGCAATTCTCCTTTTCCGAGGATGCGCACCTGGGTTGCACCGGAAATTGCTCTGGCATCGACGGTACCGATCGCTTTCACTGAAAACACCAACCCAAAGCTGGTGCAGTCACCGGTGAAGGCAGTTCCATCCTGGATGCTCGCCTCGATTACCGACTCGGAGACGGACGGAGTGAAGAACGGCGACGGCGGCGGACAGACGTAGGCAACCGTATAGTTCGTGGCGCCGGCGGGTAAAGAAAAGCTCAGAACGTTTCCCGTGAGTGATGCCTGGGTAAAAGCTCCGTTGCCAATTCTCGTGGCCACAGCCGAAGGTGTGCCGATCACACGTCACTTCCTTCACGCTGCTTTCGGAGGCGATTCCCGCCTGACTAGGCATGTTACAGCGTTCCCGATGCTCAGTGAACTACACCTTGTCGAAAAAGAGATAGATGGCGGCAATCCGGCCGTCCCGGGCAATGATGAAATCGGTTCCCGCGTAAGCTGGCACCTCTCCAGGGCGTCCCGATACCCATTGGCCGCGCGCGCTGTTTCCCAATTCCTCAGGCTCGGCGATCAGCTGATATCGAAACTCAGGATGAGTAGCCTTGATCGCGCCGGCGATGCGATCGATCTCGTCGCGGCCGCGATAGATGCCCTTCGGCTCGTAGAACACCACATCTTGGGTGTAGATCTCCTCGATGGCCGCGCGCCGGCGCGCCGGGTCGTTCTCACCGAAAACGTCTTGAAGATTGCGTTTCAACAAAGTCGATATACTGTAGGACATGGGTGTTCTTTCTCCTCTTTGGACGGTGTGCCGCTGGCGCTAATGTATCAGGCTGCCCAAGCTTTCAGCGCGATTTCAACAACGCGCAGCAGATCCTTCCGCGTCGCACCGGTTGATGCTTGAACCGTCAAACCAAAGTTGACCGTTTGGACATAACGTGAGAGCTTGTCCGCGTCCGCGTCCCGTGGCAGGTCTCCATTAGCGATAGCTCGTTTGAAGCGCGTGCGCAACTGCGCCAGTCCCGCAGCGCGTTGCGCAGCGAATTCCTTCCGCAGCGGATCGTCCCCGCAGGAAAGCGCGCCATGCACCCACAAACAAGTTGTGGGCGTCCGTGGATCGGTCAACAAATCGACGACTCCGTAAAACAGTCGCTCGACTACGGCTTGAGCGGTCGGTTGTTGCAATGCCTCCGTGAGATAAGACGAGGGACCTTTTGCGTAGTGATCGAGCGCTTTACGGAACAGCGATTGCTTGTTGCCGAAAGCGGCATAGAGACTTGGACGATTGATTCCCATCGCGTCTGTGAGATCGGAAAGGGACGTTCCAAGATAGCCCTTCCGCCAAAAGAGGAGCATGGCTCGGTCCAACGCCTTCTCTATGTCGAACGCGCGCGGACGTCCGGCTATCCGTGTAGTTGTCGCTCGTTTCATACCGATAGGTACACTATAGCATTGACAGGCGCCTCTCGATAGGGATAGATTATGTACTTAGCGGTACAGTATTGTCATCAAGAGTGAACGGACCGACACTAGGAGGAAGCATTCATGTCAGAGAAACTCTCCGGTAAGATCGCGTTAGTTACGGGCGGTAGCAGCGGTATTGGACTCGCTACAGCCAAGCGATTCGCGTCTGAAGGCGCGTATGTCTTTATCACCGCTCGTCGCCAGACCGAGCTTGATGCTGCGGCGAAGGAACTCGGCGGCAATGGCACCGCTGTTCGCAGCGATGCTGCCAACCTTGCCGACCTCGACCGTCTCTTCGATACGATCAAGCAACAGAAAGGCCGACTCGATGTTCTATTTGCGAATGCAGGAGGCGGTGGCCTCGCGCCCCTTGGCCAGATTACGGAGGAGCATTTCGACAAAACCTTCAATACAAATGTACGCGGTTTGCTTTTCACGGTTCAGAAGGCGCTGCCTCTGATGCCGCCCGGTTCCTCAATCATCCTGAACGCGTCCACCACGTCGATCAAAGGAACGCCGGCCTTTAGCGTCTATAGCGCAACGAAAGCAGCCGTGCGGTCATTCGCGCGCAACTGGACGCTCGACCTCAAGGAACGCAAAATCCGAGTCAACGCCATCAGTCCGGGTGTCGTGCCCACTCCGGGCTTCGATCTGATAGGCCTGACGAAAGAGCAGGTGCAGGCATTCGTGGACATTCAGGTCACCACCATTCCGCTCGGGCGTGTCGGCACCCCGGACGAAATCGCCAAGGCGGTTGTCTTCCTCGCTTCCGATGACAGCAGCTTCGTCAACGGCATCGAACTCTTCGTCGATGGCGGAATGGCGCAGGTCTAAGGAACGAGCGGTGATGTGCAACTCAAGGCAAGACAGCCACCGTTGTTAAGGAGAAGGATATGTCGAACAAACTGACGCTTGTTGTTCGTTTTCATATGGAAGAATCCGTGAAGAACGAGTTCATCGCCAAACTGCGAGACGTCTTCTCACACATTGTGAAGGAACCAACGTTCGTTGAAGCCTCACTGGTACAGGATATGCGAGACCCCGGCAGCATTTTGAACTACGAAGTGTGGAATGAGAGTCCGGAATCATTCATGAAAGATCAGATGACCAAGTTCTATCGCGCCGACTTCGAGAAGATGATCGTCGATATGAAGATTGATCGCGTCCCGGCGTGGTACTCCACCATTGTGGATTGGAAGAAAGCCTAATCGGAAGAGTCCGGGACAGCCTGGAGTGCCCAGCCATTTTTCTGGTGCCGCGCCGCACTCGCAGAAATGAATCCTTCTCGTCAGTTTCTCTTCTGTCGCCTCGACTAACACTTAACCCTCTGCAGCGATTCGTCTTCACCGAACGATCAAGAGCAACCTCGGATCAGAATCGCAGTTCCGGCAATGAAGACCGTTGCGTTCACGTCGGTCGACATTTTCACAGAACCAGAAATGCTCGAAGTCCCCGGAGATTTCCACCAATTCATTTTCATTTTGTTTTCCTTTTGCAAAGCTCACACTGAGCCTTGCTATTTACCAAACAAACCTTAAGCGGCTCTAATGTGAAAGGCTGCGAGTTCCTTGCCGAGGCTGACCTCTTTTGCTGCCTTTCACACTTCGAAACCGGCAACAGCGTTACCTAACCACATAAACCAATTTGCCTTTGACGAAGGGATAGTGATGCGCAATGGCGAGCCCAATTAACGAACCCAATATGGCCAGAGTGCCTATCGCCAGACCACGGTCCTCCTTCGACTTCGCCGTGGATTCCAGCCCCGCCGCAATCCCACCGCCAACCCCTGCTCCGATCGCAGCACCCGCCAACGCGGAAGCCAGCTGCGCCACGAAGCGAACTTCCTTAATGTCCTCTCGACGCAGCTCTCTTCTCCTTATGACTCGGCCGGGGAATCCTCGCTCGTCAGAGTCGATTGTTAAGGATTCTCGTGTAACCTTGACCAATTCACCATGGTATTTGTCCCCCCTCTTGGTCTTGACGGAAATAGCCGAGTCGAGAGGCAGATTCTGCACACTCGTCCAATCCCCAAGACCGGTTTGCGCAAAGCTGGATTGACTCGCAAACGCCAGCACCAGCCACAGCACGGAATATCGGCAGCACAAAGCTGCCGCCCGCCCCTTCACCACCCTTCGGCAAGAGAAACTAGACACCACCTTACCTTCCTCTGCACTGCGCTCCCGGTTCTGCGCTGAGCATGAGGCAAGCAGAAGAATACTGATCGAAGTCTCCGGAGATTTCCACCAATTCATTTTTGTTTCCTTTCGCAAAACTCAAACTGCGGCTTGCCATTACCGAACAAACCTTAAGCGGCTCTAATGTGAAAGGCTGCGAGTTCCTTGCCGAGGCTGACCTCTTTTGCTGCCTTCACACTTTTCACACTTTGAATAGCGACCTTTCGGACGAATGGGCAATGCACCGGAGGTAAAGCGCAGATCAACTGGAGATCATCTGGAGATCAACAGGAGACAAAGTCCTGAAAACAAAGGGTGGTATCGAGGAGGAGGTACTTCACTCGAAAATTATGAGTACATGCTTTTCAGGCTGCATCACGGGCCACTGAGGCTGTCGAATCTGCTCTGCCGTCAGCCCGCTAATGCGCATTACCTTCAAACGGCTGGTTGCGCCACCGGCGATGGTAAGCGAGGACCGGGGATTGGAGGACGATTTCAGAACTTTTCTAAGTGATATCCAGCAGCTTCAAGTCCATTTTTCAAGAAAATTCATTCGTCGAATGTTTTCATGCAAAGAAAGAGCCATCCACATTTCGCGAATGGCTCGTAATGCCTCGATTGTCTTCTTATTTATATCCGGTTGCATCGGGTGGCGTATCGCCAACGAGTTCACAGATCATTGCAGTGAACATCATCTATTTGGCGGTTGCCACACAAAGTTCCGATGCAGGCATTGCTTGCTCCGAAAACCCCGTTTATTTCTTCACTCGTCAGCTCGCGAGCGCCACGACGACTCAGTACTCGATTCGACATAATTGACTCCTTAAACAGTAAATTTCCCTTATCCTTACCGGACAAGTCAAAAGGATACACCTTTCGGCTGGGGCGAGTCATGACCAGATGACTGGCTGAAGAATCGACTCGCCCATTTTTATTGGTGGATTCTCTTCAGAGGACCTTTCTGGTTTGTGTCGTCCGATCTGGAATCCGCAGGAGCTTTTTGATGAACTCCCACCAGAAGACTTGGCAGAAGGATTTTCCTATTTGCTCTTCTTATACGCAGAAAGACTCGGTACCGAAAAGGCGGATCTGGGCGCTCTGGATCCGGACCGACTTGAAACAGACTTTTATTTTCAATTGATCAAGGACGCTGTCAGAGTTCGAAATTATGCCCGTTGGGAAATATTGGTCGATCACTTTGATTACAACTGCGACTTCAGGTCCGCGACGAATGAAGCACATATCAGGGCAAACGATCCCCGCCTGCAAAAATCTCTCCGACTGGGATTCATCCATTTTTTTCAGCAAAACCTTGCAATGTTCCAGCGGATGGAACATAAACTACCGGTTCTTGCCGGAATCACTGGCCGCCTTGTTCGGATTTGCCTCCGATGGCCCTTTGTCCGCATGTTCCAGCCGCTCGGCAAGCAAACCCGTACGTTCATAGCGAGAGGCCAGCGTTTTGAAGGCAAGCAAGCGATCACCTAGAGACCAGGACACCTTGTCCGTTCCATTCGGCGACGCTGAAAACTCGTTGCTGGGCGCATAGGCGATCCATTCGCCATTGCGTTTGGAAATGAGTGTAATAACCTTGCTAAGGTCTGCTAGAGCATAGAACGAAATCTCGTTCGAACCAGAAAGTGCGACAAGAAGATTACGATCTTTGAAGACCTCAACGTCGACCAGGTCATTGGTATTCAAGACTTGAGCACCGCCTGCCTGCATTTTGCGGATCGCTGCCCTGGACCAGATGATGCGAGCGCCATCCCGCAAGGGCAGTACCGTCTCGCCACTGACTTGTTCGCTGGCCGCAGTGCGCGCGTCTGTCTTGCGCTCCACGGACCATGTGCCGTTGCTGAGCGTCACCTGTAGGTGGTCATGATCGGGAAAAGCAACACTGCTGACTTGTCCGTTAAAGTTGTGCCGCTCGGCCAATAGCCCGCTGGCGACATCAAAAACCCGAACATCTTTGGAGAAGGTATAAGGATGGCCGAACCCATCCATCCAGGCTGAAACCAGCGCCACCGCTGATCCATCCGGCGCAACGACCAAAGAATCGATACGCGAACCTGCAATGCTGCCGTACTCCAGGTTCTCGGTCACCAAGGGCGCCCGCAAGCTCGCGCGCCGTTCCCAGGATTTCCGGTCGAAAATTTCTACAACACCATTTTCTGCTCCGCGATTGCTGGCTACAAATGCTGTGCCGCCAAAGGCGACCGCGTCGTTGCGAACAGCCACCCGGTCAACCCGGAATTGAAGCGAGGGAAGTTCGGAAGCGCTCACGGTTGAAGTATTGAGCATCCATAACTGTGTCTTGCCCGTTTTGGAATCCGCGTGGACTGCCAGAATCTGATCTTGCGAGATGCGAGCCAGACGATCTACCACTTGCGGCCAGCTATGGATCCTTCGTCCGGTTTTGATGTCCCACACATGGACCTCCGCATCATCAAATGAGATGTAGCGGTCATTCCCGGCATCGGCAGTCCCGCCGCGCGCGCTCACCGCGGCTCCGGTAAGCGAGCCAATCTGTTTCAGCGTGGCAGCGTCCAGAACCGAAATCTCACCGGGCTTGGAACGGAAGAGCTTCCGGCCATCGGCGCTGAAAGCATAGCGTGAGCCTCCCGGCCCTTCTTCCAGGGAACCAACAATTTGCATGCTGGATACATCAAAGAGCGTTCCGTGC
>Ga0210400_10001703_pt1 | contig 21445 bp, 21 predicted proteins | sample IncBWH26MmetaG_FD_155456 | JGI IMG/M metagenome (GOLD analysis project Ga0210400, IMG submission 155456) | Forest soil microbial communities from Barre Woods Harvard Forest LTER site, Petersham, Massachusetts, United States - Inc-BW-H-26-M | ecosystem: Environmental > Terrestrial > Soil >...
GGAGCTGCGCATGGCTGGATCATGGGCTACGACGCGCAAAAGTTAACGCAGACGGCGATCTTCAGCCCTACACCGAATGCGGTTCGTGGTGGCGTTTGGCAGAGTGGGAATGGACTGGCCGCTGACGCCTCCGGCTATATTTACGCGACCGTGGGAGACGCGACTTTCGATGCCGTCCTCGGAGGACCGGACTATGGCGATAGCCTTCTCAAACTGGACTCGAGTCTAAATGTTGTCGACTACTTCACTCCCTCAGATCAGGGCTGCCGCTTTGAGAATAATTTGGATCTGAGCGGTTCCGGCCCGATGGTGCTGCCGACGCAGGCGGGCGAGTTTCCAAACGAGATCCTTACTGCCGGCAAAGGAGGCAACCCCTGCGATTTGGGCGGAGCGCCCATCTACCTTCTCAATCAGGACAAGCTGGGCAAGTACGCCAAGTCCGGTGCTATCCAACAAATTTCGGGAGCGCCGCATGGGTACTGGAGCAGTCCCGCCTATTGGTCTGGCCCCAGCAGCCAATCTGCTGGGCGGCGTGATTTCATCTATTACGCGGGCAACGTCGCGCCTGGCGGACAGGGTGACTATCTAAAGATGTACAGCTTGCTTCAGGGGAAGCTTTCCAAGCACCCGGTCGCGCAAAGTTCCAATATTTTCCCGATCGGCGCCACCCCTTCGATTTCGTCCGACGGTCAGACTAACGGTATTGTGTGGGCGATCGAGCGTCAGGAGGCGTTGGAGGCTCAGCCTGGCCAATTGCCTGCGATCCTCTTTGCTTACGACGCAGGCGCCGTCTCAGAGATGCTTTACAACAGCGGTCAAAACCCCCAGCGCGACCAGGGAGGATGTGGGAACAAGTTTCAGGTGGCGACCATCGCCAATGGCAAAGTCTACGTAGCCACACAGAATCAAGTCGACATCTTCGGAGTCCTTGGCCCCAGGTTGCCTGCTCCTGCCGTGTTCTTTTCCGCGCCATGCAATACTTTTGCGTCTCAGCAGGTAGGCACATCCAGCGTGCCTTGGGTTTTGACCGTAACCAATAGCGGAAGCGCGGGCCTGAACATCGGGAATATTGCATTCGACGGCCTAAACGCCGCTGACTTCTCTCAGACCAACAATTGCCCTGCAACCCTGACGCCGGGCGCGCCGTGCACAATCCAAGTTACGTTTGCTCCGTCATCGACGGGGCCGCGCATTGCGCGACTGATACTCGACGACAATGTGCTGGCCACCCCCCAAAATGTCGCGGTTACAGGCTACGCAACCCCTTAGGGAAATTGAAAATGAAACAAAGTGCGTTGCCATCAGCTTCGTGGGGGGCAGTACTGGTTGCTGCGCTAAGCCTTGTGTGCATCAGAGACGTCTCGGCGAGTACCGAGCAAGTCTTATATTCCTTTTCGGCGAAGCAGGACGGAGGCCAACCGAACTGTGCTTTGGTCTTCGGCCAGAAGGGTATCTTGTATGGCACGGCCCAAGTTGGCGGAAATCTCAGTGCATGCAAAGGGATGGGTTGTGGCGCGGTTTATGAGTTGAAGTATACGGCTCATGGTTGGAAGGAGACCGTCGTGTTCTCGTTTAACGGAAGCAACGGGGATTCACCGGTCAGTAGCGTGATTATGGGTAATACGCAAACCCTTTACGGCACGACGGCCTACGGGGGCGGCGGACATGGAGTCGTCTTTCAGCTGATGTCAGGTTCAAACCAGACATGGAGAGAGACCTTGTTGCATACATTCATGGGTTCCCAAGACGGCAGTACGCCGTTTGGAGACCTGTTAGCCGATAGCAATGGCAATCTCTATGGCACAACCAGATACGGCCCCAGCTCCGGACATAATAGAGGGTACGGCGTGGTTTTCGAACTCGAGCGCAGGAAGGACGGATGGAGCGAAAAGAAACTGTATGAATTCACCGGAGCTCCGGATGGCGCAGATCCTTATTCCGGCCTTGCCAGCGATGGCCAGGGGAACCTCTATGGCACAACCTTCAACGGGGGCAACACCAATAGCAACTGCTGGCAGGCATCTTGTGGCACGGTGTTCATGCTCTCACCGCAGAGCAGCGGTGTCTACAAGGAGAAGGTGCTGCATACGTTTTGCTCAGGTTCCTGCGGCGACGGAGGCAATCCGAAAGGTGGTGTGATCTTTGACGATAAAGGGAATCTTTATGGGACTACAGTCCGGAATGCGGGTTCGAAAGGCACCGTTTTCGAATTGTCCCCGAACTCTGACGGCACTTGGACAGAAACGGTAATCTACAGTTTCGGTGGCAGGGACGGCATGGACCCCGACGGGGGCTTGGTTCTTGACGAAAAGGGAAACCTTTATGGCACTACTGATGTTGGCGGGGTCGGGGGAAACTGTCCCTCCGGCTGTGGTACGGTTTTTGAATTGACTCCCAACCTTGCCGGAGGTTGGAGCGAATCCGTCCTGCATTACTTCGGCGCAGAAGGAGACGGCACCCATCCAAGACGCAACCTCATTATCGACAAAGCCGGCAATCTCTATGGCGTGACGCCAACAGGCGGTTTGTACGGGCAAGGTACAATTTTCGAGATCACGCCCTAACCAGAGGCAGTTCAAACGACGGAACTTCCTTCCTGCGGTCCCGCCGCACAGAACGCGCCTTTGACGGCTCCGGGGCCGCTCTGCAAACCCCCTCCGCTAGGAAGGAAGGTGGATTTTAAGGAAGGCAAATCAAAATCTACTTGACATATCCCGGCATTCTCATGGAAGGCGATTACACGTTTTGACGCTGATCATTTGAGTGTAACGGCGATGTTACGCCAATTGACCTGTCGACCCGCCCGCAAACTACTGCGCCTTCATTGACTTGACCTACGTGTAGACCTAAGATTCACCCCAGTGATCGGCCAAACCATTTCGCACTACTGCATCATCGAGAAACTCGGAGGCGGCGGCATGGGCGTGGTGTACAAGGCTGAGGACACCGAGCTAGGCCGCTTCGTCGCCCTGAAATTCCTGCCCGATGACGTTGCCCAGGACCCGCAGGCGCTCGAACGGTTCCGGCGCGAAGCACGTGCCGCTTCTGCCTTAAACCATCCGAATATCTGCACGATCCACGAAATCGGCAAGCACGATGGTCGTTCGTTCATCGTCATGGAGTTTCTGGACGGACTGACTCTGAAGCACCGCATCGCCGGGCGTCCGTTGGAAACCGAAGTGATTCTATCGCTCGCTGTCGAGATCGCCGATGCGCTGGATGCCGCTCACGCTGCTGGCATTGTCCACCGAGACATAAAGCCTGCGAACATCTTTGTCACCAAGCGCGAACATGCCAAGATTCTCGATTTTGGCTTAGCTAAGGTGACACCAGTCCTCAGCAATGTGGGGCAGCCGAGTTTGGCGGCAGAATCAACAGTGACGCTGGAAGAGCATCTAACCAGTCCGGGGACAGCAGTCGGAACCATCGCCTATATGTCGCCCGAACAGGTCCGCACCAAAGAATTGGATGCCCGCACTGACTTGTTCTCGTTCGGTGCCGTCCTGTACGAGATGGCGACGGGAAGCTTGCCGTTCCGAGGCGAAAGCACGGGAGTAATTTTCGACTCCATCCTGAACCGGGTGCCCGTTGCTCCCGTACGTCTGAATCACGACGTACCGCCCAAGCTGGAAGAGATCATCAACAAGGCTCTGGAGAAAGATCGGAAGCTGCGCTACCAGAGTGCCGCTGACATTCGGACGGATTTGCAAAGGCTAAAGCGAGATAGGGAGCCTGGTCATACTGCGGCGGCAGCAATCGAGCCCGTGTCGAAACCCATGAAATCTATTTCGTATCGGTGGGCGACAGTCGCTTGCGCAGCAGCCTTGGCAATAGGGCTGGCGGTAGGTGCTTGGTTGTTTTTCACCCGCAAGGCCCATGCGTTGACCGAAAAGGACACAATCGTCTTGGCGGACTTCACGAACACGACTGGCGATCCGGTGTTCGACGACACGCTCAAGAAAGCCTTGGCCGTAGGCTTGGCGCAGTCGCCTTTCTTGAACATCCTCTCGGAGGATAAGGTTCGCAAGACTTTGGAGGAAATGACTCGCTCGCCCCATGAGCGATTGACGCCAGACTTGGCGCGGGAAGTGTGCCAGCGCGCTGGAGGCAAGGTCCTTCTGTCAGGCTCGATTGCGGCGCTCGGAGCGCAGTACGTAATTGGTCAGGAAGCCATGAGCTGCGCGAGCGGCGAAGTGCTAGCGCGCGAGCAGGTGACCGCTTCTGGCAAAGAGCAGGTTCTTCCGGCCCTGGGGCGAGCAGCTTCTAAACTTCGCAATGAGTTAGGCGAATCACTGAGCTCGGTGCAGAAGTTTGATGTTCCGCTGGAGGAGGCTACCACGAATTCGCTTGAGGCCCTCAAAGCCCTTACATTGGGCCAAAAGGCCTTTAACGAAAAAGGAGATGCCGACGCAATTCCGTTCGTCAAGCGCGCCATAGAACTCGACCCTAATTTTGCTCAAGCGTACTCCTACTTAGCAGGCTATTACAGCAATCTGAGTCAGCCCAGCCTGGCCTCTACTTACACCAAGAAAGCCTTCGACTTGCGAGATCGCGTTACGGAAGTCGAGAAGTTCGCCATCACCTCCGACTATTACGGCAACATCACCGGCGAGGTAGAAAGGGAAGACGAGGTGCTTGAAATTTGGAAAAGAGTTTATCCACGAGATCCTAGGCCTTACATCCTTCTGGGGAGTGACTCAATGATTTTGGGGAAGTATGAGAAAGGAGCTACGGAAACCAGTGAAGCACTACGCCTCGACCCGAATTGGACTGTCTCATATACGAACCTAGGCGAGATTTACCTAGCCCTGAATCGACTTGATGAAGCGAGGGCAATAACGGAGCAGGCTTTCGGCCGCGAGCTTGAAGATATTCCGCTGCACCTGAACCTCTATGCCCTCGCATTCTTCAAAGGCGACTCGGCAGGCATGAAACAGCAGGCCGATTGGGCCAGGGGAAAACCGAGTGCCGAAAGCTGGATGCTTTCGCTCGAATCGGATACTCAAGCCGGGTTTGGAAAAGTCAGGATAGCCCGTGAGCTGTCACGTCAGGCAGTTGACGGTGCGCGTCATGGCAATGAAAACGAGCCAGCTGCGCTATGGCAAGCAAACTTAGCAATTCGCGAAGCGCTCTTTGGCAATAAAGAGAAAGCTCGCCACAGTGCCGCAGCGGCGCTGGCGCTCGCGCCAGAAAGCAGGGTAGGAGAGCCACAAACGGCACTAGCCTATGCGCTGGCAAGGGATGCAGCACATGCCAGGTCGATTGTGGACGATCTATCCAAACGCTTTCCGCAAGATACCGTCATTCAATCAGTCTGGCTGCCTACCATCCACGCACAGATAGAACTGAGCCGCAAGAATGCTCCTCGAAGCATCGAACTTCTCCAGCCGGCTGCACCGTACGAACTGGGGATGCTGAGTGGGAGCGCTACCAAGTCGTGTATGTATCCCGTGTACATCCGTGCCCAAGCTTACCTGAGTGCGCAGCAAGGCTCCTTCGCCGTGGCCGAGTTTCGGAAAATCTTGGACCATCGTGGACTACTGTGGAACTGTGCTACTAGCGCGCTCGCTCATCTCGGCCTCGCCCGCGCCAACGCCTTGCAGGGCGACACGTCTAAAGCTCGCGCTGCCTATCAGGATTTCCTCACACTCTGGAAAGACGCCGACCCAGACATTCCCATCCTCATCGCTGCTAAAGCCGAGTACGCGAAGCTACAGTAGCTTCGACGATGTGGTGGAATCTATTCCTGCGATCTGCTGGGGAGCCGGAAATTCTCAACTGACGTTATCAGGCGTGGGTGTTGAAAAAAAACCTCTTCTGAAAAAGCTGTCTCGGCGGAGGGATAGAAAATGTCCACCAAAATCGAGAACGTCGTTTATAGGGCATCCTAGCGCGATGAAATTTCTGCGGATTTCTCGCTAGCGAGTTTTTCAACAGCCACGACTGATGGCGTCAGTTGACATCAAAGTCCGGGTTGCCCGTGATCCCGGAGTTCCTGTGAACCGATTCACAGAAGCCGACTTACCAGGAGCTGAGATCGTCCCGCAGTTGCTGGTATCAACGGCGACACCGATGGCACTACTACTCGGCAACACCAGCTCCGAGAGCAAAATAACTCGTCCCAATGGTCTGCTTTTTCCCTATCAATTGCGGGAGAAAATTGATTTGTACCTGCCCCAGTAGGCGTACCCCAAATAAGCGGTCAGCACAAAGACAACCGCACCAAGCCATAAGAGTGAGGGCATCAACCGGGCGTTGACTATAACAATTCCTACAACATCGGGCGCAAGGAATAATGTTGCTAACGCCGGGAAGATGCCAACCAGCAGCATGAACCCTGCAACGATCTCAGTAACCTTCACCATCTGAAAAATGCCTGAAGCCCAAAATACTTGCGTGAAGGCGACCATCTTCACCGGTACGCCTTGCGTTGAGTTGCCCATCAGCAGTCCGCTAATGCCGCTTGCGAGCATGATCAGGCCTAGCAATATTCGGATAGCAATCACCAGATAACGGTTGCGAAAATTCATAACCTCACACCATCGACGCTCCGGGCAATTCTTCGCCCGAGAATTGGGAAGCAAGTCTCCTCCCAATTTATACGATTTCTGGCTTCGCTGGACCAAGTTGAAATAAACTGACAACCTACCGATAAAGGAGGGAACCATGGCCATCAATAAAGTCTGGCTTATCACCGGCGCAGGCCGCGGCTTGGGCGCGGACATCGCCAAGGCGGCTTTGGCTGGCGGCCATCAAGTCGTTGCGACGGGCCGCAATACTGACAAAGTGGCCAAGGCCCTTGGAAAATCCCCCGAACTGTTGATCGCAACATTGGACATCACCAAACCTGCCGACGCAGAGTCTGCGGTTAAGGCGTCCGTTGACCAGTTTGGCCGCATAGATGTGCTGGTCAATAATGCCGCAGACTTTTATGCAGGATTCTTTGAAGAATTGTCGCCGGAGCAAATCGAGCGGCAGTTGTCGACCAGTCTAGTCGGCCCGATGAACGTGACCCGCGCCGTTCTGCCAATTATGCGCAAGCAGGGTTCAGGGTTCAGGGCTCATAATCACGATCTCATCGACCGCTGGACTCATCGGTTTTGAGTTCGGCACCGCCTACGCCGCATCGAAGTTCGGCCTTGAGGGCTGGATGCAGTCGATGCAGCCTGAGGTCGAACCGTTTGGCATCAATACAATCACTGTCAATCCGGGCTTCTTCCGCACTGAGCTTCTCACCGAAGAATCTACAAATTTCGCAGAGCGGGCCATTGAGGATTATAACCGCAGGCCGTTTTCAGCGACGCTGTTGCGACCGTTGGACTGGTTACAGATTGAACATATTCAGGTCGAGGATTTGGAAAGTGTCTCAGTTCACACTGTGCTTTAGGCTGAAGGCGTAGACCTTGCCGTCCTCCGAGCCGATGTAGATGATTCCATTTACGATTGTGGGCGAGGAAAACACACTCTTGCCGGTAGCGTAGCTCCACAACTTGAGGCCCGTGTTAGCATCCAGCGCGTATACGTTGTTGTCATCCGAACCGAAGTAAACCACCCCGTTTGCCACGGCGGGCGAGGAATATACGCTTCCGCCTGTGGCGTAGCTCCAAAGCTTGGCGCCGGTATTGGCGTCGAGCGCGTAAACTTTGCCATCCCGTGCACCGACATAAACTACGCTGTTTGCCACAGCGGGTGAAGAGAACACATCCTGGCCGGTGGGGTAACTCCAAAGCTCGGCGCCGGTGCTGGCATTGAGCGCATAAACCTTGCCGTCATTGGATCCGAAATAAACTGCTCCATTCATAATGGCGGGCGAGGAATTGATTGGTCCTCCGGTGGGATAAATCCACAACTTGCCTCCGGTGCTGGCGTCTAGAGCATACAGATTGCCATCGTACGCACCAAAATAAACTACTCCGTTGGCCACAGCCGGCGAAGAAAGCACGAGGTTATTGGTCGCGTATTGCCAAAGCCGGGTGCCGGCGGTGGCATACGCGATAATGCCGAAGTCTTCGCCGAGAAAGACTTCGCCATTCACGACTGCAGGCGAGGAAAATACCGTGTATCCGTAGAAATCGTTCCAGAGTTTTCCGCCGGAGTGGGCGTCCAGCGCATACACGCCGATGTTGTAGAACTCTACAAAGACAGCACCATTTGCCACCGCCGGCGACGATACTAGTCTGTCGCCGCCGTTGAAGCTCCAAAGTTCGGTGCCGGTGTAAGCATTTAGCGCGTACAGATTGTTGTCGAATGAGCCGACGTAAACCACGCCGTCTACAACCGCAGGGGAGGAATCCACACCGCCGCCGGTACTGTAACTCCACTTTAAAGCAAGGCGTCCAACATTCTTAATGTTGAGCACCTTCTCATAACGATTGAAGCGCGACATGTCGGCCCGGTGGAACTCGGACCAAGCGTTGCGAACGCTTGCGGTGGGCGAATCGCCTGGCGGTGAATTTGGAGATTGGGCAAAGCCCGACGCTGCGAGCAACATGATTGCCATGCAGCTCAGACAGGTCGTTATGCTGGTCCAAGGTTGAAGTTCCGCGTTGTTCGTCATGATGCGACCCCCTGTTCACTTCTCCTTGTTACCGAGGGCAGAAACGGCTCTCGCATCGCTCCGTATCGGTAGGAAGCTCCTGACGAAGAGAGGAAACCGGGAACCGGCAAATTCGTTAGCCGATGCAGAGAGCAAGCCAAAAATCAGTCGCCAAACTATGCTCCCTTCCGAAACCTCCTGTCAATATCAAAGGAGTCTGGGCTCAAACGACAAGCAAACTTCACCATCGCCCGTCAAAAATGTCCTCTTGCTTTGCTTCTGTTGGGGCACTAAAATCCTTTCGGCTGTTTGCCAACGTCTAGGTCCCACTGCAAAGGGGGAGCTAAATGACCATCTCAGGGCCATGCTGCGGCTGCGCTTCCCGCGGACTTTTTCTCACACTCGTGCTCGTGGCTTTACTGCTCGCCATCCCCTCCGCGCACGCGCAAACCTTCACTATCCTTTACTCGTTTCTGGGCCCTCCAGACGGCGGAGGACCGAACGGTGTGATTCGCGATGCCGAGGGCAACCTCTATGGCACTACCTACTGGGGAGGAGTCTCCTATCATGGAGCAGCGTTCAAGCTCGCCCCCGATGGCAAGGAAACGATACTGTACAGTTTTCTGGGTGGCTATGGATGGGGACCCGACTGGCCGTTAACCCAGGACGCGCAAGGTACTCTGTACGGGACTACCATACACGGCGGATTTTACGGTAATGGCGCAGTCTTCAAGCTGGACAAAAAAGGTAATGAGACCGTCCTCTACAGTTTCAAAGGTCACTCGGACGGACTCTGGCCTTCAGGTGTGATTGTGGATGAAATGGGCAATCTATATGGCACAACACCCTGGGGCGGTGGGGGCACGGGATGCGGCGGCACTGGGTGTGGAACGGTGTTTAAGCTCGATACGTCTGGCCGGAAAACGGTGTTATACGCATTTGCCGACGGTACAGACGGTGGTCTCCCATACTCTGGCTTGATGCGCGATAAAGCCGGCAATTTATACGGCACTACATCTCTTGGCGGCGACTTGAGCTGCGATTACGGCTACGGCTGTGGAACCGTTTTTATGCTGGACTCGGCTGGCCACGAGAAGACCCTTTATGGTTTCGCTGGAGGAACTGACGGATCTCAACCCTACGCCGGGGTGATCAGGGATGATGCCGGTAATTTTTACGGCACTACAGCCGAAGGCGGAGACTCCAGTTGCAATCGTGGTCTTGGCTGCGGAACTGTGTTTCGACTGGCTGCGAACGGGAACGAAACTGTTCTTCACAGCTTCACTGGGACTGGAGGAGACGGCGCATATCCGTATGCTGGAGTGGTCCGGGATCCAAAAGGCAATCTTTACGGGACGACGAGTGGTGGCGGCGACCCCAATTGCAGCTATGGTCAAGGTAATTGTGGAACCGTGTTCATGGTGAATCCCGCCGGTAAAGAGACCGTCCTGCATAGCTTTGCCGGAAATCCTGATGGTGCATATCCCTCAGGGTTGATTAGGGATGCGAGCGGCAACTTGTACGGGAGTGCTGCGGCGGCGGGGACATCCAACTGCCGCGCCAGATATTTCGGCAGCTGCGGAACAGTGTTCAAGCTGACTCCGTGAGGCACGCGAATAAGGGTTGTATGTCAAAACGGGTCAGTCTAAGAACCGTGAAAGGGCGAGTTGCTATTTTGAACGTTCGCACTGAAGGAACAGTTATGAAGGAAGGCGCTCGGCTTTCCAGGGAAAGCTGCGCAGCTCGTACGGAATTTCATGAGCGGCTCAACTCCTATGCTCTCGCGGCCGGTGCAGCGGGAGTAAGCATTTTGGCGCTGGTCAACGCTTCCGAGGCGAAGATCATCTACACGCGCACCCACCACGTCATCGGGAATAACAGCAGCTTCCGGCTAGACCTGAACCACGACGGAGTGACCGATCTGACGTTTCAAAACAAATTCGTGCAAACCTGCACCACCGATGCGGGTTGCACCAGCCACCAGGCTCTGGCTGGAAAGCTGGTTCAAGGCAACCAGGTCGTATACAACGCGTACGGCGCGGTGGCCATGAAGCAGGGGATGGAGATTGGCCCCAAGTACGCATTTCGCGGCGGCGTCCAAAATATGGCAAGCGTCGGTATCCTTGGCCCCAGTTCAGCGTGGGGAAGCTGGATCAACGTCAAGAACCGCTATCTGGGAGTGATGTTCAAGATCAACGGAAAAACCCACTACGGGTGGGCGAGGTTGAGCGTTCAAGTTCCTCAGGAACTTCAAGTCACGGCCACGCTGACGGGATTCGCTTATGAAACGGTTCCGAATAAACCGATCATCGCAGGGAACACAAAGGACGATGTAGCTGACACGATTTCCGGCCCGGACGCGGCTACACCTGTGGAATCCAGCAGCATCGTTTCCCTCATCGATCCAACGCCGAAGACTACAGCACCGACATTGCTCGGCATGCTTGCTCTCGGGGCCGGAGGCCTTCGCTTGTGGCGCCGCCGCAGCCCTCCTCGGTAACTAAATTTTGCAACGGACGTGAGCAGGCCATTGCAGGTTGACCTGGTCATTGAGTGTAACAGAGGATTTTTCGCCAACTATCTGAGGTAAAGCTCCAAAAGATCACCCGTTGGGCCAACCAGCCTTCATTCCAATATTTTCCATTATTGGCTTTTCGGAATACTGTAGTGCGATGCGATAACTCGCCACTTGCCATTCACGTTCATCCAGACATCGGTGAAACGGTCGCGGTATTCGTACGGCTTCCGCTTGGATATACCCTTTTCGTGATACGCACCAGTCACAACAGCTACTTTGCCGTGCATTCGAATTTTAAGATCCGACATGTCTGAAGTCTCTACATGCACAGTAGAATCTCCGTTCTGCGCGATATATCCAGGTTTACTGAATGTGCTTCCGTCCTCGACGGTGATGATGAAATCATCAGCCAACAGAGAATTCATAGCAACGACATCCCCCTGCTTATAAGCCGCATTCCATTTGTTCTCGAATGCAAGAATTGTCGATGACGCACTCTCTGGGGTGTCTTGTGCGGCCACAGAATCCAAAGCCCAAACTGCGAGCCATGCGAGGACAAGAAACGAAATCCTGATTTTCATAAAAGTGTACTCATTTTCTCCGTTCCATGTGGCGTCTGCAACAGTGAAAAAAGATAGGCAGTCTGACGTGTCGTTTATAGGGCATCCTAGCGCGATGAAATTTCCGCGGATTTCTCGCCAGCGAGTTTTTCAACAGCCACGAGATTTTACGTCAACTTTCCTTGACTTGCTCCTCCTTCAGACCTAGCATCTCGCCCTTGAGGTCATTCACCGGGAGGACCGCATGCGTCGAGACCGAGCACTCAGAATTGTGTTAGGCATCGTGGGACTGATCTTCTTGGCGGGAGTTTATCCTTTGATCACGTCCATACGGCAAGGTTGGCAGGCAAACAAAGAGGACTCTCTGCCCATGGGGATCAGTCTCTATGTCATGCAGGGGATCTTCTTGCTGTTGGCGGCTCGTGATCCGTCGGCAAATCGCGGCGTAATCACATTCGCAGCATGGTTGAACATTGCTCACGCTGCTATCATGACGGTCATGTCAATTCACCTTCCGCATGAACGCGTAGATCTCCTCGTCGCCTCAGCCATTTTCTGCCTCATCGGTGTACTTCTGATCGCGTTATTACCTCCGAAGGTTCTGAAAGAACGGGTGTTGACAGCCTAGGCTCGCCGTGATCTGCAGGCACGTCGATTGGCGGGATGAGATTCGGCAGAAGCATGTTAGAAGAAAGTGATCGTGCCCATGCTCTGTTGGATTCTCATTCTCGGAGGCCTGCTAATCATGATGGGGCAACACGACCGCTCCGAATCGTTGTTCTACTACTTCCGTCTGGAAGATCAGGTTCCCGAGACCCATCTGCTGCGGCTCATCGAAAAACACGTCAGCTTTGCCTTCGTGCGGGAAAAGCTGAAAGCGACAGAGCGCAAGTATCGTCGCTTCAATCTGCAACATCCGGTCCGCCTGAACTCCGCTGACTCGATAGTTGAGTTTGACGCCGTGAGCAGGAAGATTGGCATGGGCGGCGTGCTGCTGGAAACCGGTTTCATGATCCCGCACAATAGTCCTGCGAGTCTCATCGTCACAGTACTAGCGCTCAGGTGGTTCGCCCGATTAGGTTCGTAGGCGAGGGCAAAGTAGTGAGGGTCGACGCCAAGGGAGCAGAGGAAGTTCGCCATCGCGGTTGACTGTGAGCGGCCATCATTCGAACCGACGATCCGCTCGGTATGCTGTGGAACAACTGAACAAAGTTCGCTCGGTCGTTCCCCGGCCAGACTTCAAGTACGAGGATTGCATTACGAAAGTACATTGCGCAAATACTGATCAGAACCTAGGGTGGTTGTGAGCAGTTCTCGGGGGAGGGCTGTTCGACTGGGCGTCCCATGACTCGATGAGTTTGGGGCGCTTTCGTTTTTCAAAGCTAGTTCCACTCCATCGCACATAACTGGTCCCAGCGGTCCGAAACCAGCCGGCTTTGCCATTCCTGGAAATGATCCACGCGCTCAGTCATCACGACATTACCGTCGGCTCTTGGCGAATTTCTGTTGCAGTTGTAGGCGTTCGTCTTACTGGGGGAAATCTCGGGAGAATTCCCGCGGCCCTTAGATCAAAGCCGCACGGCGACGTTTTAACTAGCCAACAACTCTACACCCAAAGCCCGCATCGAAGCCATGTGATTTAGAAGGATGCGCCTAATGGAGGACGATCAAACCGACGTTGTTGAGCGCCTGCGGTCCCTGCTAGCGCACGCGAACGAAAAACGCGAATCGTCTTTTTTCAAGTTCATTCGAAGAATCACCTCACGCCTTCGCCGTCGTACGAGAAAAGCGGCAGTCAAACCAGTCGAGGGCAAAAAGAAAAAAGCAGCCTAGGTATCCTCCCCCGGAAGACCGACCTAACGGGCTTTCTTTCCTCATCAAGAAAAAACTGCCAGCCACTACGGATGGGCGTGGCGGCGCGTTAAGGTTACAAGCAGAGATGTCTCCGCCACGCTGACCGGGTACGCCTACGAAACCATCCCGAATACGCCGATCGTGGCAGGACAGACGAAGGGGCCAGATGACCTTTAACAAAATGTGATTTCGGCACCCAGTACTTCCTTGACGGAGTCCCAATCCCGACCCGACGCAGCCTGCGTCGCTCCGCGCACTGAATCGGCCGCGCGGGGATTGGAATAGGATTGTGTTCAGCGTGGGTCAAACCTCAGTTCAACCACTCTGTGGGTCTGCTGAGCGGCTACCTCGTACTCCATTTGCGAACTGCGTCAACCGCTGCTTGCACAAGCACGGGGTTCCCACCAACGACTTCCGTGGACGTTACCTTACCATCGGGCGCAACTACCACTACCAACTTCACGACCCCATGGAGATTGGTCCTTCGTGCTAGCTCTGGGTAAGTCGATGCCACCTTGCTCAGCACCTTGCGGTCGGCTTCCGGTTGGTCTCGTTGAGCGACGGAGAAAGGGTCGGAAACCACGACGCCTGCCGTGGAACACGCCAACAAAGCCAGTACAATCCAGCGCTGCATAGTATAGGTAGCTGTAAGCCTCAAGCTTAGTTGCGGGGGATATGCTGAAGGTAACGAAGGTAATTCCAACCAGGCTTCGAGTTCCATGCCGGAGCCAAGCTGGGTACGCGAAGCTTCGATAGAGGCCCCAGCATCCGCCGCCCCAAGATAGTTGTTGAAAACAGCGATTACACGTTTTGACCACTGGTCAATGAGTGTGAAGGATTTAGCGACAATTTCTGGTTCATAGATTAAGGAGTGGGACCGGCTATACGAAGACACGCGATTAAGAGCTGTGCCTCATTTTTTCGCGTTGCGGAGAAGTAGGGCTTTTCATTGTCCCTTCTAATTACCTGGTTTGGGGAAAAAGAAGCGAAAAGGTGCGCCAGTCGCCACTTTTTCGTTGACACCCACCCCCCTCTGGAGTACAAAGGCTCGCGCTCGATCTTCGCCTCGTCCACAATCCCTCCCTCGGCGGACTGCGCCTAGGCCGAGCATCGCTCGGAAAAAGTCAATCGAACTTCCAAAGAAGGGCTACCTCTCAAAAAGAGGCCAGGAGGATTGAAAATGTTGAGAAAAGTGCTTTCTTGCTCACCCATGTTGTTGCTCGCGCTCTGTCTCGTGCCGGCGACGGCGTTTGCCAAAGTAGATGCCTGCAGTCCCACAAAGCCCAAGCCCAAGAATACGAATGTCAAAGTCCCGGACAGCGGGAAGGTGAAGACACCGGCCAGCGGCGTGGCCAATGGATGGGTCCTTCTGTACGAAGATTCCAGCTTTAAACAGCTTAGCGATGAGGTCTTTTGCCAAAACAATAAGATCCAATTCGCCGCCTCCGATGGGGAAAAGAAATTTAACAACAATCCGAATTGTAAGAAATCGCTCTGCACCAAGGCGATTGAAACTGGGAACCTCAGCAAGGTGGTGCTCAAAGGCAAGTTCGGCAACACCAACACGTTCCTGTGGAGCAGCGATTTTGCCGGGTTCTATGTATTCCACAACTTCGCCGGACCAACGACGGACGGCGGATATCCCTACGCGCCTTTGATTCGGGACGCTGTAGGCAATCTCTACGGCACCACCTACTACGGTGGCACCTCCGGCAGCTACGGAACGGTGTTCAAAGTGGACACCAGCGGCACGGAAACCGTGCTGTACAACTTTACCGGCGGGAGCGACGGGGGATATCCCTTCGGAGGTCTAGTACAGGACTCTTCGGGCAATCTCTATGGTACTACCGAAGTAGGCGGCTCTGGATCCTACGGCACGGTGTTCAAGTTGGACACGAGCAACGTCGAAACCGTGCTGTACAACTTTAGCTACACGGACGGAGGATATCCCATCGGAGGTCTAGTCCGCGATTCGTCGGGAAACTTCTATGGCACTACGGAAGCAGGCGGCTCTTCTGGTGTAGGCACGGTATTTAAGCTGGATACGACGAACACCTTAACCACCCTGTACAACTTCACGGGCGGGGCTGACGGCGGCTATCCGCTTTACGAGGCGCTGATTATGGATGCGTCCGGCAACCTCTATGGTACTACCGAAGTAGGCGGCTCTGGATTCTACGGCACGGTGTTCAAGGTGGACACTAGTAACGTCGAAACCGTGCTGCACAGCTTTGCTGGCGGCACAACCGACGGGTGCTACCCCTTAGGAGGCGCGGCTATGGACGCATCGGGCAATCTCTATGGCACGACGGAAGCATGTGGCAGCGGCAACGCGGGAATTGTGTGGAAGGTGGATACCACGGCCACCGAGACCGTGCTGTACAACTTCACCGGCGGTGCGGATGGGGGAGGTCCCTTCGCGGGTGTGATCCTGGACAGCTCGGGCAACCTCTATGGCGTTACCGAGGCGGGAGGAACTTCCGGCACCGGAGCGCTGTTCCAGGTGTCTGGCACCACCGAGACGGTGCTGCACAGCTTTTCGTACTCCACCGACGGCGGATACCCAGTTGGGGGATTGCTTATGGATCCGGATAACAACCTCTATGGCACCGCCAACCAGGGCGGCACCAGCACCTATGGAACAGTCTGGGGTTTTGACCTGAACTAAAAGGGCACAACTGCAGACACAGAAAAAGGGACTTGGTTCAGGAACACTTGCAGCTCATAGCTTCGGGACTAGCCGAAAGCAGGCAGTCATCCGATGCAGTCGCTGCTGCCAAAACCAGCCCCGGCTCAAACCAGCCGGGGCTGGTTTTGTGTCCTACAACAAACTGCTTGAGGCTTGCTCGTCGTAGCGGGCCCGGCGTCGCAGACACATAGCAATCCTTACCAACGAGGGGGATTCAATTTACGATCCTCGTGCTACATTGACCAGCGTTCTCCTTGATCCGCAGCCTTCCCTCCTCACTCTCGGCCGACAAGGTTCCGTCTTTGTTCGAATGATTCATCGGTACTATCCCGCAGTGTGACCCCTTGCAGACCTACACACGGGCGGTGTGGCCTGAGCCTTCTCCCGCCGTCCCACTGCCAAGTTGGCAGCAGGCATCTAGGAGGTTCTCCCGGTCCCGACACAATCAGCCGGTAAGTGTTTTCGGAACAACCGGTATGAAGCAGAGAATGCTAAATTCTTACGAGAAAGGAGTAGCGATCCACTTGGCCCCGAGTCGTGCGCTGTCACCGCGAGGGACACAGTGAAGCGTAGAGAGGGGGAGTCTTGTCATGACTGACTTCGACGCCCTGCCTGGTGAAATCAGAAATGCCCGCAAGTTCGAAGTTGAGTTTGATTTAAAGGCACGCGAGTCGCACCAGTCGTCCCACTCTCCGGCGATGGTGAAACCAAAACCAGGGGACATTTCCATTGTGGTGAAGACGGGGACACTTCTGATGTGGTATGACAGATGTGACTAATCTCATTGACATTACGCCCTCGTAGGTTCACTGTTGCAACGTCCGCTTTCTCGAGCAGTTCCCGCCATGGGATCGCTCCCTCTGAGGCGAATGATCCAAATTCTCTGGGAAACATAATTTCCGGCAGGCAAATTTATCTTCCGGAGGCCAGCGATGAAACGGATTTGCATCTGGGTTCCGATTCTGTGTGCGTGCTTCGCGTCTGCGGCGTGGAGTCAGCAGCCAGCGGCCAAGGGCCAAAACAACTGGAGCGAGTTCCACCGCACCAACATGGTTCGCTGGAACCCGTATGAGAACGTGATCAATGTCCATAATGTTGGGCACCTCCAACCTAAGTGGAGCTTCGCGACCGGTAGTCCGGTGGTGTCCTCGCCCGCCGTAACGAATGAGGTAGTTTATGTCGGCTCGAACAACGGAATCGTGTACGCGCTGAAGGCCAGCTCCGGCACCAAGCTGTGGAGCTACTACGTCGGCCACAGTGTGTATTCCTCACCCGCAGTAGCCAATGGAGTGATGTATGTCGGCTGCTGTAACAAAATTTACGCGCTGAACGCTCGCACCGGCGCCAAGCTGTGGAGCTACAAGATGGGTGGCAGTGAATCCTCGCCCGCTGTGGCAAATGGGGTGGTTTATATCGGCTCGGATGACAGCAACGTTTACGCCTTCGGGTTGAAGTAAGTTTTGAGTAGCGTGGTTTGGAGCGACCGGGGCGCTATGATGCGGTCGTCGAGAATGACGTTCGTCGAAATAAAGTTCTCTTCAGGGGGCTCGTCAATGAAACACATCCGTATCTTGGTTATGATTTTCTGTGCCTGCTTTGGCGCCGCAGCCTGGGCTGAGCAGCCAGCAGTCAAGGATTCTAACAACTGGACCGAGTTCCACAGGGTGAACATGACGCGCTGGAACCCGTTTGAGCATGTGCTTAGCGTCAGTAATGTTGGCCACCTCAAACGCACGTGGAGCTATCGCACTGGCGGCTGGGTGGATTCGTCGCCCGCAGTGGCGAATGGGGTCGTTTATGTCGGCTCGCGCGATCATAGTGTCTACGCACTGGAAGTGAACACCGGTGCCAAGTTGTGGAGCTACGACACCGGCAACTGGGTATTTGGCGGTCCCGCTGTACAAAATGGCATCGTTTATGTCAACTCGAGGAACGACACGCTGTACGCTTTAGACGCCAGCACCGGAGTTTTGCTGTGGAGCTACCCAACCGCTTATTTTTTGGATTCGTCGCCCGCAGTGGCGAATGGAGCGGTCTACGTCGCATCAGACGACGGTAACCTGTACGCGCTGGATGCCGGCACGGGCGCCCTATTGTGGTCCTTCCTCACTGGTCAAGCGGTGGATTCTTCGCCCGTAGTGGCGAACGGCAGGGTCTATGTCGCTTCCGCCGACGACAACCTCTACGCACTCGATGCCAGCACAGGTGCTTTGCTGTGGAACTGCTGCACTGGCGGTAGCGGTTCACCAGCTGTCGCAAACGGGATCGTTTATATCGGCTCGTTTCGCAGCAATAACCTCTACGCGGCGGACGCTGCCACTGGCGCCGTGCTCTGGACCTATACGATGGACAGCGTGATGGAGACCTCGCCCGCAGCGGCAAATGGAGTGGTCTATGTAGGCTCCATGGACCACAACCTGTACGCGCTCAACGCCAGGACCGGCGCCCTGCTCTGGAAGTACCCAACCGGCGGCCCCCTGGAGTCTTCGCCCGCTGTGGCAAATGGAGTAGTTTACGTCGGCTCGGACGACGGCAGAGTGTACGCACTGAACGCCCACAGCGGGCATAAGCTGTGGAGCTACCGCACCGGCAAGGCTGTACGGTCCTCACCAGCCGTAGCGAATGGGGTTGTTTATGTCGGCTCGCAGGACGGCAAAGTTTACGCCTTCGGCCTGAAGAAGGGTCGCGAGTAACGTAACGCGAAGAAACGGGCGGATTCCAAGCCCCGGCCTTGCTCGCACGAGTGAGAATTAAGCGAAGATCTGGTGCGAGCGAGAAAGAGCCGGTCGCAAAAGCTGCTGCGAAGCAAGTTGATCGTCAATTGGTGCGACGCTTCGATGACGACGCCGTCGGACAAAACTGATCTCAGCAAGCTTCCGCCGGTCGTGGAATCACTTCGAGCCGCGTGAATCTGGAGCTGCCCTACGCTCGATCGTTGCTGCCCAACGATACGCGATGGCAGCGGACCTCTGCTGGTAACGCTTGTGGCAGTTCCCCACCATGCTCTGCGTCCAGACGAAATTCATGTTTTTCGAATTGCGATCGCGCGCTGCAAACTCGCTATCGACAGGCGTCTCATTGGTTCTCCCGAACCTAGGGTCTACCCCCAAAAGATCTGTTTTACGGCCCCTATCCATGCGGGGATTTACCCCTGTCGAACCTGCGCCTGTTGTTGGTGGTGATTCCCGGTTTGGGGAACCAATGTTTCTACCAGCAGAATCGAGCATCAGCAAGTTGCTTGCAACGAGTTTGGTGGATTGGTTGATTCTGGGCAGAGAACTCAATTCACGGAGGTTGGCAGCGGATCAGGTTCGTTTCGAACTTGCTCATCATGACGACGTCGCTCCTAAGCGTCGCCGCGCGCAAGCAACAACGGATTTCCGTCCGCAGATCAACCAACATCAAAAATAAGATCGGACGGTTTTGTGGTAAATCCTAAGCCGTCGCAGAGCCGCCGAGCGGATGAGAAAGACAAACAAGATGCCACCTTCTTCGATTGCAGATTCCTCCGAAGACCAACCTACCAGTGCGAAGGGCGCATCTAGCGCCTGATATTAGAGAGAATCACACCCACTGGTATGTACATTTGAGCCGCCTGCTTAGGCTGAGGCCCTGATGTTCGATACTCGCTGGGCCGTTTGCGAGTTCGGGAAACGCGCCGGCGGGTTACGTTCCGCTGGTAGGCTGGGAATTCCCAATACAGGTGCAAGGTGCACATGCACAATCTCGTTCCTCACCGCATACAGCACCAATTCTGCGATGGAATGCAGATCCAGCTTGCGGAAGATATTGGTTCGATGTGTTTCGGCCGTTGCCAGCGACATGTTGAGCATCGTGGCGATTTCCTTGGAAGCTTTGCCCTCGCACACCAACTGCACTACTTCGCGCTCGCGGGGCGATAGCTTGGCAACGCTGGATGCGGCTGGAACAATACGATAGCGCTTGTAACCGTCCATAATCAAATCGGACACCCGGGAACTGAAGAAGGTCCTTCCCCGTTGCAGTGCCTCCACCGCCGTCATGAGATCGTCGGTTTCGTCGGATTTAAACACCCACCCGCGAACCCCCGCTTCCAAACAGTCTCGGACGACTTGCTCGGAGTCTACGGCGGTAACGATCAGGATTATCTGGTCCGGATTTTGTTTCAGAATCTGCTTGGCCGCGTCCAGGCCATTCAGTTCGGGCATGCAGATGTCCAAAATAAGAAGATCTGGTTTCAACTGCCTGCACTTCTTGACCGTATCGCGTCCGTCGGCGGACTCTCCGCAGACCTCCCACCCTTCGTGAGATCCAAGCAGCGAACGCAGGCCGAAACGGAATACCGGATGATCATCAGCCACAAAAATGCTAAACCTATTCATAGAACCTCCCCCTGTTTAGACCAACTTATCAGGGCCACCAGAACGGTGGCTGAGCACAATTGCTCACCATATCTGACGGCACATGGCGGCCATTTGAGTTAGCGCCTCTCTGGATGTTCCTTGATTCTCTTGAACTAAAAGCGAGTCACCGCCGCGCGGAAAACGTAGCCATCTGGGCGTATTCCTGGAAGCGTCGGCCGCGCAGAACTAGTAAGCTGTCCCAGTGAATTCGTAAGCAGCGTTCCGTAGCAGCGTTCCGTAGCAGCGTTCTGTAGCAGCGTTCTGTAGCAGCGTTCCGTTGCCGAGCACCTGTGAAAATCTGCACAGGGCGCAACTGATCGGACTCAGGCACACAGACCTCCCAACCCCACTCGCCACCTCCAAGAGACGTTTCATTACGCCGCCGTTACGCGCTCCGGTGCTTATGTGACTCTCAAACGGCAGCTTTTCTGTAATTCTGAGCAGAATTGACCAGCGCTTAGCAGTGCTTTGCCGCAGAATTCAAATGTGTGGGATCCGGAGTAGAAATGGATGGTTATATGAATGGGGAGATAACTCATGATTTCGACCCCCAAAATTTTCTTTCCTCCATCGGGGATGGCAGGCAAATTGTTTCCTATCGGGAGAAACAAACAATTTTCTCACAGGGCGATGCCACGAACGCAGTCTTTGTAATCCAAAAGGGCAAGGTAAAACTCAGCGCCAAATCAAGAACCGGCAGGGAGGCAACACTGGGCATACTGAGTGGCAAGGATTTTGTCGGTGAAGAATGCATTGCAGGTCAACCGCTCCGCATAGCATCTGCAATAGCACTGACAGAGTGTGACCTCCTGAGAATTGACCAAAAGGTAATGGTGCTCTCACTTCATCGGGAACGGAGTTTGCTAGAACTCTTCGTTGCATATTTATTGGGACGGAACATCCGAT
>Ga0210400_10001704_pt1 | contig 21445 bp, 18 predicted proteins | sample IncBWH26MmetaG_FD_155456 | JGI IMG/M metagenome (GOLD analysis project Ga0210400, IMG submission 155456) | Forest soil microbial communities from Barre Woods Harvard Forest LTER site, Petersham, Massachusetts, United States - Inc-BW-H-26-M | ecosystem: Environmental > Terrestrial > Soil >...
CGGCCCCCACCATGAGTGCCAGCATGCTGCCTGATCGTTTCATCGTTCTCATCTCCTTTGTTCTTCCGCGTTAGGGAGCTCGATTGCGGATCGGCGGCACGCCGTGGGCTCGTCGGAAGAGCCCGCCCGCGCCCCGGCTACTCCGCTTTCTTGACGGCGTTGGCGACCACCTCCGGATAGGCGCGGAACCACTCCGTTTCCTTGACGAACTTGCCGCCCTTGGCCTGGAAGACTTGGACCCAGCCGCCGCCTTCATGGTCTTCGCCGCTGATCTTCATCGGCGGCACCAACCCGCCGAGCGTGAAGTCGTGGATCGACTCGAAGCCCTTCTTGACCTGCTCGGCCGTCGGCTTCTGGCCGCCATTCGCCTTGATCGCGTTGCGGATCGCCTCGACATGCAGCGCCGCCTGGAGCAGCCCCCGGTTGTAGATCACCGTGTCATCCATTTCCTTGGGCGGTTCCTTGCCCTGCGCCTTGTACATCGCCTTGATGTCCTGGCGGATCGGGTAGTCGTCGCCGGCGCCGGCAAATTGCAGCGTGTGGTAGCCCTCGGCGACAGCCCAGCCGCCGGCGGCATCGATGTCCGCCTCGGCCGAAGCCCAGACGAGACCGATCACTTTCGACAGCGGGAACCCGGCGCGCTTGTATTCCTTGATCGCGACCGAGGGCGAGCGGCCGAACAGGTGATCGATGATGAAATCGGGCCGGTAGCGCTGCGTGATGTCGAGCACCTGGGCGCCCATCTCGACGCCCGGTGGCGGCACCGCGAAGGTCCGCAGTTCGAAGCCCTCGCTCTTCTGCAGGTCCTCGAGGATCGGCAACGGTTCGCGCCCGGCCGGATTGTCGTAGAACACATAGGCGATTTTCTTGCCCTTGAGGTTGCCGTCCAGCTTGTCCTTGACGAATTGGACCGCGGCGGCGCCTTGCGACCAGTAGGTCGCGGCGATCGGGAACAGATACGGGAAACGCTTGCCGTCGGCCGAGGCCGAGATGCCGAAGCCGGGCGAGGTGCTCGGGATCTTGTCTTCCTGGAGCTTCTGATTGAGCGCCTGCACCTGCGGCGTGCCGTACAGCATCATCGAGACCGCGCCCTGCTGCTTCTGGCGCTCATAGGCTTCCACGGCAGGCGGCACCTTGTATTCGTTGTCGATTTCGGGGGCGACGATCTTGAAGCCCTCGACCCCGCCTTTGGAGTTGAGCAGGTTGACGTAATCCTGCACCGCCGGGCACAGCCTTATCCCGACGATCTGGGTCGGCCCGGTGCGGTCGCACTGGGTGCCGATCAGAATTTCACCTTTTTGCTGCGCCGTCGCGGGTCCGGCGAGGGCCAGCGCTCCCGCTGCGGCGATCGCAGTGGTTGCCACCGTCATCCAGTTTCTCATCGCGTTCCTCCCTGATGAAGCTTCTGCTTTAGTAGGAAAATGGCCATACCCGGAAATAATTGCGGATGTTGCGCCACAGCCGGTTCAAGCCCTCCGGCTCGACGACCAGGAAGAAAATGATCAGCCCGCCGAACATGATCAGACGCAGATTGGGGATCGCGTTCAAGAGGTCGGCCTGCGAGAAGAATAGCCAGCCGAAATCCTCGAGAAACCAGCGGGTCAGGATCGGCAGCAAGGTGACGAAGATGGCGCCTAGGATCGAGCCGAGGATCGAGCCGAGCCCGCCGATGATGATCATCGCCAGATAGTCGATCGACACTGTCAGCTGGAACTGCTCGTAATTCGCGATGCCGAGGTAATACGTGTAAAGGACCCCGGTCACGCCGGCGTAAAACGACGAGATCGCAAACGCCCACAGCTTGTAGCGGAAGATGTTGATACCGATGATCTCGGCGGCGATGTCCTGGTCGCGGATCGCGATGAAGGCGCGGCCGATGCGGCTGCGCATCAGGTTCGAGGTGCCGACGATCGCCAGCACGACAAAGAACATCAGGAACAGATAGAGCTGCGTCTGGGTCCTGAGCTGCATGCCGAAGAGGGTCGGGCGCGGTACCTGGATCGAAGCCTGCACGCCGCCCGAGATGGCCGGCACGTGGTTGATCGTCCATTCGATGATCAGCTGCGCTGCAAGCGTCGCGATCGCGAGGTAGATGCCCTTGATGCGCAGCGACGGAATGCCAACGACGGCGCCGATCAGCGCCGCCATGATCCCGCCGGCCGGAATCGTGATCCAGAACGGCGCATGCAGCTGTGTCACCAGATTGGCGGCGGTGTAGGCGCCGACCGACATGAACGCGCCGTGGCCGATCGAGATCTGCCCGGTATAGCCAACCAGGATGTTGAGCCCGAGCGCGCCGACGCAGGCGATCAGGATCAGGTTCAGGATCGAGATGTAATATTCGCCGAGCGCCAAGGGGGCGATGACGATGAACAATCCCGCGAAAGCCGCGACCGCCCATTTGGCGATCGGCAGCGGGTACAGCGCCATGTCAGCGGCATAGCTCGTCTTGAACACGCCGGATTCGCGGTGGAACATGGCGCCTTCCCTATTCCGTCACCCGCTTACACGCGCTCGATGCGCCGCCGGCCGAACATGCCTTCCGGCCGGATCATCAAGACCAGGATCATCAGCACATAAGGTGCGAAATCCTTGGTGCCGCCCCCGACATACGGGTCCAAATAGCCGGCGGCGAAATTCTCGACGATGCCGACGATCAGCCCGCCGATGACCGCGCCCATCACTGAATCGAGACCGCCCAAGATCACCACCGGGAAGACCTTCAGGCCGACCAGCGCCAGCTGGTTGTCGACCCCGAGCATCGTTCCCCACACCACGCCGCCCAAAGCCGACACGACGCCGGCCATTGCCCAGGCGAGCGCGAAATAGCGTCGGACATTGATCCCCATCGCCATCGCCACTTGCTGGCTGTCGGCAACCGCGCGCATCGCGATGCCGATCCGGCTCTTCAGGAAAAACCAGGTGAAAAGCGCGAGAAAAACAAGGCTGACGCCCGCGCCGACCAGCTGGACCGGCGGCAGCATCACCGGCCCCAATTCAAAGGGCTCGTCGCTGACCGGCATCACGATGGCCCGCGTGCCGGCGCCAAAGGCCATCACCGCGGTGCCGCCTAACACCCCGCCACGCCCGATCGTCGCCATGACGACGGCGATGACGGGGCGCCCGATCAGAGGCCGCAGCACGACGCGTTCGAGCCCGAAGCCGAGCGCGACCATGCCGGCGATGGCGATCAGCGCCGACACCCAGAACGGGGCGCCGGCAATCTCTGCCGCGCCGGCGGCGAGAAAGCCGGCGAACATGACGAACTCGCCCTGGGCGAAGTTGATCGCGTCGGTCGCCTTGTAGATCAGGACGAAACCGAGCGCGATCAGGGCATACATCAGCCCGATCATGATGCCGTTGGTCAGCAGCACCAGCGTGAATTGCCATTCGAACTCAGGCATCGGCACCGCTCACCCCGCCGCGATCACGGCTTCTGCCATCCGCCGTGACGGCGTTGCCGCCTGCGGCGAAGCCTCGTCGACATCGCCGATCGTAAGCCGCGACTGCAGCAGTGCCTTGCGGCCGTCTTCGTAGGTGATCTCGGTGCTCAGCTCGACGGCCTCGTCGCCGCTGTAGAAACCGTTCAGCACGGCGGCGTACTTCTCGGTGACGAAACGGCGGCGGATCTTGCGGGTGCGGGTGATCTCGTCGTCGTCCGCGTCGAATTCCTTGTTCAGCACCAGGAAGCGCCGGATCCGCGTCGCCTCCGGCAAGCCAGCATTGCATTTGCGGATCTCGTCGCGGATCAGGCCGAGCACTTCGGGACGGGCACTCAGATCCTGGAACGAGGTGTAGGAGACATTGTGCCGCTCGGCCCATTTGCCGACCGTCGACGCATCGATGGCGATCATCGCGGCGACGAACGAACGGCTTTCACCGAATATGACCGCCTCGCCGATATAAGGGCTGAACTTGAGCTTGTTCTCGATGAATTGCGGCGCGAACAACGTGCCGTCATAAAGCCGGCCGACATCGCGCGCCCGATCGATGATCGCGAGATGACCGCGGCTGTCGATGAACCCGGCGTCGCCGGTTTTCAGCCAGCCATCTTCGGTGATCGCCTCGCGGCTTTCATCGGGCTGTTTGTAATAGCCCTGAAAGACACCCGGCGAACGCACCTCGACTTCGCCATGTTCGGCAATACGGGCTTCCATGCCCACAAGCATGCGCCCGACCGTTTCGGGGTCGACTTCCGCATCGGGTTGCACCGAGCACAGCCCGGACAATTCGGTCGCGCCGTATACCTGCTTCAGGTTCACCCCGAAGGCGCGGAAGAAGCGGAAAACATCGATGCCGAGCGGCGCGCCCCCAGTATAGACGATGCGGGCGCGGCGCAGCCCGAACTGGTCGCGCACCGGGCCGTAGACGAAGAACTCGCCGACCCCGCGCAACAGGCGCAACCCGACGGGTATCGGCCGCCCTTCCGCGACGCATAGCTGCGCCCGATCGGCGACCCCGCGGAAGAAATCGAAGACGCGGCGCTTCATCGGGGTGGCATCCGCGGCGCGGACCATGATCTCGCTTAGCGCGTTCTCCCACAGCCGCGGCGGCGCCAGCGCCATCGTCGGCCCGACCTCGCGCAGATCGCGGCGCAGCGTCTCCGGCTTTTCCGGGAAGTTGCAGGTGAAGCCGATATGCATGTGCAGCGCCAGCGAGAACAGCGAGTTGCCGACCCATGCCATCGGCAGGTAGGCGACGTGCTCGTCGCTGGCGCGGATGCCCTCGGTCGCCGCGAACGCCTCTGCCGGATCCAGCAGATTGGCGTGCGACAGCATTACGCCCTTGGGTCGCGAGGTGGTTCCGGAGGTATAGGAGAACAGGCACAGGTCGCCCGGTCTCGCGGCCTCGACCGCGGCCTCGACATGGCCGGGATGGGCGGCTCCGAACGCGCGGCCCTCCGTCTGCACGGCCGCGAAGGATTTGAGAAGCGGATCGTCGTAATTGAGCAGGCCGCGGGGGTCGTCATAGACGACCAGCTTGAGATGCGGCAGCCGATCCTTCAGCGACAGGATCTTGTCGACCTGCTCCTGGTCCTCGGCCACCACCACCGAGATTTCCGCATGATCGAGCACATAGGCGAGCTCGCTGGCGATCGCGTCTTGATAGACCGGCACGGCGATGCCGCCGAGGCTCATCGCCGCGAGCTGCGCGAAATAGAGCCGCGGCCGGTTCTCGCCGATGACCGCAAGCTTGTCGCCCTGCCCAAACCCCGCCGCCGCGAGTCCGAGCGCCAGATCGCGCACCTCCTCCCAGTATCGCCGCCAGCTGTAGGCTTGCCAGATGCCGAGATCCTTTTCGCGCAAGGCATGGCGGTCCGGCATTTTCTCGGCATTGCGCCGCAGCAGTTGCGGCAGGGTGGCGTCGATCGTCATGCCGCCTGTTCCCTGGCTTGATGGGCGCTGCCGAGATAGGCGAGGATCACCGCGGGATCGCGCTGCACCTCAGCCGGCGTGCCCTCGGCGATCTTGCGGCCGCGATCGAGCACCCCGACCCGGTCGGAGATGTCCATCACCACTGCCATGTCATGCTCGATCAGGATGATCGTCGTGCCCCACTGCTCGTTGACGTCGAGAATGTAGCGGGCGATGTCTTCCTTTTCTTCCTGGTTCATCCCGCCCATCGGCTCGTCAAGCAGCAAGAGCGTCGGGTCCAGCGCCAAGGCCCGGCCGAGCTCGACGCGCTTGCGCAGCCCGTAGGGGAGCGCGCTCGTCAGCTCTTTGCGGAGGTCCTGCAATTCGAGGAAGTCGATCAGCTCCTCGGCCCGGGCGCGGTGCGCGATCTCCTCGCGCTGCGCCAACCCCCAATAGATGAAGGACGACAAGACGCCGGCTTTCATCCGCACGTGACGGCCGAGCATGATGTTGTCGAGCACCGTCATGCCGCCGAACAGCGCGATGTTCTGAAAGGTCCGGGCGATCCCGAGCGCGGCGATATCGGCCGGACGGGAATTGGTGATATCGCGGCCCTCGAAGATGATCGAGCCGGTATCGGGACGATAAAAGCCGCTGATCATGTTGAGCAGCGAGGTCTTGCCGGCGCCGTTCGGACCGATGATCGAGGCGATTTCGCCGCGCCGAACCGAAAACGAAACCTCTTCGACCGCCCGTACGCCGCCAAACCGCTTCGATACCGCAGTGGCGGCGAGCAGCTCATCTTCGGCCGGCTTCACCAATCGGCGCTCCTCCTCCCATGACCGGCATATGCGCCGGGCTTATGGCTGCCATGATGCGGACGCAAATGCGAGAATGCAACCGGTTACGTGGCAAACGGGCACCACCCCTTGGGTCAGGATCGGCCCTTGCCGGCGAGGCCCCGGGCATGGAACGATCGCCCCGAAGCAATCGCGAGGCCCGGGGTGACAGGCGCCGCTCCATTCGACACGCTGCCGGTGACGTTGCTGACCGGGTTTCTCGGAAGCGGCAAGACGACGCTGCTGCGCCGTGCCCTGTCCGCCCCGTCTTTCTCCGATACCGCGGTGATCATCAACGAGATCGGCGCCATCCCAATCGACCACTATCTCGTCGATTTCGTCGAGGGCAGCGTGCTCGAACTGCCGGGCGGCTGCCTGTGCTGCATGGTCCGCGAAGATCTGGCGCGGAGCCTGCGCGACCTGATCGAGCGGCGCGACGCCGGCGAAATCCGTCGATTTCGCCGCATCGCGATCGAGACCAGCGGGCTCGCCGATCCGGCGCCGATCCTGTTCACCCTCGGCGCCGACCCGATGCTCGATCAGCGGCTCCGCCTCGGCCGCGTCGTGACCCTGGTCGACGCCGTCGAGGGCACCCAAACGCTCGATCGGTTCGCCGAAGCGGCGCGACAGGCAGCGGTCGCCGATGCGCTCATCATCTCGAAAACCGACTTGGCGCCGTTCAGCGCGGATTTGGCCGAACGGCTCGACGCGCTGAACCCCGGCGCCGAGCGCATCCTCGGGGCTGCCGCCAGCGACCCAGCAGCAGTGCTGTTCGCGGGAACAAGACAGGGAGATGGGCGGCGGTTGCCGGCCGAGGAAAGCTCTCATCGCCACAGCCACGGCATCGCGGCGTTGGCTGTCACCCTCGAAGGTGATGTCAGCCGGCTGGATTTCGCCTGCGCCCTCGGTGGGCTGGCGCGCGACCATGGCAACGACCTCTTGCGGGTCAAGGGCATTGTCGAGTTCGCCGACCGCCCGGGACGGCCGGCGATCGTCCAGGCCGCGCAACACGCGATGTTCACGCCGGAATGGCTCGACCGCTGGCCCGACAATGACCGGCGCAGCCGCTTAGTCTTCATCGTGCATGACATCCCGCCCGAGGACATCCTCGAGCGCTTCGCCTTCGCGTCGCCGAGATTAGTCGGCGAACCCGTTTCGCATCACTAAGGGAGGCTTCCCATGCTCGACATCGTCGTCACCGGCGGCACCGCCGTCCTGCCCTCGGGGCCGCAACCGGCCGATATCGGCATCGAGGGCGAGAAGATCGCCGCGATCGGCGCGCCGGGCAGCCTCGCCGCACTCGGCGGGCGGGTGGTCGATGCCACCGGACAGATCGTCATCCCGGGCGGCATCGACCCGCATGTCCATTGCCGCTGGCCGATGCCGGTGCCCGGGCAGACCCAGCCCAATATGACCGACGGCCCCGACCGGGTCAGCCAGGCGGCGCTGTTCGGCGGCACCACGACGATCCTCGATTTCGCCTTGGTCGATGGCGACAACACGGTGCAGCAGGCGATCGAGCGGCGGCAAAAAGAGTGGGGTGGCGACTGCTATTGCGACTACGCCTTCCACACGATGGTGCAGGGGAACCTTGAGCACACCGTTCCCGACCAGCTGGCTGAGGCGGTCGCCGCGGGCCACCCGACGGTCAAGATGTTCACCACCGACATCACCCCGTCGCGCAAGGGCCGCATGGTTCCGTTCGGCAGCATCTGGGAGGTGTTGAAGGCGTTGGCCAAATCCGGCGGGCTCGCCGCGATCCACGCCGAGGACAACGATCTGGTCATGCACATGTACGAGAAGCTGACGCGCGAAGGGCGCACCAGCTTCCACAACATGGCCGAGGTCCACACCACTTTGAGCGAGGATCTGGCGTTCAACCGCGTGATCCGCCTCGCAGCCAATATCGAGGGCTCCGCGCTCTACATGCTGCACACCTCGGCGGCGACCGGGGTGCGGGCGATCGCCACCGCCCGCAACGAAGGCGTGCCGATCTACGGTGAGACCCTGCACCAGTACCTGATGTACTCGGCCGAGGACTACAAAAGGCCGAACGGGCAGATCTATCACACCTACCCGTCGTTGAAGTTCGCCGAGGATCACGCGGCGCTGTGGGCCGGCACCAATCACGGCGCGATCCAGACCGTCGCAACCGACGAGATCTGCTGCCCGCTGAAATTCAAGCTTCAGGGAAACCGGATCGACGACACCACCGGCGGCAATGCCGGAGTCGAGCCGCGCGTATCCCTGATGTACACCGAGACGGTCGAGAAACGCGGCTACGATTTAGGCCAGTTCGTCAACCTGATCTCGTCGAACGCGGCCAAGATAATGGGCCTGTATCCGCGCAAGGGCGCGCTCGCGATCGGCTCGGACGCCGACATTGTGCTGCTCGACACCCGGCAGCGTCACGTTGTCAAGGCGGCCGAAATGCACGAGGCCGATTACTCGCCGTGGGAGGATCGCGACCTCGCCGCCTGGCCGTCGGTGACGGTGCTGCGCGGCAAGATCGTCGTCGAGAAGGGCGCGCTCACCGGTGCCCTCAGCGACGGCAAGCATTTGCCGCGCAAGGTGGCTGACGAAATCCGCTCCCGTCCGGCGGTCTAATAGCCCTCTCTGCCCTTAGCGGCGTAGGAGGCCGGCCCTGGCGGCGAGGAGACCCCGCCGCCAAGGCCATTTCCCGAGTTGCCAGCAACTACTCAGTCCCAGCGGCCCTCTTCCCAGGTCCAGCCTTCGCTTCGCTGGCTCCAGCGGCCGGGGACCCACGCGGCATGCTCGCGCGGCGGCTCCATGTACTTGCCGCCCGTCCAGACATAGGTCGCCTTGTCGCGCTCCCACGTCCAGTGACCGGGGACCCACACCATCCGCGCGCCCGGAGGCGGCGGCGGCGCTTCGACCCGCGGCGCCGGCGGCGGGGTCGGGGCGATGATCGTGGTTGTGACCGTGCTGCCGACCGCCGGCTCTTCCTTGGTGATCGTCGTCTTTTTTTCGACCGTTACCGACGACTGGGCAAAGGCCGGCACGGTGAACAGTAGAACCGCTCCGGCGGCGACGAGTAGGCGCCTCATCCTGATACCCTCCATAACCTGCGCGCCGCTTGGATGCGGGGGCGCATCTCACCGCTATCAACAGGATGAAGTGGCGGATCATTCCCCGTTTTGGGCGCGTGGAGGTTTAGGGGCGGCGTTCCTATCCCCGGCGGGGCGGCTCGATCGGCATCGTCGCGATGCTGGTCCAGGCGACTGGTGCGCCGGCCTTCTCGGCGGCCTGCGCCGGCGGCAGGGCCGGGTCCCAATGCACCGCCAGAAAGCGCCGCCCGGTAACGCCGCCGGCGGCTTCCGACACCAGCCAGACGAGCGGCGCCGCCATGACTTCCGGCTGGATCATGTCCTGCCGGTCGAAGCCGGCCTCGAGCGGCACCATCGGTGTGTTTGTGACCCCGCCCGGCACCAGCACGTTGACCGTGATGCCGCTGCCGTCGAGGTCCTTGGACATGATCGCCGAGAAGGCTTCTAGCGCCGCCTTCGACGGGCCATAGGTCGGCGAGCCGCTGCGGATCATCGTGCCGAGGCTTGTCGTGACATTGACGATGCGGCCCCATTTGCGCTCGGTCATCCCGGGCACGACGGCTTGCGCCAGCAGCAGCGGCGCGGTGGTATGCACCGCGACGAACTGGCGCCACTGGTCGGCGGTGATGTCCCAGAAGCGCAGCGGCTGCTGCCAGTTTCCCGGGCGCAAGGTCGCTTGGCCGATCCCGGCATTATTGACCAGGATGTCGATCGCGCCGAACCGGCCGAGCGCCTGCTGCACGATGTCTGCGACGGCGCCGTCACGGCTCAGATCGGCCTCGATCGTCAGCAGGTTCCGCTCCCTGCCCTGCTCGCGCGCCGCGGCGGTAACGGTATCGAGGCCGGCGCGCGTCCGATCGACCGCCGCGACCTGGACGCCGGCGCCGAGCAGCCCCTTCACCAAGACCCGGCCGATCCCGCCGGCTGCGCCGGTCATGATCGCCACCCGTTGTTTATCGCTCATCGCCATCCCCTCGCGTTTTTCCACTGCTTCGAGCCACACTGTCATTGCGGGCGCAGCGAAGCAATCTCACGCCGGTGCGCACCATCGAGGGGATTGCTTCGTGACTACGCTCCTCGCAATGACAGCCTTTTGGACCGCGGGCTCCAGTTCTTGCAGCATGATCGCCATGCGGCACGGTCGATTGTATGGCTGGCTCGGCGCAGGCATGCTGCGGACAAAGCAGACATAGGAGCGTCCGGCATGCACGACATCGTCATTCGCGGCGGGAGCATTCTCGACGGCACCGGCGCGCCGGCCGTTACCGGTGATGTCGCGGTCGAGGGCGATAAGATCGTCGCGGTCGGCGGCAACGCCGGGCCGGCGAAGCGGGTCATCGACGCCGACGGGCTGCTGGTCACGCCTGGCTGGGTCGATGTCCACACGCATTACGACGGCCAGGCGACCTGGGACCCGGTATTGGCCCCCTCCTCCTGGCATGGCGTGACAACCATCCTGTTCGGCAATTGCGGCGTCGGCTTTGCTCCGGTGCGCAAGGAGCACCGCACCGAGCTGATCGATCTGATGGAAGCGGTCGAGGACATCCCCGGCACCGCGTTGACCGAGGGTCTCAACTGGGGGTGGGAGAGTTTCCCGGACTATCTCGACGCGCTGGCGCGATTGCCGCGCACGATCGATGTCGCGGCGCAACTGCCGCATCATCCGTTGCGCGTCTATGTCATGGGCGAGCGCGGCATCAACCGGCACGCCGCGACCGCGGAAGACATCGCCGAGATGAGCCGCTTGACCGAGGCGGCGATCCGCGCCGGCGCATTCGGTTTCACGACCTCGCGCACCTACTCGCACAAGACGACGACCGGCGAGCTGGTCCCGGGCCACAAGGCGGAAGAGGCCGAGTTGGCCGGTATCGGCCGCGCGTTGGGCGCGGCCGGCATGGGCGCCTTCGGCATGAACAGCGATTTCGAAGATGAGGCGCGCGAGTTCGCCTGGATGACGCGGCTGTCGAAGGAGACCGGCCGGCCGGTGTGGTTTCTGCTGACTGACCGCCCGACCGATCCTGACCGTTGGCGCCGGCTGATGCAGGGCGTGCACCGGGCTCGCGCCGCCGGCGGGCATATCACCGCGCAGGTCGCGGGGCGCCCGGTCGGGGTCATCCTCGGCCATGCGACGTCGATGAACCCGTTCACCTTCCGCCCAAGCTACCGCGAGCTTGACAAATTGCCGGCGGCTGAACGCTGGGCGCGGCTGCGCGACCCGGCGGTGCGGGCGCGCATCCTCGCCGAAGCGCCATCCGAGCGCGAGCTCGACCGGCAGGGCCAGTTCATCCGCTTCGTCGCGACCCGCTGGGACCGCATGTTCGTGATGGGCGATCCGCCCGATTACGAGCCGACCGCCGACAAGAGCGTCGCGGCGATCGCCGCGCGCACCAACCATACGCCGGACGAGATCGCCTACGATTACCTGACCGAAGCGGCCGACCATTTCTTGTTCTTCCCGGTGGTCGGCTATGTCCACGGCGACCACGAGCAGATCCGCGAATTGCTGCTCGACCCGGCGACCCTGTTGGGGCTCGGCGATGGCGGCGCGCATTGCGGCCAGATCGTCGATGCCGGCCTGCCCTCCTACATGCTGAGCCATTGGGCGCGCGACCGCCGCCGCGGCCCCGGCCTGCCGTTGCCGCAATTGGTCAAGATGCAGACTAGCGAGACCGCCGATTTCTTCGGTTTCCGCGATCGTGGCCGCCTCAAGCCTGGACTGCGCGCCGACATCAACCTGATCGATTTCGATCGTCTCCGCCTGCATCAGCCGGAGATCGTGCACGATCTGCCGGCAGGCGGCCGTCGCCTGGTACAGCGAGTCGACGGCTACCGCGCGACCCTCGTCGCCGGCACGCCGATCTTCGAGGATGGCGAGGATACTGGCGCCCGCCCCGGCCGGCTGGTGCGCAACGGCCAATGAGGTGAGGCTATGCCGCCGGGCATTTAGAGAGGCCCAGCCGGTGGCATTCGAATACGCCGAGCGCATGACGATTACCGGCCAGAGCGTCGATGACGCGCGGTTCGCCCAACTGAAACAGCATTACAGCGAGGCGCAGATCGTCGAATTGACCGCCGCGACCGCGCTCGAAAACTTCCGCAGCAAATTCAACCCGGCCCTCGCCACCCAGGCACAAGGCTTCTGCCTTCTGGCGCGCTGACTAGCCGGCGCGTTCGCCTGCGTCAGCAGGGAGGTTGCAGTTTGCGGCCTCAACGTTGTCATCCGGCAAAGGCCGGGACGACGAACAAGCAAAGCGGCACGAGGGCCTTCGCGTAATTGAGATTGTCAATACAACCGAGCCGCTTTGGTATCGTGATTGCCAGGACGGCTGCGGAAACAGGGGACGCATCATGGCGAAGTTCTGGCTGAAACTGGGTCTGCCCCTGCTGCTGATCGCCGTGCCCACCGGGGCGCGGGCCGAGAAGGTGTTGCGGGTCGTGCCGCATGCCGATCTGAAGATCGTCGACCCTTATACGACGACCGCGACGATCACGCTGATGCACGGGCAGATGATCTACGACCAGCTGTTCGCGTGGAACTCGAAGCTCGAGCCGAAGCCGCAGATGGTCGATCATTACGAAATCTCGCCCGATCGGCTCGTCTACACCTTCACCTTGCGCCCCGGGCTCAAGTTCCATGACGGCCAGCCGGTCACCACCCGCGACGTCATCGCCTCCCTGAAGCGCTGGATGGCCCGCGACGTGCTCGGCCAGGCGATGAACCCGTTCGTCGAGGAGTTCGTCGCGAACGACGACAAAACCTTCGTGCTGCGCCTGAAGGAGCCCTTCGGTTTTGTCGAGACGGCGCTGGCGATCAGCGCCGGCACCGCGCCGGTCATCATGCGCGAGAAGGACGCGGCGACCGACCCGTTTAAGAACATCAGCGAGACGATCGGCTCCGGCCCGTTCAAATTCGTCGCCGCGGAGTGGAACCCCGGCGCCAGGACGGTCTACGAAAAGAACAAGGATTACGTGCCGCGCTCCGACCCGCCCGACGGCAATGCCGGCGCCAAGATCGCCAAGGTCGACCGGGTCGAGTGGATCGTATTGCCCGACCCGTTCACCAAATCGAGCGCCATCCAGCGCGGCGAGGTCGACATCATCGACCAATTGCCGAACGACCAGATCTCGGTTTTGGAGAAATCCAAGGACATCGTCATCGACCGCACCTCGTTCCTCGCCGCGATCGGCTATATCCGGCCGAACCATCTCTACCCGCCGTTCGACAATCCGAAGGCCCGCCAGGCGCTCGCGCTGGCGGTCAATCAGGAGGAGTATCTCAGCGCCGCCTTCGGCGACGAGCGCTGGTGGCGGGCCTGCTATTCGTTCTTTGTCTGCGGCAGCCCGAACGAGACCGAGGCGGGGTCGCAGCCTTATCAGAAACAGGATCTGGCGCGTGCCAAAACATTGCTCGCCGAAAGCGGCTACAAGGGCGAGAAGGTCACGCTGATCAACACCCACGAGATCGCCAGCATCGGCGCGCTCGGCGATGTCACCGCCAACAATCTCAAGAAGCTCGGCATCAATGTCGAAATCGCCGACAGCGATTGGGGAACCCTGGTCGCGCGCCGCGCCAAGAAGGACCCGCCGGACAAGGGCGGCTGGAACATCTTCCACACGACCTCGGGCGGCGCCAGCGTCTATTCGCCGATGACGAACTTCACGATCGACTCCGGCTGTGGCCATGCCAACTGGTTCGGCTGGCCGTGCGACGGGCCAACCGAGGCGTTGCGCCGCGCCTATCTTGTAGCACCCGACGAGACCGCGCGCCGCGCCGCGCTGGTCGCCTTGCACCAGCGACTGTGGGAGGCCTTGCCGACGATCCCGATCGGCTCGTACGTGACGCCCTACGCCGCGCGCAGCAATGTGCACGGCATCCTCAAATCCACCCCGATCGTGTTCTGGAACATCGACAAGGATTAGCGGCGGCGACCGGCAGTTGCGGCCGCCGCCGCACCTGTGCGCTCTATCGCGCCGTTGCCAGCTGAGTCGGCCGCAGGATCGTATCCGCGACGTACGTCCCGATCTTCTGCCCCATCTCTCGGCCGACCACGGTCGAGAAGCGGTAATGGAAACCGGCGTAGATCCGCGCCATCGCGACCTCTTCGGTATAGGCGGAGAGATTGCTGAAGCGATGCGTGACGCCCTGAGCAAACGGGCTCGTCATCGCCACCTCCGGAATGCCCTCGGTGCCGAGCACTGATTTAATCACGGCGGCGACAGACGAGCTGATGATGCAGTGCGCGCACGGGTATTCCGGGTGCAGCGGCGTCACGTCGATCGGTTGCCAGTTCGGATCGCGCTGGGTCGCCGGATTGCCGTCGATGTCGGCGTTGCGAATGGCGGTGATCGGACGCCAGAACTCGTATTTGTACTTGGCATCCATCACGGCAATGATCGCATCCTCCTCCGCCGCGGAGACCAAAGCCAGGAAACGCGCGCTGTCGACCACGTCCATGTTCTTGGCGATTGCGATCTGGCGCTCCAGCGGATGCGTCGAGAGAGGGCCGGTCAGCACCCAGAAACGCGCATCCTCGGTCTGCCGCGACGTTCGCTTCGTGCTGTTCTTCTCGCCAACCTCCTTGATCTCGTTGAAGTCCTTGGCCCACTGCGCGCTCTTCAGCGACAGTGGCGGCTTCGGCCGGAATTGCGACGGGCTCGTCATCGCAAACGGCGTCACGTTCGGGTAGCGCGACCCGACGGTGATCGTCGTACCGACATACACGCCCGGCTGCGTCCTTGGCCGATAATTGTCCGGGGCCGAGGCGCCGTCATTGGCGCGTGCCTCGAGCATCGCCTGCGCCGACTGTTCTCCGAGCTTGACGCCGTTTGTCTTGGCATCGCCCTCCGGCAGGGTCGCGAGATAGCTCGTCGTTGCTGCCTGCACATCGGCCGCGGCATCCGGAACGAGCTTGCTTAGCACCATGCCGGCCGCCGCTGCCGCCGCCGCTTCCTTGGAGGTGTCGGCCGACGCGGACAGCCTGGCTTTGTACGGCTTGTAGTGCGGCTCGATCGAATTGACCGCCTCGAACATCGCGAGATGAACGATGGCCATCACGCGATAGCCGGCGGGCGGCGGCATTTTTGTCTGCACAAATCCGACGGCCTTCTCGTCCCAATCGGTGATGACGTTGGCGGCGGCGGCCGTGACCGGCACGCTCAGCAGCAGCGCCAGCAAGCTCCATACGGATTTTCTGAACATCGCAGCCTCCCTGGTTCGGGTCTCTTGGCCTTTACGTTCTTGGCCGGGAAGTCCTGCTTCAGCGCGCCACGGGCGGCTGGGTTGTGCCCGCTCGCCGCAAAATGGCGAGTAACAAGTTCACTCCGGCGCCGAACATCCTATCACTTGGCGCCTCAATCAGGAATCGAACTGTCGACAAGGATTGACCCGGCGCATCCGGGTACCTATGTTCCGCGCCTTCCGTGGGACCGATGTCATGAAGATCGCCAATTCGCTGAAGACGTTGAAAAAGCGCGACAAGAACTGCCGCATTGTACGGCGCAAGGGGCGCGTCTACGTCATCAACAAGGTCAATCCGCGGTTCAAGGCGCGCCAGGGCTGAGGCCCGAGCCGACGACAGCTTAACGTCATTGCGAGGCGCCGCCAGGCGCCGCGGCAATCCCCCGGCAGGCGGGCACGAGATTGTTTCGCTGCGCTCGCAATGACAGGATTACCCGATGGAAATGCCGATCCCCGATAAGGCGACGATTGCGCGGCGCGACGAGATCGCGGGCGCGCTCCGCCAGATCGTCCCCGGCGAGGGGGTCATCGTCTCCGAACCCGAGCGTCGCGCCTATGAGAGCGACGGGCTGACCGCCTATCGCCAGCCACCGCTGGTTGTCGTGCTGCCGTCGACGGTGGCCGAGGTTGCGGCGGTATTGCGCTATTGCAAGGCGGAGGGCATCAAGGTTGTGCCGCGCGGTGCCGGCACCTCGCTGTCGGGTGGCGCCCTGCCCTTGGCCGATGGCGTCCTGCTCGGCATGGCCAAGTTCAACCGCATCCTCGACATCGATTACGACAATCGCTGCGTCATCGCCCAGCCCGGTGTCACCAATCTCGGCATCACCCATGCGGTCGAGGGCGCCGGATTTTATTACGCGCCCGATCCGTCGAGCCAGATCGCCTGCTCGATCGGCGGCAATGTCGCGGAGAATTCGGGCGGCGTGCATTGCCTAAAATACGGACTGACGACCAACAATCTGCTGGGCCTTGAAATCGTGCTGATCGACGGCGAGGTGGTGCGCCTCGGCGGCAAGCATTTCGACGCCGAGGGATACGATCTGATGGGCGTCCTGACCGGCTCCGAGGGGCTGCTCGGGGTGGTCACAGAGGTCACCGTGCGCATCCTGAAAAAACCGCCGACCGCGCGCGCCCTCTTGATCGGCTTCGGCAGCGTCGAGGATGGCGGCAATTGCGTCGCCGCGATCATCGCCGCCGGCATCATCCCAGGCGGCATGGAGATGATGGACCGCCCCGCGATCCATGCCGCCGAGGATTTCGTCAAGGCCGGCTACCCGCGCGATGTCGAGGCCCTGCTGATCGTCGAGCTCGACGGGCCGGAAGCTGAGGTCGACCACCTGATCGCCAAGGTCGAGGCGGTCGCCCGGGAGAACCGTGCGAAATCGGTGCGGATCAGCCAGAACGAGGCCGAGCGACTCGCCTTCTGGGCGGGTCGCAAGGCGGCCTTCCCGGCGGTCGGGCGGATCTCGCCCGATTACTACTGCATGGACGGCACGATCCCGCGCGGCCGGCTCGCCGAGGTGTTGACCCGGATCGGCGAATTGTCGGCGGAGCATGGGCTCCGCGTCGCCAATGTGTTCCACGCCGGCGACGGCAATCTGCACCCGCTGATTCTGTACGATGCCAACCAGCCGGGCGAAATCGAGCGAGCCGAGGCCTTTGGCGCCGATATCTTAAGATTCTGCGTGCAGGTCGGTGGCGTACTGACTGGCGAACATGGGGTTGGCGTCGAGAAGCGCGACCTGATGGGGACGATGTTCGACGAAATCGACCTCGCCCAGCAGCAGCGCCTCAAATGCGCCTTCGACCCGGATGGGCTGCTCAATCCCGGCAAGGTATTCCCACAACTGCACCGCTGCGCCGAGTTGGGCCGGCTGCATGTGCACAGGGGTCGTCTACCCCACCCCGATCTGCCGAGGTTCTGAAAAACTCGTTCAACGCGGAGGCCGCGAAGGATACGCAAAGGGCGCGAAGGCGCTCCGAACCCTTCGCGGCCATCGCGTGTCCTTGGCGTCCTTTGCGATAAAGAGTTACTTCCTTCTTATGTCCCGGTTTGCTCCCGCCGATCTCGATGAATTGCGCGACGCGGTCGCCGAGGCGCTCGCGGCGGAGGAGCCGCTGGAGCTGGTCGGCGGCGGCTCGAAACGAGGGCTTGGCCGGCCGGTGCAGGTGGCGCATACCCTCGATCTGTCGCGGCTCTCGGGCATCCGCGACTACGCGCCGAGCGAGCTGGTATTGACCGCCGGGGCCGCGACGCCGCTAGCCGAGATCGAGCGGGTCCTGGCGGAACACCGGCAGATGCTCGCCTTCGAGCCGCCGGCCTGGTGCGGCCTGCTCGGCGCGGATGAGGCGTCGCCGACCCTGGGCGGCGTGTTGGCCTGCAATCTATCCGGCCCGCGTCGTATCACAGCGGGCGCGGCGCGCGACCATTTCCTCGGGTTTCGTGGCGTCAGCGGCCGCGCCGAGATCTTCAAGGCGGGCGGCAAGGTCGTCAAGAACGTCACCGGCTACGACCTGCCGAAATTGATGACCGGCTCCTACGGAACTCTAACGGCGCTTGAAGAAGTAACGGTTAAGCTATTGCCACAGGCCGAGAACGTTACGACGGTACTGTTCGCCGGCATCGCGCCGGAAGCCGCCGGGCGGCTGATGATGATGGCGCTCGGCTCGCCGCATGAGGTGTCGGGCGCGGCCTATTTGCCGTCCGGCACGGCGATGCCCTTGGCATTGCCGGTCCAACCCGGCACCGTCGCATTGCGGCTCGAAGGACCGGCCCCCTCGGTCGCCTTCCGTCGCGACAGCCTGTTGCGCGAACACAGCGGAGCGTCGTCGCTTCTCGCCGATTCCGAGTCGGTCGCGTTCTGGCGCGCGGTCGGCGAAGTCGCGCCGCTCTCCGGCCTCGGCGAGCGCGCGATGTGGCGTGTCTCGGTCGCGCCGGCCCGCGGCGCGGTGCTCGGCGCTGCGTTGGCGCGGGCCCTCGACGCCATCTGGTATCTCGATTGGGGCGGCGGACTGTTGTGGCTCGCCGTAGCCGAGCAAAACGACGCCGGCGCGCAGGCGATCCGGGCTGCGCTTCGCGGCGGCGGGCAAGGCACCGGCCACGCGACGCTGATCAAGGGCTCGCCTGCCCTGCGCCGCGCCGTGCCGGTGTTTGAGCCGCAGCCGGCGGCACTCGCCGCGCTGTCGCGGCGGGTCAAGGACGCCTTCGACCCGCACCACATCCTTAATCCTGGCCGCATCGTCCCCAGCGAAACTGGCGGGAGCTGAGCCGGTGCGCACTGATTTCTCGCTGGCGCAACTCGCCGATCCCGACACCGCGGCATCGGAAAAGATTTTGCGCGCCTGCGTCCATTGCGGCTTCTGCACCGCGACCTGCCCGACCTATGTGCTGCTCGGCGACGAACTCGACAGCCCGCGCGGCCGCATCTACCTGATCAAGAACATGCTCGAACAGGGCGGCCCAAATGGCGCGAAGACCGTCGGCGCCGACACGGTCAAGCATATCGACCGCTGCCTCTCCTGCCTCGCCTGCATGACGACCTGCCCGTCGGGGGTGCATTACATGCACCTGGTCGATCACGGCCGCCGCCATATCGAGGCACATTACCGCCGCCCCTGGACTGAGCGGTTGCTGCGGCACTGGCTCGCCCGGGTATTAACGCAGCCGGCGCTGATGCGCACGGCGTTGCACGGCGCCCGCCTGGCGAAGCCGTTCGCCGCGTTGCTGCCGAAGCGATTGCGGCCGCTCGTCGAATTGGCGCCGGCCGCTATTCCAGCCGCCTCGGCGGTCGATCGGCCACAAATCTTCCCGGCCGAGGGACCGCGCCGGATGCGGGTTGCACTGCTGTCGGGCTGCGCCCAGCAGGTGCTCGCCCCGGAGATCAATGAGGCGACGATCCGGCTATTGACCCGGCACGGCGCTGAAATTGTGGTTGCGCCGAGCAGCGGCTGTTGCGGTGCGCTGCCCCACCATCTCGGCGAGGAGGCGCCAGCGATCGCTTTGGCCCGCGCCAATATCGACGCGTGGCAGAAAGCGCGTGAGGCCGGCGAACTCGACGCAATCGTCGCCAACGCCTCGGGCTGCGGCACGATGCTGAAGGATTACGGCTTTCTGCTCCGAGAGGATCCGGCCTATGGCGATAAGGCGGCGCAGATCGCCGTGCTGGCGCGCGACGTCAGCGAGGTGATCGCCGAGCTTGGGTTGCGAGGCTCCGGCACCGTTCCCGCTCTACGCGTCGCCTACCATTCCGCCTGCTCGTTGCAGCACGGCCAGCAGATCCATGGCGGCCCGAAAGTCCTGCTGGCGGCCACCGGGTTCGAGGTCGTCGAGGTGCCGGAGGGGCATCTGTGCTGCGGCTCGGCCGGCACCTACAATCTGCTGCAGCCTGAGCTCGCCGCAGCGCTGCGCGACCGCAAGCTCGCCAATATCGCGCTGACCCGCGCCGATCTCGTCGCCGCCGGCAATATCGGCTGCATCACCCAACTCGCAGGCGATGCGCCGATGCCGGTCGTGCACACCGTCGAATTGCTCGATTGGGCGAGCGGCGGGCCTAAGCCCCGGGCACTGACTGGACTGGGCGCAGCCGGCGCATCACGAGCGGAAACGCGAGAGACAGCGCCAGCGCGGTGAGGCCGAGCACTGTCGGCCACAACGCCGCCCGCTGCCAGTCGGTGCCGCCGAGCAAGGCACGACCACCGGCGGCGCCGAGATCGGCATAGGCGATCGTCAATGGTAGCTGCCCGAGCAGCGATCCCAGCGCATACGCCCCGAGCCGCACGCCGGTCAGGCCGAGCGCGAAGTTGGTCAGGCTGTGCGGGATGATCGGCACCAGCCGCAACACCGCGACCATGCGCCAGCCGCCGTTGCCGGCTCGCTCCAAGAGCGCTGCGGTGCGCGACCAGGCCGCCCGCTCGGCGAGGTCGCCGCCGAGATAGCGGGCCAGCAGAAACCCGGCAACCGCCCCCAGCAGGCTGCCGAGCGCCGCCCACAACGCCCCCCACCACATGCCGAAGACGAACCCGGCACCGAGCGCCATCAGAGTGCGCGGCACGAACACCAGGCTGGCGACAACGTGCAACCCGAGGAACACGAGGGGGGCAACCGGGCTGCCGTCGACCAGCCCAGGCAATGCGGTCGGATGGAACACGCCCCGCCAATGCCAGGCCATGGCGATGCCAATGCCGAGCAATGCCAGCAGGATCAGCCGTCCAGCATTGTTCTTGAGGCGGGTCACACCACCGGCTCCGCGGGCTGCGCCATGCGGGCCGACGGCGCCGTGGCTTGGCTGGTGGGCGGCTCCTCGATCGGCTGCGGCCGAGCGGCGCGCCGGCGCAACCACATGACGCCCAGCAGATCGACGATGCCGACCCCGAGCCGGTCCAGCACGCCGTAGTTCGATGTGCCGTGGTGGCGCGGCCGATGGTTGACCGGCACCGAGCGGACGACCCCGCCCTCGCGCAACACCAATGCCGGCAGAAAGCGGTGCATGTGATCAAAATACGGCAGGTCGAGGAACAATGCCCGGCGGAACAGCTTGAGCCCGCAGCCGGTATCCGGCGTATCGTCATGCAACAACCGGCGCCGCACCACATTGGCGATCCGCGAGGCGCGCCGCTTCGACCAGCTGTCCTGCCGTCGCGTGCGCTGGCCGGCGATCAGCAACGGCGGAATCGCCGGGGCGTCTTGCGCGATTTGCCACAGGGCCGGGATATCGGCGGGATCGTTCTGGCCGTCGCCGTCGAGGGTCGCGATCCACAGGCCGCGCGCCGCCTTGACTCCGCTGCGGATCGCGGTGCTCTGGCCGCAGCTGCGGGCGTGCCGTACCAGCCGAAGGCGGGGCATCGATTCCCGCAAATCGCGGATCTCGGCGGCGGTGGCGTCGGTGCTGCCGTCGTCGACATAGACGATTTCGTAATCGACGCGCCGATCGAGCGCAGCAGCAATTT
>Ga0210400_10001705_pt1 | contig 21445 bp, 12 predicted proteins | sample IncBWH26MmetaG_FD_155456 | JGI IMG/M metagenome (GOLD analysis project Ga0210400, IMG submission 155456) | Forest soil microbial communities from Barre Woods Harvard Forest LTER site, Petersham, Massachusetts, United States - Inc-BW-H-26-M | ecosystem: Environmental > Terrestrial > Soil >...
TCATTGACACGTGCATACAGTTCTTGGCGACCCGCGGCTGTGCGGCGGTCGTATCCAGCGCCTAAGAACGCACGCGCTTGATATGCCGCTAGGGTCGGAGAATGCGCGCGCGTGGTGGAGAGCGGTATGGCAGAGCCAATGAAGCGGTCCGGTAGGAGTTGGCGCTGACGGTCATTTTCAACACGCGCAGCCTGCGCTAGCGCTGTCTGCAGCAGCCAAATGCGATTCGCCAGTATTCCGATCAATGAGGTACAAAAAGTGCATCCTGAGATTTTACACGCTGCTCTTCCCTCCCCAGTAATCGATCCTTCAGGTTGCATTCGAAATGAATAGAACAGCCGCTCGTCAACTAGGTGCTGCAAACGTGTAGCGCGCAACCCCAAGCGTTCAAACAGCGGATTGATCTGCAGCGCAGCCACGACAGCAGTGGTAATTCTGGCCGCTTCGACATAACTTCGCGTTTGTGGGGAACCGACGAGCTGTGTTCGGGCATGAAATGGCTTTAGCAGCGTGCGCACGTCGTAGAAATACATCGTTGGTCCATGCTTCAGACCAGCAAACAGAGCAATTAGGTCTAATGGTACGGCGCTGCGGACTCAGAAAGGGGTGGATTAGGAGCAAAAGACATACGCTGCGCCGGTGTAGGAATTATACTGTAAGACAGCCGGAGTAGATCCACGACATCCCATAGACCGCCAGCGAAGATGGTCCCGATCCCGATTTACCGAACCACCTTGGCGGGTATTTGCGTCGTCGGGCTAACCACGGCCAACCGCATCTCAGGTGGCCAGATCTAAACAGAAGTTGATCACGCCACCCAATCCCACATCGATTTGGCTTCGAGGTAACAGCGGTACAAAAGTACCTTTTGTCACCCTCGCAATCTCGTGCGGTCGGTCAGTAACTCTCGGCTTAGTTTGCCTCTCTGCTGAAGTTCGGCGAAGAGCTCGAATCCGGGGTGCAATGAAACCAGCTTCGCCGAGACCTCGCTAATTGGGAGTTGATCAGCCCCGCTTCGGGCGAGTCACGCGCTACTTCCATGAGAAGGCCGGGGCTGTCAACAGTTTTCTTGTCAACCCTGATAAGAGTCAGAGTCGGAGAGATGTTCCCGCCGGAGCCGCCCGTCGCAAGTCGGAATCCGCTGGAACGGAGCGGAGCGGGCAAGGACGCGCGTTAGCGCGGCGAAGCGAATCCTTGCCGGCGAGCACCGTTCTGGCATCCCCACTACGGTCGACGGGCGGTGGAGCGGGAACAGCTTCCCGTTGGTGAGCTCTGACCTTCTGAAATTCATCCACAATCCGTTGTCTCTCAATTCCGCTTCCGCCGACTCGCCCTACTTCCATCCGCACTCTTTGTGGAGCGATTGCTCCGGTGCCAGCTGGGTGTCCTCAATTTGGAAACGGGTGCTGCCGTCTCGGAGCCGAACTGAATGTCACCGTTTCCAGCGACGTCGTTCCTGGCGCGTGCCGCAGTCACCCGAACTCGGCGGTTTGCTCGATGCCCCGTCAAGCGGCAATCTTATTCCGTTCTTGTCGTAGGTTGTGATTCCGCAAAGGCTCGTACACTTCACCGGTTACCCACAGGCGGTGGAGCAAGATACCTAGTTTTCGCGCCACCGCTACAACAGCTCTCTTCTTTCCACGCTTGCCACCATGTTTCGCTAGATGCAGGCCCCATCGCTTCAGATCAGTATCCGGTCCCCGGCGGCTGATGATGTAGTGCGCTCCTTGCACCAGCAGTGTCCGCAGGTAAGGGTCGCCCTCCTTGGTGATTCGCAATTGCGGTTGGTTCTGCCCCGAATCGCTGCGCCGTGGCCGCAGGCCCACATAACAGCCGATATCCCGGCTCTTTTGGAATCTGCTCTTATCGTCGACCGTGAGTACGAAAGTCAGAGCGATCAGCGGTCCCACTCCGCCGACTTGCTGCAGGAGTGACGTCTCCGGATAATCTCTCCGGGCGATCTGCTCAATTGTACGATCACTGTCTTGGATCTTCTCCGTCAGCGATTCCACTTCTTTCAACAACGGTTCCAGCACCTGTTGGAGCCGCGGTGGTAGCGACACAGCTTGTTTGACTCCCATTTGGTCCGCGTCACACTTGGGTAATCGTTCGCCCATCGACTTCGCCAGACCTCGCGCGGTATTCACCAGGCTAGTCCGTACAGCCATCAGAGCAGCTCGGACCCGGATGATCATCAGAGCGGCTTGCGCCTTATCGCTGCGGTGCTGAATCGGCCGCAGCAACTGCGGATCGATTCGCGCTAGTCGCGCCAAGGTTTGAGCGTCCAATCGATCGTCTTTTCGCGTGCTCTCCGTGATCAACTTCACCTGCTTGGGATTGGCCACGATAACTTCATGGCCCAACCCTTGCAACAAGCGGCTCACCCAGGGCGAGTGGGTTCCGACCTCGATGGCGATCCGCGTTTGTCCTAAGGACCCAAACGCTTCCACCATTCGCGCTTTGGTAGTCGGGACTTGCCCCTCTCGCAGGACTTCACCCTCGTTGTTCAGCATGCAGTACCGACTGGTCTTGTCTCCCAGATCCATTCCAATCGTTACGCGTTCCTGTGTACGTTTCGTCTTCGCTGCTCGTGTCTGATTCTTTGGGGAACTGTCACGCTTCTTCATGGCCGGCCTCCTTTGCACCTCGAGTGCGTATTGGGAGCTTATCGCATCCCTTCGCAGCCGGCCTTCTCATTCCATCTCGGAGATTGCATGCGATAAGCGGAGTAACCTGGGCTGAGCGGACCCGAGGACCGCTCACGTGAAGCGCCATCGTCAGAAGCCTAGGTACTAGGTCTGCCTTGCCTGCCGGGATCCATGTACTCGTTTTTTGCGTGGAGCCTTGTTAGGCACACTTGCTCGAAAGGCAAGCGGTCCACTCTGACGGCACGCTCGTAATCGGCCTACCTCGAAACTTGGCGCCGCCTTCACGGGAGTAATCTCTCTAGTAACACCTCCGCATCTGGCCCGCTAATACCCTTTCTATGGTGCGAAGGGGATTTATCGACAGCTATCGCTTCTCTCGCCGATGCCTGCCGGCTTCGCCGTCCTGAAAGCATTCTCTTCGGGTTGTGTAACGACTTGAACTCGCACGATAACCAAAACGTCCAAAGCGCTATGCTAGTTTGACATGAGCTACGACTGCCATGCCGATTACGCGCATCTACATTTCCTCCACTTATGACGATCTCAAGCCCTTCCGTACCGCCGTGGCTTCTTATCTCCGGAAACTCAATAAGCAGGTTATCTGCATGGAGGATTACGTCGCTTCCGACACCCGCCCCCTCGCCAAGTGCCTGCAGGATGTCGCCACATCGGACGCCTACGTCGGAATCTTCGCTCACCGCTACGGCTACATCCCCGAGAAGGACAACCCTGACTCTCTCTCCATCACCGAACTCGAGTATCGCCAAGCGCTGGAGTCTGGCAAGCCGGCTCTGATCTTCCTCTTGTCGGATGATGCCCCTTGGCTTCCGAAATACATGGACACGTCCACCGGCGATGCCGATGGTGGGAAGCGAATCAAGACCCTGCGCACCGAGCTGTCTAAGGAAAAGTTGACCAGCCTCTTCAGCAGCGAGTTGGAACTCGCAAGCCTGGTGAATGCGGCGGTGACCAACCTCGAGTCCGCCAAATCGAGCACCGCCGCCGGTCGGGCTTCCAGGAGCGGTCCCGAGAACCGCCAAATCACCTACGACCTATTCATAACGTTCGCAACAGCCGACAAGCCGCTCGCATCGAAGCTCGCTGAGGAGTTTGTACCCGACCCCCGCGGCATTAGCTCCCTGCTCGCCGAAGGCGACCTGTTCGCCGCCAAGGAAGACGCGCTCCTGAAGCTCGATCTCAGGCTCCAAACCTGCGACGTGACCGTAGCCGTGCTCTCCAAACAGACGCTGGCCCAAATGGAAGAAGAGCGGAAGGGCGTCGAACTAGCCCTCAGTATGATGCGCTCCCGATCGGGCGTGCTCATCGCCTTGTGTACCGACGTCGAGAGCATGAACAGCGCGCTCGCATGGCAATTCACCGAGCGGATTGACGTCTCCGGATACCCCGCCTCCGGTGTCGCCCTCATTGGCCAGGTGAAAAAGCAACTGGCCGCATATTGCACTGCGACCAAGTCTCCCATTATCGGTGTGCCGTTGGTTATCGCCGCCATGAACGAAGAGGAGGCCACGAAGCTCTGCAACGATCCCAACCTGATCCTCGACGAGATGGGCGGTAACGCGCTCAAGAAATTTGAGGAGCTTTGTGCCGCGTTGCCGCAGCCGCTTTGGGTGGGCTACGGGCCCACCCGCGAGCAATGGCGATCTCCCGGATTGCAATCTACCGTAGCGGCCTTGAGCGAGCAGGCCCTTGAACGCCTGGCCCGCGTGGGGAACTCCAAGTTGCGAGGTAGGGCCGTCAAGCTGCAACGCTATCCCCTCGATCCCCTCGTCAAAAAACTGGATCAACTCCGCGAAGTGTACCGTCAGATGGCAGACCAAGGCTGCATCATGGTGGTCGACGAGTTGTCTCTCTTCCATCCCGATGTGCGCAGGGCAGTGAAGAACTCACCTATGGTAAGCTCGCGCAACACTGCGATCCTCACTGTCAGCCCCTTCGACAACGAGGTGCGGCCCCCGCAGCAGATCTTGCGCAACGAGCTGAAAGCCGAACTCGCAGGGATCTTCGATCGCTTCGCCACCGACTTCGATCCGCAGTGCGAGCTCGGCGTCGGCGACGAATGCCGCCTGCGCCGCTGGCTGCACCAGAGTCTCCCTGAAACGCTGCAGGCGCTGCGCACGCCGCGCGTCGAACCCGCCCAAGTCGCGATTTTCGCCAAGGAACTTCAAGCCGACGAAACTGGAGTGGAGCTTCCCGGAATCGTATGATCTGCACGTTCTACTCCTATAAAGGCGGAGTAGGCCGCTCTATGGCGCTGGCTAATGTGGCCGATCGGCTGAGCCGCTACGGGCTCAAGACGCTCATCGTCGACTTTGACCTGGAGGCTCCCGGTCTCGAGCGGTTTTTCCCCATTGACATGCAGGCTTCACGCGATAATCCCGGACTGCTTGACCTCCTCATCGCCTACAAGGAGGCCATGTCCCAGGCTGTTGGCCGTAGCACGCGCGAGTTTCAGAAACTGGAACGGTTCATCTTCCCCGTATATTATGAATTGCCCGGCGGCGGCTCACTGCATCTGCTGCCGGCAGGCATGCGCGGAAATGAGGAGCAGTTGTCCAACTACGCCTACCAGCTCCGCACTTTCGATTGGCAGGAGTTTTACTTCGATTGGGGCGGCGAGCTGTTCTTCAAGTGGCTCGTGCGCGAGATCGGCAAACGTTATGACATCGCCCTAATCGACAGCCGCACCGGCGTAACCGAAATGGGCGGCATCTGCGCGTACCAACTGGCCGATTCCCTGGTGATGTTCTGCGCGCCCAACGTGCAGAATTTGCAGGGGACACACGAAGTGCTGCGCAACTTCAATTCGGAGCGCGTGCGCGCCCTGCGCGAAGATCGCGCGCTGCAGGTCCTGGTGGCTCCTGCCCGCGTGCAAAAGGGTTCGCCCAACCTGGAAAGATTCCGCGCTGCGTTCGCCGCGTTCGAAGAATTTGCTCCTGCGACGCTGAAGGCCATGGGGTTGTCATTCTGGGACCTGATACTGCCGTACGATCCCGCCTTCGCCTTCGAGGAGCGCGTGGCCGGCGCGCAAAGTACGGCCACTGAGGGAGCGCTGCCGCAGGCGTACGACCGGCTTGCAATGATCGTCGCCTCCCTGGCTGTCGACGGATCGAAGGCCGCCGAAGTCGCAAAACGTATGGTGGCCGTTGCCAGTTCCGGAAACGCCGTATCAGGTGACGACGATGATGATGATGATGACGATGCGGCGCAGGTGCTCGCCCCGCTAACGGTTCGAACTCACGGAGAAGTTAAACAACCCGTTACGCCTGAATACGACGCCACCACTGCCTTCGCTAGCTACGACATCTTCATCAGCTACCACAGGACGGATCGGGAATTTGTCGAACCTTTGGCGAGCGCTCTCCAGCAATCCGGATGCAGTGTGTTCTTCGATCGCAAGCAGCTCAGCGCGAACGATTCTTGGGCCCCCCAAACAGACCTCGCCATCAGCCAGAGCGCGGCGGTTATGGTGCTTGTCGGAGGAGAAATGGGCCCCTACCAAGACCGAGAGGTAATCACCGCGATCAAGAAGGAGCGCAGGATCATCCCGGTTCTGTTGCCGGGAGCTTCCATGGATCGCGTTCCCGTGTTTCTCAAGGACTACCACTCGATCGATCTGCGCGCCGGCCTTAACGACGAAACAGTGCGCTCTGTCGTCGACGTCGTCATCGGAACAGCGAAGAAGGTGTCCCGCGTGGCGGTCGCCGAAGAAAACCCCTACATCGGACTGCGGTCTTTCGACGAGAGCGATGCGCGGTTCTTTTTCGGCCGTGAGACTCTGGTCGCACAAGCCATCGAACACTTGCAGGCCAATCCTTTTCTGGCGATCATCGGTGCGTCCGGGTCTGGGAAGTCCGCCCTCTTGCGTGCCGGAATTATCCCAAAACTTCGGGCCCAGCAGGAAAACCTGCGTTTCACGATCCTGCGCCTCGGCATCAATCCGACGAGCGAACTCGTTCAGGGCCTCGCCGAAATCGAAGACGCTACCACGGCAGAACAGTTTGAGCGAGCTTTGCGCGAAGGGGCATCCATCGGCCGCCTAGTCAAGCCAGGCGGACGTGTAATCATCGTCGTGGACCAGCTCGAAGAGCTTTGGAGGGTGCGCGATAAGAACGAGCGTTTGTCATATCTACGGCTACTCGCTTCCGCCGGGCGCGAAAATCCGCACGAGCTGGCGCTCATCGTGGCCCTCCGTGCCGACTTTTACGGCTTGGCGACAGAGGACCGCGAATTCAGCGATCTGGTTTCGCACAACCAGCTCCTCGTCGGCCGCATGACTCGCGAAGAGCTAAGGCTCGCGATCGAGCAGCCGGCCCATGCCAGCGGCGTCGGCTTTGAACCTGGCTTGGTGGAGCGCATCCTGAATGATCTCGACCAATCGGCAAGTCCCCTCCCGCTGCTCCAGCTGCTCTTATTGCGACTCTGGGCCGACCGACGACGCGGATTTATCAACCATGAGAGCTACGAACGCTGCGGCGGACTCAAAATCCTGTCCGTGACGGCGGAAGAAGCATACAACGCGCTCTCACCCGAGCAAAAACCCGCTGCGAGGACAGTGTTTCTGAAGCTCGTCTCACCGCAGGGTACTCGCCTCGCCGTGCGAATCCAGGAGTTTTCGCATGAAGAGAGGGAAGTGGTGGAGCACTTCGTTCAAGCCAGGCTGTTGCGAAGTAGTCAACATGAGAGTTCTGCTCTCGTGGAACTGGCATACGAACCGCTGGTCCTTGAGTGGAACAGGCTAGCTCACTGGATTGCCGAAGAGCGGGAAGCGCTGGAGTTCCGTGATCGCATTCAGCACGATATTGAGGCGTCGGCGCGCAGCGGTCGGTTCTTTTACCGGGGCGAGGGTTTGTTGCGGGCGCAGCGTTGGCTCACGGAACACCGCGAACTTGCGAGCGCCGAGCAAGCGGCCTTCATACAGGCGTCCCGCCGCCGGCTTGTCATGCAGCGGATTGCCGCCACAGTTTCCGCTGTCCTGTTGTTTGTGTCGTTGTTCGCGCTCATAAATTCCTACCACCGCGATCTACTGCGCGTCGACCAATGGCTCGGCGAAGCCTCCTTCGTCGACTATCGGAGCGCGATTCGAAAGGGCGTGATTGTTGACCGCCAGGGCTCCGCGTTGCTGTTGAGCGGCCTGACCGGACGCGCGAGCCAGATCGCTTCCGGGGCGTGGACCGCCGTACTCAGCTCCGACGCCCGCGTCGTCGCGGTCTCGTTGCGCAGTGGCATCATCAAGGTCGTGGACACTCGATCCAACGAGGTGCGTTTTGTGTTCAACGCCGGCGGCAACGCGCTGAGCCTGGCGATCTCTGATGACGGTCGCGAACTAGCTGCTGGAACAGCCGAGGGATCCGTTCGCATCTGGAGCCTCACGGATGCCCGCCTCCTCGCACGCGCTGAGCCGAGCGTCGGACCGATTCAGACGCTACGATTCGCCGGTCGCGACCTCCTGGTAAATGGAAACATGCAACCCCTACACGTGCCGCGGCCCTGATTGACACGGGCCAGCCTGCGCGCTGAGCTTCGCCCAGGCAGCCCATCCCTTCCGGGTAAGACAGCGCCCTGGGTGCGGTCTACGGCGAACTAGTAATACGAAGGCCGGACCCCTCCGCCCAATAGCGAAGTATCCATTCTCCCGATGGTGTGCATCCCCTCGCGCCCACCCCAGGAAAACAGGAGGTATACCAGGGGGAATCCGCCTGCGTGCAGCGTCAATCCGGCGGCGTAGCTGTGCCTCAGATGCGAAAAGTCGACGTCTCCGTGCGTCATCGCGATCTTTCCTTCATCGATCATCGCAACCACACCGATCGGCCAGCGGCTGTAGACCGAGTGCTCGAAGCTGGCGTGGAACAGAATCGTATTCGGTCCGCGGAATCGATAGTCCTGATAACTGGGCAGGGACGGCGACCCATTGATGTCCGATCCTCCCAGCGTCGGCTGGAAGTAAAACGGGATCGTGCTGCCGCCACTAAATGATTCTGTGATCGACAGACCAAGACTGATACTCCCCTCTAGGTTTCGCGAGGAGCCCTTCGGCAACGTGATCGGCGGGCACTGGCGTGCAGTCGCCGAGGGATCCTCCGAACATTCGTCAGGTCCGTTTCCTTCGCGCGGCGCGATCGACCGGGTGGTCTGGTAGAGCAGGAATTGATGTTGAAAATCCAGATTCAGCCTGCGAAATGACGGGGATGAACTGGAAGAGCTGACAAACTCCTTCAAGTTCACCGAATAATTCAAATTGACATAGTCGTGCGCCAGCGACGGCCGGATACGGATTCCTTCGCCGAACTGGGCGTATGCCGGCTGATTCGCCAGGCCTGGAGCCGTGACCGGCGTATAGATCTGCTCGATGGAAGGGCTCGACTGACCCTGGCTGCCGCGGAGATCGACAAGCCGAGTGTTGGCTTCTCCCAACAGTGACATGTTTAGCCTACGGAACGCAGGCCAGATGACGTCCGCCCCCGCGATGGTCTCGCGCATTCCAAAGTAGCTGCGAGCCGTATCTGTAGTGTTCGGGCCGAGTCCAAAATAGGTGAGCTTATTGAGCGACGTCGTCTCTGTGTAGACGTGGAATACCGGCTGTTCCTGAATGTAGACGTTCGATTTTTTGCCGCTGGCCGCGTTGGTTACCGAAATGTGCGGGCGCCGGATCCAGACTGCCGTTAAAAACACCGATGCGCGCCAGGATCCGTTGGGCGTTGCCACGGCGTCAGCGTTCAGGCTGTCGCGCCAGTTCTTGGGAGTCCAGTTCCATACGAACGCGCCACCGCTTCCGAATCCGTTCTGAGGGGCGAGGCTGCCTACGGCAATGTGCACGGGGTGTTCGGTAAACAAAGACTCCCCGCAGCCCATAATCTTGCCGAAGGAAAATCCCGAGCAGCTTTCCGATAGCCGCTCTAATTCTGTTCGCCGGACCGGAGCCGGCGGCGTCTGCGCCCATGCGGCGCCAGCCAGCACGAAACCGCCAGCCAGCACGATACCAATGATGCGTCGCACTGGAAACCTCCTCATCGCGCCTTTTCCACCTGAGGATGGAAAATCGCCGTAACCTTGGCCGCGTACTCGCTCGCATGCGCCTCCGTCTTGAGATCTTCAAGCCTGGTTCCAGTCCGCTGTTCCGGCGGAAGGGTTTTCTCCAGCTCCAGAAAATGCCTGATTTGATTCAGCAGGAGCGTGTTCTTCTCCAACGGACGATCCGGATTGTAGGATTTCGGATTGGGCTTGGGAACGCGAATGATGTTGGACATAAGCAGCTCCTAGTCAAATTGGAAGAACGGGCAATCTTCCGGTGAACGCTCGACATCGCCTAGCAGATCGTCGAGAAACATGCGTGCCGCCTTTTCGCGCGGCGATCGCTGATCATAATTCCCGATGAAATACTTGGTTACGGTGGCCGGAATCGAAGCGTGTTCGAAAACCTTTCCGTTAGCCGGATCCTCCGGTCCCTTCACTACGGTGCCTTTGGTGATCCACGGCGAAATCAGGATCGCGGGCACGCGCACCCCGAGCCTGTCGAACTTAAATGGCTGGCCGGTTCCGGTTGAATCGGCTGATGCGACGAACGGATCATCCGGAACGCAAGCAGGTGGCGGAACGTGATCGAAAATCCCGCCGTGTTCGTCATAAACGATCAGAATTGCCGTGTTATTGCGCAGCTGATCATTGGCGATGATCTTGTTGTAAATCGAGGCGATGAAAATCTCCCCAGACTGCACATCGTGATCCGGATGCTGATCCGAGGCCGGTAACGACCCGCCGCCCGGCCCCGGATGATCTTTGTAATTCGGCTCGACGAAGCAATAGTCCGGCAGATTACCGCTGTCGCAATCGTTCAGAAGCTGTTGATAAGTCCCGAAGATCTGGGGCTGATTGCTCAGCAGATTGACTACTTCCATCGTAGAGCTCGCGATATCGAAGTAGTAGAGCTTCGCCGTTTTTCCTGCCGCGAGCATCCGGTCGTAGATGCTCCTGTATGGAGCTTTTACCTCGAACGGATCCATCCCCACGCTTCCGAACGAGGTTCCGTAGTGAGCGAAAGCCCGGTTGCAGATCGTCGGACCGGGGATCGACGAAAACCATCCGTTGAAGACCGCGAAACTGCGCGCAAGGGCGGTCAGGACGGGAAGATCGTCGGGTTTGAAATAGTTCATGATCTTCCGCGAATGATCAACGTCAGCCTTCTGGTCGTAGTAGCTCTTTACGAACCCCTGCATCGCAGGGACATCGGGCGGTCCATTGGTACCGAAGTAAAGTTGCTTGTTTACCGCAGCGAAATGATGGTCCGGATCGGGATCGAGCTGCCCTTGAAACTCAGCCTTCGGTTGCACTCTGGCCGGTTCATTGGTCGTGTCGAGATTGCTTTCATTGCCCGAAAGACCATTGATTCGTGTATCGAGCTTCTTCAATCCCCCCAGCATGTGATCGAAGGAGCGGTTCTCCATCATGATGACAACAATATGCTTGAGTTTTTCGAGGCCCTTTGACATATCGTGCTCGTTCGAACAATGTTACAACTATTTCACTCATGAGTTCTGTGAATGTCATCTCGAAGTAGTTTTCATAAACATAGAGGTCCGTGGGTCTGTCTCAATCGGGAACCGGAGGTCCGAAAGAGGGTCGATTCTCCGCCACGCTGAAGCCGCACTCACGCTCCCCTGCGCCACTCCCTCAAACTCTTCAGCAGGATCTCCACATCCCGCCGCAGTCCGTTTTGCGAAAGGGGCACACCGCTCAGCCCAGGGAGCGCCGCGAGATCAGGCGGCAACTCCCCCCTTGTCGGCATAGTGGCCCCGCCGACGAGGCACGGAATCACACGCTTCTTGAGACGCAGGGCTGCGGCGATCTCAAGCCTTACCCAGTCGTCCTCCCGATCGATTCGCCGTGCGCCACCCTTTTTCGCGCCGGACCACCTTTTCCCAATCAGCGCCAGCAGAATGTCGCACGCGGCGATCGTCTCTTCGATCTTCTCTGAAAACACCATGCCCGGCAGCAGCGTGTCAGAATCGCGAAATATGTGAACGTCGGGCACCTCATCCTTCAGGCAGAAGAACAGAAAATCGGCGTAGGACGAACTATCCTCCCGCCGATATGACATGAATATGTGCGGACCACCGGAAACTTGCGGGACCGTCGACGCCGCCAAACCTCCGACGGCCGGCTCATCTTCTGCCGACCCAGACACGATCTGGGAAAAATCTCGCCGCAACGCCTCCGGCTCGATTTTGTGCATCTCCTTGCTGAACTCGAACACCAACCTCGACAATTCGGTATCGGCAATCAACGCGACTACCACAAAACCTGTTCGAATTACTGTCGACCCCAGTTCAAGCGAGCCATAGGTCCATCCTTGGATAAGGGCCCTCACCAGCTGGGAGCTGATGGCCGGAGTCCGCGGGTTTCCCATTTTCAGGCGTTCCAACGATCGAGCTAATTCCGCCGAGAGCCTGACCTTATCTACTCCGAAGTACCTCGTAATTAGGCCGAAATCGTTGTCCGGGGGCTCCAGCAAGTGCGTGAGAAAATGTTCCACCTCGACGTCGTAGTGGGTGCGCGAAATGCAGAGACCTGTAGCACCCTCCAGCACCGTACGAGCAGTTGGGTTCATCCTTCCGACTACCGATCTCAAATTGACAAGCATTATTCGAAGAAGTTACCGTAAGGTCGAGTCTGTTGATACACCCATGCCCCCGCATGACCCAGCCTCGCAATATCGTATCAGCATCGCGATTGATGCGGGACCAAACGGCACACGGCTCGAACTCCCCTTCGTCATAGGTGTCCTCGGAGATTTCACCGGCAACCCGGAGACACCGCTGGCCAATCTGCGGTACCGGAGATTCGTTGATGTCGACCTGGACAATCTGGACCGCGTGTTGCAAGCCTGCGCTCCTCGGTTGGCTCTCAGCGTTGAAAATAAGCTAAGCGAGGAAGCTGACGCTTCGAGGCTGAACGTGGAAGTTCGGTTCCGATGCTTAGAGGACTTCTCGCCCGATGCCGTCGCGTTCCAGATCATCGCGTTAAGGGAACTTTTGGGACTGCGCAAGAAGCTCGCGGAACTCAGAACTGTCCTTCAGACTAAGGATGGCCTCGACGAACTCCTGCAAGAGACCGTGAACGACGGCGAAAAACTGACGCAGCTCGGCATGGAGGTGATGGGTGAAACGGAGCCCAGTTCTCAGCAGGCTCACAAAACTGAAAGGGAACCACCCCCTGCGCGTCCCGCCGGCGTAGTGCGCCGGAACTGGAGAGAACCGGCCGCGGAGCCCGGAGTGTGGTCCACGGCAAGAAGCGCCGAGAGTACTTCTATTCTTGACCAACTCGTGGAGGTCCGGCGCTCCCAGACTCAACCTGAAAAAGAGAAGAGCCGCGACCTGATCAAGCAGTTCGTGGCCGAAGTGGTTGACGGCAACATCTCCGTTTCCCGAGATACAGAGGCGATGATCAACGCGCGCATCGCTCAAATCGACCATATGGTCTCGGCACAGTTGAATGAAGTCCTCCACGACGCGGAGTTCCAGCGCCTAGAGGCGAACTGGCGGGGACTGCATTTCCTGCTTCGCAGTGTCCGTAAGGCTGCCCACGTCAAGGTCCGCGTGCTGAACGCCGGCAAAGAGGAACTGTCGCGCCAATTTCAGCGGGAGCGAGAGCGGTACACGTCGCCTGTTTCCCGCAAACTTCTAGAACGGGCGTTCGGGACACCGGGGGCGGCCCCTTTCAGTATGCTGATTGGCGCTTTCCAAGTGGGCCGCGCGCCGCAGGATGTCAACTTGGTGAATAGGCTTGCCCGGCTATGCGCCGCCGCGCACTTGCCCTTTCTTGCCGCCGCCTCGCCGAGCTTTCTCGACTTAGACAGCTTCACCCAGCTTACTGACGCCAAGATGCTGAGGAAAACCTTCGAACCCTCGGAGTGGGCGGAGTGGAACTCGTTTCGTGCGCGGGTCGAATCGCGATATGTGGGGCTTGTCCTGCCAGGAATGATGATGCGTCTTCCTTACGGACGGGCCTCGCATTCCGTCGAGTCTTTCCACTACGAAGAAAATGTGGACGGTGCCGATCATAGCAAATTCCTCTGGGGGAGCGCCGCCTGGGCTCTGGCGGCCCGCTTCGCTTTGGATTTCGAGCGTTACGGCTGGTGCGGCAGACCACGCGAATCCGGAGACACGGGCGAAATCCGGGACCTTCCACTCTTCAATTTCCGAACTGACGAAGGCGATGTTGGGTCCAAGGGGCCGGCCGAGATCGCTATCAGCGAGAAACTCTACCTCGATCTCCGGGCCCTCGGCTTCATCCCTTTGTGCCCCATCGGGGAAACCAATTCGGCCACCTTTTACGAAAGCTGGTCCTGCCACAAACCGAGCCTTCACCCAGACCGGGATCCGCCCACGACTTACGAGTCCGCACAGATGGATTGCATCCTCGACGTGAGCCGGATCGCCCACTACCTCCACGCTATTCTCCACGAGTCGTGCCAGAAGTTGGCGAGTGCTCAGGAATGCGAAGAGTACCTCCGCAAGTGGATTGCCCCGTATGTCGTACCCGACTACGCGCGCGGGACCAACTTCGAGGCCGCATTCCCACTCCTAGGAGCGGATTTCCACATAGCGTGTGCGCCAGACTGGCGTGGTAAGTCGAAACTGGAGGCCTCACTACTGCCGAAACGCCGCGGAGCACCGCTGGCCCATCCTGTTGAGATCACGGTCGAGATCGCGTTGCCATGGGCCCTCACGCAAGATCCGCCGCTCCATCCTCCCGCCGTGCGAAGCGTGCCCGCGACGGTGCCGGCAATTCTGCTCGAGTCCCTGAACGGCAGCAATTCCGGACGTGATCAGTTCATCCGCCGCATGCTAATGGCGGAAGCTTGCCTGGCCAATCTGAAACTCGATGTCGCCGCCATGATCCTCGAAGACCTTACCGAGCAGATCGACCGCTACCACCTTGAGGAGTGGGAATCGCCTCAACTGGTAACGCGTGTCTGGGACTTACTCCGCCGCTGTTACCTGCTTGCTTCCCCGGCGCCCGAAGCCGCTGAACGTTCTGTCGCCCTTCTTCGCCGCATCTGTCGGCTCGACCCGACACGTGCGATTGAATAGCATGAAGTTCCCTACCAAAATTAGCAGAAGGATACGCTCATCGGACACCGCCCACGTCCAAAACGGAGCAAACCAGCTAGCTGTAACGATCCACAGAACGCTGCCCAGAGGCACTAGGACATCCGGCACGCATGAGTCGGGCCCACGAGGCTTTGAACGCTCTCCTCGATGCGCCCTGCGACACCCGGCCAAACAGCTCAGGCGAATAGGCCGCTACCAATATCAAGAGTTACTCGGGACGGCGTCGCCCGAAACGTTACAGGCCATCCAAGGGGTAGAGGGAGGTTCCTGGCACCATGGCCGAAGGGCATATTCATGACGACCGGACCCTCGACATTCCCCGTGCAAAAAAAATCGCGATACACTTCCGATTCGGACCGGCCGAGCGTCGCCGCGCTCTTCTCGATATTTATGGACTCGCCGATCAGCACTCCTTTCAGTTCCTTAAACTGTCCGGCCATTCGGAGGTGATTGAGTGTGCGATCAACCCGGTAAAGAGCTTCGTTGACTTCTTCGAAGAAGAACAATCTACCCGTGAGCGACGGCGCGTGGGCCGTACCGATCATCGTCTGAACGAGAGTCAGGTTGCCGCCCGCGATAATTCCGGTGGACTCGCCGTCTCGCAAGACCGAACCTGCCGAGGGTTTGTAGCTACTGAGTTCGGAGCGGCGGCCGGCAAGCAACTGCAGTAGATCATCCGCAATCGGGATCCCGGCCTCTCCAGCGAAATCGATGACCATGGGGCCGTGAAACGTGGGGAACCCGCAGCGTTCGGAGATTTCGTTTAATAGGCATGTGACGTCGCTGAAGCCGACTAGGATCCGAGGATTCTGACGGATCAGTTCAAAGTCGATCAGATCGAGAATGCGCATGGTGCCATACCCGCCTTTTGCGCAGAAAATTGCCTTACATTCGCGATTGGAGAAGGCCTCGTGAACGGCAACGGCCCGCTCGCGATCGGTGCCCGCGTACTGACCGTTCTTCGTGTAAGACTGAGGGCTCACTGAGACTCGAAATCCCCGAGAGGATAGAAAGACGCAGGCCTCATCCAGTTTGCGCACGTCGTACCAACCCGCAGGTGAAATGATGCAGATGAGATCTCCGGGCTCAAGGGGCTTCAGTGGGCACATTCCGTTAATTCTCAGCGTAACAAACGAGATTGTGTAGAGTTCGGAACTATTTCGAGTTTGTACGGGTTATACTCGGGAACTAGTGCCAGACGCGCCGGGCCAGCTAGTCTTTCTCAGCCACGCGGGAGAGGATTTGCAGGAAGCCGGCCACTTTGCAGAAGTTCTGCGACACAACGGCGTTAACGTGTGGCTGGATCGCGAACAGCTGCAGCCCGGAGACGAGTGGATTTCGGAGATCGAGCAGGCCATCCTGCAGTCATCCGCCATGATCGTCTATGTCGGGAAGAGGGGCGTTCAGTCGTGGGTTGACCGAGAAATGAGGCTGGGACTGGAACGCAGTATAAGCGCTCCGGATTCGTTTCGTCTCGTTCCCGTGCTGGGGGAAGGCTCGGACCCAGCAGCGCTGCCGCCTTTTCTGAGGCAACAGCAGTACGCCGATCTGAGGGACAGGAATCGGGCGCCGGAGGAAATACGGCGTCTCGTAAGGATCCTGAGCACCTCATCGTCCGAGCCAGCTTTTCAGTCCGGCTACTGGGCAACGCACAGCCCTTTCCGCAGTCTACAGACGTTCGAACCAGGAGATTCCTGGCTTTTCTTCGGTCGCGATCACGAAGTGGATAGCCTGTTAGCGGCAATGGCGCGCGCGCCAGTCCTTGCGGTACTGGGAAACTCCGGGAGCGGTAAGTCCTCGCTGGTTCGGGCGGGACTTATTCCGGCTCTCAGGCGCGGTCGTGGCCACATCAGTGGAGTTTCGGTGAAATCTTGGCAGATTGCTGTATTCCGTCCTTCGTCTGCGCCGTTCGATGAGTTGGCCGAAGCTGTGTTCGCCCAGTTCGGTCTGGAAGCCCACACGTCGATCGAAGAGCTGAAGACCAAATTCGCAACCGACGCCAATGCGCTGCGGAATGCGATTGTGACGGGTGTCGGTTCCTCGGAACTCGGGGACTGCCATCACATCCTCCTTGTCGCAGACCAATTCGAAGAGCTCTTCACGCTGAGCGGAGATAGTGCTTTTCGCCGCAAGTACGTCGAGCTGCTACTGCGGGCCATCCGCTCCGACAGCGCGGTCAGCGTTCATCTCGTGATCGTCATGAGGTCCGACTTTTACTCCTATGCGCTTGACTACCCGGGCCTCAGCCGCTGTCTTGAGGAAAACCTCTTCAATGTGCCGCGGATGCAGGCGGCACAACTGCGGGAGACGATCGAGAAACGCCTGGCGCTCGCTTCGGCGCGGGCGGAGCCAGGATTGATCGATGCGCTGTTGGAGGATGTTGGAGACGAGCCGGGAGACCTAGCGTTGCTGGAGCATGCGTTGGACCAACTCTGGGCGAGACGTTCGGGCAGGGAGTCTGCGCTGACGAATGCGGCCTATACAGCAATCGGGCGACTGCGAGGGGCGCTGGGAAGACACGCCGACGAAGCGATCGAGAGCTTCAGCGACGCAAAACAGGCGCAACTGGTCAAGAGGATTTTTCTCGAACTAGTACAACTGGGTGAGGGAGTTCAGGATACACGGCGGCGCGTCCCGAAGGAAGACATGCTTCGTCTCGGCCCGCGGCAACAAGTAGAACTGGTGCTTGCGCGGCTGGCATCGAGTCGGCTGATCGCTACTAGCAGGCGGGGAGTCGCCGACTACGGGCAGGATGTGGTCGAAGTTTCCCACGAAGCTCTGATCCGCGAATGGCCAACACTTCAGAAATGGGTGGATGAGAACCGCGTCGACCTGAGGCTGGAACGTAACCTCGTTACCAGGGGGGAGGAATGGGTGTCTTTGAAGAAAGACTCAGGAGCTCTGCTGCGAGGCGCGTTGTTGCAGCAGGCGGAGGAGTGGGCATCAACGCACACGGTCGAGGCCGATTCACTCAAACAGTTGCTTGAGGCGAGCGTTGCAGCCAGGGACCTCGAAGTGTTGCGAGCGAAGAAAGCCACAGAGCGGGAGCTGAATCAACAGAAAGAACTTCATAATCTAGCGGAACGGCGCGCTGAGGCAGAACGACAGCTCAGGGAAGAAGCCGACCGGAGCGCGTTGATCCAAAAAGCAGCGGCTATCCGCGCCAATTTATCGGCCAAACGCAATCGAAGACTGTCCCTGCTGCTAGGTGTCTCGGTGATGATTGCCATCGGATTCGCTTACTCATCAAGCCGGGAGACAAGCCTCGCGGAGAGCCGTGAATTGTCGGCATGGGCCGCAGTCGGCCTTGGGGACGATCCCGAACGGAGTCTCACATTGGGGCTGCTTGCCTGGAATAAGCAAAAGGAAATGGTTGGCGGACTGGAGGCGATCCTTCATGATGCTGTGCTGGGATCGGCCGGCCGGCTCACTTTGAGTGTCCCGAGCGGACGTCTAGTGAGCGTTGCGTGGTCGCCGGACGGAAGCAAGCTGGCAACCGCGGGCACGGAGCCGACGGCAATTGTGTGGGATGCGATCACGGGGCGGCAGCTCGTCCGTCTCACCGGGCATCGCGACGCCGTAGAGTCGATCACGTGGTCTCCCGACGGCACAGAGCTAGCCACGGCGAGCGCCGATCGATCCGCCAAAGTTTGGGATGCTGCGACCGGACGAGAACTGGCCAGCCTCCAGGGCCACACGGATCAGGTATGGGATGTGGCGTGGTCTATGAATGGGAAGGCTCTGGCCACGGCGAGCCTCGACGACACAGCGAAAATCTGGGATCCGACGAGCGGAAAAGAACTGCGAACGCTGAGGGGACACAAGAGTCGGGTAGTAGCTCTGGCGTGGTCGCCCAGGAAAGCGAATGAGCTGGCGACAGCGAGTTATGACAAGACCGCAAAGATCTGGGACACATCGTCGGGACAAGAGTTGGTGACGCTGGCGGGACACGCGGACACAGTGGGGAGCGTGGCGTGGTCCGGCGACGGGACAAGGATCGCGACTGCAAGCGCCGATCGCACGGCCAGCGTGTGGGACGCGACGACCGGGCGGGTATTGATGGTGTTGAGAGGGCATCAAAATCAGGTCTGGTCTGTTCAATGGTCACCCGACAGCAAGAAACTGGCGACGGGAAGCGCCGACAGCACCGCCAAGGTATGGGACAGTGCCGGGGGACGCGAACTCCAGACGCTTCGCGGGCTACAGGGGGGAGTCGAGAGCGTCGCGTGGTCGCCGGACGGAGCGAAACTGGCGACTGCAGGTGTAAATCAGAACGCAAGGATCTGGGAGTTGGGGCCCGGGCGCGAGTTGTTGACTTTGCGCGAGAACGGTAGGCCGGTATTGGGCGTTGCGTGGTCCGCGGATGGTAAGCGCATCGCCACCGCGAACGAAGATGGCATGGCGCATATTCGGGACGCCAACACTGGGCGTGAACTGGCGAGCTTATCCGCACACGATCGGGCGGTAAACAGCATCGCGTGGGCGCCCGACGGAGGTCGAGTCGCAACAGGAAGCAGCGACGGAACGGCCCGGATATGGTCAAGCGATGGTGGGCGTGCACTCCTGGTCCTTGAGGGAGACGGGTCGGAGGTTCACAGCGTTGCCTGGTCTCCCGATGGCACGCAGGTGGCGACGGCGAGCAAGGATAATACAGCGAAACTGTGGGACGCGCACACAGGTCGGCAACTTCGCAATTTAGCTGGACACAGCAAGTCGGTAAACAGTGTTGCGTGGTCACCGGACGGCAGTAGGTTGGCGACTGCGAGCAACGACCAGACGGTCAGGATCTGGGAAACAAAGACAGGTCGGGAGATTGAGGTTCTCAAAGGGCATCGCCTAGAAGTCGAATGTGTGGCGTGGTCGCCGGATGGCAGAAGAGTCGCCAGCGCGAGCGGCGATCACACTGCCAGAATATGGACTCCGGGCACGAAAGGGGTCGCCCTAGTTTTGAGCGGACACCTGGCGGATGTCCAGGGAGTTGCGTGGACGCGCGACGGGACAAAATTGGCGACCGCAAGTTCCGACCAGACGACGAGGGTATGGGATACAAGTTCTGGGCGTGAACTCCTGACGCTGGGTGGTCATGAAGGTGAAGTCTTGAGTGTGGCGTGGCCGCCTGACGGGAAGACGCTGGCTTCGGCGGGTGCGGACGGTATCACGCAGATATATGCAATCGACCGAATTGAACTCCTCCGGCTGGTGCGAGCGCGCATCACACGGAGCCTGACGCCAGAAGAGTGTCAGCGTTACATGAATGGCTCGCGCTGCCCCGCGCTGCCAACCGTGCCTTAGCACATCGATCATGAATAGGAAAAGCCTGCGGCGCTTATAGCCACGGTGCGCCGGGGCTAAAATTGCTTGTCAGGCCCCGGAGAACGAAGGTTTTCCAACATATACGACAAATATTATCTCGCGCTTCTTCCATCTGGCCGACGGCGCACGAGAGAGTTAGGAACGACCAACAATGACGGCCCATCAAAAGTGTGGGAACGCTGGCACCGCGGCTCCTCCTGCGAGGGGCGTTCCCCGACGCTCGTGTCCTTGGAAAGCCTGCACTTCGCGGACCGGTCACAGCCTCCCATACTTCTACTATTTGATCTGCACTTCTTTCCCAAGATCCCCGATCCGATACCCAAACAAGATTTAGTATCGATCGAGGGTGCCGGGGCATTTTTGTTGAAATGTGTGCGAACAACCCAGCGCCAGGATCAGCCGAATCAGCTACACTCTGAGAATGCCTGAGCAGCCGAATAGTTGCGCCGACTCGGGGGCTATGGGCGGCCAGACCCGGCTTCACGCTGAGCGGAAGATGGCTGCCCAACTTGGTCTTAAGTTCCTCCACCAGATTTCTCTGGATGATGAAGTGTTCGATGACTGGGCTGGAGATTTTCTATGGTGTTTCTACTGCCTTGCGACAACAACTAGAGAACCAGTTCTTCGAGACACCGCGAAGCGAATCGGCGTGCAGTTGGCTCGAAAATGGTACGCCATGCATAGCTCGATGCCCGACTCCGTGGATGCCGACGATGTGCTCTGTTTTCTTTCTATAGTCGATACTGCGCGCCGTTTGGGAGTGAGAAACGCTCGCTTCGAAAGCGGTATTCGAAAAGCGATACCGCGCTTTAAGGCACAAGACTATCTGGACTTCAATCCACGCAAGGAGGCACCCCCGACCGACTTGTTTGATCCTTGTCCCGAGTGCGGGCTAACCTGCGCCCGAGGCATCCCTGAATGTAAATGTGGGGCAGGCCTTGTGCGGCGGTCACGGTTCGAGGTTTGGCGAATCGCCCTTGTTTTGACCTATACGGCAGATGGTTTTGGATCACCCTTGGGAGCATCGTACGCGGAAGTTTTCCAATGGATCCAAACGATGCGCCCATATGTGGGTTATTGCGACGGAGCCAATCCGGACTTTAGCGCTACTGCCTATGCCGTTACCCATGTCGTGTACACTCTCAACGACTATCATCGTCATCGTCTGTTACCGGACTGGCTGCCAGAGGAGTTCGAGTTCCTCGTGTCAAACATGAACGAGGTGTTGCGCGCGGGGGATATCGAACTCTTCGGGGAGTTTGTCGATTCATTACGGGCTTTCGGTCTACCTGAAAGCGACCCATTGATCCAGAATGGCATTGAGTATCTTTTATCGAATCAGAATTCAGACGGCAG
>Ga0210400_10001706_pt1 | contig 21444 bp, 18 predicted proteins | sample IncBWH26MmetaG_FD_155456 | JGI IMG/M metagenome (GOLD analysis project Ga0210400, IMG submission 155456) | Forest soil microbial communities from Barre Woods Harvard Forest LTER site, Petersham, Massachusetts, United States - Inc-BW-H-26-M | ecosystem: Environmental > Terrestrial > Soil >...
GAGGAGTACAATCACGACCGGCCTCACCGTGGAGTCGGAAATCGCACTCCGCACGAGGCCTTCTTGGCTTTTGGAGTTCTAACTAAAAACGAGACCCTGAACGTCTAAATTAGTGGGGAGCACTACACATCGATTGCTTCGAGACGATGTGCCGCCTACTGGTTCCCGCAATGGGTATCGAAATGATCATAGATCACAAATCTCTGGACATCCCAACGAAAAAAGGCAGCATGACACTCGATGAATTCAAGATACTCACAAATGCCAACAAGAGAGAACATCTGAAGAAATGGCCAATCGCAGACCTGTTTGAACCATTACTGGATACAGAGCTGCGAAACGGGGTAGGGCATAATTCAGCGCATTTTGAAAAAGAATCTGACCAAATACTGCTATACGACTCGAAAGGGAGGGCCGTTGTTTCTCGTAGCATGGGATACACTGATTTCTGTGATCGAACGGTGAGGTTGTTTTCCGGTTTCGAACTCGCCCTTATGTATCATAACGGTCTCCACATTTTCATGGGTGGCCGATTTTCCTAATCGCCGGGTGCGCCAGGTTCCGGTTTTAGGTACCTGGGGCTTGGGGTTCTGTTTATCCGCTTCTTGATTACTGATCGCTGATTACGCTTTCTCGCCTGAGCATGCCGGGTGCCGCACCCTTCGCTATTAAGGGTGCGGGTTTTCTCCAGTTGTTTCCTGCCGTTCGAATCTCGATTCTCGCGTACCGTTGTTACACGTTTTCCACAGGCCATTCGAATGTTTTCTTCGTACCGTTACCAATTTTTGTCTTAAAAGGTACTTGTCAGTACCTTACCGCTTCGCTAACTATTCCCCATGAGCAACCGAAGACCAGACGCATCCTACAACCTCTGCACCTTTAAATTCGCCAACGGCAAATTCTGCACCATGCCCGCCCATCCAAGTCACGAAGGCCTCTGCCTCAACCACGCCACCATTCACCGCCGCACCTTTCACCGTGAAGACGATCTCGTCAAAGAGCTCGCCAGCCCCGCCGGCGATTTCATCACCCAGATTGATATCAACCATGTACTCGGCAAACTCTTCAAGGCCCTCGCCGCCAATCGCGTCTCTCCCCGCCGCGCCGCCACCCTCGCCTACATCGGCCACCTGTTGTTGCAATCCCAGAAGGGCGCCAAAAGCGAAGCCAACCGCTGGGAAATCGATTCCAACATCTTCCGCCGCCTCGTCGAAATCAAATATCCCGCCGCCAAACATCCCAAATCCGCCCGTTCCAAACCTCAACTCCCCAGCGAACTCCCTGAGTCGGTTCCTCCAACCTCTCCAAACTCTCCTCCAAACCCCTGATCCTCCCGCAACCTCATGCCTCCCCGTCCATCAGCCGAAACGCCCCTTTCCCGCGAAGGCGGGCCTTTCCGTTTTCCTAGCTGTCGGCCGTTGACTGTCAGCTGTAGGCTTTCTTCTCCTAACTCTTTTCTCTCCCCTACATCCACGCACCAAGTCCATAACTCCTTTCTTTCCCCTACATCCGCAAAAACAGGGGGGTGGCCCCTCAGTTTCGACAAAACCTTAAAGTATTGCTTTCAATGTCGGCGCGCCGACATTTTTCATTTTCTGCCATATATTTCGCATTTTTGTGGGCGGTGCGCACGGCAGCAGAGAGCGGTGGCACAGGCACTCTTGCCTGTGCGGTGTTGGTTGCCAATGGATCGGATGCACAGACAAGAGTGCCTGTGCCACAGAGGCTGGCATAAAAGCCAGCGCTACATGGGAGCAGGAAGAAGGCGGCGTAAAGCCGCCCCTACGGGAAACGAAGAGGATCTGACCGGCCTACGGCCTAGAGTTATCGGCGGCGGTGATGTGGCCGGAGGTCCGGTAGGAGGTTACGATTTTTTCGAAGGTTGGCTGCATGTCGTGGAAGAGGGGCTCGATGCACCAGACCGTGATTTTGGTGTAGGTATTCCCCGACTGGATGAAGGCGGAGAGAAATTCCACGGGGAGGTTGTTGCTCTTCTGGAGCGCGCCGCGATAGAAAACCAGGAGCGCGGGTTTGCCGTCGATGGTGGCGTTGGAATGCGCCAGTTCCTCGAAATTCGACAGGGTGCGGCGGACACTCAGCATCGTCAGTTCCCGGTAACTGTCCATCGAACCCGGATAATCCTCCTGGATCACCATTGCGAAACGCATTTTGTCTTTGGAGCTGAGCCCCGCGAACGTGCCGGGGGAGTTGCGAAGATTCGGGTCAATCGTCCACTCCGGCGGCAAGGTGAGGGAGAATTTGCCGGTGCGGTTCAGGTATTGCGTGCCGGTGAGGGTTTCGTCCATCTTTGGGAGAGCTTGCTTGGCTGCGGCCACTTCGGGAGTTTTGGCGGAACTATTATCGGCGAAGGAGATGGTGACGATTTCGCCGCGGTTCAATTGCACCTTGCCGTAGGAGGTTTCCACTTCGATCTTGTCGGAGGTGATGCCGGTCATGTGGCCGACGATTTTCGTTCCGTCCTTCAAGACAATTTCTTCCGTGAGCGCGGGCAGAGCCGCGGTCAAGAAGAGCAGGCAGATTGCGAATGGGCGAAACATGGAACCCTCCAGCGCGGCATGGCGCCGCGTTTCGTCGAGAGAATTTTGGGTGCGCTGGCTTCGCGCACGCCGGCGCTTGAGGGTAAATTTCAGATATTCGGCTGTTGGCGTCGATAGGCGGATGGTACCAAGGGTCCAGAGTCTAAGTAGCGGATTGGGCACCAAATGGCGGCGTTGCCGCCCTGGGGATTATGGCGGCGCGCCGACATCTTTGATTTTTTGCCATATATTTTGCATTTTTTCGTGGACGGTGCGAAGTGCGGAAGAGCTGGCTTGAAAGCCAGCGCTACATGGCAGAAAGAGGAAAGGGCTTGCCGGCTGGAAGCCGGCACTACCTCGACGATTGCGGAGGGTTCAGACGGCGGATATTTGGGATTGTTTTTGGCGGCGGGCGTGGGCTACTACGAGGCGGATGTCTTCGTAAGTGATTTGTTCGGGGACGGCTTCCTTGATGGGTTTGAGCAGATCGAGGCCGAGGCGGGCGCCGGCTTCAAGGATGTGTTGCTGGTGGATGGGATGCACCCAGTCCGGGCGAAAGGCCAACTCGCCCTTCTCGACAAGGTCGGCAATCAGGGAAACGACGGTGGAGATTTTTCTGCCGCGAAGCTGGGCGATTTCTTCGAAGGTGCGGCCTTGATTCAAGAGTTCGAGCGTTTCCTGCGATGGGCTTGAGGCTTTCGCATGCCATTCTTTGGTGGCGCGTTCGCCTTCGGCGAATCGGCGGAGGGCGTCGAGGATTTCTTCGCCATAGAGTTCGCATTTTGTTTCGCCCATGCCGGTGATTTGGCGGAGTTCGGAGAGGTTGCGGGGCTGTGCCTGGCAGATGGCGTCGAGGGTGGTGTCGTGGAGAACGATGAAGGCGGCGATCATTTTCTGGCGGGCGGCGTTTCTGCGCCACTCGCGGAGGAATTCGCATAGTTCTTCGTTGACGCGAACCGTGGGATTCAACTCGTATTGCGACGATTCGAGAACACGGTTGGGATTCTGGATTGGCAGGGATTTTCTGGATGGGTTTTGGTTGATACCGGCGAGCCACCTGGGAGTGCCGGCGCAGATATCGCAGACTCCGCAGCTATCCCACTTCGTCACTTCGCCGAAGTGATTGCAGATTTCCTTTTGCCGGCATTTCCGCGCGCCGACGAATTCCTGGATTTGGTGGTAGCGGTCCCAGGCGCGGTCTTTTTCCTGTGAGCCGGTAATCTGGTTGATAAAGAATGCGCGCAGACTGTTGTCTTTTTTCTCCCAGAAGATGTAACAGTCCGCGGGCAGGCCATCGCGTCCGGCGCGGCCGGTTTCCTGATAGAGCTGCTCGATGCTTTCGGGCAAGCCGAGGCGGACCACGGCGCGGACGTTGGGTTTGTTGATGCCCAGGCCGAAGGCGACGGTGCCGACGAGCACGCTAACCTCTTCGGACATCCACTTTTCCTGATTTTCGCGGCGCGCGGAGGCGTCCATCTGGCCGTGGTAGCCGACGGCGGCGATGCCGTTTTCTTCGAGGAGATCGATGACTTCGCCGACCCGGGCTACCGTTGGGGTGTAGACGATGACATTGCCGACGTTGACCCGCTTCACGGCGTTTACAACGCACTCATCCTGCATGGTTCCTTTGCACTCGCGGACGAAGTAGCGGAGGTTTTCGCGGCGGAAGCTGGAGACGGATTTGAGGGGGTCGCGGAGGTGGAGCTGGTCGACGATGTCGTGGCGGACCTGCTGGGTGGCGCTGGCGGTGAAGGCGGCGAGGGGATGATCGGGGAAGAGGGCGCGGAGTTTGCCTAGCTGGCGGTATTCGGGGCGGAAGTCGTGGCCCCATTGGGAGATGCAGTGGGCTTCGTCGATGGCGAAGAAGGAGAGCGGGACCTGGCGGAGCCAGTCGGCGGTGCCGTCCATGACGGCGCGTTCGGGGGAGACGTACATGAGGCGGTATTCGCCGGCGATGGCTTTCTGCTTAAGCTCGCGGCGGTCGGATTCGAGGACGGCGCTGTTGAGGAAAACGGCGGGGATGCCCATCTGGCGGAGTTGGGCGACCTGGTCCTGCATAAGAGCGATGAGCGGAGAGATGACCACGGCGGTGCGGCCTTCCTGGAGGACGGCGGGAAGCTGGTAGCAAAGGGATTTGCCGCCGCCGGTGGGCATGACGACGCAGACGTCGCGGCCCGAGGCGAGGGCGCGGACGATCTCCTCCTGGCGTGGGCGGAAGGCGTCGTAGCCCCAATAGCGCTTGAGGGCGTCGAAAAAACGGGAATCGGGGATGGGTGGGCGAGAGAGGGTTGCGGTAACGGACATCGGGAACTCCGGTAGTTTCGCTGTCCCGAGGGGAGGGAAGCGGGATCGACGTTAAAGTTTCGCTTTAGTTTCGCTGAATGTCAAGTGGAATTTTGTTAATTTGCATTGTAGTTATCCACAGTGGAGGAAAGGTTGTGGAAAGGATGGATTTCGGAAGAGGGATAACAGCGATCAGATAGCAGATAACGGGAGGCGAAGAGCGGCTCGCCCCGTAGAAACATTCGGGAAGGGCAATGGCGCCCGCCTCAGAAGGCGGCCACTACAAATGCGGGGCTACAGGAGGAATACGGCGTGGTGGTTAGCGGGCGTGGGTGATGACCCAGTTGGCGAAGGAGTGCCATAGTGCGGTTTTGCCGAGGGGAAGGCGGATTTGCTCGACAAAAATCAGGAACACTCCGGCCCAGAGGGTGGCGCGATGGATTTTGCGGGTGGACCAAAGGTCGTAGGCGACGAGGACGAGAAGGAATATATCGCTGACCAAGCCCGCGACCAGAACGTTTCTGGACACGAAGGCGAGGGGCCAACGGGCGATAGCGGCAACCATGAGGGCGGTGGTGGCGAGGTAGATATAGCGCTTATGTGCGGGAGAATCCTTGCGGTTGCGGAAGGCAAAATAGATAAAAGTGGCGAAGAGGAGCATGTCGGTCATCGGAACGAGGTAGAAGGCTTGAGGATCGCGGCCGAAGGGGTCGAGTTGGCCGGCGTGGCGAACGAGTGAGTCGGTAGATGCCGTTACACCAAGAATCACCATCAAGGAACCGAGAAGGAAACCAGCGATGCCGAGGCGACGATGGATGTCTGTGCGCCCGGCGGCGACAAGGGAGGTTTGCGTTACGAGGAGGAGGATCCACGCGGTGAAGGCGGCGCCGTGGACGTGAATGATCAGGCTGGGCAACGGCGCGCGAAATACGCCGGCCAGGAAATAGCTGCGCGCGAAACCGACAAAGACGGAGGCAAGCATGAGCAGGGACATGATCGAAAAGAAATAGTGATCGTAACGGCGGCCGGGCGGGACAGAGATGGGACGGACGGACTGGTGCGGCTGAGCGGTGACTGTGACCAAGATGCCTCCGTAAGAACGTGGACGGGCGCGGGATGCGCGTCGACCTGGGAATTGCACGCATTGTATACGGAATTGGTGTGTAGTGCACTTGCGGATGGCGGGTGACCGGAGCGGAATGGTCGGTCTAAAGACCGGCCACTACAGTAAGGAAGCGGTCAGGGTTTGGCCGCGGGTTTTGTGCCTGGTTTGGTCATTAGTTTTTCGGCGTCGGCTAGGGCCTGGGCGGCGGGGATTTCGGCGCCGGATTTGTCGACGTAGTGGATGTCGAAGGGGGCGTCGAGGAAGAAAATTGCGGCGCAGGGTTTGGAGCCGGTGCACTTGGCTTGGTGGATGTGCTTGGAGGGCAGGTAGCCGTAGTCGCCGTTGGTGAGGAGAACCGATTTTTCGCCTTTCATGGAGATTTCGAGGAGGCCTGCGAGGGGAATGGCGCTTTCGCTGGGCGTGTGCCAGTGCCAGGGAACGATGCAGCCGGGGGTGAATTTCATTTCGACGACAGAGGGGCCTTTGCCGGGATCGCCTTTCAGGACGGCGAGCGAGGCGCAATCGGGGACGCCGGGGACGGCAGCGAATTTGGCGGACATGCCTTTGGCGACGACGGGGGCGTCCGGGGATTCCTGTGCGGATGCAGGCAGTGCGGCGAGGAGAATTGTGGCGAGAATAATGGTTTTCATAAATGCTCCGTTTGATGTCGGAGTACGTTAGTAGTTTGGATGGGGGAGTGTCAATGGAGATTGGGGGAGCAAGCGCGAGCCAATCACAAGACCGTGATTCGTGCGTGAGTGCGGTGACTGGTACTCTTGAGTTGGGTGTTACGCAGCGAGCGCGGTTTTGATTCGTTGCGGGGTGGGCCAGCGCAGGGAATGTGTCGCACCTACGGCGCTCTTTTTCTTTTTGCTTTGTTCCCAGCGCTCACGCGCTGGGCTAACTTGTGTCGCCCCGCCGGCGCTTTTGGAGTAGAAAACCCGCGCCCTTAACACCGAAGGGTACGGCAACCAAGTATTTAGGAGAGTGGAATTAGTGCCACCGATTATTAGTGCGCAGAGGTTGGGGAAGCGGTTTGGGGCTACGCCGCTGTTTCGGGAGATTTCGTTTACGGTGTCGGAAGGGGACCGGATCGGGATTGTGGGGCCGAACGGGTCGGGAAAGTCGACGCTGCTGGCGATGCTGGATGCGCGGGTTTCGCCGGACAGCGGGGATGTAGCGGTGCGGAAAGGGATGCGGGTCAGCGGAGTGGAGCAGATGTCGGAGTATACGGCGGGGGATACGGTTCGGTCGGTCGTGGACGCGGCGCTGGACCGGGCGAAGGTGGCGGAGGCGGAGCGAGCCGGGCGTAAGGCGGAAATTCTGGGGCGAGCGGGATTTGTGGACATGGGGGCACGGGCGGATTCGCTTTCGGGAGGATGGCGGAAGCGGCTGGGGATTGTGGAGGCGCTGGTGCAGCGGCCGGACGTGCTGCTGCTGGACGAACCGACGAATCACCTGGATTTGGCGGGAATCGAGTGGCTGGAGGGCGTGCTGCAAAATGCGGCATTCGCGTGCGTGGTGGTGAGCCACGACCGGTATTTTCTGGAGAATGTGGCGACGGCGATTGTGGAGATTAATCCCGTGTATGAGAACGGGACTTTTCGCGTGGAGGGGAAATACAGCACATTTCTGGAGGGGAAGGAGGCGTACCTGCACGCGCAGAGGAACCGGCAGGAGGCGCTGGAGAATCGCGTACATACGGAGATTGACTGGTTGCGGCGGGGACCGAAGGCGCGAACGACGAAATCGAAGGCGCGGATTGATAAGGCGAACGAATTGATTGGGGACCTGGCGGAGTTGAACGCGCGGACGCGGACGACGAGCGCGAAGATCGATTTTACGGCAAGCGAGCGGAAGACAAAGCAGTTGATGACGCTGGACGCTGTGGCGCATGGGTTGGGCGGACGGACGTTGTTTCGGGATATTCATTTTGTGATTACGTCGGGGATGCGGGTTGGGTTGGTGGGGCCGAACGGAAGCGGGAAGACGACGCTGCTGCGGTTGTTGAATGGCGAGAACAAGCCGGAACAGGGGAGCATCAAGACGGCGGAGAATCTGAAGATTGTTTATTTCGATCAGAACCGGGAGCTGGATCCTGACGTTACTTTGCGGCGGGCGCTGGCGCCGGACAGCGACGGGGTGATTTACCAGGGGCAGGTGATTCATGTGGCGTCATGGGCGGCGAGGTTTTTGTTTTCAGGCGAGGCGCTGAACCAGAAGGTGGGGCGGCTTTCGGGAGGAGAGCGGGCTCGCGTGCTGATCGCGCAATTGATGCTGCAGCCGGCGGATGTGCTGTTGCTGGACGAGCCGACCAACGATCTGGATATTCCGACGCTGGAGATTCTGGAGGAGAGTTTGCTGGAGTACCGCGGGGCGCTGGTGCTGGTGACGCATGACCGGTACATGCTGGATCGGGTATCCACCGTGGTGCTGGGGCTGGACGGATTGGGGAATGCGGAGCGGTTTGCGGATTATGCGCAGTGGGAGATTTGGCAGAAGGGGCAGGTGGCGGCGGCGAAGAGCGAAGAGCGCGGCGTGGAGAAAAGCCGGTCGGCCGGCGCCGCGGGGGGTTCGAAGAAGAAATTGAGTTATAAGGAAACGCAGGAACTGGAGACGATGGAGGAGCGAATTGCGGAGGCGGAGAAGGAGTTGCAGGAGAAGCACGAGTTGCTGCTCGATCCGGCGGTGATGAGCGATTCGATTAGGTTGAGGGAATTGTCGTTGGAGTTGGAGGCGGCGCAGAAGAGGATTGACGAGATGTATGTGAGATGGGGAGAGTTGGAGAAGCGAAGCAAAGAGGTAATGAAGTAAGGAAGTAAAGAAGTAAAGAAGTAAAGAAGTAAGGGGGGAATTAGTACAGAGGACACGGAGAAAGAGCACTTTTCGGCTTGGCTCAGGGCAGACAGAGGGCGCAGAGGAAGAGAAGAGGGAAATCGACATTAGATTGTAAGAGCCCACCCTTCGCATTATTCGCGAAGGGTGGGGCACCCTCAAGGTCATTTGATTGGGTGGCTTAACTGAAGATGGAAGACACAGGCTGAAGCCTGTGCTACTGCAAGGATGCCGGCCCAGCCTCAAGTTCAGTTGATTGGATGAAGTGACGGGAGATCGAAGACACAGGCGGAACAATTGCGTGATTAGTTGTCCTTAGCCGGGTGCGGTGCCATAATTTCAGGCTTACGGTGCGTGGATGGCGGGGATTCTGGCTGAGGTCAACTGGCCGGAGACGGCGCACTGTTCTAGGGGGTTATATGGCGATGCGCGATAGCTGGGTGGAGAAGAGGGAAGCGGCGCAGGCCCAGGCGAATGGGTCGCGGAATATGTCGCAGATGCATCTGGCGCGACTTGGCGTGATTACGGAAGAGATGGAGTACGTCGCAAAGCGGGAGAAGCTGGACCCCGAAGTGGTACGCAGCGAAGTGGCTCGGGGGCGCGCGATCATTCCAGCGAACATCCATCACCGCAACCTGGAGCCGATGGGGATCGGGATTGCGTTCAACTGCAAGATCAACGCGAACATCGGAAATTCGGCAACGACTTCGGAAATACATGAAGAGCTGAAGAAGCTGCATCACGCGGTGCATTACGGCGCGGATACGGTGATGGACCTTTCGACCGGGGGAAATATTCCGGAAATCCGGCAGGCGATTATCAATAATTCGCCGGTGCCGATCGGAACCGTGCCGGTGTATGAAGCGATTTCGCGGGTGCGGCGGCCGGAAGATATCAGCATTGACTTGATGCTGGAAGTGATTGAAGAGCAGGCGGAGCAGGGCGTGGATTACATGACGATCCACGCGGGCGTTTTGCGGGAGCATGTGCCGCTGGTGCGGAAGCGGATTACGGGGATTGTGTCGCGCGGTGGTTCGCTGATGGCGCACTGGATGGAGCACCACAAGAAACAGAATTTCCTGTACGAGAACATCGAGAAGATCTGCAAGATTTTCAAGAAGCACGACGTGAGCTTTTCGTTTGGCGATGGCTTGCGGCCGGGGTGCATCGCGGATGCGAGCGACGAGGCGCAGTTTGCCGAGTTGAAGGTGCTGGGGGAGTTGACGAAGAAGGCCTGGGAACACGATGTGCAGGTGATGATTGAAGGGCCGGGGCACGTGCCGCTGGACAAGATCAAGGAGCAGGTGGACAAGGAGATGGAGTGGTGCCACGAGGCGCCGTTCTACACGCTGGGGCCGCTGGTGACGGATATTGCGCCTGGGTACGACCACATTACGAGTGCGATTGGGGCGGCGATGATCGGGTGGCATGGCGCGTCGATGTTGTGTTACGTGACGCCGAAGGAGCATCTGGGATTGCCGAATCCGGAGGACGTGAAGCAGGGCGTGATCGCATACAAGATTGCGGCACATGCGGCGGATGTGGCGCGGCACCGGCCGGGAGCGCGGGACCGCGACGATGCGTTGAGCTATGCGCGGTTTTTGTTCGACTGGAACAAGCAGTTTGAGCTGTCGCTGGATCCGGCGACGGCAAAGGCCATGCATGACGAGAATTTGCCGGATGATTTTTATAAAGAGGCGAAGTTCTGCTCGATGTGCGGGCCGAAGTTCTGCTCGATGAATATTACGCAGTTGGCGGAAGCGGAGAGCGGGAAAGACCAGGCGGAGCGTAAGCAGAAGTTCGCGGAATTGCTGGTGAAGGTGCAGGGGGCGGGAAGTTAATCGGGAGTTGCGTTTCTTCAGTCGTCCATGTGTAGCGCTGGCTTTTATGCCAGCGCGTCTGTAGCGTTAGTGCAATCCGGGAAAATTCGAGAATAGGGATAATCGTTTGGCCGCTGGACGAGTCCGGCGCGAACCGGGTTTAGCAATATGTATTCGGCGGTTTTGGATAGGTTCTCGGCAGTCCGCAGGATGTGATCAAAGAAGGAAAGTTGCCAGAGTGTTTTTCCGGTTTTGGCGCGGAAATGGAAGGTGGTTTTGTGTTTGAACGTTTTGACGAAACACAAGAGGTCCGAAGAGGAGGAATTGCCTTGAAGTAAAACGTGTAGATGATCTGGCATCAGGCAGTAGGCGCGGAGGGCGAAAGATTGTTGCGTGGCAATTTGTTGGAGGGATTCCAGAAGCCAGCAGGCGATGTGGCGGGAGCGGAAATAGGGGATGCGGTCGCGGGTGCAGAGCGTTAGGAAATAGGCGCGGCGGCCGATGTAATGTTGTTTTGGGAGGCGGATGGGTTTGTGGAATCGTTGGGCGGGTTCTAGAGGGGAGTACATCGTCGGTCATCTGAAGGTGACTATACGATATGGTTATAACGAAGAGAAGACAAGAGAAGAGGCCCGGCTGGAGCCGGGCCGCGCTGGCACAAAAGCCAGCGCTACAATGAGGGGGGCCGTTGGATCCCCGATGAACAATTTGCGCGGGGTCGAGCATGAGCGTCGGCGTCGATGGAAGGAAGGATGAAGAGGGAAATGCCAGAGACAAGCAAGAATGACGCGCTTCGGGAGGAGTTTAACCGGTGGGCGGAGGCTGGGCGCGGGGAGGGGATGGAGCAGGATCACCTGCCGATTACGTTGCCGGTGGTGGAGAAGATGCGGCTGGCGGCTGCGGATAATGTGCTGGATGTGGGGTGCGGGTCGGGGTGGCTGGCGCGGCGATTGGCGAAGCGGGTGCCCGAGGGTCGCGTGGTGGGGATGGATGTTTCGGATGAGATGATCCGCGTGGCGCGGCGGACGAGCCTGGATTTCGAGAATATTCTTTATGCTACCGGGGAAGTGGGAGAGATTCCCTGGGAAGCCAATTTTTTCAATCACGTGATATCGGTGGAGTCGGCGTATTACTGGCCGGAGCCTGCGGCGGGGATGCGGGAAATTTTTCGCGTGTTGCGGCCGGGCGGGGCGGCTTGGATTCTGATTAATTATTACAGGGACAATCCGCATTGCCACCAGTGGGGGCCGTTGCTGGCTGTGCCGACGCATTTGCTGCTGGCGGAGGAATGGGCGGAGTTTTTCCGGGCGGCGGGATTTGTGGATGTTGGGCAAGAACGGATCGTCGATCCGTCTCCTTCACCGGAAGTTTATAGCGGGCGATGGTTCCGGGATGTGGGGCAGTTGAGGGCGTTTAAGGCGGAGGGTGCGTTGTTGATTTGCGGCGTGAAAGGTTAACGTCAGGGAGGAACGGCGCTCGCCCCGTAGAAGTATTCGGGACAGGCAAAAGGCGCCCGCCTCGGAAGGCGGCCGCTACAAAGGCGGGGTAAGGTAAGCGTTATATTAGCTTTGTTAGTCGGCATTGGCTTTTTGGTTGAATCCACCCATGCAAGCCCTGGATATTTCTCTTCATCTGCTAAGTTGTGTCTACGAAAGCCAAACCAGGGAAACTTAAAAAGCGCCGCGACGGATCAACTGCGGCAAAACCGCATGAATGCGCCGGGTTCCATCTACGATGTGCTGGTGGTTGACGACTCGCCTGTTTACCGGAAACTGGTGGAACAGGTGCTGGAGTCGCAGCCGTTCAGCCTGCATTTTGCGCGGAACGGGAAAGAGGCGCTGCAGCTGATCGAAGAGTACTCGCCTTCGATCGTGCTGACGGATTGGATGATGCCTGATTTTTCCGGGCCAGAATTGTGCCAACGGATTCGAGCGGACCAGTCCCGCCCGTACACCTACATCATTCTGATGACCAGCAATACGGAGAAAGGGAATGTGGTGAAGGGGCTGCAGGCCGGGGCGGACGATTACCTGGCGAAGCCGTTCGATCCGGGAGAGATGGTGGCGCGCATCGGAGTGGGCCGGCGGATTATTGACTTGAACCGGGAGCTTTCGGCGAAGAGCCAGAAGCTGGAGGAAGCCGCGCGCACGGATCCCCTGACAGGATTGCCGAACCGGCGCGCGATTGAGGAGTGGGCGTTTAAGCAGTTGCGCGGGGCGGCGCGGCACGGGTTTTCGTTGTGGGTGGTGGTGGCGGACATCGATTCGTTCAAGACGATCAATGATACGTTCGGACATCACGCCGGGGACATCGTGATCAAGACGTTCGCGGACTACCTGAAGCGATGCACGCGATCTTCCGATATTTGCGGGCGGCTGGGCGGGGACGAATTTTTGCTAGTGATGACGCACGTGGAATCCGGACATATTGAGGCGACAGTGAACCGGTTCCGGGTACAGTTCGCGTCGCTTTCGTTTCCGTTTCAAGGACAAAGCGTGAGCGTGAGCGCGAGCTTCGGGATTGCGGGATGCTCGGGCAAGGATTTGCTGGAATTCGGCGGACTGGTGCGGAAGGCCGACCAGATGCTGTATGAAGCGAAGCGCGGCGGGCGCAATACCGTGCGCGTGTGCTACCCCGAAGCGTAAAACAAACACTCTCCATGCGACTGCGGTGCTGGCCGGTTCCCTTATATTGTGATAGTAGTGCCGAAGAGTTTTCGTGGGTAGCAAAGCAAAGGCGCCCGCCGCCCTGTAGAACGATTCGGGACGGGCAAAAGGCGCCCGCCTCGGAAGGCGGCCGCTACAAATGAGTTTCGTGAAGACGGACGTGAATCCAAACGCGAGGGTGGGGCGATGGGATTTTTGAGTGAGAGTGTGGCGGTGGTTACCGGAGCTGGGTCGGGGATGGGGAGGTGCCTGGCGCAACAACTGGCGGGGATGGGAGCATCGCTGGCGATTTCGGACGTGGATGAAAAGGGGTTGGCGGAGACGGTGGCGTTGTTGGGGTCGCCGAAGGGTAGGGTGACGAAGCATATTGTGAATGTCGCGGACGAAGCGCGGATGAAAACGTTTGCGGAGGAGGTGGCGGCGCAGCACGGGCGGGCCACGGTGCTGTTCAACAATGCGGGCGTGGCGGTGCTGGGGAAATTTGAAGAATTGTCGCTGGAAGACATTCGCTGGCTGACGGATATAAATTACTGGGGAGTGATTTACGGCGTGTTTTATTTTATGCCGCTGTTGAAGAAGGAGCGGCGAGCGCACATCGTGAACACGTCCAGCGTTTTTGGGTTGGTGGGGGTCGCGGGGCAGACGGCATATTGCGCGAGCAAATTCGCGGTGAGAGGGTTTTCGGAGTCGCTAAGAAACGAGCTGGATGGAACGAACATATTTGTTACCAGCGTGCATCCCGGAGGGATCAAGACAGCGATTGCGAAGAGAGCGAAGCTGGGGGCGCGCGCGAATGCCAGTTTATATCCGGAGAGCGTTTCGCGGTTTGAGCGAGTGGCGATCACGAGCCCCGAGGAGGCTGCTGCGCGGATTTTGAAGGGCGTGGAGAAATACGAGCCGCGGATTCTGATTGGGCGGGACTGCAGGCAAGCGGATATTTTGCAGAGGTTGCTGCCGACGGGGTATTGGAAGCAAATTGCGAAGCGAATCGAAGATCCCGGCGTGAGAAAATAGCGGGAAAGCAGACCTGAACGAACGGCTAGCCGGGACGCATAAAGTACAGTTAACTCACAAGAAACGGCTCGTCAATTGGCCGAGCGTTCAACAGCGGCGATGGTAGACTCGCCCCAGAGTTGAACTGTCCGGATCGAACGAGGAACGACTGGATCTCCTGCCCAGGTAAAATCGAGCGGCGCTCGATTGAGCAGGGAACTGGCTTCCCCGGACTACTCTCGCACGTAACAATCAAAAGCTCGAAAAGCAAGCATCGCGTCCGAAGGCGGAGGGCACCATGCGCATCACTGGAAAATTGGCAGGCAATCTTGCGCTTGCGGCTGCCGTGTTGGGAATTCATGCCGGGGCAATGGCTGACGAGCCGAAGCCGAAGCCCGAAAATATTATCAACGTGCACCTCACGGAGGCGGTAGCGTCACAAAAGTTTGAGCGCGCACCGAAGTTCTGGATCAGCGATGTGACGGACCGTTCCGGTAATCCACAGCCCATGCTGGTGTTGAAGTCGCGTGGCGGCATCTTTCTGGACCGGGAGCCGACAGCGATCGTCCGAGAGTCGCTGGAGGAGTCTCTGAAGTCGGCAAACCTGCTTGCGGGGGATGCCAACTCGGCGAACCTGGTGGTCCGGGTGTATTTGTTTCACTTCGGACTGGCCGAAACTTCGGGGCTCGATTTCTTCGGAAAGGTGGAGTTTTCCGCCATTGTGAAGAACCCGAAGACGGGAGAAACCGCGGAAGTGAAGGCGGTGGGTACATCCATCGCCAAGGGAGCCGCCCGAAAAAAGAATGCCCAGAAAAATGTGCAGGAAGACCTGGAAGAGTCGCTGAAAGATGCCATGCGGAATTTCCTGAGAGGCCAGCAGTTGAAGGATGCGGTTGCCGTGTTATGGAAGGCTGGAGACGGGGCAGCCAACCCTGAAGCGAAGCAACAATGAGGAGCAGAAAAGAGTGAAGGGGAATCAGAGGCGAGACGACAGAGAAAAGATTTCGGAGCGTTACCCTAGGATTTAAACGGGAGGATCCAAATGCGAATCTGGATTGGGCTGGTGATTCTGGCGCAGTTGACGATGGGCGGGTATTCAGCGGCAAAGGGCGAAGGCCCTGTATTCAAGACCGCAGAGGCAAAACACTTCAATGCTGCCGAGGGAGTGGAGTTGACTCCGGCATTTTACGATTATTTTTACGCGGAATTGCGGAATGAGCTGAAGAAATCAAAACTGGTGAACGACGTGATTGGCGAGGGAGAAGCCGTGGATGACGCGGACGCGGCGAAATCCGTGATCATCAACGGGACGGTCACGGAATACAAAAAAGGCAGCGCGGTGAAAAACGCGCTGATAGGTTTCGGGGCGGGGATGCGGAGTTTGAAGGTGGACGCGGACGTCCAGCGGCGGAGCGACAAGCAAACTCTTTGCGCAATGCAGGTGCACGTCAAGGTCGCCCCCAACTGGAACGAAAAAACGATGGCGAAATTTGCCGCCCAACAGATCGTGAAGGACATGAAGAAAGAGCTCGGCTCGCAGAAGAAATAAAGGCGGCCGAGAATCCGGAGAGGGCATGAGGGAACGGACCGAACTGCGGACGGGCGGATGTCCAACCTGTCAAAGAGGGCTGGCTTTGGCGGTGGCGTTGACACTGTTAGTGCCAGCGAGAGCTACCAGCTCCGCCAAGCTAAAGCTGCATGGATATATCACCGGCCGCGTTGACGACAGAGTGGTTCTGATTCTGGACGACAGGCTGGAGACCACAACGGCGAGCCGGGTTGTCGCCCAGGACTCTAGCGGCGAGCATGCCATGAAAGCGGAAGAATTGGCCGTCGGGATGTTGATTGACGCCGAGGGCCAGTGGCTGGACAGACATAAATTCTTTGCCGAAAAAATCACAGTTGATTCAAGGGACAGCGAAAAAAAGATCCACGGAACGGCTTATCTTCAGGAAGAGCCCGCGGAAGCCGGCAAAATCGCCGCAGGCGACGCAGGGCGGCTGAAGCTTGACGGCTACTTGCTGCAAGTGAGCGCGAACACGAAGCGGGAGTGGAACGTGGCGAAATTGGCGGCAGCCCCATCGGCGGGAGCGACCGGGTCCAGCCAGGGACAGCTTGCAGCCTGCCACGTGAAATACACCGGCATCCGGCGCAGAGACGGAACGGTGGAGGCCGAGCAAATTGACCTTGGGCCGCCGGCGCCAGCCGATGCGTACAAAATGCCGCATGGTATGGAAGTGGTACAGGCGAAAGATTCGCAGACGGGCATTGATATCCTGGAATTCCGGCAAGGGAAAAAGGTGCAGGGGCGGCTGAAACTGCTGGCAGAACGAAGCGTTCGGGAGTATGTGTCGCACCTGGGCGATTCGCTGTTGCCAGCGGGAGCAGAAGGAACCAGCCGGCCGATCGAATTCCGTTTTTTCGTGGTTGAGGATCCAGAGATCAATGCCGCGGCATTGCCGGATGGGACGCTGCTGATTAACACCGGCTTGCTTGGAGCTCTCGATAATGAATCGCAACTCGCCTTTGTGATGAGCCATGAGATGGCGCACGTCCTGCAGGCGCACTATAAGCGGGAAATAGATGAGACGCGAGGCGCGCGGGTGGGTTTGACGATTGCAGGGCTCGCTGCCGGCGCATTCATCGGCGACCTGGGAACGTTCATGGCCGGCGTGGGGATCGCTTCGGTGGTAAACGGACACCAAAGGGAGTTGGAGAATCAGGCCGACCGGCTGGGACTGCAGAACGTCATCGAACACGGGTACGATCCAAGAGAGGCGCCGAATTTTTCGCGCGTGATTATCAACCGATACGGCGACCGGAGCACGAGCAAGCTGTGGTCGAACCACGATTCCAGCCTGGTCCGCGGAAGCTTCCTGACCATCCAGCTGCAACGCGCGTATCCGGACAGCACCTGGGAAGGCACAAAGAAGAACACGCCGGGATTTCAGAAAATGAAAGAAGACCTTGGCCCAGTAAAGATCATGTAAGGAAGCGAGAGAACGGGAGAGGTTGGGCTGACGGGGTATCGGAAGATGGTGGCGAAGAAGATTCAGGATCCGGACGCGAAGAGGTAGAAGCGGGAGCGCGAGGTTGGTGAAAGCGAGCTGGCTGCGGATCGATGCGAGTCGGTGTCAACACGTCCGTACGAAGTAATGTGTCGCACCTACGGCGCTTGCAGAATGTTTGGATGCCTTACCCAGCGCTGACGCGCTGGGCTAACCTCTGCCGCGCCTCCTGCGCTTGATGACAGAAAGGGCCACGTTCCGCTGGAGAGAGCGAAAAGGTATAGTCTCCGTGATACTGCGGCGCGATGACCGAAGCAGTCCAAAAGTTAAGAATAATTCCTTGTAGGATCCATAAGAAAAACTGAGGAAACAAGCGGTGCGGGCAAAGTTATAATTATGGCTTGTGGTTCAGGAGAAGGGACTGAATATGCCGATTGTTGCGCCTGTTGCCGAATGGGGAAATCTGTCTGCAAGGATTAAGGCAGAAGCGCCGGAAGCGTTTGATTCCGAGGGGCGCGTTCTGAATTTGATGGAAGGGGAGTGGAAGGATCCGGGGTTCGGGAGGCACTACGAATCGCCGATTGACGGGCGGAGCCTGGGACGTATCCCGATGATCGAGCTGGAGACCGCGCGGACGGCGGTGAAGTTTGCGAAAGCCGAGGCGGCGGGCTGGGCGAAGACGGATCTGGACGAGCGGCGGAGGCGGGTGAGCGATTGCCTGGCGGGATTGCAGAAGCAGAAGGAGTTGATTGCGCTGCTGCTGCTGTGGGAGATCGGGAAGCCGTACGCGCAGGCATTGACGGATATCGAGCGGTGCATCAGCGGCGTGGAATGGTACGTTGCGAACATCGAGAGCATGCTGGGGAATCGGACGCCGCTGGGGCTGATTTCGAATATCGCATCGTGGAATTATCCGATGTCGGTGCTGATGCACGCGGTGCTGGTGCAGGCGCTGGCGGGGAATGCGACGATTTCGAAGACGCCGACAGACGGCGGGTTGTATGCGTTGACGTTGGCGCACGCGGTGGCGAGGAAGTGCGGGCTGCCGGTGTCCCTGGTGAGCGGGTCGGGCGGGCAGTTGAGCGAAGCGCTGGTGCGGAACGAGTTTGTGGATTGCCTGGCGTTTGTGGGCGGGAAGACGAACGGCGGGGTGATCGCTTCGTCGCTGTATGACGAAAACAAGCGGTACATGCTGGAGATGGAGGGGGTAAACACGTACGGCGTGTGGCAGTTTTCGGATTGGGCCGGGCTGGGGCAGCAGATGAAGAAGGGATTTGATTACGGGAAGCAGCGGTGTACGGCGTATGTGCGGTATGTGGTGCAGCGGGAACTGTTTCCGCAATTTCTGGAAATGTACCTGCCCGTGCTGCGCGGGCTGCGTTATGGGAATCCGGTGATGGTGGAGAAGGAGACGGACCCGCTGCCGAAGCTGGATTTCGGGCCGCTGATCAACAGCAAAAAAGTGGAAGAGCTGCGGGTGCTGTATGTGGAGGCCCTGGGGAAGGGCGCGATCAGCTTGTTTGAGGGCGGCGTGCAGGAGAGCATGGTTTTTCCGAACCAGGATACGTCGGCGTATGTGGGGCCGGCGGCGCTGCTGAATAATCCGAAGAATTGCCGGTTGTATCACAGCGAGCCGTTTGGACCACTGGATACGATCGTGGTGGTGGACCATATTGAGGAATTGATTTCGGAGATGAACGTTTCGAATGGGGCGCTGGTCTCTTCGATCGCGTGCGACGATGCGAAGATTGCGAGACGCGTGGCGGAGGAGTTGCGGGCGTTCAAGGTGGGGATTAATTCGATCAAGTCGCGCGGGGACCGGGAAGAGGTGTTCGGTGGAGTGGGGCAGTCGTGGAAAGGGTGTTTCGTGGGCGGGCGGTATTTGGTGATGGCGGTGACGGCGGGCGAGCCGGGGGAGAAGTTGTATGGAAATTTCCCCGATCATTCGCGGATGCCGGAAGAGTTGACGTTGAGGGCGGTGGGGGCGGGGGCCGCACGGAAATAGGCTAGCAGTTCTATTTGTACAGTTCGCTACGCTCGTTTTCTTGATTGGAACCTGCTGGTGAGACCTACGCTTCCTGGAGGCAGGCTGCTATGATTTTCCGTCATGATGCGACTTTTCAGACGAGGTCCCTGGTCACTGGAAGGTCTTACCCCGCCTTGGGGTGAACTCAAGTCTGCATACCAGCAATTCCGCGAGGGTGTTTTCGATCCTTTGCCTGACGAGGCCGCTGTTGCGAAAAAGAGTGGTCTAAGTTGGGTTGGAGGGGCGATGGATGGCGTGTTCGGCCACCATGTTCGAGCTGAAAATAAGCAGACAAAAATCTTTGGGATCGTGAGCGCCGTGCAGAGTCTGCAACAGCGCGCCACCGCGGAGTCCCTGCGGAAACTATATGACCTCTTGCTTGAGGAACCGATTGTGAATTGTATCGATTCCGTACTAGAGCAGCTAAGGAACAAGAGTTCGTCCATGGACGAATCACGGTTGCTTGCAATTGGTCGTTATTTGGCGACTCGCGCAGGTAATCGCGAAGCGGTGAAATTCGGCCTGGCGTTGATCGGCGTGTTCGGGACGCGCGATGACACGGAAATCATGAAGACACTCGGAAAGAGTGACGAATTCACCTTGTTTGCCGCTGTTGGCCTTGCACGTCTTTCGGATCATGCGGAAAGGGCACTCTGGGATCTGGCAAAAAATGTAAGAGGGTGGGGCCGAATTCAGATCGTAGAACGCCTGAAGGATACGAGTGACCGAGAAATCCAAAGCTGGATGCTACGCGAAGGATTCCAAAACGAAATCATGGATGAGTATCTAGCTTGTATTTGTGCGCGCACTGGCCAACTGCATAAGGGCCTCCGTCAAAAACAGGTCGATACTCAACTCCTCGATGGTGCAGCTGGAATTATATCTGCCTTGGTTCCAGGAGGAGGTCCCGGGGAAGGAATCGATGATTACGAATACGCGGCCGAGGTTTGTGAAAATTATCTGAACATCGTATGGGCGCGGACGGATGTGAGCCTGAAGCATTTTCTGGCCGTGGCAAAGCTTAAGGCTTTTTTATCGGAACCGGACGGATGGGAAAAACGTTATGGATCGGGATGGACGGAGTTGGGCCGGCAGACGATGCAATCACTTTCCTCCGATATCATCCGGCGAGAGGATTGGCCTCGGCGGATTAAGCTTGCGCTCGAGAGCACGGATGAGGGAGAGTTTTATGAAGGCGACGAATCAGCGCGAGTACTCTCCATTGATACTTGGGCTATTCATTTCGAAAAGGTAAGGATTGCGCCCATAACTTCGCATTCGTGGTACCGCCTGATGCAACAAACTGATGAGAATCGTGTTGATCAGGTGCTGGCGTTTGCAGAATCCGTTCTTCCTTTTGGAGAGATCGAGACGGGGCCGAGTGATGAGTTGGGATTGGGGGTCGAGTTTCGGGCTCACGCCACGCTGGATTGGTTGCTCCAGGATCTCAAGCGCTTTCCAGGGCGAGGTTGGAGGCTGATCAGGGCCGGCCTCTGGAGTCCTGTCGTGCGGAATCGCAATATGGCAGTCAGTGCGCTTGCTGCTTGGCCTCCGGAAGCGTGGACCGAGGCGATGTGGTCATTCGTCAGGAATGCTTATAACATCGAGGGGCAGCAGATAGTACGAGAGAACCTTGAGAGGCTCCTCGCAGGTAGACCGAACCAGCAAGCCGATTTTTGACGGCGGCAGAGGCGGGGAATATACTGCGCGAATGGAGGGGTGGCGAAATCGAAGTGTGATCGGTACGCAAGCGAAAGAAGAAACTAAAGACAGAGGCACAGAGGGCGCGGAGAAGAGGCTGGCATGAAAGCCAGCGCTACAATTAGGAAGGAAGAGAAGGCGCCCGCCGCGGACGGCGGCCGCTACAAATGCAGGAGAGGCCGATCTGAAGATCGGCCACTACACGAAGAGAAGAAGGCGGCGTAAAGCCGCCCCTACATGGGGAAGCGGAGCGCTTGTGGGAGTGATTGACCAGCGGTTTGAGAAGAATGTGCTGATCAGCTCGGTGGACTATGTGTTCAACTGGGCGCGGAAGAGTTCGCTTTGGCCGCTGACATTCGGGCTGGCTTGCTGCGCGATTGAGATGATCGCTTCGACGACGGCGCGGTTTGATATGGCGCGCTTTGGGGCGGAGGTGTTCCGGCCATCGCCGCGGCAGGCGGATTTGATGA